>LNFM01001625.1_pt1 | contig 75255 bp, 76 predicted proteins | sample 596031 | NCBI WGS metagenome assembly LNFM01 (sample SAMN04254537, study PRJNA301005) | activated carbon metagenome | isolation source: dual media filters at the Ann Arbor, Michigan drinking water treatment plant | place: USA: Ann Arbor
GCATGACGCATGTCACGCGGATCAACTTCGATGACCCGGAGAAGGCCAAGCACAAGGTTCACTTCGACAACCTGACGCCGCTTTACCCGGACGAACGGCTGAAGATGGAGGTCGAGGACCCGACGATCAAGGACCGCTCGGCCCGGATCATCGACCTGGTGGCGCCCATCGGCAAAGGCCAGCGTGGGCTGATCGTGGCCCCGCCGCGGACCGGCAAGACGGTGCTGCTCCAGAACATCGCCAACTCGATCGCGACCAACCATCCGGAGTGCTATCTGATCGTTCTGCTGATCGACGAACGCCCCGAGGAAGTCACCGACATGCAGCGCACGGTGAAGGGCGAGGTTGTCGCCTCGACCTTCGACGAACCGGCGACGCGGCACGTGGCAGTCGCCGAAATGGTGATCGAAAAGGCCAAGCGCCTGGTCGAGCACAAGCGCGATGTGGTGATCCTGCTGGACAGCATCACCCGTCTGGGCCGTGCCTTCAACACGGTGGTCCCGTCGTCAGGCAAGGTGTTGACCGGCGGTGTGGACGCGAACGCCCTGCAGCGCCCGAAGCGGTTCTTCGGGGCTGCGCGGAACATCGAGGAAGGCGGGTCGCTGACCATCATCGCGACGGCCCTGATCGACACCGGCAGCCGGATGGACGAAGTGATCTTCGAAGAATTCAAGGGCACCGGTAACAGCGAAATCGTTCTGGACCGCAAGGTCGCCGACAAGCGCGTCTTCCCGGCGATGGACATCCTGAAGTCCGGCACCCGGAAAGAGGACCTGCTGGTCGACAAGATGGACCTGCAGAAGACCTACGTTCTGCGCCGCATCCTGAACCCGATGGGCACGACGGATGCGATCGAATTCCTGATCGGCAAGCTGAAGCAGACCAAGTCGAACTCTGACTTCTTCGAGTCGATGAATACCTAAAGGGCGAAGGCGATGGACACGATCTATGCCCTCGCCACGGCGCGGGGTCGGTCGGGCCTCGCCGTGGTACGGATCTCGGGACCGGCGGCGTTTGCGGCCGGTCTTGCGTTTTGTGGGTCGCTGCCTGCGGTGCGGGTGGCTGGGCTGCGGCGGCTGGCCTGGGGTGGTGAACTGCTAGACGAGGCATTGGTGGTTTCTTTTGCCGAAGGGGCCAGCTTTACTGGCGAGGCGGTGGTGGAGCTGCAGTGCCACGGCGGCCCGGCGGTGGTGGGAGCGGTGCTGCGGGCGTTGTCCGAGCAGCCGGGGTTGCGGCTGGCAGAACCGGGGGAGTTCACTCGTCGCGCGCTGGAGAACGGCGTGCTGGACCTGGCGCAGGTCGAAGGGCTGGCCGACCTGATCGACGCCGAGACGGAGGCTCAGCGGCGGCAGGCGGTCCGGGTGCTGTCCGGGACCGTGGGTCAAAAGGTCGACGGCTGGCGGCGCGATCTGATCCGGGCGGGGGCCTTGCTGGAGGCCACGATTGATTTCGCTGATGAGGACGTGCCGGTGGACGTCTCGCCCGAAGTGCTGTCGCTGATCGACGGGCTGATGGCCGACCTGGGACGGGAAGCGGCGGGGGTCGCTGCGGCGGAACGCATCCGGGACGGGTTCGAAGTGGCGATTGTCGGCGCGCCGAATGCGGGAAAGTCGACGCTGCTGAACCAGTTGGCCGGGCGCGAGGCGGCGATTACCTCTGAGATCGCAGGGACGACCCGCGATGTGATCGAGGTCCGGATGGAGATTGCCGGGCTGCCCGTGACCTTTCTGGACACGGCAGGACTGCGGGACACCGAGGATCGGCTGGAACGCGCCGGGATCGAGCGGGCCTTGGTGCGGGCCGAAGCGGCGGATTTGCGACTGTTCCTGACGGATGGCCCTGAGCTGCCGTTAGAGCCGGTAGGCGATGATCTGGTGGTTCTCGGCAAGGCAGATACCAAATCTAGTTGGTCTGGGCTAGCTGTGTCGGGCAAGACCGGGCAAGGCGTGCCCGAGTTGTTGGCCCGCATCGGTGATATCCTGGGCGAAAGGGTGGGGTCTGCCGGCGCCCTTGTGCGCGAACGGCATCGTGTGGCTGTCACGACGGCGATTGCCGCTCTGGCCGAGTCACGGGCGGAAGTGGTAAGACCCGACTCGCGCGTCGAACTGGCGGCGGAGCATCTGCGGCAGGCTGTCCGCGCGCTGGATGCGCTGGTTGGCCGCGTGGATGTCGACGACCTTCTCGGCGAGATTTTCGCCAGCTTCTGCATCGGCAAGTAGGGATGTTCCACGTGAAACACTACGACGTCATCGTGATCGGCGGCGGCCATGCGGGCGCTGAAGCTGCAGCAGCTGCGGCCCGGATGGGTGTGTCGACTGCTTTGGTGACATTACGGGTGGAAACACTGGGCGCGATGTCCTGCAATCCGGCGATTGGCGGTCTGGGTAAGGGCCACCTTGTGCGCGAGATCGACGCTCTGGACGGCGTGATGGGCCGGATGGCGGACCGCGCGGGGATCCAGTTCCGGCTGTTGAATCGCCGGAAGGGCCCGGCTGTGCAAGGCCCGCGGGCGCAGATCGACAGGCGCTTGTACCGGGAAGCGATGCGGGCTGAGTTGCTGGCGACGCCAGGGCTTGAGGTGATCGAAGGCGAAGTCGCGGGGCTGCGGCTGGTTGGCGGCGCAGTGGCAGGCGTTGTGCTGGCTTCGGGTGCGGAGCTGTCCTCGGGCCGGGTCGTGCTGACGGCTGGGACGTTCCTGAACGGCGTGATCCATATCGGCGACCGGCGGATGTCGGGCGGGCGGATGGGCGATTCGCCCTCTCGGGTGCTGGCCGCGCAACTGGCCGAGTTGGCGCTGCCCGTGGGGCGGTTGAAGACCGGGACACCCCCGCGACTGGACGGTCGGACCATCGACTGGGCGCGGCTGGAACGCCAGCCTGGGGATGAAAACCCGTCGGTTTTTTCCTTCCTGAACCGGGCTCCGGAGGCCCGGCAGATCTCCTGCGGGATCACTCATACGTCTGAGGCGACTCACCAGATCGTGCGGGATAACCTGGGGCGGTCCGCTATGTATGGGGGTCATATCGAGGGGGTCGGCCCGCGCTACTGCCCCTCGATCGAGGACAAGGTGGTGCGTTTTGCCGACAAGACCTCGCACCAGGTGTTCTTGGAACCGGAGGGGTTGGACGGCTATACAGTTTATCCAAACGGCTTGAGCACGTCTCTGCCCGAAGAGGTGCAGCACGCTTACATCCGAACGATTCCCGGGCTTGAGCAGACAGCGATCCTGCAACCGGGCTATGCCATCGAGTACGACTACTTCGACCCGCGCGGGCTGCACCAGACGCTGGAAACCCGCGCGGTCGCTGGTCTGTACTTTGCCGGACAGATCAACGGGACGACGGGGTATGAAGAGGCAGGGGCACAAGGAGTTGTAGCTGGACTTAACGCTGCTGCAGCATCTAGAGGTGCCGCCCCCATCGAATTCAGCCGCACCGGCAGCTATATCGGCGTGATGATTGATGACCTCACGTCCCGCGGCGTGACTGAACCGTACCGGATGTTCACGTCGCGGGCCGAGTTCCGCCTGACAGTCCGGGCGGACAATGCGGACCGGCGGCTCACTCCGCTTGGCATTGCGGCCGGATGTGTTTCGCAGACGCGGCGCATCGCGTTCGAAACGAAGCTGAAAGCGTTGGAAGCCGGGCGCGCTGCGCTGTCCGAAGTGATGATCGGTCCCAAAGCGCTGAACGACGCGGGGATTGTTGTCAGCCGGGACGGCGCGAAAAGGTCGGCCTATGACGTGCTGTCGCTTCCTGGCGTAGACCTTGATGTCGTAGGCGAGGCTTTTACCGCCTACCAGATGTTGGATCGAGCAGTGCTGGAACAGCTGCAGATCGACTCGACATATGATCAGTACTCGGACCGGCAAGCGAAGGAAGTCGCAGACCTGCGTCGGCAGGAAACTCAGCGGATCCCTGCAGAGTTTGACTACGTCATTATTTCAGGCCTGTCGAACGAGCTGAAACAGAAGCTTGTCCGAGCAAAACCGGAAACGATTTTGCATGCCTCGCGAATCGAGGGTGTTACGCCCGCTGCGCTTTTGCTGATCCTTGCGCACATGCGGAAGCAACAGCCTGAACGGCTCGTCGGATAATGGACTCTGCTGTAGCGACTGTTGCAGGGCTGAATGTTTCACGTGAAACATTGTCTGCCCTGCACGAGTTCGAAGCGCTTGTGCAGCGGTGGAATCCTGCAATCAACCTTGTCAGCAAAGCCTCTCTGCCAAATCTGTGGTCGCGCCACATTGTTGATTCTGCACAGGTCTTCTTGCACTGCCCTGAAGCAGCACTGTCCTGGGCGGATCTCGGCTCCGGAGGTGGGTTTCCCGGAATTGTTCTCGCAATTCTAGCGAATGAGCTGAAACCGAGCTTGCGCTTTACGCTTGTCGAGTCCGACTTGCGCAAAGCAACTTTCCTGCGGCAGGCTGCTCAAGCGCTTGACCTTCAAGCTACTGTCGTAGGCCAGCGGATCGAGACAGTGGAGCCACTGAACGCGGACGTGCTGTCTGCGCGTGCGCTTGCGCCGCTGCCTGATCTGTTGTGCTTCGTAGAGCGCCATTTGAAATCCGGCGGCACTGCTATTCTTCCGAAGGGCGCTCGTTTCGCAGACGAAATAGCGGACGCTCGCAAGTTCTGGACTTTCGACGTTGACTCCCACTCAAGCCTGTCGGAAGCCGACGCAGCAATTCTCGTGATCAGGAACATCCATCGTGCCCAAGACTGACCGATCGCACTCTTACATTCTTGCGCTTGCGAACCAGAAGGGTGGCGTGGGCAAGACGACGACAGCGATCAACCTGGCAGCAGGGTTGGCCGAATTGGGCAAGAAAGTCCTGCTTGTCGACATTGATCCACAGGGGAACTCTTCGACCGGGCTTGGCATTCGGCCAGATGCAAGGAAGAAGACCAGCTATGACTTGATCGTCGATGGTGCGGACCTACAGGATGTTGTGATCGAGACCGGTCTTCCGGAAGTGATGATCATTCCAGCGAATGCCGACCTGTCCTCGGCGGACCTGGACATCGTATCGAACGAGAGGCGGAGCTATCTTCTGCATGATGCGCTTCGGCGGCCAGAGATGGACGTGTACGGGTTCGACTATATCCTGATCGACTGCCCGCCAGCGCTCAGCTTGCTGACGGTCAATGCGATGGTCGCCTGCGATTCGGTGCTTGTGCCGCTGCAGTGTGAGTTCTTTGCCCTGGAGGGCCTTTCACAACTGATGCTTACGATTCGGGATGTGCGGCGGTCTGCAAACCCGGACCTCAGAATCGAAGGTGTTGTGTTGACCATGCACGACCGACGCAACCGGTTGACAGCCCAGGTTGAAGCTGACGCCCGGGCGAACATGGGCGACCTTGTGATGACGACAACGATTCCGCGCAATGTGCGGATCAGTGAGGCTCCGTCCTATGCTTTGCCGGTGCTGAGCTATGACCCTAGTTCCAAGGGCGCCGAAGCCTACCGGGCCTTGGCGAGAGAAATCGCCGACCGACGCAAAACCCCAGAAGTTTCAGAGGCCTGAGCATGTCGAAGAACGAAAGAAGAGGCCTTGGCCGCGGTCTGTCGGCGCTGATGGCCGACGTGCATCTGGCGGGCCCGGACCAGATGGCGAGCGCCCGGAAAGCGGAACTGTTTGTTCCGGTCGAGAAGCTGGAGCCAAACCCACAACAGCCGCGGCTGGACTTCAAGCAGGATGAGCTTGAGTCGCTGGCCGATTCGATTCGGCAGAAGGGGGTGATTCAGCCCCTGATCGTTCGCCGAAAGCCGGGCCGGGACGCGTACGAGATCGTCGCGGGCGAGCGGCGCTGGCGCGCGGCGCAACTGGCGCAGTTGCACGAAGTTCCTGTTGTTGTTCGGGACCTTAACGATACTGAAGTCCTGGAAGTCGCGATCATCGAGAACATCCAGCGGGCCGACCTGAACTCCATCGAAGAGGCCTTGGGGTTCCGGCAGTTGATGACCCGATTCGGCCATACGCAGGAGAAGCTTGCCGAGGCGCTGAGCAAGAGCCGGAGCCACGTCGCGAACCTGTTGCGGCTTTTGACGCTGCCGGATGATGTGCAGGACCTGGTGCGGGACGGGAAGCTTTCGGCGGGACATGTGCGGGCGCTGATCGGCAGCCCGAAGGCCTCGGAACTGGCGGCGCAGATCGCAGCAAAGGGCCTGTCGGTGCGCGAAGTCGAACGGCTGATGAAGGCGCAGGACTCGGTCAAGCCGCCCTCGCAAAAAATGGCAAAAGGGCCGGAGAAGGACGCCGATACGCGGGCGCTGGAGGGGGACCTTTCGGCGAACCTCAAGATGCCGGTGCGGATCGAGCATTCTTCGGGCGGGGAAAGCGGAGAGCTGGTGATCCGCTACGGTTCACTGGATGACCTCGACAGATTGTGCCAAATACTTTCCCAACTACCAGATGAAGATTGATCAGCCTGCGCTCTGACGGTCGGCAAGAAGGGCGCGGAGGATGCCGTTCAGCATCATGACACCCTGATCGGTGGTGCGAAGGGTGTCGCCGTCCTGCCGCAGGAAGCCAAGCGCGGTCATTTCGGAAAGCGCCGTAGCAGACAGTGGGGCGCCTGCGAGGGCCTCGAAGCGGCTGATGGACGCGCCCTCCTTCAGGCGGAGGGCGAACATCAGGTATTCGGAGGCGCGATCCTCTGGGGTGAGGCGATCGGTGGTCTCAGCGGAGCCGGGGCGGGTCAGGGTGCGGTCGAGCCAGAGGGTCGGTTGACGCTCAGCCTCGGTGGCGAATCGGGCGGAATCGAGGGTGAGTCGGCCATGGGCGCCGGGACCGATGCCGGCATAGTCACCCATGCGCCAGTAGATCAGGTTGTGCCGTGACTCGTCGCCGGGGCGGGCGTGATTCGACACCTCGTAGGCGGGGAGACCCGCGTTGCGGGTGATCTCTTGCGTCAGTTCGAACATGTCGGCGGAGAGGTCTTCTTCGGGCAGGCCGCGCAGCAGGTTCTTGGCGTGCATCTGGCCGAAGACGGTGCCGTCCTCGATGGTCAATTGATAGAGCGAGAGGTGCGAGGTGCCGAAGTCGAGCGCACGGTGGAGCTCGTCGCGCCATGCGGCGAGGTTCTGGTTCTGGCGGGCGTAGATCAGGTCGATGGAGACGCGGTCGAAGGTGGACTGGGCGATGGCTATGGCCTTTGCGGCCTCATCGACCGTGTGCATCCGACCGAGACGGCGAAGGTCTTCCGGATCAAGTGATTGAATCCCAAGGGAAACGCGGTTGACGCCTGCTTTGGCATATCCTTCGAAGCGGGCGGCCTCCACCGAGCCGGGGTTGGCTTCCAGCGTGATCTCGACGTCGTTCGCAAGGGTCCAGGTGGCGTGGATTCGGTCGAGGATTCCCTGGACGGTCGCGGCCTCCATCAGACTTGGCGTGCCACCGCCGAAGAAGACGGTGTTGAGGATGCGGCCTTGGGTGAGGGCGCCGACGCGGTCGATTTCCAGTTCGAAGGCTTGTAGCCAGCGGTACTGGTCGATGCGGGCGGAGACGTGGCTGTTGAAGTCGCAATAGGGGCATTTCGACTGGCAGAAGGGCCAGTGTATATACAGGCCGAAACCGGCGTGTTTCCAGTCCTCCATCAGGGGAACAGGGCGGCGACGAGTTTCTGGAAAGCGTCGGCGCGGTGGGAGAGGCGGTTCTTTTCCCAGCGGTCCATCTCGCCGAAGGTCTGGGTGTAGCCATCGGGCATGAAGATCGGGTCAAAGCCGTGGCCCTGTTCGCCGCGACCGGGCCAGACCAGTCGGCCGGGGGATTTTCCTTCGAAGACAAGGTCTTGGCCGTCGGGAGCTGCCAGCACAAGGGTGCAGCAGAACTGGGCGGTGCGGGGTTCTTGGGCGTGGTTCGCTTCAAGTTCACGCCAGACACGGGCCATTCCGACGGCGAAGTCGCGGCCTTTGGCTGTGGTCGCCCAGTCGGCAGTAAACACACCCGGCGCTCCACCCAGAGCGTCCACGGCGAGGCCAGAGTCGTCGGCTAAGGCCACCAGCCCCGAGGCCCTGGCGGCGGCATCCGCTTTCAGGCGGGCATTGCCGATGAAGGTGGTCTCGGTCTCTTCCGGTTCCGGCAATCCCAGCTCTCCGGCCCCCACGACAGTGACGTCGAAGGGGGCAAGAAGATCGGCGATCTCTTCCAGCTTGCCACGGTTATGCGTGGCGACGAGAAGGCGATCCCCGCGCTGGAGCATTTACAGGCCCAGGGCCGCGCGCTGTGCTGCAACTAGCGCAGCGTTGCCTTGGCGGGCGAGGTCGAGAAGTTGCAGGAGTTCGTCCTGGCTGAAGGCTGAACCTTCGGCGGACATCTGCACCTCGATCAGCTTGCCAGCGCCGGTCATCACGAAGTTGCCGTCAGTTCCCGCAGCCGAATCCTCGACGTAATCCAGGTCAAGGACGGGTTGGCCGGCGTAGACGCCGCAAGAGATAGCGGAAACGTGGTCCATGATCGGGTCCGAAATGATGACGCCGGAGGACAAAAGCTTGTTGACCGCCAGCCGCAAAGCCACCCAACCGCCGGTGATCGAGGCGCAGCGGGTTCCGCCGTCAGCCTGGATCACGTCGCAGTCGACGACGATCTGGCGTTCGCCCAGAGCCTGCCGGTCCACACCCGCCCGCAGGGAACGACCGATAAGCCGTTGAATTTCCTGTGTACGGCCGGACTGCTTGCCCGCCGCCGCCTCACGCCGGGTGCGCGAATTCGTCGCCCGGGGCAGCATGCCATATTCCGCAGTGACCCAGCCCTGCCCGGTGTTCTTCAGAAACGGGGGGGCTTTATCCTCGATCGTTGCCGAGCAAAGCACGTGCGTTTCGCCCATCTTGATGAGACAAGAGCCCTCAGCATGTTTCATCACGTTGGTTTCGATTGAAACCGCCCGTAGATCGCTTAGTTTTCTGCCAGACGGACGCATCGCCGAACCTTTCCTGAGGATGCGGCCACATATGCAACCAGGGCCCAAGGATGCAACCCCGATTACCATGACAACCCCGCAGCCGATCCTGACAGACATGAACGACCGCACGCGCGAAGTGTTTCGCCGCGTGGTTGAGGGCTATCTGAATTCGGGAGAGCCGGTGGGGTCACGGACGCTGACGCGGACGCTGACCGAAAAGGTCTCGGCCGCGACAGTGCGCAACGTCATGCAGGATCTGGAGTATCTGGGGCTTCTGGACAGCCCGCATATCTCGGCCGGGCGGATACCGACGCAGGCCGGACTGCGGATGTTCGTCGACAGCCTGCTGGAGGTTGGGCAGGTGGCCCCCGAAGACCAGGAGAAGATCGACGCGACCCTGGGGATGAACGATCAGGACGTGACCAGCCTGCTTGACGAAGTGGGCGCGGCACTTTCGGTCATCACCCGCGGGGCCAGTGTCGTTCTGGCCCCAAAACGCGAAGCGGCGATCCGGCATATCGAGTTTGTCAGCCTTGGCCCGGACCGGGTTCTGGTGGTGCTGGTCTTTGCCGATGGTCAGGTGGAAAACCGGGTCTTCGTGCCGCCGCCAGGGCAGACGCCATCCTCGATGCGCGAGGCCGCAAATTTTCTGAACGCGCTGGCCGAGGGGAGGACGCTGTCGGAACTGCGGCTCAACATCGTGTCCGAGATCGCCAAGCGGCGGCAAGAGATCGATTCGCTGGCCCGGGCCATGGTCGAAAGCGGCCTCGCCATGTGGGAAAACGCTGGCGAGTCGTCCGAGCGGCTGATTGTCCGCGGCCGGGCCAACCTAATCGGCGAAGCGGCAGATCAGCTGGAGATCGACCGGATTCGTGTGCTTTTTGACGATCTGGAGCGCAAGCGCGACATTGCCGAGTTCCTGAACCTTACGGAAACCGGCGAGGGTGTGCGCATTTTTATCGGTTCAGAGAACAAGCTTTTCTCACTTTCCGGTTCAAGTCTGGTGGTTTCTCCCTATATGAACGCGGATCGGAAGATCATCGGCGCGGTGGGCGTGATCGGTCCGACCCGGCTGAACTATGGCCGGATCGTCCCGATTGTCGATTACACCGCCCAGCTGGTGGGCCGCCTGGTCAGTGACCGCGGCAAGGGCTGAAAAGGACGGATGCATGTCGCAGGAAGAACCCACCCTGTCTCAGGTGGAACTGGAAGAGTTTGAGGCCCCGGAAGAGAGTGAGCTTGAAGCCCTGCGGGCCGAGCGCGATGAGATGCGCGACAAGTTCATGCGTGTGCTGGCCGATGCCGAGAATTCGCGGAAACGGGCCGAGCGGGATCGGAAAGAGGCCGAGATGTACGGCGGGACGCGGCTCGCGCGCGACCTGCTGCCGGTCTACGACAACCTGAACCGCGCGATCCAGGCGATCCCCGAAGAGACGCGGGCGGCCTCGGCGGCATTGATCGAGGGGGTCGAGCTGACCCTGCGCGAGTTGACCAATGTGATGACGAAGCACGGGATCACGATGATTTCTCCGGCTGTCGGGGACCAGTTCGACCCGCAGCTGCACCAGGCAATGTTCGAGGCGCCTTTGCCGGGGACCAAGGCCGGGCAGATCATCCAGGTGGCGACCGAGGGCTTCATGCTGTTCGACCGCCTGCTGCGTCCGGCGCAGGTTGGGGTGTCGTCGAACACGGCTGGGTAAGGGCGGTGGGCGGATCGCCCACCCTACGCCAGGCCTTTGATTTCATAGATCAGTTTCAGGGCCTCCATCGGGGTGAGTTCGTCCGGGTGGATGTCCTTAAGGCGCTCCTCGACGGCCGAGGTCTTTTGCTTTGGCAGGGGTGAAGGTGGTGGCGCGGCGCGGAACAGCGGCAGGTCGTCGATCAAGGTGGCCTGCTTGCCTCCCTCGCGGTCGCCTTTTTCCAGAGCGTCCAGCACGACCTTGGCCCGTTCAATGACCGAATGCGGTAGTCCCGCCAGCCGAGCTACCTGCACACCATAGCTGCGGTCAGCGGCGCCTTCGCGGACTTCGTGCAGGAAGATGACCTCGCCTTCCCATTCCTTCACCGTGACAGTGGCGTTCTTGACGCCGGGGAGTTTGCCCGCAAGCGCCGTCATCTCGTGGTAATGCGTGGCGAACAGCGCGCGGGAGCGGTTGACCTCGTGCAGGTGTTCAAGGGTGGCCCAGGCGATGCTGAGGCCGTCGTAAGTCGCGGTGCCGCGGCCGATTTCGTCCAGGATCACCAGCGCGCGGTCGTCGGCCTGGTTAAGGATGGCTGCGGTTTCGACCATTTCGACCATGAAGGTCGATCGGCCGCGAGCGAGGTCGTCGGAGGCGCCAACCCGGCTGAAAAGCTGAGAGATGAGGCCGATGCGGGCCTGGGTGGCGGGGACGTGGGAGCCTGCCTGGGCGAGAAGCGCGATAAGGGCGTTCTGTCTCAGGAATGTGGATTTACCGGCCATGTTGGGGCCGGTCAGCAGCCAGATCGCGGGGGTGTCCTTGTCGGTGAGGGCGCAATCGTTGGCGACGAAGGGCTGGCCGTCGCGGCGTAGGGCACGTTCGACGACGGGGTGGCGGCCAGTGGTGATCTGAAAGGCGCGGCTGTCGTCGACTTCGGGCTTGCACCAGTTTTCTTCGGCGGAAAGGTCGGCGAAGGCGGCGGCGAGGTCGATCTCGGCCAAAGCGCGGGCGGCGAGGGCGATGGGGGCGGAGTGGTCGAGAATCTCGGCCTTTAGGCCTGCATAGTGACGCTTTTCGATCTCTAGCGCGTGGTTGGCGGAGTTCAGAATGCGCGTTTCGAGGTCGGAAAGCGCGAGGGTGGTGAAGCGGACCTGCCCGGCGGTGGTCTGGCGGTGGATGAAAAGCTCGGGCATGGCGCGCATGCGGTCTTCGTGGGTCGTGGTGGTCTCGATGAAGTAGCCCAGCACGTTGTTGTGCTTGATCTTCAGGGATTGGATGCCGGTCGCCTCGATGTAGTCGGCCTGCATCCGGGCGATGACGCCGCGGCCTTCGTCCCTTAGTGCCCGCGTTTCATCGAGTTCGGGGTCGTAGCCCGGCGCGATGTAGCCGCCGTCGCGGGTGAGGAGCGGGGGTTCGGCGACGAGGGTTTGGGTGAGGAGGGCGACCAGTTGGTCGTGGCCGGTGAGGGATTGGGCGGCATCGGTCAGGAGGGGCGGGGAGTTGTTCAGCAGTTGGGCGATGCGTCCGGCCTGTTCGAGGCCCGCGCGGATGGCGGTCATGTCGCGAGGGCCGTCGCGGTCGAGGGCGAGGCGGGAAAGGGCGCGGTCGATGTCGGGGACGCGGCGGAGGGCTTCCCGGAGTTGGTCGCGGAGGCTGGGGGATTCGAGTAGGTGCTCGAGGGCGGCCTGGCGGGCGTGGATGATGTGGAGGTCCAAGGAGGGGGAGGAGAGGCGGCGTTCGAGGAGGCGCGCGCCACTGGCGGTGACGGTGCGGTCGATGGCCGCGAGGAGGGAGCCATCGCGGCCTCCGGAAAGGGCCTGGGTCAGTTCCAGGTTTCGGCGGGTTGCGGCGTCGATCTGCATCGTGCCGCCAGCGGGTTCCCGGACTGGCGGGCGGAGGAGCGGCATCTTTCCGCGCTGGGTGAGGTGGAGGTAGTCCACAAGCGCGCCCAACGCGGAAACCTCGGCGCGGTCGAAGGTTCCGAAGGCGTCGAGGGAGGCGACGTGGAAGAGGTCGCAGAGGCGGCGCTCGGCGTTGGTGGAGTCGAAGCTGCCCCGGCTGAGGGGGGTGATGGCAAGGCCGGGGTCGAGGGCGGCGGTGATCTCGGTTTCGCGGGCTTCGGAGAGGAGAAGTTCGCGCGGGGCGATGCGGGCGAGGTCGGGGCCAAGGCGGGTGAGGGAGGAGGGCATCACCCGGAACTCGCCGGTCGAGATGTCGGCCCAGGCGAGGGCGGCCTGGTCGCGGACCTCGGCGAAGGCGGCGAGGAAGTTGTGGCGGCGGGCTTCGAGGAGGGAATCTTCGGTCAGCGTGCCGGGGGTGACGAGGCGGACGACGTCGCGTTTGACGACGGATTTATAGCCGCGCTTCTTTGCCTCGGCGGGGTCTTCCAGCTGTTCGGCGATGGCGACGCGGAAACCTTTCCGGATGAGGGTGAGAAGGTAGCCTTCGGCGGAATGGACCGGGACGCCGCACATGGCGATGGGTTCGCCCTGGTGGAAGCCACGCTTGGTGAGGGCGATGTCGAGGGCGGCGCTGGCGGCGACGGCGTCGTCGAAGAACATCTCGTAGAAGTCGCCCATCCGGTAGAAGAGGAGCGCGCCGGGGTTCTGGGCCTTGATGTCCAGATACTGCGCCATCATCGGCGTGACGATGTCTTCGGTCACTGTGGTCCCCCTGGTGTGGGGGGAGAGTATCGGGTTGCGGGGGGTCGGGGAAGGGGTCTGTCCGCGCTGGGCGGTCTGGGGGGATCGTTTGATATCAGTGGGTTGGATGTGGGCGTTTACCAGGCGTTAGGATTTTCACTGGCGGGCCCCCTCACCCTGACCCTCTCCCCCCAAGGGGAGAGGGGGCGCGGGTTTCGGCGTGGTGCCTGGCCACTGGCGGCGGGAAGGTGGCAAGGGTTGCTGCCTCCGGCGGGAGTATTTGGCCATGGGCAAGTATTGGGGGCGGAGAGGGGTGGTCCGGCGTGGGGTTCTTGCGTCACGTCGAAGGGTTGGGGGATGCCTGACCTGCATCCGTGGATCAGGATTTCCCGCGGAGGGACTCTTCAGGTCAGGCTGTGCCGGCGCGTCTGTTGAAGGGAGTCGGTCTGAAGCCCGACCTACAGGACGTAGCGCGAGATGTCGGCGGAGCGGGAGAGCGCGCCGATGTTGGTCTCCACGAAGGCTGCGTCCACGGTCACCGATTGGCCGGAGCGGTCGGGGGCGTTGAAGGACAGTTCCTCGAAGACACGCTCCATCACCGTGTAGAGGCGACGGGCGCCGATGTTTTCGATGCTGCGGTTCACATCGGCAGCAATGCGGGCCAGGGCGGCGATGCCATCGGGGGTGAAGGTCACCGTCACCTCTTCGGTCGCCATCAGGGCGGTGTACTGGCGGGTCAGGGCGTTGTCCGTCTCGGTCAGGATGCGCACAAAGTCCTCTTCGGTGAGCGGCGCGAGCTCGACGCGGATCGGCAGGCGGCCCTGAAGTTCGGGGAGGAGGTCCGAGGGCTTGGCAATGTGGAAGGCGCCGGAGGCGATGAAGAGGATATGGTCGGTCTTGACCGGCCCATGCTTGGTCGAAACGGTGGTGCCTTCGATCAGCGGGAGAAGGTCGCGCTGGACGCCCTCGCGGCTGACATCGGCCCCGCGCGCGTCGGAGCGGGCGCAGATCTTGTCGATCTCGTCCAGGAAGACGATGCCGTTTTCCTGCACGGCCTCCAACGCGGCGGCGCGGACGGCTTCGTCATCCAAAAGCTTGTCGGCCTCTTGCCCGATCAGGATGTCGTAGCTTTGCGAGACGGACATCCGCTTGCGGGTCGAGCGGCCGCCGAAGGCCTTGAACAGGTCCTGCAGGCCCTGCATCTGCTGTTCCATGCCGGGCATGCCGAAACCCATTGGCATGGCGGGGCCGGCATCGGCGACGTCGATCTCGATCATGGTGTCGTCAAGTTCGCCGCGTTTCAGCTTGGCGCGGAACATCTCGCGGGTCTGTTCGCGCGCGTCCTTGCCGGCGACGGCCTCGATCACCCGATCTTCAGCGGATTTCTGCGCCTTGGCCTTCACGTCGTCCCGCATCTGGGCGCGGGTGTCGCTGATGGCGACATCGACGAGGTCCCGGATGATCGAATCCACGTCGCGGCCGACGTAGCCGACTTCGGTGAACTTTGTGGCCTCGACCTTGAGGAAGGGCGCGCGGGCGAGGCGGGCGAGGCGGCGGCTGATCTCGGTCTTGCCGACGCCGGTGGGGCCGATCATCAGGATGTTCTTCGGATAGACCTCATCCCGCAGGTCATCGCCCAGCTGCTTGCGCCGCCAGCGGTTGCGCAGGGCAACGGCGACGGCGCGCTTGGCGTCACGCTGGCCGATGATGAAGCGGTCAAGCTCGGAAACGATCTCGCGCGGGGTCAGGTCGGTCATTCGGTTGATCCATAGGGTGGCAAGCGGGACTTGCCGGGGAAGTCGGGAAGTAGCTCCATGACCTTGGCGCGGAGCTGGACCCACCAGGTGCCGATCGCGGTGATGAAGGCGCCGAGAAGGAGAAGGGTGAGAATCCAGCCAGTGCCGTCGCCTTCGCCCATCACCCAGGTGATGACGATGGCGATGTAGGCGATGGCGGCGGTGAGGAAAGAGCGGCGGTCGATCACCAGAGCGAGGAGGGTGATCAGGACAAGCGCTATGGCCAGAAACGCGGTGCCGCCGCCGTTGAGAAGCGTGACGGCCACGGTGTTGACCAGCGCAGGGGCGGCGAGGAGGTGACACCAGAAGGCGGTGGCGGAATGGCGGCCAAGGCGGTGCGGGTCGCGGGTGTCGAACCACATGCCGACCAGGAAGGCGCCGATGCCAAAGAGCAAGGTGGCGGTAGCAAAGGCGGGATTTTCGTTCAGGTCGAAGAAGGTGCGAAAGCCGCTGTCACCGAAGAAGCGCCCGGTGACAACGCCTGCCACGTTCGTCGCGGTGGCGGTGATTGAGTAGACGACGCCCAGCGCAAAGCAGCCGGTCAGGAAGGCGGCGAAGGGCAGCTTGAAGCGCAGGTACCAGGCGACCATCCCGGCGGTCGCGAGGCCAAAGCCGACAATCGAGATCATCCGGCCATTGGCGAGTGTGGGTGCCACGGCGGTAAAGACGAAGGTCACCAGACCGACCCCGAAGGCCACCGACAGCACCATGGACGGCAGCGTCATGCGGCGCTTGAGCGTGAAGTACCCGGCGAACCACCAGGCGACGATCGCGGTGATCAGGGGAATTGCCGTCACAAGAAACCCCGCGCTCATGATGGCAATCAGGCCGACAATGCCGGCCATCAGAATCAGAAGTCCGATCGAGATGAAGATCTCGGAGAAGCCGCGGAAGAACTCGAACGGTTCGTCTTCCTGGGGAAGACTGGCGCGCTTGCCGGCGCGGTCACTGGCCAGGGCCGACAGGGATGCCGCCTGCGCCTCGCTTACAATTCCGGCAGCAACGGCGGCGCGCAGGTCTTCAGGGGTCATCATCGGCCTTCTTCGGCGGGAAATCGTTCAGGCACAGATAAGGGGTTTGTGGCGCCAAACCAAGTCGGGTAAATTGATAGCTACCTGAAGTATATACATGCATCCGCCGGAGCTATAGGATGTGCGCAAGTGTGCTTTGGTGAAGAAATGGTTGAAACAAAACAAAAAACCAGAGCAGACGTGCCGGTCGTCCGAGGGGGTTGGTGAATGGTTGATGAAGCTCCGAAAAGGTTGAGCATTGCCGAGAAGCGCGCGCTGAACAGCCCGCTGATGCTGGGGTCGGATGACCAGATCGAAGAGATGCGGGCCGAGACCGTTACGGTCGGGGACTGGATCGACACCGTGCTGCCAGAGCCGTCACGGAAGAAATTGATCTCGCTGCGGGTCGATCCCGAAGTGCTGGATTTCTTCAAGGCGCAGGGTCCGGGCTACCAGACGCGGATGAACGCCGTCCTGCAGGCCTATATGCAGGTGAAGAAAGAGATGGGGCAGGGCTAGCCGGCGGGGCGGGCGATCCGCTCAACGGTCAGGTTGCCATTCGTATATACGCAGATGTCGGCGGCAATCGCCATCGCCTTGCGGGCGACGGTTTCGGCGTCGAGGTCGGTCGCCATCAGGCCGCGGGCGGCAGCAAGGGCGAAGTTCCCGCCCGATCCGATCGCGGCGACGTCGTGTTCGGGTTCCAGCACGTCCCCCGCGCCGGTGATCACGTAAAGCGCTGCGCCATCAGTCACGATCAGCATGGCTTCAAGGTTGCGCAGGTATTTGTCCATGCGCCAATCCTTGGCAAGGTCGACGCAGGCGCGGGCAAGTTGGCCGGGGGCAGCTTCCAGCTTTTTCTCCAGCCGTTCGAGAAGAGTGAAGGCGTCGGCCGTCGATCCGGCAAAACCGCAGACGACGTCGTGGCCGCCGGGGGAAAGGCGGCGGACCTTGCGGGCGGTGCCCTTGATCACGGTTTGGCCGAGGGAGACCTGGCCGTCGCCGGCCACGATGACCTCATCTCCACGGCGGACTGCGAGGATGGTGGTGCCGTGCCAGCCGGGGAATTTGTCGTCAGCCATGATGCGCTCCGTTTGCGTCTATATAGTCACCCAGGTGGAGCAAAGCAAAACGCCCGCGCTTTTGGGGCGCGGGCGTTCCGTATGGCTGTGACCGGGATTAGCGGCGCAGACCGAGGCGGGTGATCAGCGAGGAATACCGTGCTTCGTCCGTTTTCTTGAGATAGTCCAAGAGCTTGCGGCGCTTGGCAACCATCATCAGAAGACCACGACGCGAGTGGTTGTCCTTCTTGTGGCCCTTGAAGTGCTCGGTCAGGGTGGCGATGCGCGACGAGAGGATCGAGACCTGAACTTCCGGCGAACCGGTGTCGCCTTCCTTGGTCGCGTATTCCTTGATGAGCTTCGCTTTTTCTTCAACCGTGATCGACATCGGGATCTCCTGTCAAAAGGGTTATGGCGCAGGCCGGGATGTCGTCCAGCAGGGCCCTTGGAGGGTCCGCAACTTTGCGGATGCGGGCGTATATGCGGAAATGCCGGAAAAGGAAAGGGGCTTGGGCGGAGCTGGCTAAGCCGACCTTAACCATGCATCCAGATTCCAGGGCAACCAGGGCGAACAGAACTTTGTGTGAACGGCGTTTCATGGTATTTCGGGGAAGGTTTCCATTCGTTAACAGATAGTTAACGCACGGGACTGGTGGTCGGGCGGACATGCTGTCCGTAGTATGGGAGTGTTCCGGTTTGCTTGCGATGCTTGGATTGTTTGGGGCGCTGATGGCCGGTATCGCCGCCGACGCCATGCTGTTCTCTCGCCAGGACGATCAGGATGATCAGGACGATTCCAACGCCCCGCCCGAGGAGGAAGAGACCGGCAACAACGGCGATCTTCTGGCCGACATCGTGGATGAGCCTGGCGTGCCGGTATCCGACGACACACCGGACCCGGTCGATGCCCCCGTCACGCTGGAAGGTGGGGACAGTGTCGACAACCTGTCGGGCCTCGGCAATGACGACAAGATCTACGGCAACGGCGGGTCAGACCTGGTCGACGGCCGGGGTGGCGATGACTGGATCGATGCCGGAGACGGCAATGATGCCGTGTGGGCCGGTGATGGCGACGACTCGGTCTGGGGCGACTACGGCAATGACAGCCTGATTGGCCAAGCGGGCAACGACGAAATGGCGGGCGGCGCTGGGCGCGACAGCCTGGCCGGATGCGAAGGCGACGACAGTCTGGTCGGCGATGCCGGGAATGACACGCTTCTCGGCGGTGAGGGCGATGACTGGCTGGACGGAGGCGACGATGACGACTGGCTTGCCGGTGGCTTTGGCAACGACAGCCTGAGCGGTGGTCGGGGAGTTGACGACATTGACGGCGGCGCGGGTGACGACTGGCTGTCCGGCCTGGAAGGCGAGGCCGATCCGCAAGAGACCGACTATCTGAACGGTGGCGCCGGCAACGATCAGATCTTGTTGGGTGCAGGCGACTATGCGACCGGCGGCGATGGCGACGATGAGTTCATCCTGCAGGAATGGTTGAACGAAACCACCGTCTCGCAGATTGCCGACTACAATCCGACCGAGGACCAACTGGTCATTGTCTATGATCCGTCAGTGCATTTCGATCCGGTTCTGACCATCGGACCGAACGAAGGCGGGCAGGGTCAGGCGATCTATCTTGACGGCGCGAAGGTTGCCGTGGTGAACGGCGCCCCGGTCAACGTTGCGGATATCCGGCTGGTCACTGCCTGACGCTACCAGGGCTGAGGCTGCTGATCATAACCCACATACAGCGGATGGCGGGGTTGGGCCTGACCGGTCAGCCCAAGGTGGAACAACGGAACCCCGGCCTGCCGCAACAGGGTGGTGACGGCGGCACCCCGGTCAAGATGCAGACCATGATTTCCCCAGGCGCAAAGGACAGTGTCCGCCCAGGACAAACTTTCCAGAATGGCCGCGTCATTGGTGGGACCGATGGGGTCGGCTGCGGCGCGCATGACCTTGGGGTCTGTAGCGCGGAAGGCGAAGATGTTCGTCACCCGGAACGCGCCATAGCCCAGCGCCACTGCCCGACGCTGACAGCGTTCGACCGTCGGATCGTTCTGCACTTCGGTCGCGGTCGAGGGATTCAGCATGACAAACAGGGCCTTGGGGCCCCGGCCCCAGCTGCGGGTCAAGAGATAACGGTAGCGCTCGCAGTCGGAGTAAACCGCCTCGGATAGCGTACCCGCACTGGAGTGACTGCGCGAAATCACCGACCTGCCCCCTTTGCGATCGTTCCGCCTGAACCCGGTCCGCGTGATCGGCTCGGTCCTGACGCGGCGCAGGGAACAGCCCGGCCCGCGGCGGGTCAAGCGCAAAACGGGCACGACAGGCCGGTCAAACCAGATTGCGAGCCCATGAAATTGCTTGTCAGGAAATTGCCCGGCCACGCGGTTTACCCTTGTTGCAGCGTTTCCGCCGCGCCTAGATACGGACGCAGCGACCCGAGCCTGGAGTGCGTGACATGTCCGACCTGATCCTTGCCTTCTACCGCACGCCGACCCATGCCTTTGCCGCGGGTGAGGCCCTGGCGGCATTTCAGCAGACGGCGGGGACGGAACCCGAAGACATCGTTGTCGTGACGCGGGACGGCTCGGGCCGGGTTCAGGTCAACCAGTCGATTGACCTTGCCATGGGAGAGCCATTGGGCGGCGGTCGGTGGGGCACGCTGATCGGCCTTTTGTTCCTGGATCGCCGCAAGCCGCAAGCCGGGGCGAAGGGGTTGGCGGCGCAGTTCCAGGCAATCGGGCTGGACGAGAAATTCGTGCAGGATGCGTCCAAGGCTTTAAGCAAGACCGGTGCCGCCATCGGCATGCGGGTCAGGCTGCTGGGGCGGGACCGGGTGATCGAGAAATTGTCCGGACTGCCCGGAAATCCGAAGATCCTCTGGACGAGATTGGGTCCCGATACGGAAGATGCGCTGATCGACATGCAGGGCCAGATCCCCGATACAGCGATTGGCGCGATCCAGGGCTACGACGGCATGTGATGGACTTCTGGCTTGACGGGTGCGCTGCGCCTGCGGCCTTGTGACAGCATGAACGAGAAATCAGCCGAGAAGCCCGCCGCAAAGACCGGTGCGACGCCACGGAAGCGGAAGGCGAAAGCCGAAGCGGTGCCCGTTGCGCCGACTTCGCGGTTGCGTTGGGGCATTCGTTGGCTGCTGCGGGGCTTTGGCGCCATTGCCGGGTTCTATGCGGTGCTGATCCTGCTGTTCGCCTTCGTGCCTCCGCCGATCAACCTGTACCAGCTGGGTGAATCCTGGCGGCTGGGCGGGATCGAGAAGGACTGGGTGAGCTGGGAAGAGATGGCCCCCGTGGTGGGGCGGTCGGCGGTGGCGGCCGAGGATGCAAACTTCTGCAATCACTGGGGTTTCGACATGGCGGCGATCCGGCAGGCCATCGAGGAAGGCAGCAACCGGGGCGCTTCGACGATCAGCCAGCAAGTGACCAAGAACGTGTTCCTGTGGCACGGCCGCAGCTGGGTCAGGAAGGCGATGGAGGCGGTCATGACCCCGGCGGTCGAGCTGGTCTGGTCCAAACAGCGGATCCTGGAGGTCTACCTGAACGTGGCCGAGTTCGATGAGGGCGTGTTCGGCATCCAGGCGGCGGCGCGGCACTATTTCGGGGTGGATGCCAAGGATCTGTCGGCGCTGCAGGCCGCACGGCTGGCGGCGGTCTTGCCAGACCCGAAGGGGCGTAGCGCTTCGGAGCCGTCGAGCTTTGTCCGCAGCCGGACCCGGTCGATCATCTCGGGCGCAGAGACCATTGCGGCGGACGGAAGATCCGCCTGTTTCGACGGTTGACGCGGTCCAGGGATTGAATTCCAGCCCCCGGCGCGGCAATGAAGGGGAAGACCGGAGATGTCCGCCCGATGAACCGACCGTCGAACCGCCTGTACCACGTCCCGCTGTCGCCCTTTTGCCGCAAGGTGCGCCTGACGCTGGCGGAAAAGAAGATCGAGGCCGAGCTGGTCGAAGAGCGCTATTGGGAGCCGTCGCCGGATTTCCTGCGCCGCAACCCGGCGGGGAAGGTGCCGATCCTGAAGATGGGCACCAAGGTAATGAGCGAAAGCCAGGCGATCTGCGAGTATCTGGAAGAGATCTCGCCACTGGTGCCGTTGATGCCGAAGGACCCGGACGGCCGGTACGAGGTGCGGCGGCTTTGCGCCTGGTTTGACGACAAGTTCCACAACGAAGTGACGTCGAAGCTGCTGTATGAGCGGGTGAACAAGAAGGTCACCGGGCAGGGCTATCCGGATTCGAAAAACGTCAAGCTGGGGTCCACGCGGATCAAGTATCACCTGGATTACATGGCCTGGCTTCTGGATCAGCGGCGTTGGCTGGCCGGGAACGAGATGACGCTGGCCGACTTCACGGCGGCGGCTCACCTGAGCTGTCTGGACTACATCAGCGATGTGGACTGGAACCGGCACGCGGTGCTGAAGGACTGGTACGCGAAGATCAAGTCTCGGCCGTCGTTCCGGCCCCTGCTGGCCGATCAGATCTCGGGCTTTCCGCCATCGGCGCACTATGCCGACCTGGATTTCTAGGGTCTGCCGACGACCGGGGGCCGGCCCCCGGACCCCCGGAGTATTTCTGAAAAGAGCAAATCCATGACAGGGCTGAAGGCCCAGCTTGCCGCCCACGCTCTGGAAGAGGGGTTTGCGAAGATGGGCGTCTGTCGTCCAGACGCGGCGCCTGAAGCGGCGGGCCGGTTGCGGGAGTTTCTTGCCGAGGGCCGGCACGGTCAGATGGGCTGGATGGCCGAGCGGGAGGAGTGGCGCGGGTCGGCGGCGGCGCTGTGGCCCGAGGCGCGGTCGGTGATCATGCTTGCGGAGGCGTATACTCCGGACGTGGACCCGATGGCGGGGCTGGCGCAGCGGGACCGGGGGGTGATCTCGGTCTATGCGCAGGGGAAAGACTATCACGATCTGGTCAAGCGGCGACTGAAGCGGCTGGGGCGATGGTTGATTGATCAGGCAGGGGGCGAAATCAAGGTGTTCGTCGACACCGCGCCGGTGATGGAGAAGCCCTTGGCGCAGGCGGCGGGGCTGGGGTGGCAGGGGAAGCATACGAACCTGCTGGGGCGCGATCTGGGGAACTGGGTTTTCCTGGGGGCGATCTTCACGACGCTGGAGTTGGAGCCGGACACGCCGGAAATCAGCCATTGTGGGAGCTGCACGGCCTGTCTGGATATCTGCCCAACGAACGCTTTTCCCGCGCCTTATCAACTGGATGCGCGGCGTTGCATTTCCTATCTGACCATCGAGCACAAGGGACCTGTAGATACAGAGCTTAGGGCCTGTATAGGCAATCGTATCTACGGTTGTGATGACTGTCTGGCGATCTGCCCCTGGAACAAGTTTGCGGTCGCGGCGCAAGAAATTGGCTATCAGCCGAAACACGGGCTGCCTGAACTGGCGGAACTGGCCGTGCTGGACGATGCCGGATTTCGCACGCGCTTTGCCGGGTCGCCGATCAAGCGGATCGGGCGCGACAGGTTCGTACGGAACGTGCTCTATGCGATAGGAAACTCACATTCCGCCGCGCTGGCGGGTGTGGCGGAGGGTCTGGTGGACGATCCCGATCCAGCGGTTGCCGATGCGGCGCGCTGGGCGATGGACAGGCTGAAGGGGGCGTGAATGGACAGGCTGAAGGGCAAGACGGCGATCATTTCAGGTGGGGCGACGGGGATGGGCGCAGCCTCGGCCCGGTTGTTCGCGGCGGAAGGGGCGGCTGTCGGCGTGATCGACCGGAACGTCGAAGCCGGTCAGGCGCTGGTGGCCGAATTGGTGGCGGCGGGGCACAAGGCGGCGTTCGCCAAGGCCAATGTGGCGTCGAAGGCCGAGGTCGAGGCGGCGGTGGCAGCAGTGAATGCCGCGCTGGGGCCGGTCAACGTGCTGTTCAACCACGCCGGGACCATCGTCATCAAACCCTTCCTGGAGACGGAAGAGGCTGACTGGGACTTTTTGTTCGATGTGAACGTGAAGTCGATGTACCTGATGACCCGCGCGGTGCTGCCGCAAATGCTGGCGGCGAGCGGGGGGTCGATTGTCTGCACCTCTTCGATTTCAGCGGTTTATGCGACGCCGAACGAAGTGCTGTACGACGCAACCAAGGGGGCCTGCCACATGTTCGCGCGGGCCATCGCGGTGGAGTTCCGCGACCGGGGCATCCGCTGCAACGCGGTCTGTCCGGGGTTCATCCAGACTCCGCATGGCGACCGTGAGGTCGAGGGGCTGATGAAATACGGCGTCGATGTCTCGGACGCGGCGATTGCAGCGGCTCAGGGTAGGATGGGCAAGCCCGAGGATGTGGCAAGGGCCGCGCTGTATCTGGCGTCGGACGATGCCGAATTCGTCAATGGGGCGCAGCTGTTCGTCGACAACGGGTTTTCGGCGGTTTGACGCTGGGGGCCTGCGGATCGCGGTTGGGAATCGGGCGATTCGGGTGCAAGCTGGCGTCAATGTAGAGCCGAGGGAGGAGAGCATGAGCCGTCATCTTGCCGATCATCGCACCCGGACGAGCGGAGGCCGCGTCAAGCATTTCCTGCGACTGTCCCGCACGCCGCGGGACACCTGGCTGCGGCCGCGGGGCACCTCGGGTGCGAGCCGTCTGGTCCAGTTTCTGCGGATCGAGCGCGGGCGCACCGCCTGAATACTCCGGCGCGACCTGGTGTCACGCCTTGGCGGGTTTGAGCCTGTCGCGCAGCACGGCAAGGATATCGCGCAAGTCGGCGATTTCGGTCAGTTGCAGCCCGGTCTTTTCCGCAAAGGCGCGCGGGACGGTAGCGGCTTGGGCGGCAAGGTCACGGCCGGCCTTGGTCAACCGCAGGCGGACCTGGCGTTCATCCTTGGTATCACGGCTGCGGGTCAGCCAGCCTGCGGATTCCATCCGTTTGAGAAGCGGAGTCAGCGTGTTCGACTCGAGCCGCAGTTCGGCGCCAAGCTGGCTGACAGTCAGCCCATCGGTAGCGTTCAACGCCGAAATGGCCAGATACTGCGGATAGGTCAGCCCCAGAGGCTGCAACAGCGGGGCATAGGCGGCATGCACCGCATGGGCAGTTGAATGCAGCGCAAAGCAGAGCATGTCGGATGGCGTCAGGGTCATGGGAACCTGATATATCGCGCGCGACTTAAATGCAAGCGGTTGACAGGGGCGGCTAGCTCTGTCAAATATCTATCGTGCACGATACAATCGTAATGGAAGGATTCCAAGGATGACCGTTGATGTGAAATACTGGACCGAGGCCAAGGCGACCGGCGGCGGGCGCAATGGCGTTGCCTCGCTGGCCAATGGTCAGCTGACGGTGACCCATGCCAGCCCGAAGGAACTGGGCGGCTCGGGTCTGGGTCACAACCCGGAAGAGCTGTTCGCGCTGGGCTACAGCGCCTGTTACCTCGGGGCTATGCGCTTTGCGGCCGGCAGCGAAAAGCTGGGCACGGTGCCGGACGACGCGACCGTCACGGCGCATGTCGGGATCGGTGGCCGGTCGGACGGCGGTTTCGGGCTGAAGGTCAGGCTGGTGGTCAGCCTGCCGGGCGTTGACCGTGCAGTGGCCGAAAAGATCGCGGAACGCGGACATTTCATCTGCCCGTATTCCAACGCGACCAAAGGCAATATCGAGGTGACGACGGAAATCGTCTGATCCTGCAGGGCCGTGAACGAAAAAGGCCGGGCAATTGCGCCCGGCCTTCTTGTCAGTTGCAGGCGAAGTCAGGCGCGAACGAGGCGCTCGTACTCGGTGGCGACGCGCTTGGTCAGCTCACCCACTTCGAAGTTGTAGTCGCCGATCTGGCCGACCGGGGTGACTTCGGCCGCGGTGCCGGTCAGCCAGCACTGTTCGAAGCTTTCCAGTTCCTCGGGCATGATGTGGCGTTCATGGACCTTGATCTGCATGTCCTTGAGCATCCCGATCACGGTCTGCCGGGTCAGGCCGTTCAGGAAGCAGTCAGCTTTCGGGGTGTGAACCTCGCCGTCTTTCACGAAGAAGATGTTGGCGCCGGTCGCTTCGGCCACGTAGCCGCGATAGTCGAACATCATCGCGTCCGAGCAACCCTTGGCCTGGGCCGCGTGCTTGGACATGGTGCAGATCATGTAGAGGCCGGCGGCTTTCGCCTCTGAGGGGATCGTCTCGGGCGAAGGCCGCTTCCACTTGGCGATGTCGAGCTTGGCGCCCTTGAACTTGGCGTCGCCGTAGTAGCTGCCCCAGGTCCAGCAAGCCACGGCCAGTTTCACCGGGTTCAAAAGGGAGGCGACGCCCATGTCGGGACCCGCGCCGCGCCATGCGATGGCACGGATATAGGCGTCAGTCAGGCCGTTGGCCTTGAGCGTGGCTTCCTTGGCGGCGTCGATTTCCTCGGCCGTGTAGGGGATCGGCATGTCGAGAAGGTTGCCGGAGTTCAGCAGGCGCAGCGAATGCTCGTGACCCTTGAAGATCTTGCCGTTGTAGCAACGCTCACCTTCGAAGACCGCCGAGGCGTAGTGGAGGGCATGGGTCAGTATATGGACGTTCGCCGAACGCCATTCCACCATCTTGCCATCCATCCAGATGAACCCGTCGCGATCGTCGTAACCAGACATTCCAGCCTCCGCTTTTTCGAAAGTTGCGCCTGAAAGGTCCGCTTCGGACAGATTCTTGCGCCAAATCGACGGAGAGTTACGGGTTCGTACTTGGAAAGTCAACAAGGCTGACGTAAATTCATCGCCAGCACGGAGAGGGTCATGGCCGAACACCCAGGCGGGGAGAACCTGCTTTACCTGACGGATGAACAGCTGCGGAAGGGCATCGAGGCGATGTTCTTTGCCTATCGCGGCTTTACGGCGGACCCGGACCGGATCCTGGAGGGCAAGGACTATGGCCGGGCGCATCACCGGGCGATCCATTTCATCCATCGGTCCCCGGGGACGACGGTATCGAACCTGCTGTTGATCCTTGGTGTTACAAAGCAGTCGTTGAATCGTGTGTTGCGCACTTTGATCGAGGATGGCCTTGTTCGCAGTGAAAAGGGCAAGGTGGATGCGCGGGAAAGGCATCTGCATTTGACGGACAAGGGACAGATGCTGGAACGGGAATTGTCGGACGCACAACGGGCGCGGATGCGGGCGGCGTACCGGGCGGCGGGTCCGCAGGCGGTGGCAGGCTTTCGGCAGGTGCTGGAGGCGATGATGGATCCGGAAATGCGGCGCCAGTACAACCGCCTGAAAGAGGGTGGCTGATGGTTCCGGATGCTCATCTGCTGATCGTCGATGATGACGAGCGTATCCGGGGTCTGTTGCAGAAGTTCCTGATGCGGAACGGATTTCTGGTTTCTGTCGCGCGCGATGCAGCGCAGGCGCGGAAAATCCTGGGCGGGTTGGAGTTCGACCTGATCGTCATGGACGTGATGATGCCGGGCGAGGACGGAGTCACTCTGACCCGCGATCTGCGCAAAAGGATGGCGACGCCGATCCTGCTTTTGACCGCGCGGGGCGAAGCGTCGAACCGGATCGAGGGGCTGGAGGCGGGGGCGGATGACTACCTGGTCAAGCCGTTCGAGCCGAAGGAGCTTCTCCTGCGGATCAACGCGATCCTGCGACGGGTGCCCGTGGCCAAGGCGGCCGAGCCGGTGCGGCAGTTCCTGCACATGGGGGGCGTGCGCTATGACCTCGACCGGGGCGAGATGTGGCGCGGTGAAGTTCCGGTGCGGTTGACGGCGACCGAGGCGGCGCTGATGCGGATATTTGCGGCGCAGCCGGGTGTGCCGCTGAGCCGGGAGAAGCTGGTCGCCGACCAGGGGGAGGACGCGGCGCAAGAGCGGGCTGTGGACGTGCAGATCACCCGGCTGCGGCGGAAGATCGAGGACGACCCCAAGGTGCCACGCTATCTGCAGACGGTGCGGGGCGAGGGCTATATGCTGCAGCCGGATTGAGGTTGGCTGGCGTCGGACCGGGGGCCTACCCCCGGACCCCCGGGATACTTTCGGACAGATGAAAGGGCAATGCGGTGCTTGTCTTCACGCATGAGGCATTTCGCGGCCATGTGACTCCGCTCGGACATCCGGAGCGGGTCGAGCGGCTGGCGGCAGTGGAGCGGGGGTTGGCCGGACTGCCGGTAGAGCGGCGGGAGTGCCCAATGGGGGACGAGGCGGAGGTGTTGCGCTGTCATCCGGCGGGGTATCTGGCGCGGGTGAAGGCGGCGGTTCCCTCGGATGGTTGGGCGCAGTTGGATGGCGACACGTTTCTGTCTCCGGGATCGTTCGACGCGGCGATGCGGGCTGTCGGAGGGATTTGCGCGGCGGTCGATGCGGTCGTTTCGGGCGAGGCGAAGACGGTGTTCGTGGCCGGGCGACCCCCCGGGCATCATGCAGAACGCGAGACGGCGATGGGGTTCTGTCTGTTCGGGACGGTCGCTATCGGGGCACAGCGGGCGCTGGATCATCATGGGTTGGCCCGCATCGCCGTGGTGGATTTCGACGTTCACCACGGGAACGGGACCCAGGATCTGCTGTGGGACGAGCGGCGGTGTCTGATCGTCTCGACGCATCAGATGCCCCTGTATCCCGGCACCGGGAGGCCGGAGGAGCGCGGCGCGCATGGTCAGATCCTGAACGTGCCGTTGCGCGCGGGCTCGGGAGGGCGGGCGATGCGGGAGGTTTATGAGAGTGTCGTGTTCCCCGCGCTGGCGGAGTGGGAACCTGAGTTACTGCTCATATCTGCCGGGTTTGATGCCCATGCCGATGATCCGCTGGCGGGGTTGGAGTGGCGGGCGGAGGACTATCGCTGGCTGACCGACCGGTTGTGCGATTTTGCCGGGGGGCGGGTGGTGTCCTCGCTGGAGGGTGGCTATGATCTGGACGCGCTGGCGGCTTCGGTCGCGGCGCATGTGGGCGTGCTGGAGGAGCGGGGCCGATGAGCGAGAAAGCCATTGAGATGATGAGCTTTGAAGAGGCGATGGCCGCGCTGGAGCAGGTCGTGGGCGCGCTGGAACGGGGCGAAGTGCCGCTGGAGCAGTCGATTGCGCTGTATGAGCGGGGGGCCGCGCTGAAGGCGCATTGCGCGAAGAAGCTGGCCGAGGCCGAGGAGAAGGTGGAGCTGATCCGGGCGCAGGAAGGCCGGGCGGTGGGCACGACTCCGGCGGAGGGGATGTGACGTTTCAGGAACGGTTGGCGGCGGATGCGGGGCTGTGTGAGGCTCGGCTTCTGGCTGTCTTGGGGGGTCGCGCGGACCAGCCGGTGACGCAGGCGATGCGTTATGCGGTGCGGGGCGGCAAGCGGCTGCGCGGGTTTCTGGTGCTGGAAGGCGCGCGGATGCTGGGGATTCCTGAGACCCGAGCAGTGAGTGCGGCGGCGGCGATTGAAGCGTTGCATGCCTATTCGCTCGTGCACGATGATTTGCCCTGCATGGACGATGACGACCTGCGGCGGGGGCAGCCGACGGTGCACAAGAAATGGGACGAGGCGACGGCGGTGCTGGCGGGGGATGCCCTGCAGACGCTGGCGTTCGAGTTGTTGTGCGATCCGGCTTTGGGGTCGGCGGACGTGCGGATGGAGTTGGTTTCGGGGCTGGCGAAGGCGTCGGGAATCGACGGGATGGTGCTGGGCCAGGCGCTGGACATCGCGGCGGAGACAGCAGGGCGGGCCCTGACGCTGGAGGAGATCACGGAGCTGCAGGCGGGGAAGACCGGGGCGCTGATCGGCTTCGCGGCCGAGGCGGGGGCGGTGATTGCGGGCGCGGACCGGGGGCCGTTGCGGCGCTATGCCGCTGCGCTGGGCCTGGCTTTCCAGATCGCGGATGACATTCTTGATGTGACGGGCGACGAGGCCAAGACGGGCAAGCGGCTGCACAAGGATGCCGAGGCGGGGAAGGCGACGTTTGTCTCGCTGCTGGGTTTGGACGGAGCCAGGGCACGGGCGGCGGAGTTGGTGCGTGAGGCCGAGACGGCGCTGGCCGGGTATGGAAAAGGCGCGGCCAACTTGATCGCAGCCGCGCGCTTCGTTATCGCGCGGGACAGTTGACCGCGCAAAGGCAGGCATGATGACCGACCGACCCGCTACCCCACTGCTAGACCGGGTGACTGTGCCCTCGGACCTGAAGGGTCTTTCGGACCGGGAGCTGCACCAGTTGGCCGGGGAGTTGCGGGCCGAGACGATCTCGGCTGTGTCGGTCACGGGCGGGCACTTGGGGGCCGGGCTGGGGGTGGTCGAGCTGACTTTGGCGATCCATGCCGTCTTTGACACTCCGCGTGACAAGCTGATCTGGGATGTCGGGCACCAGTGCTATCCGCACAAGATTTTGACTGGACGGCGGGATCGCATCCGGACACTGCGGACCGAGGGTGGGCTGAGCGGGTTCACCAAGCGGTCGGAAAGCCCGTATGACCCGTTCGGAGCGGCGCATTCCTCCACGTCGATCAGCGCGGCGCTGGGCTTTGCGATGTCGGCGGAGCTTGGGGGGGACCCCGGTGATGCGATTGCGGTTATCGGCGACGGGGCGATGTCGGCGGGCATGGCTTTCGAGGCGATGAACAACGCTGGGCATCTTGGAAAGCGGCTGTTCGTGATCCTGAACGACAACGAGATGTCGATTGCCCCTCCGGTCGGGGCGCTCTCGTCCTATCTGAGCGGGCTTTATGCCGCCGAGCCTATGCAGGACCTGAAGCAGATGGCGAAAGGCTTCGTGGGCCTCTTGCCGGGGCCGCTGCAGGAAGGCGCGAAGCGGGCCAAGGACATGCTGAAGGGCATGGCGGTGGGCGGGACTTTGTTTGAATCGCTGGGGTTCGAGTATGTTGGCCCGATTGATGGGCATGACCTGGACCAGCTGTTGCCGGTGCTGCGGACAGTGAAGGCGCGGGCGACGGGGCCGGTGTTGATCCATGTGCTTACGAAGAAGGGCAAGGGCTACGCTCCGGCTGAGGCGGCGCGGGACAAGGGGCATGCGACGGGGAAGTTCGACGTGCTGACCGGGGTGCAGGTGAAGGCGGCGTCGAATGCTCCGTCCTATACCAAGGTGTTCGCGCAGTCGCTGGTGAGTGAGGCGGAGCGGGACGAGAAGATCGTCGCGGTGACGGCGGCGATGCCGGATGGGACGGGGCTGGATCTGTTCGCCGGAAGGTTCCCGAAGCGGTGCTTTGACGTGGGGATTGCGGAACAGCACGCGGTGACCTTCAGCGCGGGGCTGGCGGCGGGGGGGATGAAGCCTTTCTGTGCGATCTATTCAACGTTTCTGCAGCGCGGGTACGATCAAGTCGTGCACGACGTAGCGATCCAGCGGTTGCCGGTGCGGTTTGCCATCGACCGGGCGGGCCTGGTCGGGGCGGACGGGGCGACCCATGCAGGGGCATTCGATGTGGGGTTCTTGTCGAACCTGCCGGGGTTCGTGGTGATGGCGGCGGCGGACGAGGCGGAACTGGTCCACATGGTTGCGACGGCTGTCGCGCATGACGCGGGGCCGATTGCGTTCCGCTATCCGCGCGGTGAGGGCGTGGGGGTGGAGATGCCCGCGCGCGGGGTGCCGCTGGAGATCGGGCGGGGCCGGGTGGTCCGTGAGGGGTCACGTGTGGCGATCCTGTCGTTTGGCACCCGGCTGAGCGAGAGCCTGAAGGCGGCGGAGGCTTTGGCGGGGCGGGGCGTTTCGGTGACGGTCGCCGATGCCCGGTTCGCCAAGCCCCTGGATCGGGAGCTGGTGCTGCGGCTGGCTCGGGAACATGAGGCTTTGCTCACGGTCGAGGAGGGCGCAGTCGGCGGGTTCGGCAGCCATGTTGCCCAGCTTTTGGCCGAAGAGGGTGTCTTCGACCGGGGGCTGAAGTACCGCAGCCTGGTCCTGCCGGACATCTTCATCGACCAGGCCTCGCCCGAGGCGATGTACAAGGTCGCGGGGCTGGATGCGGCGCATATCGAGGCGAAGGTGCTGCAAGCGCTGGGCGTCGCGGTGGTGGGGAAAAGGGCGTAGCACAAGAGCCATGGGCGGATCGCCCGTCCTACGAAGTCAGCCGCGCAGCAGATTGTCCAGCACCGGCATGCTGACCACCGTCGCGAAGGCGATCATGGCCAGGCAGATGCGGCGGAAGGTCTGGTCGCTGGCAAGGCCGAACATCCGGCTGCCTGCCCAGGTGCCGAGGCCGTAGACCGGCGCGATCACGGCGGCGAGTGACAGGATGTGCAGGGTAATGAGACCCCCCCAGACATAGCCGATCGCGCCGAAGACCGAGGTGATGGCGAAGAAAAGCACGATGTTGGCGCGGACGGTGCCTGCGGCAGTGGTGCTGCCAAGCCAGTAGGCAACGACCGGCGGACCGCCGACCTGCGCGGCGCCAGAGAAGAAGCCGGAGACGAGACCGACCAGCACCGTAAGTGGGGGCTTCGGGCGGCCCCGATAGCGCCAGCCGGACACCAGGAGTGCCAGCATCGCAGCGGCCAGCGCGACAATGCACCAGCGCAGGACAACCGGATCGAGCGAGGTGAGGAGCCAGGTTCCGGTGGGGACTCCGACCACCGCGCCAAGGGCCATGGTGAATACGTCGCGGCGGTCGGCGCGGCGGACTGCGCCGGGGATCATTCCGGCCGTCATGAGTCCATCGGTCACCAGCAGCAGTGGCACGGCGATCTTTGGACCGAGAAGCGCACTGACCAGCGGAATGAAGATAAGCGCGGCGCCGAATCCAGAGAAGCCCCGTGCGAGGCTGGCGGCAAACGTGATGGCGAGGAGGAGGGCAAAGGTTCCGGCGTAATCAGACGTGCCGAACAGGGAAGACATGAAGCGCGCCTTGGGACGGAAGTGCCCGGCGATCCATAGCGGATGGCGGGCAGGTTGCCCACCCCGCCGAAAGGACCAGGCGCGGTCAGATCAACGGACGGCGCTCTTCCCGCTCCATCGGCAGGCCGGCGAGGGTGAACAGGCGCTCGGGGTCAAGCATGTTCAGCTGGCCGCGCTTCCAGACCAGAAGGCCCAACTCGCGCAGGATCGAGACGGTGCGGCTGGTGTGAACGGTGGAGAGACCCAGCGCATCGGCAAGCTCGTGCTGCCGGAAGGGCAGCTGGACGCCCTCTTTCGTGCCCAATCCCAGGGCAGACAGTCGTTGCCAGATCCGTGCCAGTGCCCAGGCGACGCGTTCTGTCGCATCGCGCTGGCCGAGGGTGGCAATGGTCTCGCCCAGGAAATGCTCTTCCACCGCGGCGATCCAGGTCAGGTCGTAGGCCCGGTCGGGCTTGTCGCGGAACAGGTCCCACAGACGGCTGCGCTGAAACACGCAGACCCGCATCGCGGTGCTGGCCTGCACGCTGTGGCGCATTTCGCCCATGATCCCGGCCTGAAGGCCGAGGAAATCCCCCGGAAAGACGAAGTTCACCACCTGCCGCCGCCCATTTTCAAGCTGGATGGAGCGGGTCGCGAAGCCGTCCAGCACGGTAAAGAGCCTCTCGGACGTTTCACCCTGGGCCAGAAGCGTTTCACCGGGCTGAAAGGTCATCTCTCCGGTCTTGAACGATCGCATGAACACGATTTCTTCGGGCGTGAAGGGCAGGAACATCGGGCGTTTCTGCAACGGACAGGCGGCGCAATCGATCATGAGCGGCACAAACCTTCATAAACTTAACGCAAGTTAATGCGGCAGGTGCGCAGTTCGTTCCATATGACCTGTGGAAAAAATGATGAAACTGACCTGCCTGGTACTGGAACCCGTCGCGATCGTGGCGGAGGACCTGGTAACCATGGTGGAAGACGAGATGCCGGAAACCCGGATGCTGGTTGCGCAGTCTGTGGAAATGGCGGCTGCCATTCTGCGGAAGCACCGTGTGGACATCGCGTTCCTGAACCTCTCGCCGGCGGCGCTGTCGCAAACGGACCTGGTCGAGACGCTGGACGAAATGCGGGCGACGGTGGTCGTGATGGGGCATGAGTTCAAGGAAATCCCGGCGCACTTCCGGTTTCTGGAGCTGCCTTTTGTCAGCTCATCAGTGGCCAAGGAATTGCGCGCGGCCTGGCAGCGTTTGCTGGGGATTGGCACGGATTCCGGACAGCATTGACGGTGAGGCAAGCGGGTCAGGGCTGGCGCAGGCCGTCCATGACGCGGACCAGCGCCTCGGAGATTCCGGGTTCGGACAGGGCGTGGCCGGCCATTGGCACCATCTTCAGTTCACACTTCGGCCAGCCCTTCGCCAGCGACCAGGCCGAATGCGGCGGGCAGATCATGTCATAGCGGCCCTGGATGATCGTGGTCGGGAGATGTTCGATCCGCGGCCGTTCGCGCAGGATCCAGCCGTCGGACTCCAGAAAGCCCGCGTTCTGGAAGTAGTGGTTTTCCAGCCGGGCAAAGGCGCGGGCGTAGTCCGAGGGGCTTTCGCCCAGCGCACCTTCGTTCTGGATCGAGGCGAGGGCATTTTCCCAATTGGCCCAGATCCGGCCATAGCGGGTTTCCTCGACCAGGTTGCCGGAAAAGAGGCGGCGGTGGTAGGCGGCGATGAGGTCGTGGCGTTCATCCGCGGGGATGACTTCGACAAACCGCGACCAGAGATCGGGGAAGAAGGCCCCTGCCCCGCCACCGTAGAACCAGGCCAGCTCGGCCTTGGTGGCAAGGAACACGCCGCGCAGGACAAGGTGGGCGACGCGGTCGGGGTGGGTGATCGCGTAGATCAGCGCAAGCGTTGCGCCCCAGCTGCCGCCAAAGCCGATGAAGCGGTCGATCCCAAGTGTGGTGCGGATCGTCTCGACATCATGGACGAGGTGCCAGGTGGTGTTGGCGGTCACGCTGGCATGGGGGCGGGAGCGGCCGCAGCCGCGTTGGTCGAAGAGAACGACGCGGAAGGTCCGGGGGTCGAAATAGCGGCGCATGGCCGGGGAGCAGCCGCCGCCGGGTCCGCCGTGGAACACGATGACCGGGATGCCATCGGGATTGCCGCATTGCTCGACATAGACGCGGTGGCCATCGCCCACGTCGATCACGCGCTGATCGAACGGGTCGATCGGCGGGTAAAGGTATTCGACTGCGCGCTTTTGACCTGATCTCTGATCCATATTCACCCTATATAGCGTCGGGAATGCCCGGAGTCGAAGGGCAAAGGAGAGAACAATGGCGGTGGATACGGTTGATCCCGGCGAAGTGGCCAAGTTCGAGGCGATGGCCGCCGAATGGTGGGACCCGAACGGCAAGTTCAAGCCGCTGCACATGCTGAATCCCTGCCGGCTGGACTATATCTGCGCCCAGATCGCTGCCGAGTTCGGGCGCGATCTGGCGGGGCCGCTGCCGTTCAAGGGGCTGAGGATTCTGGATATCGGCTGTGGCGGCGGGCTGTTGTCCGAACCGATGGCGCGGCTGGGGGCCGAAGTGGTTGGAGCGGATGCTGCGGCCCGCAACATCCCTGTGGCGCGGTTGCATGCGGAACAGTCCGGGCTGGTGATTGACTATCGCCACACGACCGCCGAAGCGCTCGCCGAGGCAGGAGAGCAGTTCGATGTCGTGCTGAACATGGAAGTGGTCGAGCATGTGGCAGACCCGCAGGCTTATCTCACCGCCTGTCAGGAGCTGATGAAGCCGGGTGGGTTGATGATCTGTTCGACCCTGAACCGGAACCCGAAAAGCTTCATGATGGCGATCATCGGCGCGGAGTGGGTGATGCGCTGGCTGCCGAAGGGCACGCATGACTGGGCGAAATTCATCACTCCCGATGAGTTGTACGCTCTGATCGACAAGGCTGGCCTGCGGCCGGTGGACCGCAAGGGTATGGTGTTCAACCCGGTGACCTGGCGGTGGAGCCTGTCGGACCGGGATCTGAGCTGCAACTACGTCACGGCGTCGGTGAAGGGCCAGGCGGGCAAGGGCTAGGCGGTCACCCGCGCCCGGAAGGGTTGCCGGTCGAAGGCGCGGCTGACATCGCGGATCAGTTCGGCAAGATCGTCGATATCGGACAGCGAATGCCGGGCGCTAAGCTCGATCCGCCAGCGCGGTGCCTGCATCGGCACGGTCGGCGCCATCAGAAGGGTGACCCGAGGTCCGGCGCTTTCCAGAAGGGCGGTGCGCGGAAGGGCGGTCAGGGGCGGCAGCTGGACCGGCACGAAGGGCGCGGCAGAGCCCAGCACGCGGGCCCCATCCGCCATCAGGTGATTGCGCAGGCGCAACGAGACCCCTTGCAGGTTTCGGCGCAGGTCGCGTCCTTGCGGCCCGAAGGCAGTATCGGCGGCGGCAAGGATGGCGCTTGCGGAGCTCGGCGACAGGCGCGGCGCGTGGTGGGCGGCCTGACTTAGGTCGGGGTCACGGAAGGCGGCAAAGCCACCGGGCAGCCCGAAACAGCGTGAAAAGCTGCCAAGCACGACATCCGCCCGACCAAGGCAGTTTTGGAGTTCCAGCACGCCGCCGCCATTCGGACCCATCGCGCCAAAGTCCTGCGACACGTCGACGACCAGAATAGCTGCATGCTTGCGGGCAAGGTCGCAAAGCTCGAACAGGTCGGACACCCGAGAGCCGAAGGCCGAAACGGCCGGGACCGCGATAACCAGCCGCCCGCGTCGCGGCTGGCGGGACAGGCGTTGCAGACGACGCTCTACCCCCTCGACCGAGCCCGAGGGAAAGCGGTGGACGTTGGCGTCGGCGGCCAAAACAGTCTCGAACATGGCGCAATCGGCGCCCGCATCGACCAGAACATCATCCCCGGCGCGCAGCAGGCTTGCGAAAGTGTGGCGGATTGCGTCGGTGCCGGACGCGAAACTGACCGCGAATGGCAAGTGCAGTTCGGCTGCGATCCGGTGTTCCAAGGTAGCGTGCGCCGCCTCCGGGATCGGACCTGTGGGAGGAGTGGAATCCAGCCCCAAGGCATTCAAGCCTGCAAAGTCCAGACCAGGCTGAAGGCGTTCGGGCGCACCGCGCCGTCCTGGTGGCAACAGCCCACCGTTCAACAACTGGGAAAGGCCGTCGGACGCGTACGTGTCGGTCAGGGCAAGAACGGAAGGCGCGGGTCTGGGCATGATGTCGCCTCTCTGCGGTGTCCGGGTTCTGGATCTGGCCAAGCTGGCCGCGGTCTGTGTCGGACCCTGCAGTCAAGGGGGAGAAACGGGCGTTAATTCCCCGTGAAACGGCCAAACCACCCTGAATCCGGGGGCCAGCCACCCCCAAACGCGACGAATCAGCCACGATCGAAGGCCGTTGCTTGCCCACTTTTCACGCGATTTCACGATTTTCTCTCGCTGGCCGTGGGCGCCCTGAGTCGATTGACGCAAATTTCACGCTGCCTGTCCGACGGTGACCAAAGACGAAGAACGCAGCGAAATGCGAGGCGACGGCGATGTTCATCCGGCTGATGGGACAGTTCCAGGTACAGGACGCAACGGGTGCGGACCACACGCCGCGCGGTGCGAAGGCGCGGGCGATCCTCGCCTTGTTGTGCCAGACACCCGATCACAGCCGTCCGCGCCGCTGGCTCGAGACGCGGCTATGGTCGGATCGCGGGCAGGAACAGGCTTCGGGCAGTCTGCGGCAGGCATTGACCGAGGTGCGCAAGGCGCTTGGGTCGATGGCGGTGAACCTGCACAGTGACCGCGATTGCGTGACGCTGGGCGGGTTTGTCACCGACCTTGACCAAGATCCCGACGGCGTGCGGCAGGCGATGGGCCATGGCCGCGAGTTCCTGGAAGGCATCGACATCATTGACGCGGCCTTCTGCGACTGGCTGGCCGAGGAGCGCCAGCGGCTGGTGCAGCGCTTTGGGCAGGGGGACGGGGCGGCAAGGGCAAATGCGGCCCAGCCGTTTCGGTTGCGGCTTGGTGCACTTCCGGAAGGCACCGAGGTCGGGCTTGCGCGCGATCTTGCCAGTGCCATCGCCCGGTTGGCGGCCGAGTTCCTGCTGCGTGAAACCGCAGGCGAGCCGATCCCTGAGGGGCTTGATCTGCAGATCGAGGGCGCCTGGAGCGAGGACCGCGCGCATCTGAAGCTGCGGCTTGTCGCCCAGTCCAGGCAGGAGACGATCTGGAGCCAGCGGCTGATCGTCACCCGGGCGACGACGCAGGATGACGCATCAGGCGCGCCGCCTGCCCTGGTTTTCGAGACGAGCGACGCTCCGATCATGTAACCATGGCGCTGGACCAAGGCCCGGGAAGTCGCGACACTGGGCCGGGACAGCGACGGGAGAGGCCCGGTGACGACGCGATATTTCCGGGATTATCCAGCCGATACTGGCGACAGGATGCTTTTCAAGATGGAGCATTATCTGGAGCTGTACGACGAGCTTCTGGCCGGTTGGCAAGGGCGCGACGTGTCGTTTCTGGAGATTGGCATCTACAAGGGCGGGTCGCTGCCGATGTGGCAGGGGTTCTTGGGGCCGGGGTCAAAGCTGGTGTTTCTGGACATTGATCCGGCCTGCCGCGCGCTGGCCCTGCCCGGCACGGTGGTCGAGATCGGCGATCAGGCGGACCCAGCCTTTCTGTCCCGGATTGGCGACACGCATGGGCCGTTCGACCTGATCGTCGATGATGGCGGCCACAAGATGCACCAGCAGATCACCAGTTTCCGCCATCTCTGGTCGCGGCTGCGCGACCGCGGGCTGTACATCGTCGAGGACGTGCACACGAGCTATTGGCCGGGCTTTGGCGGTGGTTTCCGCGCTCCTGCGAGTTTCATCGAGTTCGCCAAGGACCTGATTGACCGGATGCACTCCTGGTACACCGAGGACGATGCTGGCTTTCCGCTGCATCCGCTGGCGCGGGAGATCGGCGGGATTCGGTTCTACGACAGTCTGGTGGTGATCGAAAAGCGGTTGAAGGAACCTCCGGTGGCGCTGACGGCGCAGAACGGTCAGGTCGGGCGGTCGCGCCGGATGCTGGAGGTCCGGGGGCGGCGGTCGATCTTCTGAACCTTGCATTGCGGGGCCTTCGCCGCTAGCAGAGGGGCGGTTTTCAGGAGACGCGCGATGGACGGGATCGACACGCTAAAGGCCAAGTATCTGGCGGCGGTGGCCGGTGCGGCAGATGAAGCCGGGCTGGAAGAGGTCCGCGTCGGTGCGCTGGGCAAGAAGGGCGAAATCTCGGGCCTGATGGCGGGTCTGGGGAAGATGGACCCGGATCAGCGGAAGGCGGCGGGGGCCAGTCTGAACACCCTGAAGGACGAGATCGACGCGGCGCTGCGGGCGCGGAAGGTCGCGCTGGGCGATGCGGCGCTGGATGAGCGGCTGAAGACCGAATGGCTGGACGTGACTTTGCCAGGGCGGCCGCGGCCGCGTGGGACTGTGCATCCGGTGTCGCAGGTCATGGAAGAACTGACTGCGATCTTTGCCGACATGGGGTTCTCGGTCGCTGAAGGGCCGCAGGTCGAAAGCGACTGGTACAACTTTGACGCGCTGAACATCCCGCCGGAACACCCCGCGCGGCAGGAGCATGACACCTTCTTCATGCACCGGGCCGAAGGTGACAACCGCCCGCCGCATGTGCTGCGGACCCATACGTCTCCGGTGCAGATCCGGGCGATGACCGAACAGGGCGCGCCAATCCGGGTGATTGCGCCGGGCCGGGTCTACCGGATGGACATGGACCAGACCCACACGCCGATGTTCCATCAGGTCGAGGGGCTGGCGATTGATCGCAGTATCTCGATGGCAAACCTCAAGTGGACGCTGGAGGAGTTCTGCCGGGCGTTCTTTGAGGTCGACAAGGTGGAACTGCGGTTCCGGGCCTCCCACTTCCCCTTCACCGAGCCTTCGGCAGAGGTCGACATCCGCTATTCCAACGTCGGCGGTCAGCTGAAGATCGGTGAGGGCGACAAGTGGATGGAAATTTTGGGATCCGGAATGGTGCATCCGAAGGTGCTGGCGGCTGCGGGGGTTGACCCGACCCAGTGGCAGGGCTTTGCCTTCGGGATGGGGATCGACCGGATCGCGATGCTGAAATACGGCATTCCGGACCTGCGGGCCTTCTTCGAGGCCGATCTGCGCTGGCTGCGGCACTATGGGTTCTCGGCGCTGGACGTGCCGGACCTCGCGGGCGGGCTTTCGGCCTGAATGGACGACCCGGACCTCTCTGCCCGCCAGTATCTGGCCGCGAATGACCCGGCTTTTCCGGCGCGGCGGGAGGAAGCCTGGGGGCGGATCATCGCGGCGCTGGACGGAGTTCTGGTTCCGGTCGGTTATACTTTGGCCAAGACGACCTGGAGCCGGGTTTCCCCAGCCGGGAAGTCGGCGGTGCATCTGCAGCGGGATCGCTATGGCTGGGATGTGCGGATCGTGCTGCGGTTTGTCACTCCCGATGGCGAGGTGCCGGATCATCCGGACTGGCCGGGCGGTGAGGATGTGACGCTGGCGGAGTTCTTTGAACAGGCTGTCGGCGACCCGGGGACTTTGGCGTTCATTGATGTACTGGAGCAGCCAGAGCGTCTGGATCACGTGGTGGAAATCCTGCGCGAGCAGGTGCTGCCTTGGTTCGATGCACTGCATTTTCCGCAGGATTAGAGACGAATCCGGCGTGCTGCGGCCTGTCCGGCCCAGCGACCCGTGGCCCATGAAGCGGTGAGAAGGTAGCCGCCGGTCGGTGCCTCCCAATCCAGCATTTCCCCCGCTGCGAAGGTGTTGGGGAGCGCTTTAAGCTCGAGGTCGGGGGTGAGCGCGTCCCAGGTGATCCCACCAGCGACGGAGATAGCCTCGTCGAGGGGGCGAGGGCCTTGCAGCGGGATGGGCAGGTGCTTGAGGTGGGCGAAGGGCTCTGCTCGCGAGAATTCCATCACCAAGGCCGTCTGGGTGCGGTCGAGGCCAAGCTTGCGCAAGCGGTTGGCGGTGCTTTCGCCGGGTTTCATCTTCGACAGGCGGAGGGAAATCTCGTCCTGGCTCAAATCGGGGAGGAGGTCGAGCGCAAGTGTATATGCGTCGCGTAAATACTTGTATATACTGTATATACCGCCACCTTCGACGCCCTTGGCCGAGATCACGAACTCTCCACGTTCGCGATGCGGGCCCGCGATCAGGGCTATCCCTTTGACGGGTTTGCCAAAAAATGGCGTCATGTGCGGTGACCAATTGACGCTGAAGCCCATATTGGCGGGTTTCCAGTCGATGATCTGCACGCCCTTTTCGCGCAGCCACGGAACCCAGGCGCCGTCGGATCCGAGGCGCTGCCAGCTGGCGCCGCCGAGGGCAAGGACGGTCACCTTGGGGGCAAGGATCTGCGGGCCGTTGGGGGTGTCGAAGGTGAATACGGAGCCGTCAAAGCCTGTCCAGCGCCAACGAGTGCGGATCTCGACGCCTTGGGACGAAAGGCGTTGCGCCCAGGCGCGGAGGAGGGGGGAGGCCTTCATCGCCACTGGGAAGACGCGTCCGGAGGAGCCTGTATATACGTCCTGGCCCAGGGCGCGGCACCAGATGCGGACCTCTCGCGGGCCGAAATCCTGCAGGATTGGCAGAAGGTTGGGGGTGTCGTAGCGGGCGGCGAAGTGGTCGAGGTCCTCGTCCTTCGTGACGTTCAGGCCGGATTTCCCGGCCATCAGGAATTTGCGGGCAATGGTGGGTTTGGCTTCGCAAACAAGGGTTTGAACGCCAGCCTTCGCGAGCTCTTCCGCCGCCATCAGCCCGGCGGGACCTGCGCCGATGACGAGGGCGTCAGGTTGCAGGTGCATTGCGCAGTTCGACGACGCGGTGGGGGTAGGGCATCTCGATCCCGGCCTCTTTCAGCGCGTTCCAGACCGCGAAGAGGACCGGGGAGCCGTACTTGTTCTTGCCGTCGTCGATACCGGAAACCCAGTATTCGACGGCGAAGTCGACGCTGGATTCCCCAAAGCCGCGAAGCTCGCAGTCGGGGCCGTCGGGGGACTGCAGGACGAAGGGGAGTTTGGATACGGCGCGCTCGATTATGTCGGGCACGAGGTTTATGTCGGTCTCGTAAGACACTGAAAACAGGGCCTCATAGCGGTTGGCGCTGCCCTGATCGGAGTAGTTGACGACGCGGGTGGTGATGAAATGTTCGTTCGGGACGACGATCCATTTGCCGTCGAAAGTCTCGAGAATACAGGCGCGGGCGGTCATCTTGACGATGGTGCCCTTCTCGCCGCCGTCGAGTTCGACGTAGTCGCCGACGGTCGTCTGGCCCTCCAGGAGCAGGATGATCCCAGAGACGAAGTTGGCGGCGATCTGTTGCAACCCGAGGCCGATTCCGACGCCCAAGGCACCGCCAAGGACGGCGACGGCGGTGAGGTCGATGCCCATGATCGACATCAGAAGCAGGAAGGCGGCGCCGAAGATGGCGACCTCGGAAGCCTTGATGGCGAGTTCGCGGGTGGCGGGGCGGAGGTCCGGCTGGGATTTGATGTAGCCGGCGGATTGGCGGTTGGACCAGGAGCCGAGCCAGAAGAGGAGCGACCCGGCGATCAGGCCGCGGATCAGGGCCAGGGCGGTGAACTGGATGTTGCCGAGGTTGACCCGGGCGGCGTCGAGGCGGGCGGTGACGTCGTCGAGGGCCCCAAGCGCGTGCAGCGCCATGACGGGCAGGAGGACGTAGCGTCCCATCAGCTTGAGGAAGCCGGGGGGCAGGACTTTGCGGACGAGTTCAACGGCGGCGAGGAAGAGGAAGACGCGTTTGCCGAAGGCGATGACTTCGCCGGAGCCGAAGGTGGCGCGGGTCAGGGCCTCGCCTGCGGCGGTAAGGGCATAGGCGAGGAGGGGAAGGAGGAGCGGCAGGAAAAGGAGCGCAAAGCGGCGGAGGCGGGCGAGGATGTGGGTCGCTTCGGGCTTGGGGGTCAGGGTCTTTTCGAGGGCGGGCGAGAAGCGGCGGGCGAGGAGGCGAGCGAGTATATACGCGGCGATGAGAATGCCGAACTGCGACAGGGCCGCGGGCGAGGAAAGCCAGCCCAAAGCGGTGTGATATGCGTCTCTAAACCAGCGATTCAGCTGCTCCACGCCTCACCTCCGGTTATGGGCGATGCGCCCGATGGTGTTCAGGAGAATCTGGGCGGCGAGGATCGTGGTGGTGCCGGAATGGTCGTAGTCGGGGGCGACTTCCACGAGGTCGATGCCGATGATGTTGCCCTGTTTCGTCAGGCCGTCGATCAGCTCCAGCACTTCATAGTAGAGGAAGCCGCCGTGCGAGGGCGTGCCGGTGCCCGGGGCGATGGAGGGGTCGAAGCCGTCGATGTCGATGGTCAGGTAGTAGTCGACGCCCTTGGGGATACGGGCGAGGGTCGCCTCGACCCCCAGCTTGCGGATCTGGCGGACGGAGAGGATGTCGTCGCCCATCGCGCGGGCGGCCTCATACCCGTCCTTGGCGGTGGAGCTTACGTTGCGGATGCCAAGCGCGGTGATGCCCTTGACGTGGTCCTGTTCGGCGGCGCGGCGCATCGGGTTGCCGTGACCGTGGCGGACACCGTGGCGCACGTCGACGAAGTCCAGGTGCGCGTCAATCTGGACGATGTGCAGGGGGCGACCTGCGAAGGCGCGGATGCAGGGGATGTTGATGGAATGGTCTCCTCCCAGCACCACCGGGACTGCGCCTGCGGCAAGGATGGCGCGGACGCCTTTCTCGATGTTGGCGTGGCTGGTTTCGGTGTCGGTGTGGACGATGTCGGCATCGCCGATGTCGAGGATCTTCACGCCCTCAAGGTAGGTCACGTCGTCTTCGTGGTCATAGGCCCCGGCGTGGCCGAAGGAGAAGAGGGTGGAGGCTTCGCGGATGCCCCTAGGCCCAAAGCGGGCCCCGGCGCGGAACTGGGTGCCGAAGTCGAAAGGCGCACCTAGGATGGCGAAGTCGGCGTCGATGGCGGACCAGTCGGGCTGGTAGGGGTTCTTGCCGAAGGTCGCGATGCCGACGAAGGGCAGGTTCAGGCGGCCTTTGTCATAGGCGTTGGTCATGGCTGTTCCCCGTTCGTCATACGTTTCAGGGCTTTAACATGCCCCAGATCGGCGGAAAGTGCTGCCTCTGCCAGCGACATTGCGGTGTCGATAAGGGCCTCGGGCGGGCAGATGCGGTCGATGAGGCCCCAGGAAAGGGCGGTGTCAGCGTCGATCCGCTGGGCGGCAAGGAGGATCAGCTTCGCGCGGGCGGGGCCGATCAAGGCGGCAAGGCGGCCGGGGTCGGAGGGTTGCGGGCGGTAGCCGAGCCGCATGACCGGGTAGAAGAAGTTGGCCGTGGGGACGGCGATCCGGAGGTCGCAGGCAAGTGCCACGCCCATCGCTCCGCCGGCCAGAGTGCCGTTCAGCGCGGTGATGGAGAGGCCGGGGAAGGCGGCGAAGGCGCCCGATGCGGCCTCCCAAGCAGGGGACAGGCCGAGGCCCGCCGTCATCCCGTCAAGGTCGGCTCCGGCGGAGAACACCTTGCCCTCGCCGGTCAGGATCAGAACCTTGGCCCCGCTGGCGGCGGCTTCGGTTGCGGCAGTGCCAAGGCTGACCAGCATCTCCTCGGTCAGGGCATTGGCCTTTTCCGGCCGGGAGAGGCGGATTTTCCAGCAGTCGGCCGAGCGTTCAACATGTATCATGTGCCTAGCGTCCGCCATTCCTTACCCGCGCCTCCGGAAGTCCTTGACGCCTATTCCACGAGATAGAAAGGTTGCGGCCTCGAATTCAACCAGAAAGGCATAAAGCCATGACCCGCGCCCTGACCTGTTCTTCTGCGATTGGCCTTGTGTTCCTAGCCACATCGGCCAGCGCCGACGTCACGCCGCAGGAGGTGTGGGCAAGCTGGCAGGCCATGCTCTCCTCGGCAGGGCAGGAGCTGACCATCGGCAACACGGCGGACAGCGGCAGTACGGTCGAGGTGACGGATCTGTCGGTGACGCAGAAGGACCAGATGGGGGGCAGTGCGTCGATCAGCTTTGACAAGCTGACCTTCACCGACAATGGCGACGGCACAGTGACGGTGGCGATGCCGGAAAGCTATCCGCTTGCGCTGGCCTTCCCGGCCGAGGGTGATGGTCCCGGGTCGATGAAGCTGACGGTCAACCAGCCGGGTATGACGATCGTTGCAGGCGGCAGCGCGACCGAGACAAGCTACGACTTCACCGCGCCCAGTGTGACGATCAAGCTGGACGAGATCACCGATGTGGGCGGCGAGGTCCTGGACACCGAAGCTGACATGGTGATGACCGAGGCGACGGCGAAGTATGTGGTCGTGCAGGACGGGGACAACACCAGTCTCGACATGAGCTATGCGGCCAAAGGGCTGGTCATGAACGTTTCGGGCACGGACAATTCGGAAGGCGGCGGGCAGGGTCGCGGGACAGTGTCGCTGGCGGACCTGACCGGGACGACCAAGGGCAATTTCCTCGGCGCCGACGTCATGGCCAACATGGTCGTGGCGCTGAATTCCGGGTTCACGGTGGATTCAAGCTTCAGCTTCGGCGCGATGTCGGCCGATCTGGATATCACCGAGGCAAGCGGGCCGACCAAGATGACCGCCACGGCAACCGGCGGCGGCTTCAATCTGGCGATGGACAAGACCCGGCTGAACTACGGGACCTCGCTGACCGGGGCCAAGTTCACCGTATCAGGCGCCGAGATCCCGTTCCCGCAGGTCGAACTGGCCTTTGCCGAAAGCGGGTTCAACGTGCTGATGCCGGTGATGAAATCGGACAGCCCGCAGGATTTCCTGTTCCTGTCCAAGCTGGTGGATTTCACTGTGTCTGAAGACATCTGGGCCATGGTCGACCCTGGTGGCACTCTGTCGCGTGAGCCTGCCACGGTGATCGTCGATCTGAAGGGCACCGGGTTCTGGACCAAGGACATCATGGACCCGTCGGTGCAGATGGACAACATCGAACCTCCGGGCGAGTTGCACAGCCTGGACATCACCCAGATGCTGGCCAAGGCCGCGGGGGCCGAGGTTTCGGCGACCGGTGGGCTGGCGTTCGACAACACGGACCTTGCGACCTTTGGCGGGATGCCGCGGCCTGATGGCAAGATCACCATCGGCATCAAGGGGGTGAACAAGCTGGTCGAGAACCTGATCTCTCTGGGCATCCTGACCGAGGACGACGCGATGGGCTTCCGCATGGGGCTGGCGATGTTCGCGCGTCCGGGTGCTGGGCCGGATGAGCTGACTTCGGAGATAGAGTTCAAGGACGGCGGGCTGTTCGCCAACGGTCAGCAGCTGCAGTAACGCCAATGAAATGCCCCGCGACCTTGCGAAGGGTCGCGGGTGGGGCTACCTGATCCGCAGACCTTATGGGACAGTGTGATGACCCCCAAGCTAGCCGACCTGAGCCATTCCCTTCTGGACGCCGCCCGCAAGGCCGGAGCCGAGAGCGCCGATGCGCTGGCGGTTGCCGGCACGGCGGTTTCGATCGAAATCCGCAAAGGTGCGCTGGAGACGGCTGAGCGGTCCGAAGGGGTTGAGATCGGCCTTCGGGTGCTGATCGGTCGGCGGCAGGCCTGCGTGTCGGCTTCGGACACATCAGACGCGACGATCCAGGCTTTGGCCGAGCGGGCCGTGGCGATGGCGCGTGAGGCGCCGGAAGATACAACGGCCGGGCTGGCCGAGTCTGGTCAACTGGCGTCGGACTGGGACCTGGGCGCGCTGGATCTGGCCGATCCGGCGGGAGAGCCGGGGGCGGCGGTACTGGAAGCCTCGGCCCGGGCGGTCGAGGCGGCGGCACTGGAGGCCAATGGGATCAACCAGGTCGAGGCCTCGGCGGCCTACAGCCAACGGGCGCTGCATCTGGCGGCGTCGAACGGGTTTTCGGGCGGCTATGGGCGGACCTCGACTTCGCTGTCGGCGGTGGCCTTTACCGGCAGCGGCACAGAGATGCAGCGCGACTATGCCGGTGAGGGGCGTATATACGCCTCAGACATGCCCTCGGCGGTCGAGATCGGGCGGCTGGCGGCGGAGCGGACGCTGCAGCGGGTGGGGTCAGTGAAGCCGAAGACCGGGACCTTTGCGGTGGTCTATGACGAACGGGTCGCGGCCTCGCTGGTCGGGCATCTGTTGTCGGCGATCAACGGGTCCTCGATTGCGCGCGGGTCAAGCTGGGCGAGGGATCTCTTGGGCAAGCAGGTGCTGCCGGTGGGGCTGTCTCTGGTCGAGGACCCGCTTCGGGCGCGGATCGGGTCGTCCCGGCCGTTCGATGGCGAGGGGCTGCCGACCCGGCGGCGCGAGATCGTGGCGGATGGGGTGCTGACCGGCTGGGTGCTGGACCTGGCAACGGGGCGGAAACTGGGGATGGCGTCGACGGGGAATGCGTCGCGCGGGACCTCGGCGCCTCCGTCGCCGTCGACAACGAATATTGATCTGACGCAAGGGGTTGCGACCCGAGATGACCTCTTGAAGCAGATGGGGACGGGGCTGCTGGTGACCTCGATGATCGGGTCCACGATCAACCCGACGACGGGGGATTATTCGCGCGGGGCCTCGGGCTTCTGGGTCGAGAACGGGCAACTGGCCTATCCGGTCCACGAATGCACCATCGCAGGGAACCTGATGGACATGCTGTTGCGGATCATCCCGGCCAATGATGCCCGCGCGCATCTGTCGACGCGGGTGCCGTCAATCCTGATCGACGGGATGACCCTTGCCGGCGCGTGATCTGGCGCTTTTGACCGAAGCCGCGCGCGAGGCGGGGTGGATCGCGCTGCGCTATTGGCGCAAGGATCCGCAGGTCTGGGACAAGGGCGGCGAGCACGGGCCGGTGACCGAGGCCGATCTGGCCGTCAACGACATGCTGAAGGCAAAGCTGCTGGCGGCCCGGCCCGATTATGGCTGGCTGTCCGAGGAGACACCGGACAATGCCGACCGGCTGGCTGTAGAGACAGTGTTCATCGTCGATCCCATTGATGGCACGCGGGCGTTCGTGGCGGGCGAAGAGACATGGGCGCATTCACTGGCGGTGGCGCAGCAGGGGAAGGTCACGGCGGGGGTCGTCTACCTACCGGCGATTGATCGTATATACACGGCCTCGCTGACCTCGCCCGCGATGAAGGATGGTGAGCCGATTGCGGCCAGCGGGCGGGACCGGCTGGAAGGGGCCAACATCCTGACGACCAAGGCGAATATGGTGCCCGAGAAATGGCCCGGTGGAGTGCCCGAGATCACGCGAAGCTTCCGCGCGTCGCTGGCTTACCGGATGTGCCTGGCGGCAGAGGGGCGGTTTGACGGGATGCTGACCCTGCGCGATGCCTGGGAATGGGACATTGCGGCGGGGTCACTGATCGCGGAACGGGCGGGGGCGGTGGTGACCGACCAGACGGGTGCCGCGCTGCGGTTCAACAGCGCGGGCGCGCAGGCGAAGGGCGTCCTGGCCCTGCCCCCCGGCCCGCATGCCGAGGCAGTTCGGCGGCTGACCACGGCTTAGGCCCTATACAGACCGGCCGATCTGGGATACTGGCCGCGCACGGTCGAGATTCCGCGACTGTGGGCGAGGAGGCCCACATCAGGGGACACGGGCCGTTTGGCTTGTACGGGCGCTGGCCGTCCCCCTTTGGAAAAGACATCAATGACGATCGAAAACGTGGCCTCGCCGCTGGCGAAGGCTTTGGCCGACAAGGGCTATGAAGCGCTGACCTCTGTGCAGGAGGCCGTGCTGGTGGAGGGTGTCGCCGGGCGCGACCTTCTGGTCTCGGCGCAGACCGGGTCGGGCAAGACCGTGGCCTTTGGTCTGGCGATTGCGCCGGAAATCCTGGGCGGGCAGGACGTGCTGCTGTACGCCGATCACCCAATCGCGCTGGTCATTGCGCCGACGCGCGAACTGGCGCTGCAAGTCGCGCGTGAGCTGGAATGGCTCTATGCCGGGGCCGGGGCCAAGATCGCGACCTGTGTCGGCGGCATGGACTACCGCACCGAAAAGCGGGCGCTGGAACGCGGCGCGCATATCGTCGTCGGCACTCCCGGCCGGTTGCGCGACCACATCGAACGCCGCAGCCTGGACCTGTCGGGTCTGAAGGCCGCCGTGCTGGATGAAGCGGACGAGATGCTGGACCTGGGCTTTGCCGAGGATCTGGAGTTCATTCTGGCGGCAGCGCCCGAGGAGCGGCGGACGCTGATGTTCTCGGCCACGGTGCCGAAGGAAATCGAGAAACTGGCGGGGACCTTCCAGAAGGACGCGCTGCGCATCCAGGCGCAGGGCGAGGCCAAGCAGCACGTAGACATCGAATATCAGGCACTTAGCGTGGCGGTGCGCGACCGGGAGCATGCGATTTTCAACGTGCTGCGGTTCTATGATGCGCGGACGGCCATCGTGTTCTGCAAGACGCGGGTGAACGTGAACCACCTTCTGGCGCGGATGGGAAACCGGGGGTTCCAGGTTGTGGCGCTGTCGGGCGAGTTGTCCCAACAGGAACGCACCCACGCGCTGCAGGCGCTGCGGGACGGGCGGGCTCGCGTCTGTATCGCCACGGACGTCGCGGCGCGGGGCATCGACCTGCCGGGGCTGGAGCTGGTGATCCATGCCGACCTGCCGTCAAACTCGGAAACCCTGCTGCACCGGTCGGGTCGGACGGGGCGCGCGGGCAAGAAGGGCGTTTCGGCGCTGATCGTGACTCCGGCGGAATACAAGAAGGCGCAGCGGTTGCTGGCCGGGGCGAAGGTCGTGGCCGAATGGGGCTCGGCCCCCGGTGCGGATGACGTGCAGGCCAAGGACGATCTGCGGATACTCGAGCATCCGTCGCTGACCATGCCCATCGGTGACGACGTGGGCATTGCCGGTGATCTTCTGGAGCAGTTCGGCGGTGAAGCATTGGCCGCCGCCTTTGTGCGGTTGTGGCGCGAGGGGCGGTCGGCGCCCGAAGTGCTGTCCACCGATCTGCCGGCCCCGCCGCCGTCCGCTCCGCGTGAGCGGGGAGAGTTCGGGCCGTCGGTCTGGTTCCGTATTTCGGTCGGCCGGGCTGGCCGTGCCGAAGCGCGCTGGTTGCTGCCAAAGATCTGCGACGCGGGCAGCATTGCGAAGGACGGCATCGGCGCGATCCGCGTACGTGAGGACGAAACCTTTGTGCAGATCTCCGAAGCCCTGGCCCCTCGTTTCGGCGGCACGGTCGAGCTGGACAAGGGCCTGACGATGGAGCGGATCGAGGGCGAGCCGGACTTTGACAAGCCGCGCTTTGACAAGCCTCGGACCGAACGCCCGGCGCGTCCGGAGCGGGCTGAACGTCCGGTGCGGGCGGAAAAGCCTGTATATACGCCGAAGCCCCCGCGCATTGTCGAAGATGACGCAGCGGAAGCGCCCCGTGCCGAGTATGCGCCCAAGCCGAAGGCGAAGTACGAAGAGCGCCCCCGAGTGACCCCGTCCGAGGCCCGGCCCGAGTGGAAGGCCGAACGCCCTGCGCGCAAGCATTACGAAGAGCGTGCACCGCGGGCCGAGACGACCGAAGAGGCTCCGAAAAAGCCGCGCTGGACTCCGGACCAGAAGTCGGCCCCGCGCTCGGCCGGGTTCAAGAGCCATGGTGGATCGGCAGACAAGCCGGGCCGCGCGGTGGGCTACAAGAGCCATTCCAGCGAGGGCGGCGGCTACAAGGGTAAGCCGGAAAACTACCGGCCGCGCGGTGAGGGCGCTGCCTCGGCGGAAGGCGACCGTCCGGCCCGCAAGCCCTATGCGGCCAAGACCGAGGGCTACAAGCCGCGGGGCGAGTATGCTCCGCGCGCCGAAGGGGACCGCCCGGCGCGGAAACCTTATGCCGGGAAATCCGAGGGTTACAAGCCGCGGACCGAGGGGTTCAAGCCGCGCGAGGACGGGGAACGTCCGGCGCGCAAGCCCTATGCTGCGAAGCCTGAGGGTTTCCGTCCGCGCGAGGACGGCGACCGTCCGAAGAAGACCTTTGCCCCCAAGGGCGACGATGCGCGGCCTTATGTGAAGCGTGAGGGTGCAGGCAAGCCCGCCGGTGGCAAAAGCTTTGGGACGAAAAAGCCGTTCGACCGGGCTGGTGCCTCGGACCGTCCGGCCAAGCCGCGTGCGGATGCCAAGGATACCTCGAAGCGGTTCGTGCCGCCGAAGGGTCCCAAGCGCTGATCAGGCCTGAAAGACAGCAAAGCCGCCGGACCGTAGGGTCGGGCGGCTTTTGCTTTGGTCGACGGCCTGAGAGAAGAATGGTGCCGGAGAAGGGACTCGAACCCCCGACCCCATCATTACGAATGACGTGCTCTACCAGCTGAGCTACACCGGCCCATCCGCAGTGTGTAGCCCTAATTTGCGCGACGGGCAATCTCGTCCAGGGGGAGTTGGGCTTCCTCGGGCGGGGCGGGCTCCGGCTCGGGTTCGGGGCGGGCGTCCATCAGCGGCAAAAGCTCAGCCAGGACGGGTGAGGTGGTGCTGACCGGCGGTGTCTTCCAGGACAAAGTGTCGAAGCTGCCGCAGTTGTCGCAGACGGGTTGCCAGCCATCATGGATCGCATGGCACTTGTCGCAGACCCATTGCGGGCCGCGCGGCGCGGCGATTGCGCGGGCGACCAAATCGCGCACGACCAGATCATCGGACCCCTCACCCCGGGCAATGGCGGCCAGAATCGCCAGCGACCGCTGGGTCGGCGCGCGGGTGGCAACGTCGTCCAGCGCGCGGCGGGCGGCGGGGAAATCCTCGGCGGCGACCAGAAGCTCGGCCAGGAGCATGCGGGTCTCGTCGTTGTCGGGCCGCGCGTTCGTCAGGGTGCGGAAGCGTTTCAGGCGATCCTGCGGGGTCTCGTCCGGCTCGATCTCGGCGAAGGCGGCGGCGAGGTCGGGATGGGGCAGCACCTCCCAAGCCTTTTTCAGCACACGGGTCGCGTGTTTGCGGTCGCCCTTGGCGATATAGCCGCGCGCAGCCATGGCGGCGGCGGGGATCAGGTCGGGGGACAGCCGGTTGGCCTCGATCGCGGCCTCGCGGGCCTCGATGCTGGCATCTTCGTCCACCACGGTGCGGGCCTGTTGCAGGGCAAGCACGGCATCGCGGCGACGGTAGACGTCCTTGGGCAGCGCGCCGGCCTTGAGCTTTGCGCCCAGCGTGGCGCGGGCCCCGGACCAGTCGCCGGCGTCCGACTGCAATTTCAGCAGGATATCCTGCGTCTCCGCATGCTTGGGCCGCAGTTCAAATGCCTTTTCGGCCAGCTTCAGCGCCACCTCGCGGTCGCCTTCGTCCAACTTCTGATGCAACAGGCCGCGCACACCGACAAAGCGGGTGGTGTCGTCCTGCAAGAGGGTCTTGTAGGCCTCGGTCGCGCGTTTGCGGTCGCCGGCGGCTTCGGCGGCCTGGGCAACGAGCAGCGTGGTGAGTTCAGGCTTGCCCAACAGACGCTCGGCGCTTTGGGCGCGGGTCAGGGCCAGGCGCGGTTCACCCGAGGCAAGGGCCATCAGGCCTTCTGACAGGGCCTTGTAACCCTTCCGTTCGCGGTTGCGGTCGAAATAGCGCGAGATCGCGGTTTCATCCCCGTTCAGAAAGCGGATGGTCGCGCCAAGGAAGCCCAGCACCTTGAGCAGAAGCCAGACCGCGACAATGGTCACCAGTGCGATGACCACGGCCTGGACCGGGCCGATGGTGAACTCCCACCCGGCGACCACGATGCGAGCGGTTTCACCGGTTTCGGACAGCATGCCTGCAGCCAGCGCGAGGGCCGCGATGAGGACGACGAACAGAACAACCTTTGTCAGCGACCAGATCATCATTCCCCCCGGGCAGCTTGCAGGGCTGCGGCGGCAGCAAGATGGGTCTGGGCCTGCGCGATCCAGGGATCAAGCGGGGCCTGCACTGCGGGGTCCAGCGGATCAAGTTCGGCCAAGGCATCGGCGACGCGGCCCTCGGACAGGGCAAATTCGCTGCGGGACAGGATGGCGTCGGGGGTGTCGCCTTCAACCGGAGCGACGGGCCGCGCCCCGGTCTGCGAGGCGAGGAAATCGACCAGCCGGTCGGTCCAGCCATCGTCGCCGCTGCTTTCCCGCGCCAAGCGCAGAGTTTCGCGGGCGGCGTCTGGGAACGAGGACTGCAGGCTTGCCAGCGTCGGCACCCCGTTCACGGACAGGGGCGCAAGGGCTGCGTCCAGCGAGGGGTCGGCAAGAGCTTGCAGTTCAGCGGTGAACGGGCGACCCTCGGTGATAGCCTTTGCGAGCCGATCCAGCGCCTCGGCGCGGTTTGCGGAGACAATTGCCGCCTCGGCTTCGGTTGCGCGGGCGATTGCGGCGGTTTCGGCGGCGTCAAGCCGGGCAAATGCCTCGTCCAGTTGGTTTTGCAGGTCCGCTGACGGTTCGGCGGTTGGCAGGGCGGTCAGGCGACGCTCAAGCTCGCTGATCTTGGCGGTCAGGGCGGCGTTGGAGCCGGTGCCATCGGCGGGCATGGCCTCGATTGCGGCAAGCCGTCCTTCCAGGCCGTCCAGCCGGGACAGATCGGGCGCATCGGGTGCGGGCTTGGCCTCCAGTGCTGCGATGCGGGCATCGGCGGCAGAGATCTCCCCGGCGATCTTGTCCAGGGCGGTGGTTTGCTGCGAGGCAAGCTCCTCGATCCGGGTGCCAAGCTGGGCCACTTCGGGTGCGGCGTCCGGTGCGGCAAGGCCGAGGACGTTGAAATGCGACATGGCAAAGCCCGCAACCCCGGCCAGCGCGCCGCCCAGAAGCGGAGCGAAGAAGCCTCCACGGCGCGGCGGAGGCGGCGGCGGGGGCGCCACCGAAACAGGTTCATCGACGGCAGGGGCATCCGGGGCGCTGGTTTCATTCAGGACCGGTTCGACGAAGGGCGCTTCGGCGGAAACCGGCGCAGTGAGGTCCGGCACCACTGGCTCTGCCGCTGTGTCTGACTGGGGTTCCTTGCGTCTGGTCATGCGGTGGCCCTTTGTCATCCCGTGCCACCAACCTAAGCACTCGCGGTGCGTGGGTTCAAGGCAATGGGGGTGCGGCAAGCAAGCTTTCGATCCCTTCAAGCATTCCCGGGGCATCGGGGTTCCGCGCGACCAGCAATGCCGTGTGCGGAATGTCCGCCGCGGCTTTGGCGACAGCATCGCTCATCGCGACGATAAGGAGGTTCGCGCGGGCGTCGGAAGGCAGCGCGTCGTGGAACAACTGGGCGCTTCGGGGCGAGAATAAAGGGAGGATGACGGCGGTATCCTGGCGTAGCAAAGCAATGGACTCGCGCTGGAAGGGTATGGGCTTCTGTAAATACACCTGTAAAGATACTGTCGGAAAACCATGTGAAATCAATGCACTGGCAAGGTCTCCTGATGTATCTACGCCCCGTATATATAGTATTCTGCCATTTGGAGCGTCGCCCTTGATCACGGCCACTAGGTCGTCGGCGTTGCCATCGGCTGACTTCGCCTCAAGCCCCGCTGCTGTTGCGGAAGTGGCAGTGGACTGTCCGACGCAGTAGGCGATTTTCGGCAGTTCCAAACCCAGCCGGACCGCGCCTTCAACCCCGTGGGCCGATGTGAACACAACTGCGGCAAATGGCCCATCTGGCGCTGGGGGCGACAGGTAATCGGTCGCCATGAGCGGCGCAATCACGGGGCGGACCCGGCCCCCAAAGCGCTGGGTCAGCTTTTGCGCAAAGCTTTCGCCCTGCGCCCGGGGCCGGGTCAGCAGCACCGGGACAGCCTGATCCGGATCGGGGAACGCTTCGGATTGTCTCGCCATGCCCACGGTGTTACCTGCCGATGAGCCATCACGCAACGGCGGGCCATGGACCGGACGCTTACCTTCCTCGGGATCGAAACGAGCTGCGATGACACCGCCGCGGCTGTCGTGCGCGCGCCCGCTGCGGCGCAGCCCGAGATCCTGGCGTCGGAGGTGCTTGGCCAGACCGCGCTGCACGAGGCCTTTGGTGGCGTCGTGCCGGAAATCGCCGCGCGAGCCCATGCCGAACGACTGGATGGGGTGGTCGAGGCCGCCCTGGCGCGGGCGGGTGTCAGGCTGGACCAGATCGATGCGATTGCGGTGACGGCTGGACCGGGTCTGATTGGCGGGGTTCTGTCCGGCGTGATGCTGGCGCGGGGTCTGGCCGCAGCCCGAGGCATTCCGCTGGTTCCGGTGAACCATCTTGCCGGGCACGCGCTGACACCGAGGCTGACGGACGGGGTGGCATATCCCTATCTGATGTTGCTGGTGTCCGGTGGGCACTGCCAGTTCCTGCTGGTCAAGGGCGCGGATCGTTTCCAGCGGCTGGGCGGGACGATTGACGACGCCCCGGGTGAAGCCTTTGACAAGACGGCAAAGCTTCTGGGCCTTCCGCAGCCGGGCGGGCCTGCTGTCGAGGTCGAGGCCGCGCTGGGAGATCCACGCCGGTTTCGGTTTCCACGGCCACTTGTGGACCGTCCGGGGTGCGACATGTCCTTCTCGGGCCTAAAGACGGCTCTACTGCGGGCGCGGGATGCTTTGGCAACTGAGAAGGGCGGGATAACTGTGCAGGACCGCCGCGACCTTTGCGCTGGGTTTCAGGCCGCAGTGGCTGATGTGCTGGCAGTTAAGACCGCCCGTGCTGTTGCAATGTGCGAAGGTAGGATCACTTCCCTCTGCGTGGCTGGGGGAGTGGCGGCCAACACTTCTATCCGAGCGATGTTGGAAACAGCCTCCGAGTGGGCGGAAGTGCCCTTTATCGCTCCGCCCCTTAGACTTTGCACCGACAACGCCGCGATGATCGCCTGGGCCGGGATCGAGCGGGTGCGTGCCGGTCTGACCGATGCCCCAGACTTTGTCGCCCGCCCGCGTTGGCCGCTGGATCAGACCGCGCCTGCGCTGCTGGGCTCGGGGAAGAAGGGGGCCAAGGCATGATCGGTATTCTGGGCGCCGGGGCATTCGGCATGGCACTGGCGGTCGCCTTGGGGCAGGCCGGCCGGCCGGTGCGGCTCTGGGCCCGAGACCCCGGGACGGTTGATCTTTTGCAGACAACCCGGCGCAACGAAAAGGTTCTGCCTGGCGTGGAGCTGCCGGAAACAGTCTCTATTCACGCCAAATTGGCAGAGATTGTCGAGGGCGAGGCCCTCTTGCTGGCCGTTCCGATGCAGACGCTGGGATCTGTCCTGGACCTGCATCCAGAGATCGGCTCCAACACCCCGCTTGTGGCATGCTGCAAGGGCGTCGACCTGACCACGTTGCGCGGACCGGTGGCGTTGATCCGCGACCGGCGGCCTGAAGCCGTTGCCGCGATCCTGACCGGGCCAAGTTTCGCCGTGGACATAGCGAACGGCCTGCCGACGGCGCTGACCCTGGCCGCGACGGACCGGAGCGCCGAACTGCAGGACCTGCTGTCGACCCCGACGCTTCGCCTGTACCGCACCGATGACATCGTCGGCGCCGAGCTTGGCGGTGCCTTGAAGAACGTCGTTGCCATTGCCGCCGGAGCCGTGATCGGAGCGGGTCTGGGCGACAGCGCCCGGGCCGCCCTGATGACGCGGGGCTATGCCGAAATGTTGCGCCTTGCGACAAAACTGGGGGCGCGGCCCGAAACGCTGGCGGGGCTGTCAGGTCTTGGCGACCTGGTCCTGACCTGCACCTCGACGCAATCGCGGAACTTCCGGTTTGGCGCAGCGCTTGGCCAGGGCATCGGCTTTGACCCGTCAATCACGGTGGAAGGCGTCGCGACGGCCCGCGCGGTCTTGCGGCTTGCCGAGGCCAGGCGGATCGACATGCCGATCACCGCGATGGTGGATGCCCTTGCCTCGGGCCGGATCGCACTGAATGATGCCATCGGCCAGCTGATGAGCCGGCCTCTGAAACAGGAATGACCATGCGCTACGCCCTGATCTGTATCGACAAGCCGAACGCCCTGCAGACCCGCACCGACAACCGGGCGGCCCACCTTGCGTATATACAGTCCACCGGGGTGGTCGAGCAGGCCGGGCCGTTCATCGACGCCGCCGGGCAGATGTGTGGCAGTCTTTTGATCCTGGATGTCGCCTCCAAGGCCGAGGCCGATGCCTGGGCCGCGTCGGACCCCTATGCCAAGGCCGGGCTGTTCGAGTCGGTGATGGTCCAGGAATGGAAACGGGTGATCGGATGAACCACTGGCTGTTCAAGTCCGAGCCTGACGTCTGGGGCTGGGACCACCAGGTCGCCAAGGGCGACGAGGGCGAGGAATGGCATGGCGTCCGCAATTACCAGGCCCGCAACAACATGCGGGCGATGAAGGTCGGCGACCGCGGATTTTTCTACCATTCCAACGTCGGCAAGGAAGTCGTTGGCATCGTTGAAGTCTGCCGCGAAAGCAGCCCCGACAGCACGACCGATGACCCGCGCTGGGACTGCGTCTGGATCAAGGCGGTAAAGCCGCTGAAACGCGCGATCAGCCTGGACGAATGCAAGGTCACGCCGGGGTTGGAGCAGATGGTTCTGGTCAACAACACCCGGCTTTCGGTGCAGCCGGTTTCCGACGCGGAATGGGAGATTGTCTGCCGTCTGGGCGGGGTTGAGCCGTAACCTTGCCCGCCGGCACGACAGAGCGGCCCTGTCGCCGACGAGCTGCCGACTGACGACAATGCAGTTGCCTCAGCGGGGCGGTGCTGTACTCATCCCTCTGGCAGGAAGACTGGAACGACAGGCATGGATGAGCTTCAGGAACGCAAGCGCGGCACAGGTGCCCGGTTTGTCTACGACACGTTGCGCGACGAGATCCTTGACCTTGTGCTGCCGCCCGGCGCGGCGATTGACGAAGCAGGTCTGGCAGAGCGGCTGGCAATGTCGCGTACCCCGATCCGCGAGGCGCTGGTCCGCTTAGCGGCCGATGGGCTGGTGACCCTGCTGCCGAACCGGTCAACCATCGTCTCGCAGATCGATTTCCCGAACCTGCACCACTTCTTTGATGCGCTGACGCTGATGTACCGCATGACGACGCGACTTGCGGCGCAGTTCCATGATGCCGACGATCTGGCCAACATCCGCAAGCACCAGGAGGCGTTTGCCCGGGCTGTGGTGGCAGGCAACACGGCGGGCATGATCCTGTTGAACCGCGATTTCCACGTCGCGATCGCCGAAGCGGGTCGCAACCCCTACTATTTGCAGCTTTTCTCGCGCCTGCTGGACGAGGGTCGCCGGATTCTGCGGCTGTACTATTACCCGACCTTCGAGCCGCGCCTGCCGCACCCGTATATACAGGAACATGAGGATATCATCGCAGCCATCGCGGCGCGGGATGTCGAGACCTGCGACACGCTTGCCAAGGATCACGCGGACAAGATCGTGAAGCAGATCCAGAACATGATGTCGCGCGACCTGCGGCGGCGGGTTACGATCTGACGCAGAATTTTGTCGACAAATAAAATGCAAGGCGTAGACTGCCTGCATACCCTCACTTGAAACTCGCACTGCAGCGAAAGGACCGGCGCATGAAATCGGACATCTTTTCGGGAACGATCCCCGCCCTGATGACGCCCTGCAAGGCCGACCGCACGCCCGACTTCGACACTCTGGTCGCCAAGGCGAAAGAGCTGGTGGGCTTGGGCATGTCGGCCGTCGTCTACTGCGGTTCGATGGGTGACTGGCCGCTTCTGACCACCGAACAGCGGATGGAGGGCGTGGAGCGTCTGGTGAAAGCCGGGATCAAGGTCGTGGTCGGAACCGGGGCTGTAAATACAGCTACCTCCGCCGCGATTGCAGCGCACGCCCAGAAGGTCGGCGCGCATGGGCTGATGGTGATCCCCCGCCTCTTGTCGCGCCCCACGGTGGTCGCGGCGCAGCGGCTGCATTTCAAGGCAGTGCTCTCTGCAGCCCCGAACCTGCCGGCGGTGATCTACAACAGCCCCTACTATGGCTATTCCACCAAGGCCGACCTCTTCTTCCAGATCCGGGCCGAGCATCCGAACCTGGTCGGCTTCAAGGAGTTCGGCGGCTATGACGACCTGTCCTATGCGGCCAACGCGATCACCGGGGCCTCGCCGGACCTGAAGCTGATGATCGGTGTCGATACCGCCGTCTACCACGGCTACGTCAACTGCAACGCCGACGGCGCGATCACCGGGATCGGCAACGTCCTCCCGCGCGAAGTGCTGCATCTGGTGTCCCTCTGCAAGGCCGCCCAGAACGGCGACGCCGAGGCGCGCCGGCTGGCGTATGAGCTGGACCAGGCGATGCAGGTCCTGTCGGAAGTCGACGCGGGTCCGGATTTGGTGTTGTTCTTCAAGCACATGATGCTTCTGCGCGGAGAGACGGCCTATACCCACCACTTCATCGAAGGGGACGAGCTGTCGGCCAGCCAGAAGGGGTTCATCGAGGCGCAGCTGCGCATGTTCGACGCTTGGTATGCCGACTGGGCCAAGCAGCCGGAGGCGCGCAAGTACGCCGCCTGAGATGACCGAAGTCACTGTCATCGGGGCCGGAGTTATCGGCCTGTCCGCCGCCCTGATGGCGCAAGCGCGGGGTCTTACGGTCACGGTTGTTGACCGCGAAGGCCCTGCCGCAGGGGCCTCGGCCGGGAATGCCGGGGCGTTCGCGTTCACCGACATCCTGCCGCTGGCCTCACCCGGGATCCTCAAGAAGGCTCCGAAGTGGCTGCTGGACCCGCTTGGTCCGCTGACCATCCCGCCTGCCTATGCCTTGCAGATCGCGCCCTGGCTCTTCCGGTTCTGGCGGGCCTGTTCGCCACGCGCGGTGGCGGCCTCGACCGCTGCGCAAACGGCGATGATGGACCTCTCCCGGACCGAGTTGGAGCCGTTTCTGGCCGCCACCGGCACGCTGGGGATGCTGCGCAAGAACGGCAATCTGCAGGTCTACGAGACCGAGGCCGAGTTCCGCGCGTCGCTCCCGGGATGGGAGGCGCGCAACGCCCACGGGATCGAGTTCCAGCACATGGTCGCCGAAGACATGGCGGCGGTGCAGCCTGGCCTTTCGCCGCGCTTCATAAAGGGAACCTTCACCCCCGGCTGGTGGTCGATTGCCGATCCCAAGCTGTATGTACAGGCCCTGGCGGACCAGTTCCGCGCCGCAGGAGGCCGCATCGTCATTGCCGAGGTCACGGGACTGACCCCGCAAGCCGGAAAGGTGTCTATACACACCAAAAGCGAGACCATGACCGCGGACAAGGTTGTTCTCGCCGCCGGGGCCTTCTCGCACCGCATCGCCGCCACGCTGGGAGAGCGTATCCCCTTGGAAACCGAGCGCGGCTACAACACCACGCTGCCGCCCGGGGCGCTGGACCTTCGCTGCCAGGTCACCTTTGGCGGCCACGGCTTTGTCGTCTCGCCCCTGTCCACGGGCATCCGGGTGGGCGGGGCAGTGGAGCTTGGGGGGCTATCCTTGCCGCCGAACTTCAAGCGGTCGGAGGCGATGTTGGGGAAAGCAAAGGCTTTTCTTCCCGCCCTGCAGACGGAGGGCGGACGGCAGTGGATGGGCTTTCGCCCGTCTCTGCCAGACAGCTTGCCTGCCATCGGTCGGTCGAAGGCCTCACCAAATGTTGTAAATGCGTTCGGGCACGGCCACCTTGGCCTGACCCAAAGTGCCGGGACCGCCCGGATTGTGGCCGACCTTCTGACCGACCTGACCCCGCCGGTCGATCTGACCCCCTTCAACCCGCAAAGGTTCTGACATGGCCGTATATACGTTCTCCTGTCTCGATGGGCACACCTGCGGCAACCCGGTGCGGTTGGTGTCGGGCGGTGGCCCCCGGCTGGAGGGCGCGACGATGCTGGAGCGGCGGGCGCATTTCCTGAAGGAGTATGACTGGATCCGGACCGGGCTGATGTTTGAACCCCGGGGGCATGACATGATGTCGGGGTCGATCCTGTACCCCCCGACCCGGGCGGATTGCGACGTGGGGGTGCTGTTCATCGAGACCTCGGGCTGCCTGCCGATGTGCGGGCATGGGCTGATCGGGACGGTGACGATGGGGCTGGAGAACGGGCTGATTTCCCCGCGCGAACCGGGGCGGTTGGCGGTGGATGCTCCGGCCGGCAAGGTGGAGGTCTCGTATATACAGGACGGGCGGTTTGTCGAGGAAGTGCGGCTGACCAACGTGCCGGGTTTCCTTTATGCTGAGGGACTTACGGCTGAGGTCGATGGTCTTGGCGAGGTCGTGGTGGACGTGGCCTATGGCGGGAACTTCTATGCGATTGTCGAGCCGCAGAAGGCCTTCCGCGACATGGCGGACCATACGGCGGGGGAGCTGGTGGGGTGGTCGCCGAAGCTCCGCGCCGCGCTGAATGCGAAGTATGAGTTCGTGCATCCCGAGCATCCGCAGATCAAGGGGCTGAGCCATATCCTGTGGACGGGAAAGCCCACGGTGCCGGGGGCACATGCCCGTAACGCCGTGTTTTATGGGGAAAAAGCGATTGATCGCAGCCCCTGCGGAACGGGAACCTCGGCCCGGATGGCGCAGCTGGCGGCGAAGGGGAAGCTGGCCGTAGGGGACGAGTTCCACCATGAGAGCATCATCGGGTCGATCTTCAAGGGGCGGGTCGAGGCGGCGGCGATGGTGGCGGGGCGGGAGGCGATTGTGCCCTCCATCGCCGGGTGGGCACGGCAGACGGGGATCAACACGATCTTCATCGACGACCGCGATCCGTTTGCGCACGGGTTCGTGGTGAAGTGACGCCGGGTGCGGCGTTCGGTGTGTTAGATCAAGGGGTTGGCTGTAGATACGGCGTCTTCTTTGCGTCTACCTTGCGTCTACACTCCATGCATACGCGCGTATGCACGGGGGGCCGTTAACCATCCGTCGCGAATCGGGGCTGGCCGGGTGCCCCCCACCCCCGGCCCCTCCCCACGGAGGGGGAGGGGAGGCGCTTGGGGCTTCTGGTGCGTTGAGGGGGCTGGGGGAGCGCCTGGGGTGGGTGGCGGATGCCTCCGGCGGGGATATTTTCGGACAGATGAAGGTATGGGCGTCGGTCTGTGGCGGGGTATGGTACAGTGACACAAGAATTCGATGTGAGTAGCCCAAGATGTCTTTAGACTTGGCGGTCTTTATTGCCTGTCTGCTATTTGCGGTAGTTGCGCCAACGTTAAGGCAGCAGAAACTGGCGGCATTGAAAGCAACTTGGCGACAGAAACTCACCTTAGAGGTGTCGACTCCTAGTGGAGACGTCAAAGGATCAGCAGTTACGGAGATCGCTTACTTTCCGGCTCGTGCCTCGGGAAGAAGACGCAAGAAGTTGTCCATGCAGAGCAGGATATCTGGCGAAGCGGCGGTCGTTGAAGTGAAACCAGGACAATTCCTCTTTGCTTCGTTGATCGACGCAGATGTCTATCCCTATGGTGCGAGCACTTGGGTATGGTCTGCTTTTGCTTTGAAAGAGATTGCGACATTCAATCTCGCACTGGAAAAACTGAGGTCTCTTCCGTTGGGTCAACTTCAACAATTGCCGATGGAAGCTTGGCCGGTGATGGTAACGTTTGATGACGCCACCAGGCCTGAGACCGCGCGGCGCGTGGACCCGGCGAATCTTTCGGCAGTGTTTGGCGAGGGGGTGCGGTTGAAAGCCGTTACGCTGGAGATCACGGATGAGGGGGTGACGGAGGGGCGAGTCGAGGGAGTCTTGGGATGGTTGGGAACACATCCAGAACCATCTTTGCTTCCGGGAGCCGGTCGGACATCGGATGTCCCATTTGGGATGACCGTTAGTCAAGGGGACTTCATTCGACGACCATAGTGCGGCCCTTTCATCCCCGCGAAGGCGGGGACCCATCTGCCAAGTGTCTGGATCCCCGCCTTCGCGGGGATGACAACTAGGGGGAATCGGAGTGAACCCCGACCTACGGGTCAGCCCTTCGCCGAGAAGTAGTCCGCGATGGTTTTGGCCATGGCCTGGGAGATGCCGTCCACGGCTTGCAGGTCTTCGACCCCGGCACGGGCCACGGCCTTCGCTGACCCGAAATGTTGCAGGAGGGCGCGTTTGCGGGTGGCTCCGATGCCGGGGATGTCGTCCAGCGGCGTCAGGCTCACCGCCTTCGCCCGTTTGGCGCGGTGGGCGCCGATGGCCCAGCGGTGGGCCTCATCCCGCAGGCGCTGGATGAAGTAGAGGACGGGGTCGTTGCGTTGCAGGGCGAAGGGGCGCATCCCGGGGCGGTGGAATTCCTCTTTCCCGGCGTCGCGGTCGATGCCCTTGGCGACGCCGACCATCGGGATGTCTTCGACGCCCAGTTCGTTCATGATCTCGGCCACCGCCGACACCTGCCCGGCCCCGCCGTCGATCAGCAGGAGGTCGGGCCACATATCGGTCTTGCGCTCGGGGTCTTCCTTCAACAAACGCTCGAACCGGCGGGTCAGGACTTCCTTCATCATGCCGAAGTCGTCGGAGTTCGCGCCAGCCTCGGACTTGATGTTGAACTTGCGGTATTGGGACTTCAGGAAGCCTTCCGGCCCCGCGACGATCATCCCGCCCACGGCATTGGTGCCCTGGATGTGGGAGTTGTCGTAGACCTCGATCCGCTGGGGTGGAGCGTCGAGGTCGAAGGCTTCGGCGAGGCCGGTGAGGAGCTTGTTCTGCGTGGTCGACTCGGCCATGCGGCGGGCGAGGCTTTCGCGGGCGTTGCGGGTGGCGTTTTCGACCAGTTCAGCCTTTTCGCCACGCTGGGGGATGGCGAGTTCGACCTTGCGGCCGGCGCGGGCGGTGAGGGCCTCGGTGACGAGGTCGGGGTTGTCGACGGGGTGGGAGAGGAGGATCAGGCGAGGCGGGTCCTTGTCGTCGTAGAACTGGGTGAGGAAGGCCTCCATGATCTCGGGCTCTTCCGCGCCCGCGCCGGTCTTGGGGTAGAAGTCGCGGTTGCCCCAGGACTGGTTGGCGCGGATGAAGAAGACCTGGACGCAGGCCTGACCGTGTTCGAGGTGGAGAGCGACGACATCCGCCTCGGTGACGCCCTGGGGGTTGATGCCTTGGGTCTGCTGGACCTGGGTGAGGGCCTTGATCCGGTCGCGCAGGGCGGCGGCGCGTTCGAATTCCATCTGCGCGGAGGCCTCGGTCATAGCCTTTGCCAAGTCTGTCTGGACCGAAGTGGTCTTGCCCTCAAGAAAGCGCTGGGCGTCCTCGACGAGGGTGGCGTAGTTGACTTCGCTGATCTTGGCCACGCAGGGGGCCGAGCAGCGCTTGATCTGGTATTGCAGACAGGGGCGGGTGCGGGATTCGAACATAGAGTCCGAGCAGTTCCGCAGCAGGAAGACCTTCTGCAGCTGGTTGAGCGTACGGTTGACGGCCCCGGCGCTGGCGAAGGGGCCGAAGTAGGCGCCCTTCTCCGACTTCTTGCCGCGGTGCTTCTTGATCTGCGGGTAGGGGTGTTCCGACGAGATCAGGATGTTCGGGAAGCTCTTGTCGTCGCGCAGCAGCACGTTGTAGCGCGGTTTCAGCTGCTTGATGAGGTTCTGTTCGAGGAGAAGCGCCTCAAGCTCTGTCCGCGTGGTCAGGAACATCATCGAGACGGTTTCGTGGATCATCCGGGCGATGCGGCCGGAATGGCCCGAGGGGCGCGCGTAGTTCGAGACGCGGGCCTTCAGATTCCGGGCCTTGCCGACATACAGCACTTCGGAGGCCGCGTTCAGCATCCGGTAGACGCCGGGAGAGCCGTCGAGAGTGCGGAGGTAATCCTGGATCACCTCATGTCCGCTGCGGGGTTTGTCGTCCATGATTTACACTATGTCGATTCTAAGGTGGGGCTGCCACCGAACGGGGGGCTAGGCAAGAGCAAAGCTGTCCACGGAATCTGGGGATAACTCTGCGGAGAAGATTTCAGGAGCGTGGAATTTCCCTTGTTTTTGGCCCGGTTCGTAAAGATGCCTATTTTTTAGGCAGTTATGTAAGCCGTTGATTACGCGCACGAAAATATTTCCGATCGGTGCAAATCCCTGAAATTCCAAACGAATTATGACCTTCGTGTGACAAGAACCCGGGAAGTGGACAAGTTGACGCGGCTATCGGGTGAGAGGGCTATTCCACGCCCAGAACGTCGGGGGTCTTCCAGCCCAGATGCTGACCCCCGTCGACGGCGATGAACTGGCCGGTCACGCCCGGGCTGTCGAGGAAGAAGCCCAGGGCTGCGGTGATGTCCTGCGGGTTCGAGCCGCGTTTCAGAACGGTGGCGGCGCGTTGGCGGGCGAAGTGCTCTTCGGTCTGGCGCGCGCCCTTCAGCGTGGGGCCGGGGCCGATGGCATTGACGCGGATGTGCGGGGCAAGGCCCTGGGCGGCGGTCTGGGTCAGGGCCCAGAGGCCCATCTTGGCGATCGTGTAGGTGGAAAACTCGGGCGTCAGCTTGAGGATGCGCTGGTCGATCATGTTGACGATCAGGCCCTGGGCGACGGGTTCGCCGTTGTCGTCCGTGGCGGCCGGAGGGCACTGGCGGGCGAAGGATTGCGTCAGGACGTAAGGCGCGCGGAGGTTCGATTCGATGTGGCGGTCCCAGCTTTGGCGGGTCGCAGTGTCGATCCGGTCGTATTCGAAGATCGAGGCGTTGTTGACCAGCACTGTCAGTGGGCCGAGGGCGGCGGCTGCGGCAGGGATCAGGGCCTGGACCTGCGCTTCGTCCAAGAGGTCGGCCTGAAAAGCCTGCGCCTTGCGGCCCATGGCGCGGATTTCGGCAACGACGGCCTCGGCTTGGTCGGCGGAGGAGGCGTAGTGGACGGCGATGTCATGTCCGCGTCCAGCCAGATACAGCGCCATCGCGCGGCCCAGTCGTTTGCCGGCCCCGGTCACCAGCGCGGTCATTTGGACTTGCCCCCGCAGTCGCACGGCTTTTGCCCGATGAGAGGGCGCCCGCATTTGGAGCAGACAGGCGCGACCGTGCGCTTTTTCATTACGCGGGGCAGTGCGCCGGGAAATAGCGCGCGGCCGATCAGGGCGATCAGCACCATCGCGGCGAGGAAGACGAAGATGACCTTGAAGAGCATCTAGAGACCGTACCGCGCCCAGAGCGCCTTGTCTTCGACAGCGCCGAGTGTTTCGTCCATCAGCGACAGGCCGAGGCGCTGGAAAAGGCTGCGCTTGCGGCCAAACGGCACGGTCTTCACCTTGTCGCCGTACAAGGTCTTGAGCTTTGGCACCATGTGGGCGACGCCGTCGGTCAGGCCAAGGTCAACCGACTGCTGGCCCACCCAGATGTCGGCGTTGAACATGTCGGCATCCTCCTTCAGCCGCTTCCCACGGGAGTGTTTCACGTGGTCGATGAAGGCCTGATGAATCGGGGTCTGCAGGGCCTTGAGGCGGTCGATGTCTTCGGGTTTCTGCGGCAGGAACGGGTCGGCGAAGCTTTTTGACTTGCCGGCAGTGACGACGCGACGCTCAACCCCTTGACGGGCCATCAGTTCGGGGAAGCCGAAGCTGGCGAAGATCACGCCGATCGAGCCGACGATGCTGCTGGGGTCGACCCAGATGTCATCCGCCGCGCAGGCCAGCCAATATCCGCCCGAGGCCGCTACATCTTCGACAAAGGCATGGACGGGAATGTTCTTCTCGTCTGCCAGGCGGCGGATTCGGGCAGCGATCAGCGAGGACTGCACCGCCGAGCCGCCTGGGGAGTTGACCTGCAAAGCTACCGCTACCGGCTTCATCTTGAAGGCCTTGTCGATCAAGGGCGCAAGGGACTCGTCGCTCAGGGCACGGGTGCCGCCGCCGATGGTGCCCGACAGGCGGATCACCGGGACGATGGTGGGCTTTGGCAGGAAAGGAATGAAACGTCTCATGAAGCAGAGGTAAGCCCCCAACCTGCAACCGGCAAGGGCTTGCGGGCAAGGGCGGGGCGCGGCAGGGTCTTCGGCATGATCGACAAGCTGGAAATGTTCATCGCGCTGGCCAAGGAACGGCACTTTGGCCGGGCTGCCGAAGTGTGCGGGGTGACGCAGCCATCCTTGTCCAGTGCGATCCGGCAGCTGGAGGATCAGTTGGGCGTGCAGCTGGTGTTCCGGGGCAGCCGGTTCCAGGGCCTGACGCCGGAGGGTCAGCGGGTGCTGGACCGCGCGCTGGGCATCGTGGGCGACGTGCGGGCGCTGAAGGACGAGATGCGGGTGGTGCGGACCGGGTTGTCGGGCAATCTGCGGATCGGGGTGATCCCGACGGCGCTGCCGATGGTGGCCGACCTGACCGGTCCGTTCACGGCAAAGCATCCGAATGTGCGGGTGTCCATCCTGTCGCGGACCAGCATTGAGATCCTGACCGGGATCGAAGCCTTGGACCTTGAGGCGGGGATCACCTACCTGGACAACGAACCCTTGGGCCGGGTGTCGCAGGTGCCTTTGTACACCGAGTTCTACCGGCTGCTGATCGCCCCGGGCTCCGAGTTGGCGGCGCGGCGACAGGTGACATGGGGCGAGTTGTCGACGGTGCCGCTGTGCCTTCTTACCTCGGACATGCAGAACCGGCGGATCGTCAACCAGCATCTGGGCGAAGCCGGGGTGACTGCCGCGCCGATGATCGAGTCAAACTCTACGATGGCGCTGGTGGCGCATGTGCTGACCGGGCGCTGGTCTTCTGTGGTGCCGAAAAAGCTGGCGGACATGTTCGTGGCGGATGGGCGGTTGCACTCCATTCCGATTGTGGAGCCGGAGGCGGAGCACACCGTCGGCCTGATCGCCGCGCGGCGCGATCCGCAGACCCCGGTGTTACAGGCACTGGTCGATGAGGCGGTGCGGCTGTTTCGATAGACTGTCCCTATCGTATAACGGGATATCGACATTGATCCGCCTATCAAACGGCGTATACAAAGGCATGCCAGCCAGAGGTTGCCCGCATGCTCGATTCCCACGCACAGTCTGACCGGATCGCCGAGATCCTTGAGGCCCACGTAGGGCTTGAAGGGCCGCTGTTGCCGATCCTCCACGCGATTCAGGAGGCGTTCGGCTATGTTCCCGACTCTGCGGTGCCCCAGATCGCGGCGGCGCTGACTCTGTCGAAGGCGGAAGTGCATGGGGTGATCAGCTTTTATCACGATTTCCGCGCGGCCCCGGCGGGTCGGCATGTGCTGAAGCTGTGCCGGGCAGAGGCCTGCCAAGCGGTTGGTGCGGATGCGGTGGCCGGACGGATCAAGGCGGCTTTGGGCATCGACTGGCACGAGACGACGGCGGATGGCCGGGTGACACTTGAGCCGGTGTTCTGCCTGGGCCTGTGCGCCTGCGGACCTGCGGCGATGGTCGACGGGCGGCTGGTGGGCCGCTGCGATGAGGGCGTGCTGGCCGAGGTGGCGAAATGAAGATTTACGTTCCTCTGGATAGCGTTGCGGTTGCGCTGGGCGCAGATGGGCTGGTTGCGGCGATTGAGGCCGAGGCATCGCGCCGTGGGGTGACGGTTGAGGTTGTCCGCAACGGAAGTCGCGGGATGGTCTGGCTGGAGCCGCTGGTTGAGGTGGTGACCGAGGCAGGCCGGGCGGGCTTTGGCCCGATGACTTTGGCCGATGTGCCGGGGCTGTTCGGGGACCTTTCGGCGCACCCGAAGGCGGTGGGGCTGGTCGAGGAGCTGTCCTGGATGAAGGGGCAGACGCGGCTGACCTTTGGCCGGGTGGGGGTGATCGACCCGCTGTCGCTGGAGGATTACGTCGCAAACGGCGGTCTGGCGGGGCTGGAACGGGCTGCCAAGATGACCAAGGCCGAGATCGTTGCCGAGGTGACCGAGTCCGGGCTGCGGGGCCGCGGCGGGGCTGGGTTCCCGACGGGGATCAAGTGGAAGACCGTCTCTGAAGCGCCGGGCGAGCAGAAGTACATCGTCTGCAACGCGGATGAGGGTGACAGCGCGACCTTTGCCGACCGGATGCTGATGGAGGGCGACCCCTTCACGCTGATCGAAGGCATGGCGATTGCTGGGCTCGCCTGCGGGGCGACCAAGGGGTATGTGTATATACGGTCCGAATACCCGGTGGCGATCCGGGTGATGGAAGCCGCGGTGAAGATCGCGCGGGAGGCCAAGGTGCTGGGCCCGGCCTTCGACATGGAGATCCGCGTCGGCGCGGGGGCCTATGTCTGTGGCGAGGAGACCTCGCTGTTGAACTCGCTTGAAGGCAAGCGCGGGGTGGTGCGTGCCAAGCCGCCGCTGCCTGCGCTGCAGGGGTTCATGGGGCGGCCGACTGTCGTCAACAACGTGATTTCGCTGGCCTCGGTTCCGGTGATCATGGCGAAGGGGGCGGCGTTCTATAAGGACTTCGGTCTGGGCCGGTCGCGCGGGACGATCCCGCTGCAGATCGCCGGCAACGTGCAGTTCGGCGGGCTGTACGAGGTCGCATTCGGCCTGACGCTGGGCCAGATCGTCAATGAGATTGGCGGCGGCACGGCTTCGGGTCGTCCGGTCAAGGCGGTGCAGGTGGGCGGGCCGTTGGGGGCCTGGTTCCCGCCGTCGCTGTTCGATACTCCGTTCGGCTATGAAGAGTTCGGCGCGAAGGATGGGTTGATCGGCCATGCGGGGCTGACCATCGCCGACGACAACACCGACATGCTGCAGATGGCGCGCTTCGCGATGGAGTTCTGCGCGATTGAAAGCTGCGGGAAGTGCACGCCTTGCCGGATCGGCTCGACCCGTGGCGTCGAAACCATCGACCGGCTGGCCCGTGGCGATGCCAGCGCGATGCCGATCCTGACCGACCTGTGCAACACGATGAAACTCGGCTCGCTGTGTGCGCTGGGGGGCTTCACGCCCTATCCCGTCATGTCCGCGATCACCCATTTCCCCGATGACTTCGCCCGCGCGAAGGAGGCCGCCGAATGACCGAGAAGGTGAAGGGGCCAGCCTCTTACTTCCCGTCCATCGAGGCCAAATATGGTCAGCCGATGAGCCATTGGTTCGACGCGATCAAGGACAAGCTTGACCTGCCGCATATGCAGCTCGTCGCGTTCCTGAAGGATACCCATTCGATGGGCCATGGCCATGCGAATGCCATCGTCGCCCACCAGCTTGCCGCACGGAAAGGCCAATAAGATGAAAGACTTCATCATCCCCGACCGCGATTTCGGGACGCCCGCCGCGAAGAGCAAACAGATGGTCACGCTGACCATCGACGGCTTTGACGTGACAGTCCCGGAAGGCACCAGCATCATGCGCGCGGCGGCGGAGGCGGGCATTCAGGTGCCGAAGCTTTGCGCGACGGACAGTGTGGATGCCTTCGGGTCCTGCCGCCTTTGCCTGGTGGAGATCGAGGGGCGGAACGGGACGCCGGCGTCTTGCACCACTCCGGTGGCCCCCGGGCTGAAGGTCCATACCCAGAACGCCAAGCTGAAGCAGCTGCGGCGCGGGGTGATGGAGCTGTATATATCGGACCACCCGTTGGATTGCCTGACCTGTTCTGCCAACGGCGACTGTGAGCTGCAGGACATGGCGGGGGCGGTTGGCCTGCGCGATGTGCGGTATGAGGCTGTAGATACACACTTCAAGGTGAAGAATACCTCGGGAGAGGCGAACCCGCTGTATATACCGCGCGACGATTCCAATCCCTATTTCAGCTACGACCCGCAGAAGTGCATCGTCTGCTCGCGCTGTGTGCGCGCTTGCGAGGAGGTGCAGGGGACGTTTGCGCTGACCATCGAGGGACGGGGCTTTGACAGCCGTGTGTCGTTCGGGGCGAAGACGGACAACGCGCTGGCCTCGGACTGCGTCAGCTGCGGCGCCTGCGTGCAGGCCTGCCCGACGGCGACGCTGCAGGAAAAGTCGATCATCGAGATCGGCACCCCGTCGCATGCAGTGATCACGACTTGCGCCTATTGCGGCGTGGGCTGCCAGTTCAAGGCGGAGATGCGCGGCGATGAGCTTGTCCGCATGACCCCCTACAAGCACGGCAAGGCCAATCGGGGCCATAGCTGCGTCAAGGGCCGCTTTGCCTATGGCTATGCGACGCACCAGGACCGCATCCTGAAGCCGATGATCCGCGACAGCATCGACCAGCCATGGCAGGAGGTTTCCTGGGCCGAGGCGATGGAGTTTGCGGCGGCCAAGATGAAGGGCATCCAGGCCAAGTATGGGCGGAATTCGGTGGGCGTCATCACCTCCAGCCGTTGCACGAACGAGGAGGCCTATCTGGTCCAGAAGCTGACCCGTGCGGTGTTCATGAACAACAACACGGATACCTGCGCGCGGGTGTGCCATTCGCCAACCGGCTATGGTCTGGGGCAGACCTTTGGCACCTCTGCCGGGACGCAGGACTTTGATTCGGTTGAAGAAGCCGACGTCATCATGGTGATCGGCGCGAACCCGCATGCGGGGCACCCGGTGTTCGCCAGCCGGATGAAGAAGCGGCTGCGCAAGGGGGCGAAGCTGATCGTTGTCGATCCTCGTCGCACGGAAACGGTGGAGGGCCCGCACTACAAGGCGGCGCATCACTTGGCGCTGACGCCGGGGACGAACGTCGCTGTGGTGTCGGCCATCGCGCATGTGATCGTCACAGAGAAGCTGTACAACGAGGACTTCATCCGCACCCGCTGCGACTGGGATGAGTTCCAGGATTATGCCGAGTTCATCAGCCTGCCGAACCACTCGCCCGAAGCGGTGCAGATGGTCACCGGCGTCCCGGCCGAGGAAATCCGGCAGGCCGCGCGGCTGTATGCGACCGGCGGCAATGCGGCGATCTACTACGGGCTGGGCGTGACCGAGCATTCGCAGGGGTCCACAACCGTGATCGGGATCGCCAACCTTGCCATGCTGACCGGCAACATCGGACGGCGCGGTGTGGGGGTGAACCCGCTGCGGGGGCAGAACAACGTGCAGGGCTCGTGCGACATGGGGTCGTTCCCGCATGAACTGCCGGGCTACCGCCATGTGAAGAACCCCGAGGTCCGCGCGATCTACGAGAAGGCCTGGGGCGTGACGCTGGACCCGGAGCCGGGCCTGCGCATCCCGAACATGCTGGATGCTGCCGTGGAAGGCACCTTCAAGGGTCTGTACTGCCAGGGTGAGGACATCCTGCAATCCGACCCCGACACCCACCACGTCGCGGCGGGGCTCGCGGCGATGGAATGCGTGATCGTCCACGACCTGTTCCTGAACGAAACCGCGAATTACGCGCATGTGTTCTTCCCCGGGTCTTCGTTCCTGGAGAAGGACGGGACTTTCACCAACGCCGAGCGGCGGATCAACATGGTCCGCAAGGTGATGGCGCCGAAGCAGGGTTATGCCGACTGGGAAGTGACCCAGTTGTTTGCCAAGGCGATGGGGGCGGATTGGGGCTACACCCATCCGTCGCAGATCATGGAAGAGATCGCGATGACCACTCCGTCGTTTGCCGGGGTGAGCTATGAGAAGATCGAGACGATGGGCTCGATCCAATGGCCCTGCAACGACTCTGCGCCGGAAGGCACGCCGCTGATGCACATCGACGGGTTTGTCCGGGGCAAGGGCAAGTTCATCCGGACGGAATATGTCGCGACCGATGAAAAGACCGGGCCTCGGTTCCCGCTCTTGCTGACCACGGGGCGCATCCTGTCGCAGTACAACGTCGGCGCGCAGACCCGGCGGACGGCTAACGTGGTCTGGCATGACGAGGACGTGCTGGAAATCCACCCGCATGATGCCGAGAACCGGGGCGTCCATGAAGGCGACTGGGTGCGGCTCGCCTCGCGGTCCGGCGACACGACGCTGCGCGCGACGATCACGGACCGGGTCTCGCCCGGGGTTGTGTATACGACCTTCCACCACCCGGACACGCAGGCGAACGTCATCACCACGGACTTCAGCGACTGGGCGACGAACTGCCCGGAATACAAGGTGACGGCAGTGCAGGTTTCGCCCTCGAACGGGCCGAGCGAGTGGCAGGAAGAATACGCGGCGCAGGCCGCCCTGTCGCGCCGGATCCTGGCGGCGGAATGAACGGCGCGCGGGCTACGCCTCGGCTGGTGTTCGGGTCTTCGGTTGCCGCCGGAGAGCGGGTGCTGCCCGAGGAAGTGGCCGTGGCGCTGTCGTTCAACGGGACGACGCAGGCGGTGATGATGGCGACTCCGGCGGATCTGGAGGACTTTGGCGTGGGGTTCGCACTGACCGAAGGGATCGCGCGGCCCGAGGAGATCCTGTCGGTCGAGGTGGTCGAGGTTGACCGGGGGCAGGACGTTCAGCTTTGGCTGAAGCCCGCCGCAGAGGCGCGCCTGTCGGATCGCCGCCGCACGATGTCGGGGCCGGTGGGCTGTGGCCTCTGCGGGATCGACAGCATCGACCAGGCGCTGCGCGAAGTGCCGGCGGTTGCTCCGTCGCGGTTTCGGATGACGCCTTCGCAGGTTCTGGCTGCCGTCGCGGCCTTGCCGGGGGAACAGCGGCTGCACGATATGACGCGGGCGGTGCACGGGGCGGCGTTCTGGAACGGGCGGGTGCTGCTGGCGCGCGAGGATGTGGGCCGGCACAACGCGCTGGACAAGCTGGTTGGCGGGATGCTGCGGCAGGGGATTGCCCCGCTCGGGGCTGTGGTGTTGACCAGCCGGGTGTCGACCGACATGGTCCAGAAGGTCGCCATGCTGGGCGCGCCGATGATCATCGCGGTGTCCGCGCCGACGGTGGCGGCGGTAGAGCTGGCAGAAGCGTCGGGGATCACTTTGGTTGCCTTGGCGAAGGGGGACCGGTTCGAGGTCTTCAGCCACACGGATCGAATTTTGACGGAGGGGGCCCATGTCGGCTGAGAAAATCACCCGGATGGCGAACGATATCGCCAAGTTCATGGAATCGAAGCCGCATGCCGAGGGGGTGACGCTGTTCGCCTCGCATATCAACGACTTCTGGGACCCCCGGATGCGGCGGCAGCTGTTCGAGATCCTGGATGCTGGAGGGGCTGGGTTGCGGCCGCTGGTTCTGGATGCGGCGGGGGCGATCCGGCGTCCGGCAGCCGAGGCGGCCTGATCTGCTTTAGGCTCGCCGCGATCAGGCAAATGCTCTCCAGCCGCGCCAATGGCCCCAGGCGATGACGACCAGAAGGCACAGCGTCGCGATAAGCCCGATGTCTTGCGGCACCCCAAGCGCGACGGTTGCCGAGCCGCCGAGAGCCGCCCAGAAGCCCGGAATGACGAGAAGCCAGCGGACCTCGCGCCACTGTCCCTGCAACAGGATGCCAATGGTGAAGATCGTCGTCGGACAGGGCGCAACGCCGAGCATCGGCACCGCCGGGTAGTTGTGGCCCGCCAGCCAGCCGAGCGCCGGATAGATCAGGACCGCAAAGCCGATGCAGGCGAGACCAAGGATCGAGACGAGGTCATTGCCGGATGTCAGGCGCAGATCGGGACGTGCCAGCGCGGCCCATATCAGCAAGAGGGCCTGCGCCACAAAGACCGCCGCAAAAAGCCGGGCGATGGGGTTGATCGACGCAAAGAACAGCCAGTGGTAGCCGATCCCGTTGACCAGCCACATGGCGGCCAGCATCAACAGCACAGCCACCGTCGCCTGTCGCGTATTCCATCGCAGCAGGGCGACCGCCAACACCCCGGCCAGGATCGCCACGACCTGCCACGGAAAGATCGCCTGATTGTAGCGTGCGAACACTTCGAAGAACTGGTCGGTCGTGAAGGGCATGGGACGATCCCCCTTTGACCTTGCAGATGTGCACGAGATCAGGGTCGGCGCCTTGACCGGGATCAAGACAATTGCTGTTCGGCGCGCATTAAGGCACGGACGTCGGTTGCCTTAAGGCAAAGCTATTCCTTCAGCACGCCCGCAAGATGCGCGCCGTAGCTGGACTTGCCGAAAACCTTCGCCTGTTTCTCCAGCCCGGCGCGGTCGATCCAGCCTTGGCGGTAGGCGATTTCGTCCGGGGAGCCGACCTGCATGCCTTGCCGATCCTGCAGGGTGCGAACGAAGTTCCCGGCCTCAAGCAGACTGCCGGGGGTGCCGGTATCCAGCCAGGCGAAGCCGCGGCCCATGCGTTCGACCTGCAGGCTGCCTTCGGCGCGGTAGTGTTCGAGGACGTCGACGATTTCGAGCTCGCCACGTGGGGAGGGCTTGATCGTTGCGGCGATGTCGGGGGCGCGGCCATCAAGGAAATAGAGGCCGGTGATGGCGAAGCTGGAGGGCGGCTTTGCGGGCTTTTCGATGATCTGGGTGACTTTGCCTGAAGCGTCGAAGGCGGCGACGCCGTAGCGCTCGGGATCCGAGACGTGATAGCCGAAGACGGTGCCACCGGACGCCTGATCGTTGGCGCGGTGCAGGATTTCCGGCAACCCGTGGCCGAAGAAGATGTTGTCGCCAAGGACCATCGCCGAAGACGCGCCGTTCAGGAAATCGCGGGTCAGGAGGTAGGCCTGTGCCAGACCTTCCGGCTTTTCCTGAATGATCCAGGTAAAGCTGACGCCCCATTGGCTGCCGTCGCCCAGCAGGCGCTGAAACTGCGGCTGATCCTCGGGCGTGGTGATGATCGCGATGTCGCGGATGCCAGACAGCATCAGGACCGAGATCGGGTAGTAGACCATCGGCTTGTCGTAGATCGGCAGAAGCTGCTTCGAGACGCCCAAGGTGATCGGCCAGAGGCGCGAGCCGGTGCCTCCGGCGAGGAGGATGCCTTTGCGGGTCATGGGCGTAGCTCCTTCACGATCGCTTTCAGGCCCTCTCGCCAATCGGGGCGCGGGATGCCGAATGCGGTGGTCAATGCACTGCAATCAAGGCGGGAATTCAGCGGTCGTTTGGCTGGGGTGGGGTATTCGCCGCTGGGGATGTCATTGATCCGGCAGGGGAGGTTGGCTTCGGCCATGATCGCGCGGGCGAAATTGGCCCAGCTGGTGTCCGGGCTGCCGGAGAAGTGGTGGGTGCCGCCTTGTACGCCTTCCGTCATGGCTTTGGCGGCGGTGAGCAGGGCTTGCGCGATGGCGGCGGCGGGGGTCGGGCCGCCGATCTGGTCGGCGACGACGTTGAGGCTTTCGCGTTCGGCCCCGAGGCGGAGCATGGTTTTCACGAAGTTCGCGCCGTGGGCCGAGACGACCCAGGAGGTGCGGAGGATCAAGTGGTTGCCATTTGCAGCTCGGACGCCTTGCTCTCCGGCCAGTTTGGAGCGGCCGTAGGCTCCCAATGGGGCGGTGGGGTGGTCGGGGGCGAAGGGCTGCGTGCCGGAGCCGTCGAAGACGTAGTCGGTGGAGATGTGGAGGAAGGGGATGCCCTTGGCCGCAGCGGCGCGGGCCATGGCGGTGGGGGCGTCGCCATTGACGATGGTGGCGGCAGCTTCCTCGGTTTCGGCTTTGTCGACGGCGGTCCAGGCGGCGGCGTTGACCACGGCGTCGGCGTCCGTGGCCGCGATGGCGCCGGCGCAGGCTGTGGGGTCCAATAGATCGGCCTCGTCCCGACCCAGATACTGCGCATCAGGTGCCAGACGCTGAAGTTCGCGGGCAACCTGCCCAGTCTTGCTGAAGACGAGAAGTTTCAATTGCCCAACACCCGATACACCACGGTCCCAAGATATTCCTTGAGCCCCAGATTGAGCCCTTGCAGGTTGCGGTCAAGCCGCCAGATGCCCCGCCCATCTGCCAGATCGCCAGAGCGGAAGTCTACGGGCCAGGCCACGATCCCCTCCCACCCTTCGCGCAGGAAGGTTTC
>LNFM01000793.1_pt1 | contig 75237 bp, 75 predicted proteins | sample 596031 | NCBI WGS metagenome assembly LNFM01 (sample SAMN04254537, study PRJNA301005) | activated carbon metagenome | isolation source: dual media filters at the Ann Arbor, Michigan drinking water treatment plant | place: USA: Ann Arbor
CGTGGACTGACTCGCTGCGGCTGTTTGAGCGGAGCGCCGCAGGCGCGCAGCGAGTTCCGCAGCGCGCCCCACGCACGAGCACCGCAGGTTGCCCGAAGCGAAGCGCAGGGACGCAGACAGCGGGGTCGCCTTTTCTTTGGTGACTTTCTTTTGGCGACCCAAACGAAAGTTACTCGCACGCCGGGCGACTCCCGGCCTCCACCCTCCACCGAAGCACGCCGTCAGACATCCAGACAGGCACCGGCAAGGCCCCCTTACTGAATGGCGTCCAGTGACCATCTCGCCCCAAACAGCTCGAAGAGCGAAGCTCTTTGAGTAATTGCTATAAAAATAATAGCTATATGGGCAATAAAAACCAGCGCTACCTGCCCAAACTACTCAAAAACGCCCCTCAGGCATGCGTCACCCACTCCACATGCTCCATCTCATTGAGATGCGGCAACGTATTGAACGTCTGCAACATCAGCCGCTTTGGCGAGATCGAGAACTCCGTCACTGCGCTGTTGCGGATGCGCATGTTCAGCGCAATCGTCACCTCGGGTGCGGTGCCCAGCACCTCGCCCACCGCGGTGGAAATGGGGCCGCCACTGCTCACCAGCAGCACGTTCTGACCGGCGTGGTGGTGGCGCACATGGTCCAGCACCGCGCGCACGCCGGCTGAAAACTCGTTCCAGCTGGGCATGCCCTGCGGGCTGATGACGCCCGCCATCCACTGGGCCAGCGCATCGCACAAGATGCGGAAATGCGCGCGGTACAGCTCCGGCGTGTCGGCCTTGCCCAGAGGCTGGGGGTGGATGGCAGCGATCAGCGCGTGGCTGTCGTACTCGTTGAGGCCCGGCCAGCGGGTGACCTCGGGGATGGTCCCGAGGCCTTTGGCAATGCCGTCCAGCGTTTCGGTGTGGCGTCGCAGCGTGCCCGTCATCACCGCGTCGAACGCCATGCCGCGGGCGCGCCAGTATTCGCCCAGGCGCACCGCCTGCTGGTGGCCGCGGGGGCTGAGCACGTCGTAGTCATCCGCGCCAAACGAGGCCTGGCCGTGGCGCACAAGGTAGAGGGTTCCCATGGGCAGATTGTCAAAACAAACCGCTGGACAGCTTGTCACTGGAGCGACTGGTGCTATTTATTCAGGAGCATTGATGCTGCTTTGCAGCATCCTGCACGTTCTGCCCGGGCGAAAAAAAACCGGCCCATCGGGCCGGTCTCTCAAACCGTTGCCGGTATGGCCTGATCAGTAACGACCGCCGCCGTAGCCACCGTTGCCGTAGCCCACGTCGGAGCGCTTGGGGGCGCCATAGCCGGCGGCGCTGTAGCCGCCCGAATTGCCGCCGCCTGCTTCACGCGGGCGGGCCAGGTTCACGACGATGGAGCGACCGTCCACCGACATGCCGTGCAATGCGGTGATGGCGGCCTGGGCGACTTCAGCCGAAGCCATTTCCACAAAGCCGAAGCCCTTGGAGCGGCCGGTTTCGCGGTCCATCATGACCTTGGCGGAAGACACGCCACCGAACTCGGAGAAGTTGCTTTCGAGGGTGGAATCGGTCACGGAGTAGGGCAGGTTGCCCACGTAGATTTTGGTGCTCATGAGAAGAGCCTTTCTGAAAAGTGGCGCGCGACGATGGCGCACCGTGGGGGTGCGGTGTGCAGACGGGAAGTCCGCAGCATCGGGGGAATATGGACATGCGCCTGGGGTGCAGGTCCGCGGGAAAAAGTGGATGCGCGTGGCTGCGTGGCCGGGCTGCCTGCAAAGGTGCGTGCAGCAACGGTGGCTTTGCCGATGTCGCGCATCGGTTAGCAGGCCGGTGGGTGCGACATGCAGGTCTGCAGCCAGCCCTGGGTCACGGCAAAAAGCCGGGCCGCGTGGGGCGATGCAAAGACCTTGTCGAAACGGAACACGCGGCAGTGGCCGCCGTTGCTCTGGGATCGCTGGACTGCAAACGAGGCGCGGAAGCGGCCGCAGTCGGTCGGGTGTGTCGCGGGCGAAACGACGTACTGGCCCATGGAAATGGCGGAGGTTGGAATCGGCTTCAATCAAACGGGATCGCGGGTGAACCGGATCGGCCCGCGTGAGCATCAAGGGACTGGGTGGGCTGCAGCTCTAACAGACCCACTGGGCGACAACGGTCGCAAAGGCAGTTTGCACAGGGCCGTTTTGGCCCCAGTACAGACAGTGCGGTGGAGGCGTTTTGCCAGATGGCGCCCACCGCGAGTTGCAGAGTATATCTGAAATGGAATTTGAAACTGTTTCAATATTCTTTTCGGTTTTAAAAAGTGGCTTTGGTGGGGATGCCATCCGGCTCCAGAAGCGTGCAGCACCACAGGGCCGCCACTGCTGCGCCGGATGATTCAGGCTGCTGGGTACGCATCAGGCGCCCTGCAGGGCGCTGGCAAACGCGGGTGCATCCACGTTGCCGCCGGTCAGCGCCAGCCCCACCACCTGGCCTTGCAGGGCATCGCGCTCCTGCAACGCAGCAGCCAGCGCCGCAGCGCCCGCACCTTCGGCGACGTTGTGCGTGTCGGCAAACAGGGCGCGCATGGCGGCCGCCACCTCGGCGTCGCTCACCTGCACGATGTGGTCGATGTGCGGGGCCATCACGGCCAGGGCCTCGGCATCGGCCACGCGGCAGGCCATGCCGTCGGCGAGTTGTGTGGTGACGGGCGCCGCGACCACGCGGCCGGCCGCCAGCGAATCGGCATACGTGGTGGCATGGCTGCTGACCACGCCCACCACCCGCACCGGGTGCTGCAGCGCCAGCTTGGCTGCAATGGCTGAGCACGCGCCCGAGCCCTGGCCGATGGGCACGTACACCACATCCAGCCGCGGCACCGCGCGCAGGAACTCCCACCAGTAGGTGCTCACGCCCCGCAGCAGGTCGGGGTGGAAGCTGGGCACCATGTGCGCGCCGCGTTGCTGCGCCAGGTGCATGGCGTGCTCGCGGGCTTCCTGAAAGTCTTCGCCATGTTCGATGAGCGTGACGCCCAGGGCGCGCATGGCGGCGTTCTTCTCCACCGAGTTCCCGCGCGGCACGACGATGGTGCAGGCCACGCCGTGGCGCCGCGCGGCCCAGCCCATGCTCTGGCCGTGGTTGCCGCGTGTGGCGCTGATCACGTCGTGCGGCAGCGCACCGTGCTGCGCCAGCTGGTCAAAGTAGGTGAGGCCGCCCCGGATCTTGAATGCGCCGACCGGCGTGTGGTTCTCGTGCTTGAGCCAGCAGTCGGTGCCCAGGCGCTGGCTGAGCAACGCCCAGCGGTACTGGGGCGTGGCGGCGAAGTCGCGGTACACCACCTGCGCGGCGGCTTCGATGTCGGCCAGGGTGGGCAAGAGCGTGGTGGGGTCGAGGCGGGTGTTCATGGCAGGGCCTTCGTTGGCGGAGCAGTCCGGTGGGCAGGTGATGCAGCGGCGATCAGCCCGCAGCGATGGATGTCAGCGTGACGGGGCCGCGCGGTGTGCCCAGCTGCACGGTGATACACGGCACATCGCCCGCGCCGATGGTGGCGGCGTGGGCCACACCGAGGGCCTCGCACGCGGCCTGCAGCGTGGCGGCCTGGGGGTGCTCCAGTCGCAAGTGCTGCAAGTGCACACCGCTGGCGGCAAGGCTGTCGCAGGGGTGCACGTCCCCCCACTGGATGAGGGTGGGCAGGCAGCCGCCCATCAGGCGCTGGCCATCGTCGCGCACGGTGATCTGCCATTGCAGCAGGCCGTTTGGCGTGGGGCGGCTGGCGGTGATGATGGCACCGCGCTCAATGCCCAATGGCGCCAGATCGGCACACGCCTGGGCCACATCAGGCACGGCGGCCACCCAGTGGATGAGCTGTGGGCCTTGCTCTGTCACCTGTTGCTGCAAGGCGGCATCATCCATGTCAAACCAGCGCCTGGCGCTGGCTGGTATTGCAGGAACGGATGCCGTATTGATCGCAATGATCTCCAGGTAGGCGCGCGGGTGGGCGGGGCCGGACACATTGAAGATGCGGTTGTGCGTACCCATCAGCGGGTGTTCGCCACCCGCTGTGGGGGTGATGCCCAGCGTGCGTTCGCACCATGCCGCGCCCGTCGGCAGGTCGGGTGCGAGCACGACAAGGTGGTCCACACAGGGTGGGTGTACGGCGATCGCGGAGGTCACAGCAGTACCTCGCCGGTCATGCAGGTCACGCTGCCGCCGCCAATCCAGATCGTGTCGCCATCTTGCTGCACATGCACGCGCCCGGCACGGTCCAGGCAGGTGCCCTGGGCGGCCACGTAATGCGCCGGCGCCAGGCCTGCTCCGATGAGCCACTGCGCGAGCGCGGCGTTCAGGCTGCCGGTCACGGGGTCTTCGGCCAGGCCGTTGTTGCCGGGGAAAAAGGCGCGCACCTCAAAGGCGATGCCGTCCGCATCGGTCGAGCCCACCACGCCCACCTTGCCGCGCGGGCCGACCACGCCCACGTCCAGCTTTCCCAGGATGCTGGCATCGGGCCTGAGCGCCAGCACCTGCTCGGCCGAGCGCAGCATCACGCCGCGCCAGTTCGGGCCGTTGTCGCACCAGGCATGGTGCAGGATGTCGCTGCGCGCCACCCCCAGGCCGCGTGCGATCAGGGCCACGTCGTCTTCGGCCAGCGGGCCGCTCTTGATCAGCGGCGGCGCGGCAAAGGCCAGGCGCTCGCCATCCTGCCGCAGCGTCACCAGGCCCACGCCGCACTCCTGCACCACCCGGCCCGCCACCTGTGGCCGGCCCCCGGCCTGCAGCCATGCGTGGCAGGTACCCAGCGTGGGATGGCCGGCAAACGGTAGCTCGCGCCCCGGGCAGAAGATGCGCACGCGGTAGTCCGCGCCAGCAGCGTGGCCCTCGGGCGTGGGCGGCAGCACAAAGGTGGCTTCGGACAGGTTGGTCCAGTTCGTGAAGTGCTGCATGGCCTCGGTCGAAAGGCCGGTGCCGTCCAGCACCACGGCCAGGGGGTTGCCCCGGTAGGCGGTGGCGGTGAACACGTCAACTTGCTTGAAGGGGCGCTGGTGCATGGCGGTGGCTCCGGTAGTGGCTTGAAAACGAAAAGGGTTGCAGTCGGGCACGCCGGGGGCACACCGGCGGTGTCACCGGGGCCATCAGCGCGCGATGGGAAGGAAGGGCGGGGCGCCTCAGCCGCTGGGCCGGGCGGGTGGGGCGGGGTACTTCACAGCAGTGCCGTCCCCTCGATGCAGGTGACGGCGCGGCCACCCACCCAGACCTGCCCGGCATCGTCCTGGCAGATCTGCACGCGGCCCGCACGGCCCAGGCATTCGCCCTGTGCGACGAGGTAGGAGCGCGGGGCCAGACTGTCTGCAATCAGCCATTGCGCCAGGCTGGCGTTGAGGCTGCCCGTCACCGGGTCTTCCGGGTTGCCCATGGGGGCGGCAAAGGCACGCACCACCACGCCAGGCCGAGCGGTGTCGGCCGCTTCGGGGCCGACATGCACCACGCCCACGTCCTGGCCCAGGTCCTTGATGCGGGCGTGGTCGGGGCGCAGGTTGAGCACGGTGTCGGCGCTGTCGAGCAGCAGGCCCAGCCAGCGCGGGCCGTTGTCCAGCAGCTGCGCCCCGAGGATCTGCGCGGGGCGCAGGCCCAGCGCGCTGGCGATCAGCGGCACCAGCGCGGGGCTGGGGGCGCTGCGCTGCAGCGCGGGCGCCGCAAACGCCAGCGTGCCGTGGCTGTGCTGCACCCGCACCAGGCCCAGTGCGCATTCCTGCACCACCATGCCGGGTTCGCGCGGGCTGTGCCCGGCTTGCAGCCAGGCGTGGCAGGTGCCCAGCGTGGGGTGGCCGGCAAACGGCAGTTCGCCGTTCGGGCTGAAGATGCGCACCCGGTAGTCGGCACCCGCAGCCTGCCCCGCATCGGTGGGCGGCAGCAAAAAGGTGGTTTCCGACAGGTTGGTCCAGGCGGCAAAGCGGCGCATGTCGTCGTCGCTCAGGCCGTCCGCGTCCAGCACCACGGCCACCGGGTTGCCGTAGCCGGGGCGGTCGGTGAACACATCGATCTGTTTGAAGGCGCGTGGGTGCATGGCAACAAGGCGTCAGGTCATGAGAGAGGCTGGTCCAGCAGGCCCCGCGCGCCGGGGCGGCTGCTCACGGTGTTGTACCACTGCTCCAGGTGCGGGTGTGCGCTACGGGCCTGCGGCAGGCCCCACCAGCGGTGGATTTCGCAGCCCACCGGGATGTCGGCCATGGTGAAGCGATCGCCCGCCATGAAGGGCTGGCGCGTCAGGTGCGCATCGAGCAGGGCCAGCAGGGGCTCGGTGGCGGCGACCGATGCGGCGATCAGCGCATCATTGCGCTGGGCAGCGGGTGTGCGTATCCATTGCACGAAAGCATCGCGCCCGGCGGGGTTGAGCGTGGTCTGCTGCCAGTCCATCCACTGCTCGGCCGCAAAGCGCTCGGGCAGCGCCTCGGGGTACAGGTCGCCCATGGAGTATTGCGCGCACAGGTAGCGCACGATGGGGTTGGATTCCCACAGCCTCACGCCGGTTTCGTCGTCCTCGATCAGCGGCACCAGCCCGTTGGGGTTGCGCTGCAGGTACGCCGCCTCGCGCACGATGCCGAACTGGCCACCGGCGTCGGTGCGCTGCACCGTGATGCCCAGCTCCTGCGCGGCCCACACCACCTTGCGCACGTTGATGGATGACAGGCGTCCCCACAGGTGCAGCATGCTCAGAGGCCCCGGCTTTCGCGGATCGCGGTGGCCAGCGCGGCAATGCCCGTGGCAATCTGCTCGGCCGTGGACGTGACGAACGACAGGCGCAGCGTGCGCGGGTCGGCGTTGTCGGCGTAGAAGGCCGCGCCGGGCACAAAGGCCACGTTGCGCTCCACTGCCTTGGGCAGCAGGTCGATGGCACTCATGCCTTCGGGCAGGCGCACCCACAGGAACATGCCGCCGTCGGGGCGGTTCCACTGCACCCCCAGGCCCTGCATTTCCGTGTCGAGCGCGGTCAGCATGGCTTCGCATTGCGCCTTGTACAGGGCGCGGATGGTGGGCACATGGCGGTCCAGGAAGTTGCCCTTCATCACCTCGGCCACCAGGCGCTGGTTGTAGCCGGGCGTGTGCAGATCGGCCGCCTGCTTGGCCTGGAGCAGCTTGGGGTATACGGCCTTGGGCGCCACGATATAGCCCAGGCGCAGGCCCGGTGCCAGCACCTTGGAGAACGAGCCCATGTAGATGCAGCCGTCGGGGTTGCGGGCCGTGAGCGGCGCGGGCGGGGGCGCGTCAAACCACAGGTCGCCGTAGGGGTTGTCTTCCACCAGCGGCAGGTTCAGTTCGGCCGCGGCGGCCACCAGTTCGGCGCGGCGCGCGTCGCTCATGGTGCGGCCCGTGGGGTTCTGGAAGTTGGGCAGCACGTACAGAAAGCGCGCCTTGTCGGCGCCCGTGCCCACCTTGGCACGCAGGTCGTCCACCAAGAGGCCTTCGTCATCGCTGGCCACGGCCACCACGTTGGGCTCCATGGGCGTGAAGGCCTGCAGTGCGCCCAGGTAGGTGGGTGTTTCCACCAGCACGCGGCTGCCTTCGTCGATCAGCACCTTGGCGATCAGATCCAGCGCCTGCTGCGAGCCCGTGGTGATGAGGATCTGCTCGGGGTCCACGTTCCAGGGCAGGAAGTCGGCAATGGCCTGGCGCAGCGGGGCGTAGCCCTCACTTGCTGCGTACTGCAGGGCGGCGGGGCCGTCGTTGGCCAGCACGGCGGCAGAGGCTTCGGCAAAGGCCGATACCGGGAAGGTCCTGGGCGAGGGCAGGCCACCGGCCAGGCTGATGATGCCGGGCTTCTCGGTGACCTTCAGGATCTCGCGGATGACCGAGGGGTTCATGCGCGCGGCGCGGCGCGCCAGGGTCCAGGTGTTTTCAGTGGTGCCGGTCGGCGGCAGGTCGTTCAGTTTCACTCTCGTTCTCCTCCGGGCGGGCCCCAAAAGACCACCCACGTTGCAAAGTCGTCAGAAAAATTCTCGAAGCGGTGCACCTGCCCCGCCGGTACAAAGAATGCGTCGCCCGCCTTGAACCGGTGGCGCTCGTCGCCCTGCACAAAATCGCCCTGCCCGCTGTGGATGAAGTACAGCTCATCCTGCGTGTGCGGTTGCTGCGGGTCGTGGCCGCGCGGTGCGTACAGCTCGGTGAGCATGCTGCCGTGGCGCAGGACTGGCACAAACCGCTCCCCGGCCGGGCCGGGCAGCTGCTGCAGGGCGTGTTCTACGGAGTATTTCACAGGGGCTCCTCGCGGCTGGCCGTGGGGGCACGGTGGCTGCGTTTCATGCGGGTCTCCCAGCAGGGCCCACGGGCATCTTCTTGCCTGCGTACACCGTGGCCATCACGGCCAGCGCAAACAGCAGCGTGGTCAGGTCCAGCCGCTCGCCGGCCAGCGGCACGGCAAACAGCAGGCTCAGAAACGGTTGCATCAGCTGGATCTGGCTTACCCGTACGGCGCCCAGCGCCAGGGCGCGGTACCAGGCAAAAAAGCCGATCCACATGGAGAACAGCGACACATACACAAAGCCCATCCAGCTGGTGGCCGTGATGCCACCCGGCTGCGCGGGCGCAAACCACCAGGCCACCGGCAGCGTGAGCGGCAGGCTGCACACCAGCACCCAGCAGATCACCTGCTCGGCCCCCAGCCGGGGCGTGAGGCGCGCGCCGCCGATGTAGCCCAGCGCGCCGGTGGTCATCGCGATCAGCAGATAGATGTTGGCCGCGCCCAGGTAAATGCCGCCCGCGCGCCACACCATGAAGCCCAGCACCAGCCCGCTGCCCACCACGGCGCACGCCCAGAAACCTTTGGAGGGCCGCTGGCGGAACCACAGCGCGCCCAGCACGGCGGTGGACAGCGGCAGCAGCGCGGTGACCACGGCCCCGTGCGTACTGGGCACATGCCGCAGCGCCAGCGCCAGAAACAGCGGAAACCCCACGATGACGCCAAACGCCGTGACAGCCAGCAGCGGCCATTCGGCCCGCACCGGCACGTTCAGCCGGCCCCGGCGGTGCTGCCACAGCAGGTAGCCCACCGACAGCAACCCGGCCACCGCAGCGCGGCCGAAGGTGACGAACCAGGGCGAGAGCTGGGGCGCATCGACCGTGCCCACGGCCAGCCGTGTCATGGGCAGCGTGGCGGCAAACAGGGTGATGCCCACCATGCCCCACAGCAGCGCTTCGCGTTCCTGGGCGGGGTTCATAGCATCAGCATCCACAGCGCGGTGGCCACCAGCACGCCCGACAGCGCGCGGTTGAACCACAGCAGGCGCTGGCCCTGCGCCAGCCACTGGCGCAGCAGTGAGCCCACCAGGGCATACACAAAATTGCTCGAAAAGGCGAAGGCGATCATCACCAGGCAGACGATGGCCAGGCGCTCACCCGGATTGGGGGCGGGCTGCCCGGCGGCGTTGACCACCCAGCCCGCGCTGAGCGTGAGCGCCAGCATCCAGGCCTTGATGTTCACGAACTGCAGGCCCACGCCCTGCCAGAAGCCCACCTGCAGGCGGCTCGCGTCCACCTGCGCCAGCTGCCCGGCGCGTGCCAGCTTGAACGCCAGCCACAGCATGTAGCCCACGCCCGTCAGCGTCACCCCCCAGCGCAATGCCGGTACGGTGGTGATGATGGCGCCCAGGCCCAGGCCGCAGGCCAGCATGAGCAGCGTCCAGCCCGTGGGCACGGCCAGGCAAAACCGCAGCGCGCGGCGCAGGCCCAGGTTGGCAGCCAGTGCGGTGGAGAGCGTGGTGTTGGGCCCCGGCGAAAAGCTCATGGCGGTGCAAAACAGCAGCAGGGCAGTGAGTTCGGCAGCGCTCATGGGCGGAGGGGAGATGCAGGCTCTTGTGGGTGAAGAGCCTTCAATGTAATCTTGCACATCAGTACACTACCAGTACAGACAGTCAACGCAGTTGCGGAACTGTATTGACCGGCAGGACAGTACACAAGCCACGCAAGAACAGGCTCCAAGGGATAACCCTATGCTGATGAAATCGTCCACCCAGTCGCTCACCGAGCAGCTGTCGGCCCGCTTTGCAGAGCGCATTCGCAACCGGCTGCTCGCGCCCGGCGCGCGCCTGCCGTCGGTGCGCCAGTGCGCCGAGCAAAACGGCGTGAGCCCCTCCACCGTGGTGGCCGCCTACGACCAGCTGCTGGCCCAGGGCCTGGTGGAGGCACGCAAGAACCGCGGCTTTTTCGTGCGCGAAAGCACCCCCGCAGCCGACCACCGCGCCGGGCCTGACGGCCTGCCGGCCGACCTGGCCACTGAAAGCGCCGCCGCCAACTGGAGCACTGCGCACTGGTTTGCCGCGCGCGCCGCCGGCCGCGCGGGGCCGGGCGTCTCGCCCGTCAACGCCACGGCGCTGATCCGCGGCATGTTCCACAAGATCAGCGACAAGCCACAGCCGGGCATGGGCGTGTTCCCGCCCGACTGGCTGGAGTCCACCTTCATGCCCGCGGCGGTGCGCAAGGTGTGCAGCTCGCGCAACCTGCAGGAGTTTTCGCTGCAGTACGGCGAGCCGCTGGGCGATGCGGGCTTGCGCCGCCTGCTGGCCAAGAAGCTGGCCACGCTGAACGTGCACACCGTGCCCGAGCACATCATCACCACCGTGGGCGCCACGCACGCGCTCGACATCGTCAGCCGCACGCTGCTGCGCCCGGGCGACCCGGTGATGGTGGAAGAACCCGGCTGGGCGGTGGAGTTTGCGCGGCTGGCCGCCATGGGCATGCACATCCTGCCCGTGCCGCGCCGCGCCGATGGCCCCGACCTGGAGGTGATGGCGCGCTACTGCGAGGTGCACAAGCCCAAGCTCTACGTGAGTGTGAGTGTGTTCCACAACCCCACCGGGTACTGCCTGTCGCCCGGCAGTGCGCACCGCATCCTGCAGCTGGCCAACCAGCACAACTTCCATGTGGTCGAGGACGACACCTACAGCCACATCGCGCCCGAGCACGCCACGCGCCTCACCGCACTGGATGGCCTGCAACGCACGATCTACGTGAGCGGCTTTGCCAAGATCCTCGCGCCCAACTGGCGCATCGGCTACCTGGCCGCGCCCGCTGCGCTGGTGGAGCCGCTGCTCGACACCAAGCTGCTGGCCACGCTGACCACCCCCGCGCTGCTCGAAAAAGCCCTGGCCCTGTGCATCGAACAGGGCCAGCTGCGCCGCCATGCCGAGCGCATCCGCACCCGGCTGGATGCCGCGCGCTCGCGCAGCGTCAAGCTGGCGCTGCAGTCAGGCTGCACGTTTGCGGCCGAGCCGGTGGGCCTGTTTGGCTGGGTGGATACCGGCGTGGATACCGATGCGCTGGCCCAGCGCATGCTGGACGAGGGCTACCTCATGGCGCCCGGCGCGCTGTTCCACGCCGAGCGCAAGCCCAGCACGCTCATGCGCATCAACTTCGCCACGACGCAGGAGGCGGCGTTCTGGAAGACCTACCAGCGGGTCGTGGCTGCGATGCGGTAAGCGCAAGCCCTGGGCCAGGCCCGAGCCCTGGCGCTGTGCGGGGCGGCTGTGCGGCGTCTGCAGACGGCCTGAAACACGGTTTTTTGGTGTTTTTGGCCTGTGGTCCAGTATTTATATGCCCTGGTAGCTATTGAATCAATAGCATTCGGGCGCAAGGCGACCCCGCAGGACCCGCAGCCCACGCGAGGCCTGCGCGCCTCAGTGCGCCACCGTGAAGCGTTGCTGCAGGTGCCGAGGAGCCTCCAGCTCGTCCACGATGGCCACCGCGAGGTCAGTCACGCTGATCCGGCCAGGCTGGTCGCCATTCATCAGCGGCGATTCGGTGCCCAGGCGGTAGCTGCCCGTGCGCTCGCCCGGCTCCAGCAGGATGGGCGGCGAGACGAAAGTCCACTGCAGCGATGACTCTGTGCGCAGCAGGTTCAGGGCCTCGCGCGCGGCCAGTGCGCCGGCCTTCCACTCGGCCGGGAACTGGGGCGTGTCGACCAGTTGCACGCCCGGCGCCACATACAGGCTGCCCGCGCCGCCCACCACCAGCAGCCGTTGCACGCCCGCCGTCCGGGTGCCTTCGGTGATGGCGCGGCTGCCGCGCAGGAACTCGTCGTGCAGGTCGGCGTGTGTCCAGCCGGGGTTGTAGGCGCTGGCCACGGCATCGGTGCCGCGCACGGCCTGCGCCACCTGGGCGGCGTCCGTCACGTCAGCCTGCACCACGGCGAGGCCTTCGCGCGGCGTGATCTTGCCGGGGTTGCGTGCGAGCGCCGTCACGCGGTGGCCGCGTTGCAGCAGTTCGTCGAGCAGTGCGCTGCCGACAAATCCGGTGGCGCCGATGAGTGCGATGTGCATGGTGTTTTCCTGTGGTGTGAAGTGACGATGGAGCAAGGTTATTGCGTGCGTGCAGATTGCGGTAGTGGGAATGAATGGCTTTATCTTTGAAGCCATGCTTCACAATGTCGTGCATTGGCGCGGCTGTCTGCGGCGCATCACTGACCGGGCAGGAGGAAACCCATGGACGATCTGCGGCGGATGGCCGTGTTTGCCAGCGTGGTGCAGCACGGATCGATGACGGGTGCGGCCCGTCTGCTGGGCATGAGCCCGTCGGCCGTGAGCCAGCAGGTGCGGCTGCTGGAGCGCGAGGGCGGCGTGACGCTGCTGCACCGCACCACCCGCAAGCTGGCGCTCACCGAGGCCGGCCAGCGCTACCACGCGCAGTGCGCCGCCATGTGCGCCGCGGCCGATCAGGCGCGGGCCGAGCTGGCTGCCGCGCGCGATGCGCCCAGCGGCGAGCTGCGGCTGTCGGCCCCCGTGGGTTTTGCCCGGCATGTGGCGCCAGCGCTGGGAGCCATGCTGTCGCAGCACCCGTCACTGCGTCTGCGGTTGCTGGTGGACGATGCCCCCATCGACCTCATCACCGCGCGGGTGGATCTGGCCGTGCGCTTTGGCCGGCTGGCGGATTCCGGCTGGGCTGCCCGCCGGCTCGGGGCCCTGCAGTGGTGGCTGTGTGCCTCGCCCGGCTGGCTTGCGCAGTACGGCCGGCCCGAGACACCCGATGCGCTCCTGGCTCACGGCTGGCTGGGCTTTGCCCGCGACGGTGGCGGGCTGCTGCTGGACCTGCAAGGCCCCGACGGGGACTCCCGCATCCTGCGCGTGGAGCCGCGCATTGCCAGCAACAACCAGCTGTCGATCCAGCAGATGTGCGAGGCCGGGCTGGGGCTTGCACTGATGGGCAGCATGGATGTGCATGACGCCCTGGCGCAGGGCCGGCTGGTGCGGCTGCTGCCGCAGTGGTCGTTCGGCACGCTGGACATCTGGGCCGTGACGCCGCAGCGCGATGCGCAGCCCGCCAAGGTTCGGCAGGCCATTGCGGCGCTGCACGCATACCTGGTCACGCAGCCAGGGGTGACCGACTAGTTCAGCGCCGGGGGGGCGTGGCCGTGCGCTCCACCACCAGCTCACTCAACACGCGCAGCAGGGCGCGGTTGATCTCTTCCAGCTCCAGCTCGTGGGTTTCGCACAGGTGCCGGATGGCGCTGGCGTCGTTGGTCTCCAGTGCCAGGGCCATCTGCAGGCCCTCGGCATACGGGCCTGTGCCCAGCACCGTGGCGTCGTAGATGCGTTCGGACAGCGGCAGGCGCTTGAGGATCGCGCCCAGCGGTTCGCCCAGCAGTTCGTCGAGCCGCGCCACCAGCCCGCAAAAGTAGATCTCGCGGCGCAGGTCGTTTTCGATCCCGGCGTTCAGCAGGTGCGTCATCAGCGTGGCGCGGATCACCATGGTCTCGCGCACGGGCTGCATGTCGGGCTCGGAGCTGGCGTGCGGGTACTGGTCCGACAGCCAGCGCTTGATGGAGCCGTAGCCCATCATCACCAGTCCGCGGCGCAGCGAGTCGATGCCGGTGCGCAGTCCGAGCGACGCCGAGTTGGTGTAGACCATGAAGCGGTAGGCCAGCAGCGGGTCCTGGCCCAGCAGGTCCTCAAACGATTCCAGCGAGTCCTCGGCGTCGATGGCCTTCATCAGCCGGTGGATGACGGCCTGCGAAGGCTGCTGCGGATGGTGGCGCAGGCTGTGCAGTACGTCTTCGGCGGGCCAGCCCGCCAGGGCCAGTGCGTTGTGCTGGTCCAGGCAGTGCTGCATGAGCGCGCGGCTGGCAATGCCTTCGTACATCTGGCCGGCCAGCACCGGGCTGGCGGGGCCGCGTGCGCCCGGCCGGGTCTGTGCGGCTTTCAGGGCCACCACGGCCTCTTCAGGTCCCAGGCTCAGCAGGCTGTTGTCAAAGCAGCGGGCAACGTCCTGCTCGGGCAGGCGGCCGATGTCGCCGCGCCACACGAGCTTGAGGCCGCGCTGGTGCGCTGCGGCCACGCGCGTGCGGATGGCAGAGTCGGCGAGCCACTCGCCCTGCACCTCGATCCAGGGCGAGCCCCGGGGCGCGTGTTCCAGCAGTTCGCACAGCAGCTGCCGCGTCTGGGCCGAGATCAGCAAAGGGGGCGAGCTGGCTGTCCACAGCTCCTGCAGTGTGCGCAGCAGGTGCGTGGCATCCACCACGGCGGAGGACTCGTTGTGCGCAAAAAGCTGGATGCCCGCGAGCTTGCGGGCGCGGTTCCAGAGGGGGCGATAGCCCAGAATCAGGCTGCCAAGGACGGATTGGACCATGTGCTCTCAGGCGTTAGAACCTGTTCAAGATCTTTTCGGGGTCGCACAAGGCACTTGCCCGAAGGGTTTGAGTGAAATCGGGCCGATGAACTTTAAGCTTTGACGCCCCGGCTGCTGGCATGGGCACAAGCCCATGCGGCGCACCCGAAGCATCCACTCATCCCGATTGCGCTTCAATGCGATCCCCGAAAAGATTTTGAACAGGTTCTTGGGGCGGGCCTCTGTGCAGGCAGGCCCATGGGAGCACATGCTAGCCGATGAAATTGAACAGCGACAGCTTCTGCACCATCGAATACGACTTGAGCGCCGCCTCGTAGCCGACCTGCTGGTTCTGGAAGTCCGAGATGCCCTGGATCATGTCCAGATCTTCGGCGCGTGAGCGGTCGGACTCCAGCTGAATGGAGCGCTTGGTCTGGTCCCCCGTGATGCGGTCTGCGCGGTTGAGCAGCTCGCCCGCAAAGCTGCGGATGTTGCCCATGCGCTCCAGGCCCTTGTCCACATTGGCCAGGGCCTGCCCGCTCGCCTGGCTGGCCAGCCCCGAGTTGGGGGCCGCACGCAGTTCGTTGACGGCCTTGTCCAGCACGCTGAACAGGCTGGCATTGGGCGCAATGCCGATGGTGTCGCCATCGGCCGGCGACAGTGTGATGGTGCCGTCCACCGCCTTGGTGGGGGTGGCCGTGATCTTGAACGCCATGCCGGGCACACCGTTGATGCTGAACTCGTTCTTCTGGCCGATCCTGATGGGGGTGAGTGTCTGCGCCGCGGGCGGCACGAAGGCCGGGTCGGTGCTGGTGATGTTGTACGTGGCCGACAGCGTGTTGGTGGCCGGGTCCAGCGTCACGTTCGAGAAGCTCACGCTGTAGCTGTAGGCCTGACCGGTAGCGGGGTCTTCGTTGAAGACAAACCCTGGCGTGACGGTGATGGGCGATGTATTGAGCGCGCGGTTGGGCTGCGCACCGGCGGGTACCGAGCCCGTGGTGGCGCCAGGCACGATCACGGTGCTCGTGCCCTGTCCGATGGCGGCATGGAAGCTGCCGTCGCGCGTGGCATCGAACATGAAGGCCGCGTCGCCATCGAGCGTGTTGGGGATCGCCACGCCGTTGCTGGCAGTCTGCCCTGGCTGGCCGGCAAACAGGTAGTCGGGCGTGCCGCCCAGCGGCCCGAGAAACGGCGACTGCGCACTGCCCAGCGCGCCCAGCAGTGGCAGGCCGTTGGTGTCGGTGCGGTTGGCCACGGCGGTGAGCTGGTCCCGCAGGCTTTGCAACTGGTTGGCGATGGTGGCGCGCTCGCTGGTGCTCAGGGCGGCGTTGCCTGCGCTCACCAGCAGCTGGCGCGCCTCCTGCACCAGTCCCACGGCGTCGCCCATGGAAGATTCGGCCTGCGCGATGGCGTTGCGCTGGGTTTCCAGCGCACGCTGCTCGGTCTGGATGCGAGCCAGGCGGTTCAGGGCGCGCTCGGCCTGCGCGGCCGACACCGGGTCGTCGCTGGCGCGTACCACCCGCTTGCCCGAGGTCAGGTTTTCCTGGAGGTTGGTCAGGTTGGTCTGCCGCGTGCCAAGGTTGCGCAGGGTGTTGTCGTACATGTTGGCAGTGCCAACGCGGTAGATGTTGTTGTTCATGGCGTTCTCCTGCGCGGCGGTCAGCGGCCAAGGCCCTGGATCAGCGAGTCAAAGATGTTCTGGGCAATCTGGATCATCTTGGCCGAGGCCTGGTAGGCCTGCTGGTACTGGATGAGCCGTGCGGCCTCTTCGTCCAGGTTCACGCCCGACACGGCAGTGCGGTCACGCTCCAGGTTGCTGGCCAGTGTGTCCGACAGCTTGGCCGCGAACAGCGCGCTCTGTGTGCGCGTACCCACCTGGGCGATGGCACTGGCGTAGCCGTCGCTCAGCGTGGATTCGTCAAACATCTTCACGTCGCGCAGCCCCAGGAGCGCTGTGGCGTTGCCGGCGTTGCGGGTGTAGGCGTCGCCGTACTGCGGGTCCAGGGCATTGCCGATCACCACGGTGTCGCCACTTTTGGGCGAGCCCTTCAGCGTGATCTGCCAACCGTTGACGGAAATCGGTGCACCCGGCACGTACGGCTGCGCCGCAGCCACCGTCGTGGGAGGCGCCGTGCCGCGGTCGAGCACGTCGTAGGTGGTGGGCGGGCCGGCATTGAACCTGAGCTGCACGCCGCCAAGAATGGGCGGCAGTGCGGCCGGGTTGGCATTGGGTGGCAGCACCAGCCCGGGCGGGTTGGGCTCGCCCGTGGCCTTGAGGCTGCCCAGCTGCAGCGTGCCGCCGTTGGACGTGCCCATGGCCGCATTCACCGGGTTGGCTGCCGCCAGGTCGCGCGGCGAATACACCAGCGACTGCACGTTGGCCGCCGCCGTGCTGAACGGCTTGAACAGCATGCGTTCACCGGGCACGCCCGGGGTGGTCAGGTTGAACTGCAGGCCGTCGATCTGCAGCGTGGCCAGGTTGGCAGCGCTGGTGAAGGCCGTGGCCTGTCCGTCCGACAGCCGCACCACCTGGCCGGCCGTGCCGGTGGTGAAACGGATCTCGTAGTCGGATGCCGAGAAGTTGGTGGCATCGGTGAACGTGACGTTGCCGACACCCGCCCCGTTGGTCGAACCGGGCATGCTGGTGGGCAGGCCGAACAGCGGCTTGCCCACCTGACCGTCCAGCGTGAGCCCCAGCTGCTGCTGCTTGTTCATCACCATGCCGATGCCCATCGCCATGCGGCCCAGCAGGTTGCGGCCTTCGGCCAGGTCGGTGTTGTTGAAGCGCAGCAAGCCCGACACCGAACCGCCGCCCAGCACGTTTTCATCGATCTCGAACGCGGGCGCACCGGGGCGGTTGAAGAACAGCTTGAGCTGGCCGCTGCCCGGGAACGCTGACGCATCGCCAATCGAGAGCTGCGTGGCCGTGTTTCCCAGCACCAGCGGCTGGCTGCCGCCCACAAACAGGCCCACAGTGCCGTCATCCGCCGGGATCTGCGTGACCTGCACGTACTGGTTCATATCGCGGATGAGCTGGTCGCGCTGGTCCAGCAGGTCGTTGGGGCTTTGTCCGTTGCCCTTGGCCCGTGCGATCTGCTCGTTGACGGCGGCAATCTGCGTGGCCAGGCTGTTGACGGCGGTGATGCTGCTTTGCAGCTGCTCGGTGACCGTGTACTGGATTTCGTTGAGCCGCTCGGCCGACGAGCGCATGCGGGCCGCCGTTTCGTCCATGCGTGTCAGCACCACGTTGCGCGCCGTGATGTCGGTGGGGGAGTTCACCACGTCCGACAAGGCGTTCATCATGTCGTTGATGGCGGCGCCCAGCCCTGCAGTGCCGCCACTGAAGACTTCCTGCAACTGGCGCAGGCGCTCGGCCCGCACGCTGTCGGACGCCTGCACCGAACCCGCCTGCGCGGCCTGGCGCGTGAGCAGTTCGCTCTGGTTGCGCAAAATGGTCTGCACGTCCACGCCCTGGCCGATGTAGCCGCCGCCCGTGAACTGGCCCTGTACGGTCTGCAGCACCACCGTCTGGCGCGAGTAGCCCGGCGTATTGACGTTGGCAATGTTGTGGCCCGCCGTCTGCAGCGCCACCTGGTTGGCCAGCAGCGCGCGGGAGCCGACGTTGAGCAGACTCATGGCTCACCTCGCATCTCTGTTGTCGCCATCGGTGTCAGCAGGCAAAGCACGTGAAACTGGCGCGGCCCATGCCTGGGACGCCGAGCAAGGGCCGCCCCGCAGTGAGGGCGTCGTCCCCCTTGAGGGGGAAGGCGCCGAAGGCGACTCAGGGGGTGCTTCATGTCAAGCCTGCGCCCGCTGCACCCGCAGCGCACTGTTGATGGCACCGCTGAGCTTGCGGGCGTATTCGGGGTCGGTGGCGTAGCCTGCCTTTTGCAGCTCGCTGGCAAACGCCACGGCCGAGCCGGTGCGGGCGGTGGCCTGGGCCTTTTCGTAGCGCGGGCTGTCGGTGATGAGCTTGGCGTAGTCGCGAAAGGATTCCTCGTACGAGTCGTACGCGCGGAACTTGGCCACCACCTTCTGGGCCTTGCCGTTGATGTATTCGGTGGTCGTCACTTCGGCCACCTTGCCGGTCCAGTTCTTGGTGGCCTTGATGCCGAACAGGTTGAACGAGGTGGAGCCGTCCTTGTTGCGGATCTCGCTCTTGCCCCAGCCGGTTTCGTGACCGGCCTGGCCGAGCATGAAGGCCGCAGGGATGCCGCTTTCCGCGGCCACGCGCTCTGCGGTGCCGCTCAGGTGCTGCACAAAGCCATCGCGGCCCTTGGGCACGGGCTGGGTGGATTCGGCGGTCGCTGCAGTGGCCGCTGCCGACTGCGCACGGAACGACTGCGACTGCAGGCTCAGGGTGGAGGGCACCGAGAAATTGGCGTCGGTACCGCCCATCTGGCGCGACAGCTGGCGCGCAATGGCTTCCGACAATCCGCCGGGCTTGCCCGACATCGTGATCGACAGCTGCTGGTCGAGCATGTCCTGGCCGAGGTCGCCCTGGGCACCGTCCATCAGGCCGGATTTCATGGTGGCCTCGCGCATGCTCTTGATCAGCTCGCGCATGAACAGCGACTCGAACTGCTTGGCGGCCTCGCGCGTCACCTGCGCACTGTTGGCCGTGCCGGCGTCAAACTTCAGGGCGTTGAGCGAGCGTATGTCCACCGCCAGCGCATTGGACGCGCTGGCCGTGCTGGTCAGGTTGCCGGACGAAGACGGCAGGGTGAGCGACATCAGATCACCTCCAGTTCGGCGTTCAGGGCGCCCGCGGCCTTGATGGCCTGCAGGATGGCCAGCAGGTCGCCCGGCGTGGCGCCCAGCGAGTTGAGCGCACGCACCACATCGGCCAACTGTGGCGAGGGCGGCATCTGGATGATGTTGCCCGGCTCCTGGTTGATGGTGATGTCGCTCTGTTGCGTCACCACCGTCTGGCCCTGGGACAGCGGGTTGGGCTGGCTGATGACGGGCCGGGAGCTGATGGTGATCGACAGGTTGCCGTGCGCGATGGCGCAGGGGCCCAGCGTGACGGCCTGGTTGAGCACCACCGAGCCGGTGCGCGCATTGATGACGACCTTGGCGGCAGGCGCCGAGGATTCGAGCGGGATCTCTTCCAGGTCGGCAATGAAGCCCACGCGTGCGCCGGGCTCCATGGGGGCGCGCACCTGCACCGTGCGGCCGTCCAGTGCCGTGGCCAGGCCATTGCCCAGCTTGGCGTTGATGGCCTGTGCCACGCGGCGGGCGGTCTGGAAATCGGACGCGTTCAGGCCCAGGGTGATCGAGTCGCCGTCGTTGAGCGGCGTGGGCACCGCGCGCTCGACCTGGGCGCCCTGCGGGATGCGGCCGGCGCTCAGGTGGTTGATCTGCACCTTGCTGCCGCCGGCGGCAGCGCCGGCGCCACCGACCACCATGTTGCCCTGCGCCAGCGCGTAGATCTCGCCGTCTGCGCCGCGCAGCGGCGTGGCAATCAGCGTGCCGCCCTTGAGCGACTTGGCATTGCCCATGGACGACACGTTCACGTCGATCATCTGGCCCGGCTGGGCGAATGCGGGCAGTTGCGCGGTCACGATGACGGCCGCCACATTCTTGAGCTGGAACTGCCCGGCAGCGCCCGGCGGCAGACTGATGCCCATCTGCTGCAGGTAGTTGGACATGGCCTGCGACGTGTAGGGCATCTGCGTGGTCTGGTCGCCGGTGCCATCCAGCCCCACCACCAGGCCATAGCCCGACAGCTGGTTGCTGCGCACGCCCTGCACGGCCGCCACTTCCTTGATGCGCACCGCATGGGCTGGCAGCGCGATACCGGTCACCAGCAGGGCCAGCAGCAGCCACAGCGCACGCGCGCTGCGCGGCAAGAGGGAGTGGGACGAGGCTTTCATGGCATCCATTGTGGGCGGCCATGCCGGGAACTAAAACCCGAAAAGAAGCGGGTTCACCGGCTTATTGGATGCGTCTGGGGCGGGCGGAAAACCGGAGGCACGCGCGTGCGGCACCGGGCAGGGCCCCTGGGGCCGCTGCAGGGCGGTTTTTAAGCCAAAGTGGTCGAAAGTGCAGGTTTTATATGCCTCTATAGCTATCATTATAATAGCGGTTGGGCGATGGTGCGCGCCCGGCCCCGGGCGCGCCGTGGGCAGCGCCCGAACAGGCCCTAGAACGGCGTGACCGTGTTGAAGAAGCGGCCCAGCCAGCCCATGGCCTGCGCCTCGTTCTGCGCGCCGCGGCCGCGGGACTCCACCCGCACATTGGCGACCTGGGTGGAGTTGATGATGCTGTTGGGTTGCAGCGAGCGCGGATCCACGATGCCCGAAAAGCGCAGCACGTCCACGTTCTGGTTCACGCCGATCTGCTTTTCACCCGCCACGACCAGGTGGCCGTTGGGCAGCACATCGACCACCAGCGCGGTGATGGACCCCTGGAAGGTGTTGGCGCTTTCGGTGCCGCCCTTGCCCGCGAAGGTGTTCTCCGACTCTGCGCCCAGGCCGAGCTTGCCCGTGAGGCTGGCCTTGGCAAAGGGCAGGGCCGTGACCTTGCCCGAGACGTTGGATGAGCGGTCCACCGTGGACGACGATTTCTGGCTGGCCGTCACGTTCTCCACAATCTGGATCGTGACCGTGTCGCCCACCATGCGGGCGCGCCGGTCTTCAAACGCGGGGCGGTAGCTGGCGGCCTGGAACAGCCCGCCCGTGACCGGCGGCGCCATGCGCGGCGCGGCCGACAGCGGCGGTGGCAGCGTGGGCAGAATGTCTACCGGAGGCGGTGGCGACAAGCTGGCGCAGCCTGCACAGAGCGCGACAACGCCAACGGCACTGGCCGCTGCGCGCACGAGGCGAAGGGGATGGGTCATGGCGGACGTCCTGGGTGAAAGGTGCTGCTGCTTACCGGGGGCGGAGCTGCGCGTTACAGCTGTGCCAGCTTGGCCAGCATCTGGTCCGAGGTCTGGATGGCCTTGGAATTCATCTCGTAGGCGCGCTGGGCCTGGATCATGGTCACCAGCTCTTCCACCACGTTCACATTGGAGGCTTCCAGAAAGCCCTGGCGGATGAAGCCCAGGCCGTTGGTGCCCGGTGTGCCCTGCTGGGGCTGGCCCGACGCGGCCGATTCCCTGAACAGGTTCTGGCCCATGGGCTCCAGCCCGGCCGGGTTGATGAAGCTGGACATGGCAATGTTGCCCAGCGGCTGCGGCTGCGTGTTGCCCGGCACGATCGCGGAGACCGCGCCTTCGGTGCTGATGCTGATGCTGGTGGCGTTGGGCGGCACGGTGATGCCGTTGGCCACCGGCAGACCGCTGGAGTTGACCAGCCGCCCCTGCGAGTCGACCTGGAACGAGCCGTCGCGGGTGTAGCCAATGGTCCCGTCGGGCATGGTCAGCTGGAAGAAGCCGTTGCCGTTGATCGCCACATCGAGGCTGTTCTTGGACTCCTGCAGGCTGCCCTGCATGAAGTTGCGGCTGGTGGCCACGGTGCGCACGCCCAGTCCCAGGTGCAGCCCGGTGGGCAGCTGGTTCTGCTCGTCGTTGTTGGCGCCCACCTGTCGCTGGTTCTGGTAGATCAGGTCTTCAAACACGGCGTTGTTGCGCTTGAAGCCCGTGGTCGACACGTTGGCCAGGTTGTGCGAGATGACGTCCAGGTTGGTCTGCTGGGCAGACATGCCGGTCTTGGCGATCCAGAGGGAATTGATCATGGTGGTGGCTCCTTCAAGCAGGCCTGGGGCTAGCCGTTGATGCTCAGCAGCTGGCTGGCGTTCTTGTCATTGGTCTCGGCGGTCTGCAGCAGCTTCATCTGCTGCTCGAACTGGCGCGAGGCGGCGATCATCCCGACCATGCATTCCACGGGGTTCACGTTGGAGCCCTCGACAGCGCCTGCCAGCAGTCGCGCGTTCGCGTCGTTGGGGATCGGGTCGCCAGAGACGGTGCGAAACAGGCCGTCATCACCGCGCCTGAGCGGGTCTTCCGGGGTGGGCGTGGCCAGCTTCAGCCGCCCGATGGCCTGCGCGGGCTGGCCGGCAGCCTTGGCGGTCACCGTGCCGTCACTGCCCAGGGTGATCTCTGCACCGGGCGGCACGTCGATAGGCGCGCCGCCGTCGGACAGCACCGGCAGGCCGCTGGGTGTGAGCATCTGGCCCTGCGCGGACACCTCGAAGATCCCCGCGCGGGTGTATGCCTCGGTGCCATCGAGCCCTTGCACGGCAAACCATGCACTGCCTATCGCCATGGCGTCGAGGTTGCGGCCCGTGCGCTGCACCGGGCCGGACGTGTTGACGTGGCCCGAAGTGGCTTCGAGCGCAAACACGCGGGTCTTGGAGCCATCGCCCTGCAGCGGCACCGAGCGGAACGTGGACATCTCTGCCCGGAAGCCGTTGGTGGACACGTTGGCCAGGTTGTTCGACAGCACGGCCTGGCGGTGTGCTGCCGCACTGGCGCCCGTCATCGAGGTGTAGATGATGCGGTCCATGGTACGGGGGCTCCAGCGTCGGTTGCGGTGTCGGGTGCGGTGGCCTGCGCGATCAGCGCAGGTTCACCAGGGTGGACATCACCTGGTCCTGGGTCTTGATGGTCTGCGCGTTGGCCTGGTAGGCACGCTGGGCGGTCATCATGTTCACCAGCTCGGCCGTCAGGTCGACGTTGGAGTCTTCCAGTGCACCCGATCGCAGCGAGCCGAAGTTGCCATCGGTGGCGGTGCCTGCCACAGGCTGGCCAGACTCGAACGTGGCCACCCAGTTGTTGCCGCCTACATCGGCCAGGCCCTGCGTGTTGCGAAAGCTCGACAGCGCCAGCTGGCCCTCGGCCCGCGTCACGCCGTTGGAGTAACGGGTCATGATCATCCCGTTGTTCTCGATGTTGATGCCCGTCAGTTCGCCCGCGGTGTAGCCGTCCTGGCTGAGGTTGGACACGGCAAACTTGGTGCCGAACTGCGTGACCTTGTCCAGGCTCACCGAGACATCGAACGCCGGCAGGTTGTTGGGGTTGGGCGGCGTGGGGTTGACGTTGAGCGTCAGCGCAAAGCCGGTGGCGGGGGGCGTGGCGGCAGGCCCGGTGATGGCGCCGTTGTTGTCGAACACGATCTGCCCGATGGGCGTCGCCACCACAGGTGGCACTGCAGTAGGGTCGTCCAGGGCGTCGTACACATCCCAGGTGTTGTCGGTAGCCGTTTTCTGGAAGTAGAGGCTCACCGGCTTGGCAACGCCCTGGCTGTCGTACACATTGATGGACGTGCCATACGTGGCGCGCGGCGTGGCCGGAATGGGGGGCGTTGCCGCCGGGTCGCCTGCCGCATCCTTTGCACGCGCATCCAGGTTGAAGGCTGCGGTGATGCTGGTGGTCTGCTTGGCCGGGATGGGCTCGGCGGTAGGGAACACCATCGGAATGGGGTCGGTGCCGGTGCGCAGGCCGGTGGTCGGGTCCACCGGGTAGCCCATGACCTTGGCGTTGTCGTTGGTGACCATGTTGCCCACCTTGTCCAGCTTGAAGTTGCCGGCGCGGGTGTAGGCGGGCGTGCCGTCGGGCAGGGTCAGGGTGAAGAAACCGTTGCCGTTGATGGCCACATCCAGGCTGTTGCCCGTGATGGACAGGTTGCCCTGTGTGAACTGCTGCGCCACGTTGGCCACTTCCACCCCGATACCGCCGTTCTTGCCACCGGCCGAGCCGATGGCTGACGCGACCATCTCGGCAAATTCCGCGCGCGATGCCTTGAAGCCTACCGTGTTGGCATTGGCGATGTTGTGACCGATCACGTCCAGGTTCTTGCTGGATGCGTTCAGGCCGGAGAGGCCTTGCTGGAAGCTCATGTTGTTCTCCTCGGAAGTGCTGGCGTTGGCTGCGTATGCTGCGGAAGGTGATGTGGGATGCCGGTCAGACGATGGCCCTGACCTTGTCGTAGGTGATGGTTCCGCCGGTGGCCAGGTCCAGCGTGAGCTGGCCATTGGCCGCACCGGTGGCCACCACCTTGGACTGCGTGAGCGGTGTGGACGCCACGGCCACGTTGCCATTCATGGCGGTGACCTTGAAGCGCAGGTCGGACGTGCTGCCCTTGTATTTGCTGGCGTCCCAGTCGAACTGGTGGCGGCCTGCAGCCTTGGCATCCAGATTCACCGTGCCCACCAGCTGCCCGCCGGGGGTCAGAATCTCCACCTTCACGTCGCCCGCGGCACCCGCCAGGTCGAACATGCCGTGGCCCACGCCATCCGCGACCGGGAGGCGGTCGCCTTCGGTGATGACGGAGCGGCCAATCATGGATGCGCCCTGCATCACCTGCAGCGCGCCAAACTGCTCGGCAATGCCCAGCATGGTGAAGTTCAGCTGCTGGATGCCCGTGACCGTGTTGATCTGCGCCATCTGCGATGTCATCTGCGCGTTGTCGAGCGGATTCATCGGGTCCTGGTTGTTCAGCTGGGCCACCAGCAGTTTCAGGAACCGGTCCTGCGCGGCGTCGGCGTTGTTGGCCGAATCGGCCTTGGTGGTCTGTGCGGTGGCGGTGGCCGCCGTGTTGGTCACGCTGTTGATCATGTGAAGCCTTCCGGGGTTACTGGCCCATCTGCAGGGTCTTGAGCAAAAGCGTCTTGGCCGTGTTCATGACCTCGACGTTGTTCTGGTAGGAGCGCGAGGCCGAGATCATGTTGACCATCTCCTCGACCGCGTTCACGTTGGAATGGTTGACATAGCCTTCGGCATCGGCCGAGGGATGGCTGGGGTCGTGCACGCGGCGGCCGGGCGCGTTGCTCTCGCTGATATTGGTCACGCGCACGCCCGTGGCGCTTTCGGCGCCCATGGGCTCCGCCTGGAACACCAGCTGGCGCGCCTTGTAGGCCTTGCCGTCCGGTCCTGCCACCGCATCGACGTTGGCCAGGTTGCTGGCCACCACGTTGAGGCGCTGCGACTGCGCGCTGATTGCGCTGCCGGAGACGTTGAAGATGGAGAACATGGACATGATGGAATCTCGCTTTCTGGGCCGTGCGTCTGGTGGTCAGGTCACTGGCCCTGGATGGCGCTGAGCATGGTCTTGGCGTTGCCGTTGATGAAGCGCAACGCGGCTTCGTAGCGCACCGAGTTGTCCACGAAATTGGCGCGCTCGCGGTCGAGATCGACGGTGTTGTTGTCGAGCGCCGGTTGCGACTGCACTGCATAGGCCAGCCTGGCCCGTGCGTCTCCGGCGGTGGAGACGGTGGAGACGGGCATGTGGCGCGGATCGGTGGCGCCCTGCGTGGACGCCGAGCCAGCCGTGGCCAGCTTCGTCACGCCAGGGGCCGACGTGGACGAGGTCGCTTCGCTCAGGGCTTCGCTGAACTTGAAGTCCCTGGCCACAAAGCCAGGGGTGTCGGCATTGGCAATGTTGCTGGCGATGACGCGCTGGCGCTCGGCACGCAGGATCAGTGCGTTGCCGAGGAAGTCCAGCCGGTTTGTCATCTTGTCAAGCATTTGTGCCTCACACCTGGGTTGTGTTTCCCGGGCTCCGGGCGGAGTCTGGGCGTGCGTCGATTATGAAAACCGGCCCGTTTTTCTAAAGCCCGAAGTGCACGGAAAACGGTGCGCAGTTCGCCGGTTCGGCAGGCCGGTTTCTGCCTAGAGTGCTGGGTGTGAAAAGGTCGCGCGTGGAGGGTTTCCGGCGTGCGGCCGACCTACCCGTCAGGAGAATCGCATGCCATCCACGATGTTGACCACCAGCCCCTTCCGTGCCGTCTGGAACGCTCTGAGCATCCGCAGCTGGGCTCGGGCCGTGGCAGCCTTGGCTGCCTGCTGCGTCGCCGGCGGTGGGTTCGCACAGTCGGTGGCCGATCCGGCGAGCGAACTGGCGCCCATCACGCAGCGCTGGCTCAGCGATGCACTCACCCGCGCCCCGGCATCCGGTACCCCGCTGCGCATGGAAGTGGTGGTGGGCGAACTGGACCCGCGCCTGCGCCTGGCGCCCTGCGCGCGGGTGGAGCCCTATCTGCCGCCGGGCTCAAAGTTGTGGGGACGGACGAGGCTGGGTCTGCGCTGCGTGCAGGGCGCCACCCACTGGAATGTGTTCCTCCCGGTGACCGTCAAGGCTTTCGGGCCTGCGTGGGTGCTGGTGGGCAATGTCGCCCCGGGCGCGCCTTTGGCGGCCAGCGACGCGATGGAGTCCGAAGTGGATTGGGCCGCCGAGACGGCTCCGGTCGTGGCCAACTTCGACCAGTGGGTCGGGCAGGTGGCTTCCCGCCAGCTGGTCGCGGGGCAGGCGCTTCGGCAGTCCATGATCCGGGCGCCACATCTTTTCCGGGCCGGCGCCCAGGTGAAGGTGGTCGCCCGCGGTCCGGGCTATGCGGTCTCCGCAGCCGGCCAGGCACTGACGGCAGCCGGCGCCGGGGAGACTGTGCGCGTAAGAATGGATAATGGTCGTATTGTTTCTGGATTGGTGTCTGATAGCGGGACAATCGAGGTAGCCCTTTGATGACGGAGAGGGCATAAATCGCTAAAGTCCTCGGGAAACGGGTCGAAAACATTGCTACTGAGACCGCGCGTTGTACGGACTCCTGGAGAGAGCGATGAAAATAGGTCAAACACCGGAACTCCCGGGCGCAGGAGCGCAGTCAGGGCTTGCGCGGCAAGCCAAGGCACCAGCGACTGCTGCCGAGGGCGCCGTCAAGGACGCTGCAGCTGCGCCTGCCGCCGGTGTGCCTGTCACCGTATCGACCGCTGTTCGGGCGCTGGACCCTGCCCAGCGTTCCGCCGGGGTGTTCGATTCGGGCAAGGTCAAGGCTGTCCGTGAAGCGATCGACAACGGGACTTTCTCGGTGGATGCCGAGGCCATTGCCGACAAGCTGCTTTCCAACGCACAGGAAATCATTTCCCGCTCGCGCGGTTGAAGCCCTTCTCCCCCTGAATTTGGCTTTACGGCGCATCCAACGCACAATGCGCCATGCCCCTGGAAGACTCCCTCACTGCGGTTGAACAGCTCCTTGAAAAGGTTTCCGCGGCTTTGCTCGCGGCGGACCCGCTGGCCGTACAGGCGCACAGCACGGCTTTGCGTGAAGCCGCCGGAGCACTCGCCCAATCTGTCGAGCATGCCTCTGGCCGGGGGCAGCCGGCCATCCCCCAACCCCTGAAAAACCGGGTCGACGCCGTTGCCACGCAGCTGGCCGTGCAGCGCGAAGGTATTGCGCGTCTGGCGGTTGTCACTGATCGCCAGGTTGCGGGCTTAGTGCCGCAGGCTGATCCTGCATCGACAACCTACGGGAACGGACTGGGGCCGCGCACTACCCAGCCTGGCGTGGCCCGCATCTACCGCTCAGCCGGCTGACCAGCGCCGTATCGCCACCGCTTTTGCCGGCGTGCGCCGCGGGTGTGTGGCGAAGGACGGGTTTTCCATGAATGCGGGGCGGCCAGCCAGCGGCTGCATGGAACGCACGATCGAGTTCGTGCGAGATGGCTTGGCATGGGCGCAGCGGGGGCGGCCTCCATGCCGCGGTTCACATTCGACGCCATCGAAGGCCCGCTGCGAGCCTGATGCGGGTTCGAGCCCGGTCAGTGGGCGCGCATCTTGGCCCGCAGGCGCGCTATCGACTGGCTGTGGAGCTGGCAGACGCGAGACTCTGTCACCCCCAGCACCGCGGCGATTTCCTTGAGATTCATGTCATGCTCGTAGTACATGCCCATGATGTGCTGCTCCCGCTCGGGAAGGCTCTTGATGGCGTTGACCAGAGAGGTCTTCAGGCGCTGGTCCCGCAGCATCTCCACGGGGTCCGCGGCCGCGTCGGCCACATGGCGGTCCAGAAAACCGTCGTCATCTTCATGGCCGTGGGTCATGTCCTCCAGATAGACAAGCTGCGTGCCACGCACCTTGCTCAGCAGGCTCTGGTATTCGGCCAGCGTCATGCCCATCTCTGCGGCGATCTCGGACTCCAGCGGGCTGCGGCCCATTTTCTGCTCCAGCCGGTTCACCGCATGCTCGATGTCCTTCTGGCTCTTGCGTGAGCTGCGCGACATCCAGTCGCCTTCCCGCAATTCGTCCAGCATGGCGCCGCGGATGCGCTGGGTGGCAAAGGTCTCGAACTGGACGCCCTGGGCGACCTCATAGCGTGAAAGTGCTTCGGCCAGGCCCATCATTCCTACCTGAATGAGATCGTCCAGCTCCACGTTGGGTGGCAGCTTGGCAATCATGTGGTGCGCGATCCTTCGTACCAGCGGAACGTGCTGGCGAATCATCGCATCACGGTCTAGCTGGCCTTTGGCGGTGTACATCAGATCAGTGGCTCCGGGCGAGATGCGCAGACATGCCTGGCAGGCCGGAAGGGCGCAACGAAACAAGCGGCTCGTCCTGGATGGTGCCCGCATTCTCCAGCAGTTGCAAGGCCAGCCGCTGCAGATCCTGCGGGTTTTGCGTGGCAATCGTCGTGGTACGCAGGGGGCCGCCAAGGTGCCGTCGGGCGCAGTCTTGCAGGGTGGTGAGAGCGCCTTTCGCGGCACGTCGTTCGGCGGCGGAGTTGCTGCGCAACAGTGCTGCAACCATGCACGAAAGCCCTGTGTGCACCGCGATCTGCTTGAGGCACTTGTAGCTGCCCAGCACACCTGCCGATCCTTCGCCCATGATGACCAGCGGCACTGTGGCCGTGTGGGTGAGCAGCGATGCCAGCGTACCTGCGGGGGCGTGTACCACCAGCAGGCCGTAGCGCCTGAAGATGGGCAGCAGGTCGGACAGCGGCGCAAGTCCTGCACCAATCGACTGTCGGGCCAGTACGGTGAGGCCTTTGGCCGCCGGCACCACCGCCAGAGACGATGCGGCGACGCCGCCGCCCATCGCAGTCGATTCACGCAAGGGCCCATCGCGCAAAAGATGAATCAGGCCCGGGCTGTCGTCGGTTTCCTGGGCGGTACCGTCGAGCACGACCACGGGATACCCGAGGCGCTGCAGGCTGGCGCAGACCTGCCACAGGGCTTCCAGGCCATTGGCAGGGTTGCCGTCGCTGGCCACTGCCACCAGCCGCAGCTCCGCCTGGGGCATGAAGCTCTGCAGGCCCGCAGCTTGGTGAAGGCCTATGTCAAGCATCGACCAGTCCCCGTTCGTTGAGGTTGTCCGGCGAGTGCGAGAAGAAGAAGTTGAGGTCAGTGGCCTTCGGGTCAAACGCTGACTTGACCGGCGCCTTCATCGACGTGGAGATGAGCCTGGCGGCATCTGCGCGCTCCCAGTCTTCGGGCACGCGCTGGCCATTGGTCACACCGCGCAGCACCATCTGGTGGCGGATCAGTGCGTCGATGGCGGGGCCGAGCTTCACGGCTTCATCCACTTTGGAAAGGATGGCCTGTTGCGATCCGTCGGTCTTGAAGGCTCCCAGCACGTCGTCCAGGGTGTCGCCGTGGCAGCTGGCGTTCAGCACGAGCAGGCGGTTGACCTCGGGCAGGTCCAGCACGTCCAGCATGTCACGCTTGCGCGGATCGCGTGGTGCGATCCCAGTGGTGTCGATGAGCACCATCTTCTTGCCGCTGAGAAGGCCCAGCAGGTCTTGCAGTGCAGCACGGTCATGGGCCAGGTGGGCCACTACGCCGAGCATGCGGCCGTAGCTGCGCAGCTGTTCATGCGCACCCACCCGGTAAGTGTCCAGCGTGATGAGGCCGACGCTGCCCGGGCCGTGGACGCGCGCGCACATGGCTGCCAGCTTGGCCGTGGTGGTGGTCTTGCCCACACCGGTTGATCCCACCAGGGCAAAGATGCCACCCTGCTCGTACAGCGGCGCGTCGGCCTGGTCGGTCTTGAGGTTGCGCTCCAGCACCTCCATCAGCCACCGCACCGATTCGGCGGCTGACAGCTCTTCCGGCATGCGCTCGAGGACGGCACGTGCCAGCGCTGGCGAATACCCGGCGCGAATCATCTTGAGCATGAGGTTCGACTGGATCGGGTTCTGGCGCGCCTGGCCCAGCCACGCCATCGTGTTGAACCGGTCCTCGATCATCTCCTTCATGGCGTGCAGTTCGCTCATCAGGCTTTGCTGGTTGGCGACCGACTGCAGAGAGCTGGCCGCTGGCTCGGCACGGCGCCGTGCCGGTGGTTCGGGTGGCAGGTCCATGGGAATGGTGCGCAGCGGGTTGTGCCGCACTACGGCGGGCGCTGGCATGCGCTGCTCGCGATCGGGTTCCTGGTCGCGGCTGCGCTCGGACAGCAGCGATGTGTCGGCTGGGCCGCTCAGGGCCTCGTGCCGGCGACGCAACATCCGTTCACGCACGTAGTCCTGGAAGGACAGGGTGCTCATCGCCAGCTGTTCCGTGTCTTCCTCCACCGGGCTGCGGCTCGCATGCGATGCGGCAGCGGCCTGGCCGGAACGCGGCGCAGCGTTGCGGGCTGCCGAAGGCGCCAGCAGCGGCGGCGTGGCGGATGATGAGCCTGCTGCATTGTCGAGTGCCGACAGGGTGTCCTCGGCAGTGGCCACCACCTCGACCCCGTTCGCCGTAGGGCGGTTTGACAGGATGAGCGTACCTTCGCCAAAGGCCATGCGCGCCTTGGCCAATGCCTCGCGGGAGGTCGGGGCAGTAAAGCGTTTGATGTTCATGCTGATGCACCTTTAAGGATCGGCCCAATGCGGATGGTGTGGGTCTCGGGGATCTCGCTGTGGGCGAGCACCTGGAGCCGGGGCGCCACGCGGCGCACGAGTCGGGAAATGGCGTTACGGATCTGGTCGGGCACAAGCAGGCAGGCGGGCAAGCCCATCTCTTCCTGCTTGAGCGCGACCTCTGCCGCTTTCTGGGTCAGGATGTCGGCCACGCCAGGGTCCAGTGCAGGGCCAGCTGCATTGCCCAGGGCCTGTACCAGCAGGCGCTCAAGGCCTGGTTCGATGGCGATGACGTTGAGTTCGCGGGTCGGCCCGTAAATCTGCTGCACGATGGCCGGCGACAGCGCAATGCGCACGCGACGGGCCAGCTCCACCGGATCAGAGATGCCACCGGCGTACTCGGCCAGTGTTTCGATGATGGTGCGGATATCGCGGATGTGCACAGACTCTTCCAGCAGCAGCTGGAGGACTTTCTGGAACGTGGCGATGGAAACCATTTTGGGTACGACTTCTTCGATGAGCTTGGGGGCCAGCTTGGCCACGTGCTCCACCAGTTGCTGGGTTTCTGTTCGACTGAGGAGCTTGGCTGCCTGCACTTGCATCAAGTGTGACAAATGGGTGGCCATCACGGTTTCGGAATCAACGACCGTAAAACCTGCCATTTGTGCGGCTTCCTTCTGGCGTTCGTCGATCCAGTGGGCTGGAAGTCCGAACGCAGGGTCGGTGGTGGGCGTGCCGATCAGGGGCGTGGTGATACCGCCAGGGTTGATGGCCAGGAACATGCCAGGGAAGGCCTCGCCTTCGCCTACCACCACGCCGCGTAGCGTGATGCGATAGCCGCTGGGCTTGAGTTCGAGGTTATCGCGTACATGCACTGCAGGGGGCAGGAAGCCGACCTCTTGCGCAAACTTGCGGCGCACGCCCTTGATGCGGGTGAGCAGATCCCCCTGGCGGCTCTTGTCCACCAGGCTGATCAGGCGATAGCCCAGCTCCAGACCCAGCAGATCTACGGGCTGCAGGTCATCCCATGTCGCCTCGCCGTCACCGACGGGCGGGGGAGGGGCCTCTGCCTCTGGCTGCACCTGCTGGCGACCATGCATGACCCACGCACCGTAGCCCAGCAGGCCGCCCATGGTGAGGAACACCATGTGAGGCATGCCTGGAATGACGCCAAGCAGGATCAGGATGGCAGCGGTCACGCCCAGGACCTTGGGCGACATGAAGAGCTGGTCCACGATCTGGCGACCCATGTCGTGGTCCTTGCCCACGCGCGAGATCACCATCGCGGCCGCCACCGAAATCAGCAGTCCGGGGATCTGCGCGACCAGGGCGTCACCAATCGCCAGAACGATGTATGTGTCAGCAGCCTTGCTGGCCGACAGGTTGTGCTGCAGCATGCCGATGGCAAAGCCGCCGATGATGTTGATGAAAAGGATGAGGATGCCGGCGATGGCATCGCCACGCACGAACTTCGATGCACCGTCCATCGATCCGAAGAAGTTGGCTTCCTCGGCCACTTCTGCGCGCCTGCGCTTGGCTTCCTTCTCGTCGATCAGCCCGGCGTTCAGGTCGGCGTCCACTGCCATCTGCTTGCCGGGCATGGCGTCGAGCGTGAAGCGCGCCGACACTTCTGCGATGCGCTCGGCGCCTTTGGTGATCACCACGAAGTTGATCACCACCAGGATCGCGAAAACGATCAGGCCGACAGCGAAATTGCCGCCGATCAGGAAGTGCCCAAAGGCTTCGATCACCGCGCCTGCCGCGCCCGGGCCGGTATGACCTTCCAGCAGCACGACGCGCGTGGAGGCCACGTTCAGCGACAGCCGCATCAGGGTGGTGAGCAAAAGTACCGTCGGGAAAGCTGCAAAGTCCAGCGGCCGCAGCATGTAGGCAGCCACCATCATCACCATCAGCGCCACGGCGATGTTGAGCGTGAAGAAGGCGTCGAGCATCCACGCGGGGATGGGCAGCACCATGAGCGCCAGGATGGCCACCACCAGCAGGGGAGCAGACAGGCCTTGCAGGGCACTGGCGTTGCTGCCCGCCCATCGCTGCAGGGACTTCACGGAGGTGTTCATACGGAGGCACCTTGCACAGGCGTGCGGTTCAGCGGATCAAGTTCGGGCGGCACATACGGATCGGGCACGCTGTCGGGCATGCGGCCCTCGCCGCGCATGGCGGCCTTGAGGCGGTATACGTAGGCGAGGACCTGCGCCACCGCGGTGTACAGCTTTGCGGGGATGGCCTGATCGAGCTCGGCATGGGCGTAGAGCGCGCGTGCCAGCATGGGGGACTGCAGCACGGGCACGTTGTGCTTTTTGGCGATGTCGCGAATGCTCATCGCAATGAGATCCGTACCGCGCGAGATGACCTGTGGGGCACTCATGGTCTTCTCGTCATATTTCAGTGCGACGGCATAGTGGGTCGGGTTCATCACCACGAAGTCAGCCTTGGGCACGGCGGCCACGCTGGCCCGGTCGGCCACCTCGCGCTGGCGCTGGCGGATACGGCCCTTGGTGTGTGGGTCGCCGTCCGACTCCTTGTGCTCCTGCTTGACTTCTTCGTGGGACATCTTGAGCTGGTCCTTGAAGAAATACGCCTGCAGCGGCACATCCACCACCGCAGCGAGGAACACGACCAGCAAGAGCAGGCTCATGCCCGAAATCAGCCAGTCGGCGACGTGGCGAAGCGCCAGCGGTGAGGGCTGAAGCACCAGCATGGCTACCTGTTCGACGCTGTTGCCCATGAACTTCCAGGCCACGTAGCTCAGGATGCCGGTCATGAGCACCATCTTGGCCACATTGGCCATCTGCTGCTTGGAAAACAGGTTGGAAATGCCAGAGATGGGGTTGAGCCGGCTGAACTGGGGCGTGATCGGCTTGCTGCTGAAGATCCATCCGCCCGCTCCCACGGCGCTGATCAGCGCGGCGCCTCCGGTCAGCAGGGCAAACACGACACTGGCTATCAGGCCGACGACCACCATGTCCTGCAACCGGCTGAGCATGTGGCCAGGGGCCATGACGGTGCTGGCGTCAAAGGCCAGCTGCTGGCTCATCGCAAGCTGCAGGCTCGCCATCAGCTGCGGGGCCAGCCCCAGCAGGCACGCCGCGCCCGCCCCCAGGATCGCCAGATGCGAAAGATCACGCGAGCGGGCACCCTGTCCGTCTTCACGCGACTTCTGCAGCTTGCGTTCTGACGCGGGTAGGCTTTTTTCTTGGCTGGATTCCATGATGGCATGACGGATCGTGTCATGCCATTGTCGTGAGCGACCCCGAAATCTAAAGGTGGAAAAGGGGTCGCGAGGACCCCCTTTTCAATGCTGCGTCGCCTTCCATTGCGGGGCGACTCCGGCGCAGTGCGAAGCCTTCAGAACCCCAAGCTGGCCAGCAGGTCATCCACCTGGGACTGGTCGGTCACGACATCCGGGTTGCCCTCGGGGTCCACCACAGGGCCCTGCAGGTGCTTGGGCGGCTCTGGGGTGGCCACTTGTGCGCTGGGCGGTGCCGTCTGGATCAGCAGTTGCACCAGCTGTTCTTCAATGTTGGCCGCAAGGTTGACCACACGAGCAATCACCTGACCGGTGAGATCGTGGAAGTCCTGCGCCATCATGATCTCGGTGAGATGCGTGTCGGCTTCCTTGGTGACGCGTTCCACGTCATTCAGGAAATTCATGATCTCGCCCTTGGCCACTGCTGCCACGGGGTCCTTCACGAGGGAGCCCACTACACGGCGCGTCTCGGCAGCGATGTAGTCGTGCTGTGCCTTGGCCTGTTCGACGCGGTTGAGCACCTTTTCGGCCGCCTCACCCGTCAACCGCGCAATGTAGGAAAGACGGCTTTGGGCGTCGGGCAGCTCGCCCATGGAGCCACGAAGCTTTTCTGCATAGCCCAGTTCGTTCAGCGAGTCGTGCAGCTGCCTGGTCAGCAACCCGATCTTTTGGTGAACATCGGCAGGCTGGCTGTTGTCCGGTGTGTCTTCCATGGTGTCATAGCCCCATCTTCTTCAGGATCAAGGTCACTTTTTCTTCCAGTGTTGCCTTGGTGAAAGGCTTCACGATGTAACCGGCCGCACCCCCTTGGGCCGCTGCAACGATGTCTTCCTTTCGGGCCTCTGCCGTCACCATCAGGACAGGCAGATGCTTGAGCTTGTCATCCTTCTTGATTTCCGCAAGCAGCTGGAAACCGTTCATGTTGGGCATGTTGATGTCTGTGACCACGAAGTCAAACTTGCTGTTGCGCAGCTTGTTCAACGCGGCCACACCATCTTCTGCCTCGTCTGCATCGGAAAAACCGCTCTCCTTGAGCAGGTTGCGCACGATTCGGCGCATGGTGGAGAAATCGTCAACGATCAAAAAGCGAAGGGCTGTGGTCACGTGGGACCCTTTCGGTCGGAAATGGCTGTAAGTATTGTCGTGTGCGGCAGCAATGGTGACAAGTCGTAACTACTGCGTCGGCTGGGGGGGATTTTCCCGCTTTTCATTCATCAGTTCTGCTGAGGTGATTTCGGGGATCCCTTTACCCATAAGTCTTTCTTCTGCTTCGCGGGTCAGCACCGTGATGGTGATGCGCCGATTGGCAGGCGAGCGCGGACTGGACGGCTCCAGCAGATCACTGGCGGCCAGTCCGACCACGCGGCTCAGTTTAGCGTCTGGCATGCCTGCGGTGACCAGTTCGCGGCGCGAGGCGTTGGCACGATCGGCAGACAGCTCCCAGTTGCTGTAGCCCCGGTCGCTGTTGCCATAGGGAACAGCATCGGTGTGACCTGCCAGGCTTACGCGGTTCTCGACGCCGCCCAGCGCTGAGCCGATCTCCCTCAGGATTTCCCGCATGTAGGGTTTAACCAACGCACTGCCGCTGTCAAACATCGGCCGGTTCTGGTCATCGATGATTTGAATCTGCAATCCGTCGGGCGTGATGTCCAGCCGGATCTGTGACTTGTACTCGTTCAGGCGCGGGTTTTCGGTGATGAGCGCGTCAATCTTGGCCTCGAGCGCCTTGATGCGATCCTGGTCCTGCCTGGCGCGCTCTGCCTTGGCAGCGTCGATGCTCATGCGTCGTTGTTTGGCTTCTTCCGCCTCGGATCTGCGCACCTGGCCGTGCACCTTGGTGAGGTCGTTTCCCCCGCCAGGGATCACGCTGGAGCTGTTGCCCGAGCCGTCCCCGCCGGTCATGGCCACCTTGAGCGGCGACTGAAAGTAGGAGGCAATGCCCTGCAGTTCTCCCTTGGCGGTGGAGCCCAGCAGCCACATCAGCAGGAAAAACGCCATCATCGCGGTCACGAAGTCCGCATAGGCGATCTTCCAGGCGCCACCATGGGCAGCGTGACCGCCCTTCTTGATGCGCTTGATAATGATGGGTTGGAGCTTTTTCTCTGCCATGGATGCCAGCGGTCAGTGCGTATGCAACAGCTACTTCTTGCCCTTCACGTGGCTTTCCAGCTCTGAGAAGCTGGGGCGGTCGCCAGAGAAGAGCACCTTGCGGCCAAACTCGATGGCGGTGGCGGGGTTGTAGCCCTGCATGCTGGCCAGCAGGGTAGCCTTGATGCACAGCAGTTCCTTCGATGCGTCTTCGGTCTTTTGCTCCACCAGGCCACCAAGTGGCTCGACCACGCCGTACGCCAGCAAAATGCCCAGGAACGTCCCCACCAGCGCCGAGCCGATCATCCCGCCCAGCACCGAAGGCGGTTGCCCCACCGATCCCATGGTGTTCACCACCCCCAGCACCGCGGCCACGATACCGAACGCGGGCAGGGCGCCGGCCAGGCGCGCCAGTGCTGCGATGGGTGCGTGCGCTTCCTGGTGGTGCGTGTCGATCTCGCTGTCCATCAGCGCTTCGATCTCGTGGGAGTTCAGGTTGCCCGACACCATCATGCGCAGGTAGTCGGTGGTGAACTCGATCACGTGGTGGTCGGAACCCACCGTGGGGTATTTCTTGAAGATTTCCGACTCGGCCGGTGACTCGACATCTTTTTCGATGGCCATGAGGCCTTCCTTGCGTGCCTTTTGGAGGATGTCGTACAGCATCGACATGAGCTCCAGATAGCGCGCCTTGGTGTACTTCGACCCCTTCATGGCCATGGGAATGGCCTTCATGGTCGCCTTGATCACCTTGGGCTGGTTGTTCACCACGAAAGCCCCCAAGGCTCCACCAAGAATCGTGACGGTCTCGAAAGGCAGCGCCTTCAGGATGACCTGAATGTTCCCCCCGTGCAGGATGTACACGCCGAAGATGCAGCCGAGGCAGACGATGTAACCGATGATGACAAGCATGCGGATCCGGTAGTTGCGGTGGCGTTAGCAGCCGTTCATGGGGAGTGGCAGGGTCTGCGCGCACCCCTGCGTCGTGTTCACTGTATCTGATTGTGCGCGAATCAAACCGCAGAGCAAGCGGCAAACCACCCCTTTCTTGACCGCTTGCCCATGGCCGGGGTGTTGCGGGTGAAGATGGCGCTGGTTCGGCATGGGCAGGCGGATCGCGCAGATGGTGTTCAGGTATTGGCCGCTTTTCTTCGCTTAAGGTCTGTACAAGCTGTTTATCCTGCTCAATACCGGCAACCGCCCTCCGGGCAGTGCAAGACCCAGCAGGCAGAGGGAAGCGTGATGCAAGCAACCATGATCGATGAAGGCTCCGCCCAAGGGCTCACGGTGGGGGAGGGTGAGGGCGAACCGCAGGTTTTGCCAGGGGCGGCCGTGCATTCGCTGCTCCGCCAGACGATGGATCTCGCACTCGAGTGTCACCGCGCCCGCAATCTGGAGCAGGCAGAGGAGCTCTACAGGGCGGTGCTCAGTCTGGAGCCTGCCCATCCGGACGCCAACCACAACCTTGGAGCGATTGCGGTCGAATGTGGCCAGTTTCTGGCAGCTGTGCCGTTTTTCCAGGCTGCGCTGCAGGCCGATCCGAAGAACCGGCAGTACTGGGTGAGCCTGGTCGATGCGTTGATCCAGGCGCAGGAGTGGGTGCTGGCGGAAGACATCCTCGAAGACGCTCGCCGTGCGGGGCTGGCCGGCGATGCTGCGGGCGAACTGGTGGAGCGGCTGGTGGCTGCGGCCTTGCAGCAGGCCCGCACCGCGCCGCCCAGGCCCGGGCGCATGGCGCCGGCCGAGCAGCGCGCCGAGATCAACCGCCTGTTTGAAGAAGAAAAGTTCGACGACGTGCTTCGCATGGGGCGCAAGATGACGCGCCAGTATCCGCAGTGCCCCATGGGTTTCAAGTCCCTGAGTGCTGCGCTGATGCGCACAGGCCAGCTCGACAAAGCCATCGCTCCCATGCAGCAGGCCCTGCTGCTGAATCCCGCCGATGTGGACATGCTCAGCAACTATGGGCTTGCGCGATCACTCAGGGGTGATCTGGTGCAGGCCGAGGTTCTGCTGAGGCAGGCGGTGGGCCATGCTCCGGGATTCAAGCAGGGCTGGTTCAACCTGGCGATCGTGATGCGCGCGCAGGCACGACTGGAGGCCGCCGAGTCGGCCTATCGCCGTGCGCTGGAAGTCGGGGGGGCAGACCCGGGTGTGCTCATCAACCTCGGGATCCTGATGGGCGAAATGCACCGCTTTGCCGAGGCAGAGGAATGCACGCGCAAGGCGCTGGCTTGTGCCCCGAAGATGGTGCAGGCGCATGTGAGCCTGGGCATGCTGCTCAAAGACCAGGGCAAGCTGGCCGAATCGCTGGAGGTGCTGCGTGGGGCGATAGCCCTGTGCCCCACCGATGAGGCCGCCCACAGCTGCTATCTGTTTGTAGCCAACTGCATGCCCGAGCTGGACCCGCTGGAGCGCTTCGCGGCCTATCAGCGGTTCAACAAGTATTTTGGCGAGCCGCACCGCCATGCCTGGCGTCCCCACGGCAACGACCGCAACCCGGCGCGCCGCCTTCGGGTCGGCTATGTGGCGCCGGTATTCCGCACCCATGCGTGCCGGCCTTTCCTGGAGCCGCTGCTGGAAAACCACGATCCCGCCTGCGTCGAGCTTTTTGCGTATTCCGGGCTGGTGGAACTGGAAGATGAGGTGACTGACCACTACCGGACACTGTTCGAACACTGGACCGAAACCGGCCAGATGAACGATGACGAGCTGGCCGCGCGCATCCGTGCCGATGGCATTGATGTGCTGGTCGACATTGCAGGGCAGACCAAGGGCCACCGGCTGGGAACGTTCGCGCGCAAGCCGGCCCCGGTGTCGCTGCACTGGCTTGACTCGGGCTACACCACGGGCCTCACGGCCATCGACTACTACCTGACAGATGCCGTGACGGTGCCCGAAGGCACTGAGCACCTGTTTTCGGAGACGCCTTGGCGCCTGCCGCATACGACATTCGTCTACCGCGCCAACCCGCGTGCAGGCGAGGTGAGCGAGCTCCCCGCCCTGACCAACGGCCATGTGACCTTTGGAACGCTGACGCGGGCCGTGCGGCTCAACGACAGGGTGCTCAGGGCCTGGGCACATCTGCTGCACCGGGTGCCCGGGGCAAAGCTGGAGCTCAACAGTGGCAACTTCAGTCAGGCCGAGGGGCGCGAACAATGGTGGCCACGTTTTGAGGCACTGGGCATTTCGCGGGACCGGATCATCATGGGCTTTGAAAGCCCGCCCTGGAACGTGCTGCGCCGCATGGACATTGCGCTCGACTGCTTTCCACAGAACTCCGGCACCACGCTGATCGAGTCGCTCTACATGGGCCTGCCCTTTGTGTCACTGGCCAGCGTACCCAGCATGGGCACCCTCGGGGCGTCCGTGCTGTCTGCCGTGGGGCGCACTGAGTGGATCGCACACAGCGAAGAGGAGTACGTCGACAAGCTGGCGGCCCTGGCCAGCGACCTGCCCCGCCTGGCGGCCATACGGCGCGAACTGCGCCAGCAGATGCAGGCTTCTCCGCTGATGGACGAAGCCGGGTTTGCCCGCGACGTCGAAGCGGCTTACCGCGAAATGTTTGCCCGCTGGTGCGCGCAGCAGTCCTGAAGGCTCGAGATGCGCCGCGTTTTCCCCTCCACACCAGCTTTGCTGCAGCGCATGGCTTGACTATCCTCGGTGCCATGAAAGCTGTTTTGCTCGCTGGGGGTCTGGGGACCCGCATCTCCGAAGAGTCGCACCTCAAACCCAAGCCCATGATCGAGATCGGGGGGCGTCCCATCCTGTGGCACATCATGAAGATGTATGCCGCCCATGGCGTCAACGACTTCATCATCTGTCTGGGCTACAAGGGCTATGTGATCAAAGAGTATTTCGCCAACTACTTCCTGCACATGTCCGACGTGACTTTTGACATGGCCAACAACCGCATGGAAGTGCACCACCGCCACGCCGAGCCCTGGCGCGTGACCCTGGTGGACACTGGGGAAACCACCATGACCGGCGGGCGCCTGCGGCGCGTCCAGGAATACCTGGAGCCCGGCCAGCCGTTCTGCTTTACGTACGGCGATGGCGTGGCCGACCTGGACATGACGGCGCAGTTTGCCTTTCACCGTGCCCATGGCTGCCAGGCCACCGTGACCGCCGTGCAACCGCCCGGGCGCTACGGCGCGCTGGTGCGGCAGGGCGACGCGGTGCACGGGTTCGAGGAAAAGCCCCGCGGCGATGGCGGCTGGATCAACGGTGGCTTCTTTGTGCTGCAGCCCGAGGTGATCGCCCGCATCACCGACGACACCACCAGCTGGGAGCTGGAGCCCATGACCCAGCTGGCCCAAAGCGGCCAGCTGCGCGCCTTTGAGCACACGGGCTTCTGGCAGCCGATGGACACCCTGCGCGAGAAAAACCTGCTGGAAGAACTGTGGCAAACCGGCAAGGCGCCGTGGAAGACATGGTGATGCACAGCCGCGTGCAGCCCACTCCTGGCTTCTGGCGCGGCAAGCGCGTGCTGCTGACCGGGCACACCGGCTTCAAGGGCAGCTGGCTGGCCCTGTGGCTGGCGCGCATGGGGGCCGAGGTGACCGGCCTGGCCCTGCCAGCCGCCACCGAACCCAACCTGTTCAACCTGGCCCGTGTGGCGGACGGGCTGCACGCCAGTCACGAGTGCGATGTGCGCGATGCCCAGGCGGTGGCAGCCCATGTGCAGGCGGCCCGCCCGCAGATCGTGCTGCACCTGGCTGCGCAGGCGCTGGTGCGTGCGGGCTATGCAGACCCGCTGGGCACCCATGCCACCAACATCATGGGCACGGCCCATGTGCTCGATGCGCTGCGGGGCCAGGCCGACGCGCGCGTGGCCGTGGTGGTGACCACCGACAAGGTCTACCGCAACCGCGAATGGGCCTACCCCTACCGCGAGGACGACCCGCTGGGCGGCCATGACCCCTACAGCGCCAGCAAGGCTGCGGCCGAAATCATCACCGCCAGCTACCGCGATGCGTTCCTGGCCGCGCAGGGCGTGGCCGTGGCCACTGCCCGCGCAGGCAACGTGATCGGCGGCGGCGACTGGGCGGCCGACCGCCTGCTGCCCGACGCCGTGCGGGCCTGGAGCGCCGGGCAACCCGTGCATATCCGCCGCCCCGAAGCCACACGGCCCTGGCAGCTTGTGATCGAACCGCTGGCTGCCTACATGTGCCTGGCCGAGCGGCTGTGGGTGGAGCCCGCCCGCGCAGGCGCCTACAACTTCGGCCCCTTGCCCCACGAGGCTGCCACGGTGGGAAATGTGATCAAAATGGCTGCAGGTGCAGGTAATGATTGCACTGTTAGCTATGAAAATAATAGTGAAGGCCCGCACGAGGCCGGCTGGCTGGCCCTGGAAACCGCCCACGCCCGCCAGGCACTGGGCGTGGCGCCCCGCTGGGGCCTGGCCATGGCGGTAGAGCGCACCATGGCCTGGTACCGCGCACAGCACGGCGGTACCGACGCGCGCGCGCTGTGCCTGGCAGACCTGGACGCCTGGGAGGCCGCCGCGTGAGTACGCGTTTCGTCTGTACCTCTTTGCCCTTGAACGGTCTGGTACGGGTGCAGCGCCAGCCGTTGCACGATGCGCGCGGGCTGTTCGAGCGCATGTTCTGCGCGGATGAGCTGGCTGCTGCTGGCTGGGCGCAGCCCATTGCCCAGATCAACCACAGCATCACGCGCCAGCGCGGCAGCGTGCGTGGCTTGCACTATCAGCGCCCGCCCCATGCCGAGATGAAGCTGGTGAGCTGCCTGCGTGGCGAGGTGTGGGATGTGGCGGTGGACCTGCGCGCAGGCTCGCCGACCTTTTTGCAGTGGCACGCCGAGCGGTTGTCGGCTGACAACGCCTGCGCGTTGCTGATTCCGCCCGGCTTTGCGCACGGCTTCCAGGCCCTGTCTGACGACGCCGAGCTGCTGTATCTGCATTCGGCCGCCTACGCGCCGGGTGCCGAGGCGGGGCTCAACCCGCTGGACCCGCTTCTCGCGCTAGCCTGGCCGCTGCCCGTGGCCGAAATGTCTGACCGCGACCGCAGCCACGCGCTGCTGACCGACTTGTTTGAAGGAGTGCGCCTGTGAAGTGCCGACACTGCGGCCAGCCGCTGCACCTGCCTTTTCTGGACCTGGGCAGCGCGCCGCCCTCAAACGCGTACCTGAGCGAAGCCGCCCTGCGCGGCCCGGAAACCTGGTTCCCCCTGCGCGTGCTGGTGTGCGCGCACTGCTGGCTGGTACAGACCGAAGACCACGCCGGACGCGAAGCGCTGTTCACGCACGACTACGCGTACTTCAGCTCGTTTTCGTCATCGTGGCTGGCGCATGCCAAGGCCTACGTGCAGGCCATGCAGCAGCGGCTGGGGCTGGGCGCTGACAGTTGCGTGGTCGAAGTGGCGTCGAACGACGGCTACCTGCTCCAGTACGTGCAGCAGGCCGGCATCCCCTGCTACGGCATCGAGCCCACGGCCAGCACGGCCAAAGCGGCGCGGGCGCTGGGGCTCACGGTGATCGAGCGATTCTTTGGCGTGGCGCTGGCGAACGAGCTGGCCCAGGAAGGCCGCCAGGCCGACCTGATCGCTGCCAACAACGTGCTGGCCCATGTGCCGGACATCAATGACTTTGTGGCCGGGTTTGCACGCCTGCTCAAGCCGCACGGCGTGGCCACGTTCGAGTTTCCGCACCTGCTGCGCATGGTGCAGGGCTGCCAGTTCGACACGGCCTATCACGAGCATTACTCGTACCTTTCGCTCACGGCGGTGCAGCGCATCTTTGCGGCCAATGGCCTGGTGGTGGTGGACGTGGAAGAACTGCCCACCCACGGCGGCAGCCTGCGCGTGATGGCCGCCCGGGCCGATGCCGCCGCCCACCCGCAAGCCACGTCCGATGGCGCCGCCCGCGTGGCGCAACTGCTGGCCACTGAAGCCGCCGCAGGCATGCTGGGCGAAGGGTTTTATAGCGATTTCCAGTCGCAGTCCAGGCGAATCAAGCATGAGTTGCTATCATTTTTGTTGCAATGCCATGCCGAAGGGCTGACGGTAGGGGCCTATGGCGCCGCCGCCAAGGGCAACACCTTGCTCAACTTTGCAGGCGTGCGGCCCGACCTGCTGCCCTACGTGGTCGACAAGAACCCTGCCAAGCAGGGCCAGTACCTGCCGGGCAGCCGCATCCCCATCGTGGATGAAGCGCATTTGCGCGCCCACCGGCCCGATCGCGTGCTGATCCTGCCCTGGAACCTGCGCAGTGAAGTGGCTGCGCAGCTGGACTATGTCCGCGGCTGGGGCGGGCAGTTTGCCGTCGCCGTGCCGCGGCTTGAAGTGTTTTGAATCCCCGCATTCCCTGACCCTGAGGAGCCCCGCACCATGACCGCCACCCCTGCACTGACCAGCAATGACCCGCGTGACCTGGACGGCAAGCGCCTGCAGAACGCCATGCAGACCCTGGGCCGCGACCCGGCACTGCGTGCGCGCCTGATTGCGCTGCTGCGCGAGAGCGAAGACCGCATCGCGTTCGACGGCCCGGTGCGCGACGAGGTGGTGGGCCCCATCATCGACGCGCTGCACCTGGAGTCTGACGAGTACGAGAAGGTGCTGGCCGACGGCACGCGGTTCCAGTTTCTGTACCGCACCAAGATCGCCCGCGACTTCCTGCTGTCCGAATCCGAACACCCCAGCCATGTGTGGGAGCCCCAGACTACCAAGCTGCTGCTGGAGCTGTCACGCGACCTGCAGGGCGACGTGCTGGTGGGCGGTGCCTACTTTGGCGACCAGGCGGTGCTGGTGGCCCGAGCGATCGCCGGGCGCGGACTGAAGGTGCACTGCTTCGAGCCCAACCCGCAGCAGGCGCAGATGCTGCAACGCAATATCGACCTGAACCATCTGACCAACGTCGTCGTCAATGTGGCGGGCCTGTGGAGCCGCAGCGGCGAACGCATGCGCCTGGATGGTTTCGACTCTTTCGCCAACATGGTCACCGCGCAGGACGGCAGCGGTTTTGACACCGTGGCCATGGACGACTATGCCCGGCAACAGGGCCGGCGCATCGGCCTGATCCAGCTGGACATCGAAGGCGCGGAGCTGTCTGCCCTGCAGGGTGCGCGCGAGCTGCTCGCACGGGACAAGCCTTCCGTCGTGTTTGAACTGCACCGCACCTACGTGGACTGGACCCACGGCCTGCGCAACACGCCCCTGTGCAGCCTGCTGCTGGACCTGGGCTACACCGTGTACGCCGTTCGCGACATCAACTCGCACCGCGAAATGCCCGGCCAGCCCATCGAACTGGTGCCGCTGGACGCTGTCTACCTGGAAGGCCCTCCTCATGGATTCAACATGCTGGCCGTGCCGGACGCCGCGTGTGTACAGGGCAGCGCCTTCCGGATGGTGGAGGGCGTCAGCCCCAAGCTGCTGCCCCACAAGAACCCCCATCTGCACCATCCGGTCGGCGGGTTCTGATGGGGCCAGCGCCGATGGCTTTCGCACCATCCGGCCTGCTGCAGGGCCAGCGCTTTACCGTGGTGGGCGCGGCCGGGTTTGTGGGCAGCCGCCTGTGCGCCACGCTCAGGGCGCGCGGAGCGCAGGTGTGGGCACCGGCCCGCGATGAGTCCTGGCCCTGGCATGGGCCTCTGGGGCATGTCATCTATTGCGCGGGGCTCACCGCAGATTACCTGGCGCGGCCTTTCGATACCGTGCGGGCCCATGTCAGCCACCTGGCCGAGGTGCTCCAGCATGGTCTGCAGCAGGGCGCCATCGACTCGCTGGTCTATCTGTCGTCTACCCGGCTGTATGACGCGCTCGGCGACGGCCTGGCGCAGGAAGACGCCGTGCTGCCCATGGCGCCGGCCAATCCCCGCCATCTGTACGACCTCTCCAAGGGGCTGGGCGAATCGCTGTGCCACGTCGCCGGACAGGGGCGTGCGCGCGTGGCCCGGCTTGCATGTGTGTACGAAGGGCCTGGGGATGCCGATGGTTTTCTGCCCGCCTTGCTGCGGCAGGTGCAAGCCGCGCGCGGTGCAGGGACCGGTGTGGTCGCCGTCGATTCATCGCCGTATTTCGCCCGCGACTATGTGCATGTGGACGACGTGATCGAGGCGCTCATCCGCATTGCACTCCGGGGCCGTGAGCCGGTCTACAACCTGGCCTCGGGCGCCAATGTGTCGAATGCGGAGCTGTTTGCCTACCTGGAGCAGCGCAGCGGTTGCCGGATTCAGGCGCTGCTGGACACTGTGCCCGGGCCGGTGCCAACCATATCCATTGACCGTCTGGGCACCGAACTGCAATGGCGGCCACGGCCGCTGTTCGACGTGCTGGACCGAATTTTTGACACTGATCCGGGAGCCCCCATTTCATGCTGAAGCCCCTGCACCTGTCTCGCTCCGAGCTGGCGGCGTATGTGGCCCGGCAGGTCGCCACGTTCTATCCCGACGGGCTGGACGCGGACGCTCCTGCCATCTTGGCCGCGCACATGGACCCGGCCCTGGCACGGCTGGGGCGCTGTATCAACGAGGTGCGCTGGTGGACTCCGGACGCGTTCGACCACCTGCATTCCACCCAGTACACGCTGTTTCTCTACTACCTGTCGAACACGATCTGGAAAGCCACCGGCCATCGCACGCTGTGCTCCAAACTCTTTGGCCTGAACAAGGCCTTGAACGGAATCGATCTGTTCTATGAGATCGACATGCCCGAGGTGATGTTCATCGGCCACTCGGTGGGCATCGTCTTTGCCAAGGCCACCTACGGAAACTATCTGGTCGTCTATCAGAACTCCACGGTGGGCAAGAACCATGGTGTGGCGCCTGTGCTGGGCGAAGGGGTCGTGATGTATGCGGGCACCGCCATCATCGGTGGGTGCCAGGTGGGTGATGGCACCGTGCTGTCGCAGGGCACAAGCCTTGTCAATACAGATTCGCCCGGTCACTGCACCGTGTACCCGGGCGCTGCGGGGAAGGTGGTGTTCAAGTCGGTGCGGCGCGATGCGCTGCAGGACATCTTTCGTCGCTAGCCTTTGGCAACGCGGGAAAACCGGCATGCAAGCCGCGGCCACCCTGGAGCCGGCTGTGCTGGCAGGCCAGGGTTCCTCTGCACGAGCCAGCGCGCTGTGCATCTGCGGTCCCGGGCGGCTTGCCGCGCAAGCAAATGCTCGCAATCGCCGGGCTGTTGCTGGGTAATTGTTGCGCTTTGTGCCTTGCGCCTTGCGCCTTGCATGCCGGAGGTGGCCGTTCCGCCATGCGTTTTCCCCGACCTGAAACAGAGTATCTGGCGCAGACACAGACGAAAAAAACCCCGGCACCTGCAAAGGTGGCCGGGGCGTGGGGGCAGGCCCACCAGCCTGCGCCTGACGTCGCTGGTGTCTCGCCTACTTGAGCAGCGACAGCACACCCTGTGGAATCTGGTTGGCCTGGGCCACCATCGCGGTACCCGCCTGCTGCAGGATCTGGGCGCGCGACAGGTTGGCGGTTTCTGCAGCGAAGTCGGCATCCAGGATGCGCGAGCGCGAGGCAGACAGGTTCTCCGACGTGATGTTCAGGCTGGCAATGCTCGACTCGAAGCGGGCTTGCAAGGCGCCCAGCTTGGCGCGTTCTCCGCTGATGAAGGCAAGCGCCGAGTCCACGGTCTTGAGGGACTCGGTGGCCTTCGAAAACGTTGTCACGTCCAGGTCTGCCACCCGCTTGAGGGTCGAGCCGCCGGTGGTGAGTGCGTTGGATGTTGACGTCACGGCAAACGACTTGTCCGAATCCAGCGTGATGTAGCCGCTGACCGTGGTGAAGTTGGCATTGGTGTCGGCTGCCAGCGTCACGCTGCCGCCCGCTGCAGTGCCGTCGGCCTGCAGCTTGGTGACGACGGTGGTGCCTGCATTTTGCACAGCCGTATCGGCCACCACGATGTCGTTGCCAGTGGCGTTGGCCAGCAAAACACGGTCGCCTGTCGAATTGAGCGATGCCGTCACACCGGTTTTGGCGGACTGGTCATTGATGGCGGCTACGGCGGCCGAGAGGCGGTCCGCGCCTGAAGTGGAGGTCAGGGTGAACGACGCGGTGATCGGTGTGGCGTTGTCGGCCTGGATGGCCAGGGTGAAAGACCCTGCAACGGCTGCGATGTCCAGTTCCACCTCGGTGCGGGCTGTGGCGGTCACGCCGGAGTTGGCCTTCACTGCATTGATCTGGTCTGCGATGGTCTTGGCCGACGAGCTGCTGGCCACGTTCAGGGTGGCGGTACCCAGCGAGCCACTGATGGACACTGCGCCGGAGGTCACGCCGTTCGCAGGGATGGACGTGGCAGCGGCGGCGGCGGAAACGCCAGCCCCGGCCGACGACACGTTCTGGTTGTTGCCGTAAACACTGGTGCGCAGGTTCGCGGTGGCCGCCACAATGGTCTGGTTGGCATTGGCGCCCACCTGGAACTGCTGGGTACCGAAGGTGCCGTCCAGCAGCTTCTGGCCGTTGAATTCGGTGGTTTGCGAAATGCGGTCCAGTTCTGCCACCAGCTGGCCGACTTCCTGTTGCAGGGCCTGGCGGTCGCCGGCGCTGTTAGAGGCGTTGGCCGACTGCACGGCCAGCTCGCGCACACGCTGCAGGATGTCGCCTGCCGCCTTCATGGCGCCTTCTGTCACCTGCGCCAGCGAAATGCCGTCGTTGGCATTGCGGGCTGCCTGGTTCAGGCCCTTGATTTGCGAGGTGAAGCGCTCGGAGATGGCCAGACCGGCGGCATCGTCCTTGGCGCTGTTGATGCGCAGGCCCGACGACAGGCGCTGGATGGATGTGTTCAGCGAACTTTGGCTCATGCCGAGGTTTCGCTGTGCGGTCAACGATGCGACGTTGGTATTGATAGTGGCTGCCATGGCGTTACTCCTGCAGAGCTGAAGACAAACATTTCTGCCGGTTTAAGCGTTGCCCCTCCGGCGGACTTCTCGGGAACGATGGATGAATTGTGGGCAGCCGGGTTTTTGGCGTTGGGGGGATAAGACGCAGAAAAACCGTTCAATCTGTGCGTTTGACCCTAAAGTTTTCCCGGCGCGACCCGAAAACCTAACCAACGGGACGCATGAAATGAGAGTGATGCCCGCCGTTCACCCCAAGCCGCTGGAGCAAAAGGTGAGCACTGTGGCCAGGTAGACCTGGCATTCAGTTGGCGGAAACGCCACATTCAGTCAGTTCTTTTCAGGAGTAACGCCATGGCAGCCACTATCAATACCAACGTCGCATCGTTGACCGCACAGCGCAATCTGGGAGCAAGCCAGAGCTCGCTGAACACCTCCATCCAGCGCCTGTCGTCGGGCCTGCGCATCAACAGCGCCAAGGACGATGCCGCTGGTCTGGCCATCTCCGAGCGCTTCACCTCGCAGATCAAGGGCCTGAACCAGGCGGTGCGCAATGCCAACGACGGTATCTCTCTGGCCCAGACGGCTGAAGGCGCCCTGAAGGCCTCCGGCGACATCCTGCAGCGTGTGCGTGAACTGGCCGTGCAGTCGGCCAACGCTTCCAACAGCGCCGGCGACCGCCAGGCCCTGCAACAGGAAGTCTCGCAGCTCGTATCCGAGCTGGACCGCATCTCGCAAACCACGGAATTCAACGGCCAGAAGCTGCTGGACGGCACCTTCGGTACCCAGCAGTTCCAGGTGGGCGCCAATGCCAACCAGACCATCACTGCCTCTACCGCCAACCTGCGTACCAGTGTGTACGGCAACAACCAGAACGTGTCGTCGGCCGGCGCCGGTGTGTCGGCTGCTGCGGCTGCTACCTCGGCTCCCGCCAACGGTGTGACCTCGGGTGCCGTGTCGATCAGCGGCTCGCTGGGCACGGCTACGCTGAGCGTGGCAAGCAGCTCGTCGGCCAAGACGATTGCCGACCAGATCAATGCAGTGAAGGCCAACTCTGGCGTGACGGCGACCGCCCGTACCCAGGTCGAGCTGGACATTGCCGCAACGGCAGGCTCTTACACCCTGTCGATCCAGGGTGACAACACCACGGCGCAGAACGTGTCTTTCACGCTCACCGCAACGTCCGGTGCCGACCGCCTCTCCGCCGCCGTGTCTGCCATTAACGACCAGTCTGCCAAGACTGGCGTGACGGCCTCGCTGAACAGCGCTGGCGACAAGGTCATCCTGACCAATGCGACGGGCAATGACATCGTGGTGGGCGACACGGCCGTTGTAAACGCCGGTGACACGACGGTCACGAAGCTGCAGGCTGATGGCACTGCTGCGGGTGGTGCCGTGACATTGACTGCCGCTGGTTCCACTGCTAACTTCACCACGGTCAGTGGCTACATCACGCTGGACTCGGACAAGTCCTTTGCGGTCACCTCGGCCAGCAATGCGCTGACCACCGGCGGTTCCTCGCTGCAAAAGGTGTCTGACCTGGATGTGACCACGTTCAGCAAGTCCACCAATGCCCTCAAGACCGTGGACTCGGCGCTCTCGTTCATCAACGGCGAGCGTGCCAAGCTCGGTGCCTTGCAGTCGCGCTTCGAAACATCGATCAGCAACCTGCAGGTGACGTCGGAAAACCTGTCCGCATCGCGCTCGCGCATTCTGGACGCCGACTTCGCCGCAGAAACTGCCAACCTCTCGCGTTCGCAGATCCTGCAGCAGGCAGGTACCGCGATGGTGGCCCAGGCCAACCAGCTGCCCCAGGGCGTGCTGGCCCTGCTGCGGTAAGCGGCAACGGCTTGTGAGGCGGCCGGGGCGTTGCAGCGCTCTGGCCTCCCAGGCACCAGGCGGCGGCAGTTTTTCTGTCGCCGCCATTTGGCTTTTTGCAGGGCGGGTGCCAGGACCGCCCGATAAGACGGGTTTCCTGGCGTGTTTACGGACGTTTCTTGTCGCCAATCGGCGCCATAATTTCCGTTGGACCAGTTCAGGAGGTTTATATGGCCACCATTTCATCGCCCGGCGTGGGAACCAACGGGCTTGATGTCAAAAGCATCATCTCCCAGCTGGTCGCGCTCGAAAAAAGACCCCTGGACACCCTCAAGCTCCAGGCGGCCACCGTCAATACCAAGATATCGGCTTTCGGGCAGATCAAATCGCTGGTGTCAACGCTGCAGGATGCAGCCAGCAAGCTCACCAGCGTCACGGGCTGGAACGGCGTCACCACCACATCTTCGGATTCGAAGTACGTTTCTGCCAGTGCTGCGGGCGGTACGTTGCCGACTTCCTTCAATGTCGAAGTCCAGAGCATGGCGAAGGCGCAGGCCACCGCTTCTGCTGCGTTGCTGCCCGTGGGTGGCGCCCTGGGCGCGGGGACCCTTCGGCTCGAGCTGGGCAAGTGGAGCGTGGCACCTGCGTCGTTCACCCCCCAGAGCGGCCAGCCGGTCGACATCACGATCAGTGCTGGTGACAAGCTTTCCGACATCGCCAGCAAGATCAATGGTGCCAATGCCGGAGTGACTGCCTCGATCCTGACCGATGCCTCTGGCGAGCGGTTGCTGCTCAGCGGCAAGGGAACGGGCGAAATGGCGGGCTACCGTGTCTCGGTCAATGAGGGCGCAGGTTGGGACACTGGCGGGCAGTCGTTCGCAGAAAACTCGGACGGGGTGGGCCTGTCCCGCCTGGCCACTTCCCAGATGGATGCAACGGCGACCACGCTGGCGGCAGATGCCCGCGCCAAGGTCAACGGGATATCCGTCAGCTCGGCCACCAACACGTTCGCCACCACCATCTCGGGTGTGACCTTCAAGGCCGAGCAGGTGACCGAAGTGGGCAAGCCCATTGCGATCACGGTGGCCAAGGATGACTCTGCCGTTCGTTCCAACATCGACGCATTCGTGAAGGCCTACAACGCCATCAACGAATTACTGCAGGACGCCACCAAGTACGACCCGAAAACCAAATCGGCGGGGCTGCTGCAAGGCGACTCCACGGCCATCACGCTCCAGAATTCGCTGCGCTCGGCAGTCCAGTCGGTCACGACAGGCGGCGGGGCTTTCCAGCGCCTGGCCGATATCGGTATCACGCAGGCCCTGGGCGGCAACCTGGCAGTGGACAGTGCCAAGCTGGGCAAGGCCCTGGCCGACAGCCCCGATGCGGTCAAGGGGCTGTTTCGCAACACGGGTGGAGGCGCTGCCGACGGCATTGCTGTGCAGGTCAAGGCGCTTGCCACCAACCTGCTTTCCAACAGCGGTTTCTTCAAGTCCAAGGACGACAACCTGCAGCTGAGCCTCAAGCGCATCAGCCAGGACCAGTCGCGGGTGAACGACAAGGTGGATGCGTTTGAAAAACGCATCACGCAGCGCTACAACGCGCTCGACAAGCAGCTGAGCACATTGAACGGCCTCAATGCCTATGTGACGCAGCAGGTGACGGCCTGGAACAAGTCCAACGGGTGATGTCGGGGGGCTTCAGTTTCCCTGGAGCCAGCCGATAACACTAGTAAGTAACCTCGAAGGATTGACAGCATGTTCAGCGCCTACAGCCCCCGTGCAGCCAACGCCTATCAGCGTATCAACATCGAAACCAGCATGCATACGATTGACCAGCACCAGCTGGTCAGCCTTCTGTATGAGGGCGTACTCAACTCCATTGCCACGGCACGGGGTGCCATGGCGCGCGGCGACGTGGTGGGCAAGGTCAACGCCATTTCCAAAGCACTGCGCATCATTGAGGAAGGTCTGAGCACCGCCCTGGACCGAGTGGACGGAGGCGAGCTCGCCAGCAACCTCGGTGCACTGTACGACTACTGCACGCAGCGCCTGATCCTGGCCAACGCCCGCAACGACGACGCGATGATGCAGGAAGTCATGAAGCTGATCGAGCCGGTGGCGCAGGGCTGGAACGAGATCAAGAAGAATGGTGTGCTGGCGGCAGACGCGCCAGCACCCGCCTCTGGCCAGCCGGCGCTGGTGGAGGCCTGAAACATGTCACATATGCTGATTGACTACTACAAGGCGATCGAGGACAGCAGCGCCAAGATGCTGGAGGCCGCACGCCTCAAGGACTGGGATGGCGTGGTGCGCTATGAGGGGGCCTGTGCCGTACTGATCGAGCAGCTGCGTTTCAAGGCCCAGGAGCACGACCTGCTGCCGGAGCACCGCCGCGAGAAGATGCGCATCATGCAGCGCATCCTGCGCAACGATGCGCAGATCCGTACCCTGGCTGAACCCTGGCTGGCCCAGTTCGAGCACCTGTTTGAAGGTCAGCCCCTGATGATGCACTGAGGCGATGCCAGTGCCAGCCGGCCGCTGCGTCGGCGGAGCGGCGAACGGGTGGTGGCCACCCACATCCACAACGCTAAACGCCCTGCAGTGCAGGGCGTTTTTGCGGGTGGAGGCGGGGGGGGCAAGTCGGTGCCGGTCGGGACACTCCATCAGGCGCTACAGGCCCTACAGGGCGCTTTTTGGGGTGAAAATGCCCCTGGGTCCTTGATTTATTTGGCTCTATTGCTATAAAACTAATAGCATAAGGCCGTTTAAACCTGCATGTTCATGATGTCGGTGTACGCCTGCACCATGCGGTTGCGTACATGCAGGGTGGCCTGAAAGCCGATTTGCGCCTTCTGTATGGCGACCATGGTTTCTTCCAGGCTGACGGACGGATTGTCCATCTGGACCTCTTTTTGCAGGTCGGCCGAGCGGTTCTGTGCGGCGCTCACCGATTGCAGGGCCCCTTTGAGGGCGCCTGAGAATCCGACGTCCGAGCCCTCGTTTTGCGGCGCTGCAGCACGGCGCGTCAGGCCTGCACCCGTGAGGGGAGCGGTAGAGCTTGAGATGCGTAGGTCCATGGCGTGTCCGTGGGGAATGGCGGTATGCTGGGTATCGTAGCCATCGCAGGCGCTGCCATCTTGGCGAAATGATGGACAAACCAGCGCCTTATCGAGCGAACATTCAGGGCCTGTGGCCGAATAATCGGTCCCACGCCCAGCTCCGTCGCCGGGCCAGTCCTCATGGAACGCAAGATGTCTGCTGTTGCTGAAATTCCTCTCGCCACCCCGTCTGCCGGCCCCTCATGGCTGCAGCGGATGTCTGCGCTGGATCGGGCCCAGCGCATGCGTCTGGGGGTGGGCATTGCGCTGCTGGTGGCCATTGCCGTGGCAGCCATCGTGTTTGGCCGCCAGCCCGACTACCGGGTGCTGTTCGCCAACCTGAACGACAAGGACGGGGGCGCCATCGTGGCCCAGTTGTCCCAGATGAACGTGCCCTACAAGCATGCCGACGGCGGCGGTGCCATCCTGATTCCGGCAGATCGGGTGCACGACGTGCGGCTGCGGCTGGCCACCCAGGGGCTGCCCAAAGGCTCGGTGGCCGGTTTCGAACTGATGGAGGCCAGCAAGTTTGGCATGACGCAGTTTCAGGAGCGGCTCAATTTCCAGCGGGGTCTGGAGGGTGAACTCACCCGCTCCATCCAGGCCTTGTCGTCCGTGCAAGGTGCGCGCGTGCACCTGGCGCTTCCCAACCAGAACGGCTTTTTCCGCGAGCAGCAAAAACCGTCGGCTTCGGTGCTGGTCAGCCTGCACCCGGGCCGCGTGCTGGACCGCGCGCAGCTCGCGGGGATCGTCCATCTGGTGGCTTCGAGCGTGCCGGAGCTGACCCCTTCGGCCGTGAGCGTGCTGGACGATACCGGCAAGCTGCTCTCCCAGACTCCGGAAGGGGGTGCCGGTGCCGAGGTGAATGCCCAGCAGCTGCTGTATGTGCAGCAGCTGGAGCAACAGTACACCCGCCGCATCATGGACATCCTGGAGCCTGTGGTGGGCCGCAACAACGTCAAGGCACAGGTCACTGCAGAGGTTGATTTCACCCAGACGGAGTCCACCTCCGAGCAGTTCCGCCCCAACCAGACGCCGGATGCGAGCGCCATTCGCAGCCAGCAGGTACTGGAAAGCCGTGGCAGTTCCAACAAGACGGCGACTGGCGTTCCCGGCGCGGTGGCAAACCAGCCGCCTGCACCGGCTGCCGCACCGGTCAACGGCGCCAACCCTGCTCCCAATGCCGCCGGCCAGCAGGGCGCCGAAGAGCAGACCAGCAAGCGCGAGTCCACCACCAACTACGAGGTCGACAAGACGGTCCGCGTGACCCGCGGCAGCACGGGGGCCGTCAAGCGGCTGAGCGCTGCGGTCGTGGTCAACTACCAGTCCACCGAGGAAAAGGGCAAGCCGGTGACCAAGGCGCTGTCGCCCGAGCAGGTGGAGCAGATGACGGCGCTGGTGCGCGAAACCATCGGCTTCAACCGCGAGCGCGGTGACTCCGTGAACCTGATGAACACGCCGTTCCAGGTTTCGGTGACGCCCGCCAATGAAGTGCCGGTGTGGAAGCAGCCCGAAACCATCGAACTGGCCCGCAGCCTGGCGTGGCCTGTGGGGGCACTGTTGTTCGGTGCCATGGTGCTCCTGGGCCTGGTGCGGCCGGCACTCAAGGGCGGCACCAAAGTGGAAAAGCTCGACGCCGTGCCGGTGCCCGGTGCCCAGCTAGATGCTCTCGAAGCAGACACCCCCGAGCGCCCGGCGCTGCCATCGCCGGGCCGCAAGGAAGAAGCCGCCGTGGCCACGCCGGAGCAGCTGCGCCTGGAAGATGCGCGGGTGCTCGCCAAGGAGAACCCGATGGCAGTGGCCAACATCCTGAAGACCTGGCTCAACGGCGAACCCGCCTGACGGCCTGCCCGGACGACAACCATGGACGACCAAGGACTCCACGACGCCGCCATCATGCTGATGTCTCTCGGCGAGGAAGAAGCGGCCGAGGTATTCAAGCACTTCTCGCCCAAGGAAGTGCAAAAGCTGGGCGAGACGATTGCCCGCATGCGCTCTGTCTCCCGCGAAAAGGTGGACGAGGTCATCAACAAGTTTTCCAACGCAGCTTCGGCCCAGAGCCTGCTGGTGTCGGACACGGGCAACTACGTGCGCGCCGTGCTCAAGCGCGCCCTGGGCGACGACAAGGCCGGTCTGCTGATTGACCGGATCCTGCAGGGCGGAGACGTATCGGGCATCGAAAGCCTCAAGTGGATGGACCCGCTCTCGGTCGCCGAGCTGCTGCGCAACGAGCATCCCCAGATCGTCGCTGCCATCCTGGTCCATCTCGACAGCGATCAGGCGTCAGGCATCCTGATGCACCTGACCGATCGCCAGCGCAGCGAAATCCTGTTGCGCGTAGCCACGCTGGAAGGGATCCAGCCGACCGCGCTCAAGGACCTCAACGAAGTGCTTTTCAAGGTGCTTGCCGGCGGCGACAAGATCCGCAAGAGTTCGCTGGGCGGGGTCAAGGCTGCAGCCGAAATCATCAACCTCCTGGGCGGCAACATGGACGCCGTGGTGCTGGAGTCCATCCGCGGGTACGACCCGGATCTGGCCCAGAAGATCATGGACAAGATGTTCGTGTTCGAGGACATCCTCAAGCTCGACGACAAGTCCATCCAGACGGTTCTCAAGGAAGTGGCTTCCGAGACGCTCATCGTGGCACTCAAGGGCGCGGTACCCGAGCTGCGCGAAAAATTCCTGTCCAACATGTCTTCCCGCGCAGCCGAAGCCTTGCGCGAGGACCTGGAGTCGCGTGGCCCCATGCGCCTGTCCGAAGTCGAAGCGCAGCAAAAGGAAATCCTCAAGACGGTACGCCGCCTGTCCGACGAAGGCCAGATCGTGATTGCTGCAGGTGGTGACGATGCCTTCGTCTAGCCATCGCGCCTATTCGCGCTTCATCCCGAGCGAGGAGGTCGGCCTCGTCACGCAATGGAGGTTCGGTGCCGTGGATGGCTCCGGTATCCAGGAGCCCGAAGATGATGAGATCCCTGCGGTGGAACTCCCCGCTGAACCTGACGAGGCCACGCAGCAAGCGCTTGTGCAGCAGGCTTGCGATGATGCCTTTGCAGAAGGCTTTGCCCAGGGGCAGGCGCAGACAGCGCTGGAGTGGCAACGCCGCATGGATGAATACATCGACAACCAGGGCCGGGAAGCGGCGCAGCGGCTGCAGGGGGTGATGCAGGCCCTGGATGCGAGCCTGGGCGAGATGCAGCAGGAGATGGCCCGGCAGGTGTTGGCACTGGCCTGCGACATCGCACGCCAGGTCGTCCGCCAGGAAATCTCGGTCAATCCGAATGTCCTGCAGCCGGTGGTGCGTGAGGCGATCGGCATGCTGGTGACCGAGGGACGGCCGGCAGTGGTCAGGCTCAATCCGGTCGATATGGAGTCTGTGGGCGACGCCCTGAGCGAAGATGCGGGCGGGCCAGGCATGCGCTGGGTTGCGGATGCGACCGTGCTGCCAGGAGGATGCCTGGTCGAATCCTCGGGTACCGTGATCGACGCCACGCTGGGCAAGCGCTGGGAGCGCGCAGTGTCCGCACTGGGGCTGGAATCCGCGTGGCAGGAAGGGGCGCCCTGATGGCCGTTGAAACTGCTGCTTCGTGGATGCAGTTCATCGCTGAGGCGCGCGCGCGTGCCGCTGATACCGTGGATCTGGAGTCGCGCGGAACGCTGACGCGTCTGACGGGGCTCGTCCTTGAAGCGGCCGGGATCCGCGTACCTGTGGGCTCGCAGTGCATGGTCCAGATGCCTGGGCACGCTCCGATGCTCGCCGAGGTGGTCGGCTTTTCGGGCGATCGCGCGTTCCTCATGCCTGCGGGAGACATCCATGGGCTTTCCAGTGGGGCCAGCGTAGTTCCTGCTGCACCGTATGTCCCCACGCCACGCCTTGGCGAACCTGCCGCGGCAGTTCAGCGCGCCGGCGTGCTGCGATTGCCCATGGGCGACGGACTGCTGGGCCGGGTGGTGGATGCGCAGGGAATTCCTCTGGATCACCAGGGGCCTGTCATCAATGTGGTGGCTGAGCCCATGGGCCGGCGTCAGATCAATGCCATGGACCGGTCGCCCGTGCGCGAAACGCTCGATACGGGAGTGCGCGCCATCAATGCGCTGCTGACCGTGGGGCGAGGCCAGCGCCTGGGTCTGTTTGCAGGCTCGGGTGTGGGAAAAAGCGTGCTCCTGGGCATGATGGCCCGGTACACGCAGGCGGATGTCATCGTGGTCGGGCTTATCGGTGAGCGGGGCCGTGAGGTCAAGGAATTCATCGAGGACATCCTGGGGCCAGAAGGTCGGGCACGGTCGGTGGTGGTGGCCGCGCCAGCGGATGCGCCTCCGCTGCTGCGCATGCAGGGTGCCGCCTATGCCACCGCGGTGGCCGAGCACTTTAGGGACAAGGGTCGCCATGTGCTTTTGCTCATGGATTCGCTGACCCGCTATGCCATGGCGCAGCGGGAAATCGCGCTGGCCATTGGTGAGCCGCCTGCCACCAAGGGGTACCCACCCTCATGTTTTGCCAAGCTGCCCCAACTGGTGGAACGCAGCGGTAACGGGCTGCATGGCGTCGGTTCGATCACGGCCTTCTATACGGTCCTGTCCGAGGGGGATGACCAGCAGGACCCGATTGCCGATGCTGCGCGTGCCATTCTGGATGGCCATATCGTGCTGTCACGTGCACTGGCCGAAACAGGCCACTTTCCGGCCATCGATATCGAGCAGTCTGCCTCCCGTGTGATGCACAACGTTGTCGATCGCGAGCACTTCGACCTTGCGCGGCGCTTTCGCGCGACGTATTCCCGCTACCAGAAGAGCCGCGATCTGGTCCAGGTGGGCGCGTACATGAGCGGGTCGGACCCCGCGCTGGATGAAGCCATTCGACTGCAGCCCCAGATGGCCGGATTCCTGCAGCAGGACATGTTTGAAGCCGCTTCGCTGGAGCAGAGCGTTGTCGGCATGGCGGCCGTGGTGGGCCACTGACGGCGCCCGCCATTTTCACGACCGGGTGACTCACGATGTCCAGCCTCACTTCACTTCACGTTGCAGTCGATGTGGCCACGCGCAAACGTGACGATGCCCGACGCGCCCTGCAGGCCACGCTGGCGGCACAGCAGGCTGCGCATTCGCAGCTGGAGCAACTGCAGGACTACGCCCGGGAAACCGAGGCCCGTTGGGGCATGCGGGCAGATACGGAAATGAAGCCCGAAGTGATGCACCACCACTATCACTTCATGGACCGGCTGGGCCATGCCGCGGGCCTGCAGACCACCGTGGTGGGAGATCACGAGAGTAGGGTGGCGGGCGCCAGGCGCGCGCTTCTGGAGGCAGAGCTACGCCTCGCCAGCCTTTGCAAGGTGGTCGCCAAGCGCCGCGCAGACCTTGAGCTCAAGGACATGCGCCGCGATCAGAAACAGACGGACGAACGCGCTGCATTGCAGTACCGCTCGGCCAACCAGGAGCATTGATCATGGAAGCAACACGCGCCCACGCCTCACAGCCCGGACCGGCCTCCCAGCCATCCGCACAAGCCGCTGCACACGCCCAGAAGGCCAAGGGCGGCGCACCTGGTACGGCGAACGCAATGACGAGCGCGAACCCCGGCGATTTTCTGGCTCTGCTGGCCGGCTTGACCGATGCGCAGGGAGCGGGCGCCGCAACGCAAGCTGCGGGTGACGCATTGGTGCCCGATGCGGTTCCGGGCGAGGCGGACACGCAGAACGCAGACGCCGCAACCCTGGCTGCCTGGCAAGGGTTGCTGGTCCCTGAGGACCGATCTTCGTCAGCCTTGGGCCTCATGCGGGGACGCTCCGATGCTGGCGGTGAATTCGGCGGGGCCGGTATTCAGGATGTTCTGCTTTCGAAGACGGGTAGCCGCGCCCAGGGGCTGGTGGCTGAAACCATTTTGCTGGATGCGTCTGCCGATATGCGTGCAGGTCCTACCCTTGGTTCCGGCGCTGGCCATGGGCGCGCATTCGCGCGACCCAACGGTGCCGGGGCGCAACGGCCCGACCCGGCCGCGGACGTGATGGCATCGCGGATGGCTGCGGCATCAGACCGGGTGCAGGCTCAGCCATTGGGCCCACTGGTGGCAGCAGTTCCAATGGAGGCACTGGCAACGGGTCTGGGGAGATTTGGCGCGTCGGTTGAACGTTTTGTGGGCAGTGTCCCGTTGGCTGCAGAGCTGGCAGGGATGCCGGGCGAACTGGTGGGCGTTGGCACCGGTGCCGGACAAGAAGGCAGTGCGCGAGCGTCTGGCGGCGATGCCGGTCCGCGCGACCCGGGTTACGGCGGGGGAGCGCTGACGGAGCCCGGTGGTGGCCCTGTCTTCGAGACCCTGGACGGTGCGGTTGCCCCGGGAGACCCGGCACAGGCGAGCGTGGAGGACCAATTGGCTGAACAGGTGGCGTACTGGGTCAATCAGGAGACGCAGAACGCTGAACTGACAGTCACCCGCGACGGGCAACCGGTGGAGGTGTCCGTCACGTTGTCGGGCAACGAGGCCCACGTCACTTTCCGAAGTGATCAGGAGCAGACCCGCGAGATCCTGGACCGCAGCATGCTGCAGTTGAGTGATCTGCTTCGTGGCGAAGGGCTTGTGCTCTCAGGCATGTCCGTGGGGACTTCGTCCGCCAGGAACTCGGATGGAGGAGGTGGGGGATCTGACCAGAAGCGCCGTCGCGACGATGCCCGGCAGGCACAGGTGAGCGCCGTGCCCTCGGCTGGCGCCGGGCTTGCGGGTACGGGCCGCGTGTCAGACCGTTCCGTCGATGTATTTGTGTGAGCGGCGCCGAGGCTGCAATGCTGGCGTGGCTGCGAGCCTAGCCACAATGCCCGCCTGGGCCCGGACGGGCGACACGTTCAGCAACCCTGCATAGGTTGTTGAATGCCGTGGTTTTAGGCATTTATTCTGGCTATTATGGGTTGCATCGTCATCCCATAATGGGGCATCTCAGGCGGCACTGGCATGGATCAAATGCAGGCGCCTGGCAGCTCTTCTAGCAAGGAAACCGCATCGTGTCAGCTAACCCACCCGCAGCGGCCCCGGTCAAAAGCAAAAAAATGCTGGTGATCATCATCGGCGTTGTACTGCTTGTAGTGCTGGCCGGCGGCGGAGCAGCCGCGTGGTTCATGACCCGCTCCCAAGGCGATGAGGAGGGCGGTGCCAGCGCAAAACCCGCCAAAGAAGCGCCCAAGGTGGCCCCGACATTTCTTCCGCTTGAAAACATGGTGGTGAACCTCGCCGACCCGGGAGGGGATCGTTTTGCGCAGATCGGCATCACGCTCGAGCTGGAGGACGCGAAGACGGCCGAGCAGGTCAAGCAATACCTGCCGAGCATTCGCAGCGGCATCCTGCTGCTGGTGTCGCAACGGACGTCTGCGGAGCTTTTGCAGCGCGAGGGCAAGGAGAAGCTCGCCACCGACATCCTGCGCGAGGTGTCGCGCCCGCTGGGATACAAGGTTCCAACCGAGCGTGAGCGAGCACGTGCGGCTGCAGCGCAAGCGGACGAGGAAGATGAGGATCGCCCAGCCGCCCGCAAACGCGTGGAACGCAATCCTGTGCAGCGCGTGCTTTTCTCCAACTTCATCATCCAGTGACACGGGCGAGGACCAGTCATGAGTGATTCCTTCCTTTCGCAAGAAGAAGTGGATGCCCTCCTTGAGGGGGTTACTGGAGAAAGCCAGAAATCTGTCGAGGAGGTAGCCGAGGCTGGGTCGGTACGCACGTATGACATTTCCAGCCAGGAGCGCATCGTCCGCGGTCGCATGCCGACGATGGAGATCGTCAACGAACGCTTTGCCCGCAACTTCCGCATCGGTCTTTTCAACTTCATCCGCCGCAGCCCCGAGATCTCGGTAGGCACAGTCTCTGTGCAGCGTTACAGCGCGTTCCTGAGGGAGCTGGCCGTACCTACCAACTTCAACATATTGGCCATCAGGCCCTTGCGCGGTAGCGGGCTCATCGTTTGCGAGCCTTCGCTGGTCTTCGGGATCATCGACACCCTGTACGGTGGTGTGGGGAAGTTCCAGACGCGCATCGAGGGCCGCGATTTTTCCCCGACTGAGCAACGCGTGATCAACCGGCTTGTCGACGTCATTTGCGCCGAATACAAGAAGGCGTGGCAGGGAATCTATCCGCTGGAGCTCGAATACCAGCGGTCTGAAATGCAGCCGCAATTTGCCAACATTGCGACACCGAGCGAAATTGTGGTGTCGACGGCGTTTCAGCTGGAGATCGGAGACCTGTCAGGCGCCATTCATATCTGCATGCCTTACGCGACGCTGGAACCTATCCGGGACGTGCTGTACTCGTCCACACAGGGTGACTCGATCGAGGTTGACCGGCGGTGGGTCCGCGTTTTGACGCGGGAGATTCAGGCTGCTGAGGTGACCCTGGTTGCCGAGCTGGCCAAGGCTGACGCGACGGTGGAGCAGTTGCTGGCCATGAAGCCGGGTGATTTCATCGAGCTCGATCGCGAGCCGCGCATCCGCGCCTCGATCGGCGGGGTCCCCATTTTTGAATGCCAGTACGGCACACACAATTCGAAGTACGCCATCCGTATCGAAGAATGCCTGCGCACTTCCGATATGAGCTGGCTGGGAGAGAAGAATGTCAACTGAAGAAGACAACAAGGACGCAGCCGCGGACGATCCGTTCGCTGGCTGGGCCGAGGCGCTGGAAGAGCAGAAGCGAACCGACGACAAACCCGCTGACGGGGAGCAGGGCGGCCCCTTGTCGGGCGAGCCAGTGCGGCCGTTTTCGGGAACTGCAGATGGTTCGGTCAACGATATCAACATGGTGCTCGATATCCCGGTGCAGCTTTCTGTGGAGCTGGGCCGGACCAAGGTGCCTATCAAGTACATCCTGCAGCTTGCACAGGGCTCTGTCGTAGAGCTCGATGCGCTCGCAGGCGAGCCGATGGACGTGCTCGTCAACGGCTACCTCATTGCCCAGGGCGAGGTGGTCGTGGTGAATGACAAGTTTGGTATCCGCCTCACCGATGTGGTGACGCCGTCGGAACGCCTGCGTCGGGTGAGCCGTGGGTAGCACCGGCAGCATGACGCAGACCCTGCTGGTCGTGGTGCTCTTTGTGGGCGCCATGGCCACGCTACCGTGGCTCGTTCGTCGTCTGCAGCAGAGGCACGCGTCCAGCGGACTCGCAGTGGGGGCACCTTCGAAGGTGGTTTCTGCGGTAGCCGTGGGCCCGCAGCAAAAGGTCGTGACGGTCGAGGTGGGGCCGGATCATGCGCGCACCTGCCTCGTGTTGGGCGTCACGCCCCAGCAGATCACTTGTCTCCATGTGTTGCCAATCAGCGCAGGGACATCGCCATCGGCGGGCACGGCCGCGGTGCCGTCCTTCGAAAAGGAAATGGCGATGGCTGGGCATTCGGCACAGAAGGCTGGTCATGCCTGAGCGCCGTTGTGGAGTTATCCGGCAATCGGCGCCGCTGTGGGCACTGGTTGCCCTTTCGGCTCTTGCTTTTCATGTACCTGCTTTGGCGCAGCCTGCAGCAGGGTCGCTGCCGTTGGTGGTCGGGACCGGACCAGGGGGCAACAGCTACTCCGTTCCGATCCAGACGCTGCTGTTCTTCACGGCCCTGTCGTTTCTTCCAGCGGTTCTGCTCATGATGACGGGATTCACCCGGATCGTGATTGTGTTGTCGCTGCTGCGCCAGGCCCTCGGCACGCAGTCGGCTCCGCCCAACCAGGTCATCATCGGGCTGTCCCTGTTCCTGACTTTTTTCGTCATGGGTCCAACTCTGGACCGCGTCTACGAAGACGCCTACGTGCCGTATACCAAGAACACGATCACGTTCGAACAGGCACTTGAACGGGCTGAGGCACCCATGCGGACCTTCATGCTCAAGCAGACCCGGCAGTCGGACTTCGCGTTGTTTTCCAGGCTCGCACGGCTTGACCCTCAAGTGACGGCTGAAACTGCGCCACTGCGTGTTCTTGTACCCGCGTTTGTGACCAGTGAGTTGAAGTCCGCTTTTCAGATAGGGTTCATGATCTTCATCCCGTTTCTGGTGATCGACATGGTGGTGTCGAGCATTCTGATGTCTCTGGGGATGATGATGCTGTCGCCAGTGCTGGTCGCATTGCCCTTCAAGTTGATGCTGTTCGTGCTGGCCGACGGCTGGAATCTTCTGATTGGCTCGTTAGCAGCGAGCTTCGTTCCCTGAAGGAGTGCGTGGATGAACCCGCAAATGGTGCTCACGATCGGGCACGACGCATTGACGTTGTTGCTGATGATCTCGATGCCTGTTCTGGGCGTTGTCATGGCTGTGGGGCTGATCGTGAGCATTTTTCAGGCGGTGACGCAAATTCACGAGGCCACACTTGCTTTCGTGCCCAAGCTGATAGCGGCCATGGTGGTGTTTGCGATTGCCGGGCCCTGGATGCTCAGCTCACTGGTGGACTACATTCGCCGCACCATCGAGTCGATCCCTTCGGTGATCGGATAGACGCATGCAGTCCTCCTGCCTGGTCTGTGCCCCACGGGGGCGTATGCAGCTGGCCGGGAGTCTGGGCCTCGCATCGCCCAACCTCCGCGCTGGAGACTTTCCGTGATCACGTTCAGCGAGGCGCAGATCATGGGCTGGCTCTCCCCCATACTCTGGCCGTTTCTCCGCGTGCTGGCGGTCTTCTCCGTGGCACCCGTGTTCTCGATGCGCGCGGTACCGATGCGGGTCAAGATCGGGCTCGCGTTTCTGGTGGCTCTTTGCGCCCAGGCCGTGCTGGTGGATCAGCCCGTCATCAGCGTCAACGGCCCTGATGCACTGGCAGCAGTTGCCCAACAGGTGGCGATTGGTCTGGCCATCGGATTCACGGTGAGGCTGGTTTTTGCCGCGGTGGAACTTGCGGGCGAAATCATTGGCTTGCAGATGGGGCTGAACTTCGCATCGTTCTTTGACCCGACATCGAATGCCCAGGTTAGCGCCGTAGCCAGGTTCTTTGGCCACATGGCGGTGCTTTTGTTTGTGGTGATCAACGGGCATCTGCTGATACTGATGGCCGTCATCAAGAGCTTTGACCGATTTCCCGTCAACGGAAACTTCTTGCAATCGCTCGCCCAGATGCGTTTACACGAGATCGGGGCTTCGCTGTTTTCAAGTGCTCTCTGGATCGCTTTACCCATGATTGCCTTGTTGATGTTTGTGAACCTGACGCTGGGTATCATTTCCCGCGTGGCGCCGCAGATGAACATCTATGCGGTCGGGTTTCCCGTCACCCTCACCGTGGGCATGCTGGGGATTGCAGCCACGCTACCCATGCTGGAGCAGCCTGTGCTTGCACTCATGCGGCAGGCGATCGACTTTTTTGCGACCCAGCGATAAGTTGCCCTTTGCACGAATCAGCGCGGTGTGTGCATCTGCGGTCTCGGGCGGTCTGCCGCACGCGCAAAGACTCGCAATAGCTGCGGCTATTGCAGCGTTTTGCGCCTTGTAGCCCATCCGGACCCGCAGCGCTCACTTACCGCTTGATTCGTGCCGAGGATCCTTAACAGGCGCAACGGGGGCGCGTCGACTCAGACGAGCTGGTTGCGAATGGCGTAAACAGTCAGTTCCGCGTTGTTTGTCAGTTTGAGCTTTTCAAGCACTCTTGAACGGTAGACGCTGACGGTTTTCGGGCTCAGCATCAGTTCCTCTGCAATGTCGGAGAGTCGTCGTCCTGATGCGATCTTGACCAGTGTCTGCAACTCGCGCTCGGAAAGAGTGGCATGCGGCAGTTCTGGCGTGGGCTGGGCCAGGCTATCCGCCAGCATCTGTGCCACGTCGGGTGTGAGGTATTTGCGCCCTTGGTTCACAGTCCGCACGGCCTCGATCAACTGCACTGGATCGCCTGCCTTGTTGGCATACCCGTGGGCACCGGCTTTCAGGCAGCGCAGTGCATACTGGTCCTCGGGGTACATCGAAACGATCAGCACCTTGATGCCAGGGTGGGTTTCGCGCACGCTGGCCAGGACCTCGAGTCCGCTCCGTCCTGGCATGTTCAAGTCCAACAAAAGGATATCGCACAGGTCGGTGCGAAGCACCTCCCGCAGCTCTGCGTATCCTCCGGCTTCCGCCGTCACGCTGATATCGGGTGCCTCACAAAGGGTGTCCCTTATGCCGCGCCGCAGCACAGCATGGTCATCGCAAAGCACTACGCGGATCACTGATGGGCTCCTTGAGCGACGGAACTGCCGGCAGCTGTTAGGGGAACTGAAAGTATCACGGATGTCCCCTGGCCCGGCCTGCTGCTGATGTCGATCCAGCCGCCTACGGTACGAGCCCTTTCCTGTAGCCCCCTCAGACCGAAAGCTCTCGGCTTGCTTAACATCTCGGGTTCAATGCCAACGCCATCATCCGACACTTCAATCGTCAGCACGCCCTCCTGATCGGACAGGTCAATGGTGACTTTACTGGGGTTTGCATGCTTGGAGATGTTGGTGAGCGCTTCTTGTGCTGTGCGATAGGCGACCAGCTGGATGTCATTCGACGCTGGAATGGTGTCCCTGCTGCTTGTGAACTGGACAGGTGTGCCGGTGCGCTGCTCAAACCCCGTCGCTAGCCACTGTACCGCGGCAACCAGGCCCTGTTCCAGCACGGGTGGGCGCAGGTTCATCATGATCCGCTGGCTTGCTCCGATAGCGTGGTGAAGCATTTCAGCTGCCGAGATCGCGTGTTTGCGCATGGCCTCGTTATCGCTATGGCGTGCGATCCAGGAAACGTCAAAACGCACGGCGGTGAGGGCTCCTCCAATGTCATCATGGATCTCTCGTGCAATAGATGCGCGCTCGCGCTCGATCGACAACTGAAGGTGCTCGGCAAGCTCTGAAAGTCTCCGTTCGGAAACGGCAAGCTCACTGACGGCCTGCTCCCGCGCATTCCGAGCTTCATGGACTTCGATAGCCCTTTCCACCACATGGGGAAGTCGCTGCAGGTCGTCCTTCAGGAGGTAATCCGCCATTCCCATGCGGATGGCATCCACAGCCGCGGTTTCTCCAATCGCTCCAGAGACAAGAATGAATGGTGGCGACTGCGGCTTTTGCGCCACATACGACCAAGCATCAAGGGCAGTAAAGCCCGGCAGGCGGTAATCTGCCAGAACAATGTCGAAACAGCCTCTGTCGATTTGCTCCTGAAATTCCTCCAGTGTGTCGACACGAAGCGCCCTGAACGAAAGCCCTCCGCGCTTGAGAGCGAGTGTCATGAGTCCGTGATCCGCTTCCGAGTCCTCAAGGTGCAAGATCGCAAGAAGTCGGTCGGATGATTTCTGGACCATGAGGGCGCTATCATAGGATACAAATTGGAACAAACAAGACGTGTTTTTCCGGTTGGGGTAGCCGTGCTGCGGCCGTCAAATGCTAGCGACAGTGGCTCACTGCGCAATCGGCGGGCGTGGGGCGTGTACAACGCCATAGCGCTGTATTTTCGCGTGACTTGCTGATGATGCTGCGATGGAGAAACGATGCAATCAACGCTAACAACATCCGGGGAGCCTGCGGTGCAGGTGCCCGTCATGGTGGCGGCAGAGCTACAGGATTCGCTGCTGGTCGTGATGCACGATCTGCATCGCCTTGAGGGCTTGCTGAGCCATGCTACGGACAATCTTCTCGAGCGCTTTGGTGAGGCCAATGCAGCACTGACGGATGCGGTCGTTGAAGACGCGCCTGAGTTGGTCGCTGCCCGGGCCGCCCTTCGCAGTGCAGTGACTGAACTCCAGTTCCAGGACATGGCGTCCCAGCTGATCTGGCACACCACGAAAGTCCTGCAGGGCTGTGCGTTCCGACTCGCATCAGAGGCCATGGGGCACGAGGAGGGGGAAGACGCCGCACCATTTGCAGAGATGGCGCCCGACAGGCCCAACCCCGTGACGCAGAGCGAGATGGATGCGGGATCTGTAGACCTGTTTTGACGTTCATACCACCGGTTAACCTATATATTCAAGTCAGTTGGAGCCACACATGCAATCGATCCTTGCCGTTGATGATTCACCGTCCATGCGAAAAATGGTGGCCTTTACCCTCACCGGGGCGGGCTATCACGTGGTGGAGGCGGTGGATGGGCAGGACGCGCTCGAAAAGGCTGAGACCCACAACATCGACCTCGTTCTGGCAGATCAGAATATGCCGCGGCTCGATGGCATCGGGCTGACGCGCAAGCTGCGTGAGCATCCGAAGTTCAAGACGATTCCGATCCTGATCCTCACCACTGAGTCCAGTGACCAGATGAAGCAGGCGGGACGTACCGCGGGGGCCACGGGCTGGTTGGTAAAGCCATTTGATCCGAATCGTCTGATCGAAGTGATCCAGAAAGTGATTCGTTAGTCCCAGCAACGATCACCACCATACAGGAGCCACCATGGCGGACACGTACCAAGAACCATCGGGCGGGGGCGCTGACTTCGATCTCAGTCAGTTCTACCAGATCTTTTTCGAAGAAGCGGGTGAGAATCTCGACCTGATGGAGCAAATGTTGCTCGATCTGGATCTGAGTAGTGCAAACGACGAAGAGCTCAACGGCATCTTTCGGTGCGCGCACTCCATCAAAGGTGGTGCGGCAACATTTGGCTTTGCCGACGTCGCCGAGCTCACGCATCAAATGGAGTCGTTGCTGGACCGTTTGCGCAGGCACGAGCTTCAGCCAATTCCTGAAATGGTCGATGTGCTGCTTGAATCTGCTGACGCATCGAGAAGCCTTTTGGCGCGTCACCAGGCGGGTGGGCAGGGGGAGGCCGTTTCGACGTCTGCCCTTGTGCGCCGGATCAGCGAGCTTGCGGCCGGACAGGTGCCTGTTGCAGCGGCGCCAGTAGCACCACCGCCTCCCCCCGCCCCTGCTGCGCGTGCAGTGCCGGCGCCGACGCCGGCGGCGCCAGGCGGCGTTCGGCAGCTTGAAATCGAGATTGGCCCCTTGGAGCGACCCGAGCAGGCTGACGCCATTAAGGAGTTGTTCCGCGATATTCCCGGGCTCGGCGCGGTACGGGACGTTCCTACGACCTCGGCGGACATGCGCCTGTTCTCGGTCGAAACGACGTCGACCAACGATGATTTGATGGACCTGTTCGCGTTCCATGTGTCCAAGGACAGGGTTCGCATTCGTGAGGCTGGTGCGGCTGCTGCGAGTGCGGCGGAGCAGTCCGCCTCAGAGGCCGGAGGCGAAGCGGGCGGAGATGGAACGCCCTATGGTTTCTTCGACGGCGCGCCGGGTGCACCACATCTGGACATGCCTGCACCGAGCTCGATCAACCAGTCCACTGGTGTAGCAAAAACCACCGTGGCGGCAAGGCCGGCGGCGGAATCCAAAGGGGGTGGACAGGCACAGATGGAGTCGACGACGATCCGTGTGGACGTTAAAAAGGTCGATCAGTTGATCAATCTGGTCGGCGAGCTTGTCATCACTCAGGCAATGCTTGCGCAAAACAGCCGCGGGCTTGATGCGGGCGCGTATCAGCAGTTGCTTGCAGGGCTGGCAGACCTTGACCGCAATACCCGGGATCTCCAGGAATCTGTGATGTCGATCCGGATGATTCCGATGTCGATTGTTTTCAGCCGCTTCCCCCGTATGTTGCGAGATTTGGCGAACAAACTGGGTAAGAAGGTGGAACTGGTCACGCTTGGGGAAGCAACGGAGCTGGACAAAGGCCTTGTCGAGAAGATCACTGATCCGCTCACGCATCTGGTCCGAAATAGCTGTGATCACGGTATCGAAATGCCTGCCGACCGGCTTGCCAAAGGTAAATCGGAACACGGCACCATCACGCTATCAGCCTCCCACCAAGGCGGATCGATCGTGATAGAGGTGCGTGACGACGGAAAGGGTTTGTCGCGCGAGAAGATTCTGAGCAAAGCCCTGGAGCGTGGGCTGGACGTCTCCGAGCAGATGAGCGATGCAGAGGTTTGGCAGCTGATCTTCGCTCCAGGCTTTTCCACCGCAGACGAAGTTACTGATGTGTCCGGCCGTGGAGTTGGCATGGATGTGGTCAAGCGAAACATTGCCGCGCTGAACGGTTCCGTGGAAATCGACTCGGCGGAGGGCTATGGGATGAAGGTGTCGGTGCGCCTTCCTTTGACGTTGGCCATCATGGACGGAATGTCTGTTGGCGTGGGTGAAGAGGTGTATATCTTGCCGCTGTCCTCCGTCGTTGAGTCCTTCCAGGTCAACTCCAGTGACGTGAGTACGGTCGCGCAAGGATCTCAACTGGTCAAGGTGCGCGATGAGTACATGCCGGTGATCGCCCTTGAAAAGATCTTCCAGGTGCCGCGGTTCGATCTGGACAAGTCTAGCAACATCATGGTTGTGGTCGAGGCGGACGGAAGCCGGGTTGCGCTGCTGGTGGACGAATTGCTGGGCCAGCACCAGGTCGTGGTTAAAAACCTGGAAACCAACTACCGCAAGGTACCCAATGTCTCTGGCGCCACCATCCTCGGTGACGGGACTGTGGCACTCATCCTTGACACAGGCGGACTCGTTCGTCGCGCCCGCCATTGAAGAACTAAGCGGCGGCTGTTTAGCGGCGCCGCTACGAAAGGAGTCACCATGAGTGTGGTAGCGAAGTCTGCAGATTCAACAACTGCAGGAGCCCGTGAGTATCTGACCTTCCGACTCGACCAGGAAGAGTACGGGATCGACATATTGAAGGTTCAGGAAATCCGCGGTTACGAACCGCCGACTCGGATAGCGAACGCTCCCAATTTCATCAAAGGGGTGGTCAATCTACGCGGCACGATCGTTCCCATCGTGGATATGCGTCTGAAGTTCAATTGTGCGCAGGCGGACTACAACAGTTTTACTGTTGTGATCATCCTCAACCTCCGCAGTCGTGTTGTTGGTGTGGTCGTGGATTCGGTCAGCGATGTGATGGAGCTAAATCCCGACAGTATCCGTTCGGCTCCTGACATTGAAAGCGCCATTGACAACAGTTGCATCCTGGGACTTGGGTCGGTGGGAGAGCGCATGTTGATCCTTCTGGACATTGAGAAGCTGATGTCTGGGCTGGACATGGGGTTGGCATCGACCAGCGAGTAGATCGGGTACCTGCCGGGGCGTGGCGGCTCAGGGCATTCGTCAATGGGCATCTCAGTAGCCATATCTTTGAAGTAACGGCCCCTTTCTGGATGATCAATATGGCCTCGACCACCAGTGTCACATCTGCAGGACGACCTGCCCCGGCCAGAGCTGAAGCATCCGTGGCACAAGCAACTTCTGGCCCATTGGCTCAAGGTCGTGAGTTTGTCTGGACCAATGCTGACTTCGCACGCGTGCAGGCCCTGATTTATCAGAGAGCCGGAATCAGCCTGCATGATGGCAAGCATGCAATGGTGTACAGCCGTCTGTCACGACGGTTGCGCGAAACGGGCTATTCCAGCTTTCATGATTACCTAGCATGGCTTGAAAATCACGATGGCCCTGAATGGCAAGAGTTCGTCAATGCTCTCACGACTAATTTGACGGCCTTTTTTCGCGAGCAGCACCACTTCGAGATATTTGCCTCGCATCTGCGTACCAAACCTTCGCACAGCTGGCGAGTGTGGTGCAACGCTGCCTCGACCGGAGAGGAGCCGTATTCGATTGTGATGACCGCGATCGAGGCGTTGGGTCAAAACGCATCATTCAAGCTCACTGCCAGCGATATCGACTCGCGGGTACTGGCGACTGCTGCGAACGGCGTCTATCGTCTGGATAACCTGAAGGGGTTGACCCCTGATCGTATGCAGAAGTTTTTCCTGAAGGGGAAAGGGTCGAATGCGGGAATGGCGCGCGCCAAACCAGAGTTGCGCCGTGCGATCGAGTTTATGAGCGTCAACCTCATAAGGGACGATTGGCCGTTCAAGGAGCCATTTGATGTCGTTTTCTGTCGGAACGTGATGATTTATTTCGATGCGCCCACGCAGCGTCGTGTTCTTGAGCGGATCCATCGCGTTCTCAAGCCGGGTGGGATGCTTTTTGTGGGCCATGCCGAGAACTTCAGCGAGTCCAAGGACTTGTTCACTCTGCGAGGCAAGACGGTGTATGAACGCCGTTGAGCACTGTCTCTGACGCTCTGCTTGTTATTCTCATGACCACCACTCCAACCGGTATATCTTCGGCGCCCAGTTCTGTCAGTGTGGGCACCAGCGAGCGGCGAAGGGCTCCACGCATCGCTCCTCTCAGCGCGGACGTCTATTCAGCCGGCAGCGGACCGGCGCGGGAGTCCTCTTTGCAGGAGCTGAAGGCGCGCACCCGAAAACCAGGTGAGGCTTCATTTTTCTACTTGGATCACCACTTTCAGCACAACGCCGTCAAGGTGTTACCGGGGGAGTATTTCGTGTCGGACGAAAACTTGGTGATCATGACCGTGCTCGGGTCATGCATTGCCGCTTGTTTGTGGGATAGCCGTGCGCGAGTGGGGGGGATGAACCACTTCATGCTGCCTGACGGTGATCTAGCAGACGCGTCCGGTCGGTACGGATCGTATGCGATGGAGTTGTTGATCAATGAAATGCTGAAACTGGGTGCGCGTCGAGAAACCATGCAGGCCAAGATTTTTGGCGGTGCCCAGGTAATGGCGAATTTCACGACGATGAACGTGGGTGAGCGCAATACCAATTTTGTGTTGAACTACCTGCACACGGAAAGAATTCCGATCGTTTCCGACGACGTACTGGACATCTATCCGCGAAAGGTCGTTTTCTTCCCGATCACAGGTAAAGCCATGGTGAAGCGGTTGGCCCATGCCCACCCGGAAGCGCTGGTCGCGCAGGAAGTGCGCGGCAATGCAGCCACCGTCGCCAAGTCGACGTCCGGCGGTTCCGTCGATCTGTTTTAAAAGGTTTAGTTGATGAGCAGGAAAATCCGCGTTGTGGTGGTGGATGACTCAGCGCTGGTGCGCAGTTTGTTGTCCGAGATCATCAACCGCCAGCGCGATATGCAGTGCGTCGGTACGGCGAATGACCCGCTGGTAGCCCGCGAGATGATTCGTGAGCTTGATCCGGACGTCATTACGCTGGACGTTGAAATGCCGCGAATGGATGGCATCGATTTTCTTGGGCGCCTGATGCGTCTGAGGCCGATGCCGGTGGTCATGATCTCCACGCTCACCGAGCGAGGTGCCGAGGTTACGATGCGGGCGCTGGAGCTCGGCGCTGTTGATTTTGTGGCCAAGCCGCGTGTGGGTCTTGCCAGCGGGCTCAATGACCTCGCGTCACAAATCGTTGAAAAAATACGTGTGGCTGCAGTGGCCCAAGTACGCCGCGCCCCCACGCGCGAGTCGCAGCCGGCGGATGCCGGGGGTGGAGTGGCGATACCCATCACAACTGCATCACATGCGTTGCTAGGCAGACTGTCTACCGAAAAGCTGATTTGTATCGGTGCTTCGACAGGCGGTACAGAGGCCATCAAGGAAGTCCTGGTGCAAATGCCAGCGGATTCGCCAGCCATCGTGATCACCCAGCATATGCCACCGGGATTCACGACAAGCTTCGCTGCGCGGTTGAATGGACTCTGTCAAATCACGGTGAAGGAGGCTAGCAATGGCGAGCGAATCATTCCTGGCCATGCTTATATTGCTCCGGGCGGGACGCAGTTCCATGTTGCTCGCAGCGGCGCTAACTATGTCGCGGTTGTCGATGATGGTCCACCAGTGAACCGGCATAAGCCATCCGTCGAAGTACTGTTCAAATCCGCCGCCGCAGTGGTAGGGCGGAATGCTTTTGGGATCATGCTCACCGGAATGGGCAACGACGGTGCTGCCGCGATGCGCGAAATGAAGGATGCGGGTAGCTACAACTATGTCCAGGACGAGGCTACCTGTATTGTCTTCGGTATGCCGCGCGAGGCGATTGCGCATGGTGCAGCGGACGAAGTTCTCCCGCTGGGACAGATCGCCCCTGCGCTGATCTCCCGACTTCGAGGTGCAACAGATCGTCTGCACCATCGCATCTGATCTGAGAGTGCGAATACGCTACGAAAGCGGTTTCCTGAGGTCCGACTGCGCTCGTCTCCTCGGGGTCATGCGGAGCGTATTGCAGTTGTGGGCCGCTTAGCTGGAAAGAGCGCTCCATCGCTCCAAGGCTGTCATAAGCGCTTCTTCGATTTCAGCAGCTCGAACTGTCATGGCTGTTGCTGCGCTTGGATCACGGCTATAAAGCGCTCCATCGGCAAGCTTCTCGTGCAATGCCTTCTGTTCTGACTCCAGGGTGGCGATTTGCAAAGGCAATTCGTCGAGTTCTCTCTGCTCTCTGTAGGTCAGTTTTCTTCTGGTCCCGACGGGTGACATCGCCGTCGTTTTCGTTGCGGTGGTTTCCGAAGCCGATTTGTCTCCGATCGACCCTGCAGCGGCTTGGCTAGGCCGTTGATTGCTCTCTGCTGCCTGCAATGCCCGACTTCGCTTTGACTGAATAATCCAGTCCTGTACACCCCCCTCGTATTCTCTCCATAGTCCATCACCTTCAGCGGCAATGGTGCTAGTCACGACGTTGTCGAGGAAAGTGCGGTCGTGGCTCACCAGAAACACCGTTCCTTCATAACACTCCAGCAACTCTTCTAGCAGGTCAAGGGTGTCGATGTCGAGATCGTTTGTCGGTTCGTCAAGTACCAGTACATTGGCAGGGCGCGCGAAGAGGCGAGCCAAGAGCAAGCGGTTTCGTTCACCGCCTGAAAGAGATCGGACGGGCGAGTGGGCTCGGGCCGGGGAGAACAGGAAATCAGCCAAGTAGCTTTTGACATGCTTTCGCTGGTTTCCGATCTCGATCCATTCGCTGCCGGGGCTGATGAAGTCTTCAAGAGTTGCGTCCAGATCCAACGCATGCCGCATTTGGTCAAAGTACGCCACTTGCAGGTTCGCGCCTTGCCTGATGGTGCCCGCGTCTGGTTCGAGTTCGCCCAAAATCATCTTAAGAAGCGTGGACTTACCTGCACCGTTCGGGCCAATCAATCCCACCTTGTCCCCGCGAAGGATCGTGCTGGTAAACCCTCGAACAATCGTCTTTTCTCCGAATACCTTGGTGACGGCCTCGAGTTCCGCGACGATCTTGCCTTGGTATCCATTCGATCCCCCCGAGGCCACATCCATGCGGACACTCCCAACCACCTCACGTCTTGCCTCCCGTCGCGCCCGCAACTGCTCGAGTCTGCTAATTCGGCTTTGGCTACGTGTGCGCCTAGCTTCAACACCTCGTCGGATCCAAATTTCCTCTTGGGCCAGCAGCTTGTCTGCCTTGGCGGCGATGATTGCCTCTTGTGCAAGCTGCTCTTCTTTCTGGAGCAGGTATTGGGCGAAGTTACCCGGATAAGACCTCAACTGTCCCCGATCCAGCTCGACAATTCGCGTCGCCACACGATCCAGAAAAGAACGGTCGTGGGTAATGGTGACCACGCTGCCGGTGAAGTCGAGCAAAAGATCCTCGAGCCATTCGATCGAGTCGAGGTCAAGGTGGTTGGTTGGCTCATCGAGGAGCAACACGTCGGGTCGCGCCACCAGAGCTTGCGCAAGTGCCACGCGCTTTCTCGTTCCGCCCGACAAATCTCCAACCAGCGCATCAGGTGACAAATGCAAGCGCTGCAGCGTCTCTTCTACGCGCTGCTCCCAATTCCAAGCATCGTATGCCTCGATCTCGGATTGCAGGGCGTCCAAGTCGAGCCCGTCTGCACCAGATAGGTAGAGATCGCGTATAGAGATGACACGCTCAAGGCCCTTCGCGGCCGCAGCAAATACCGTTGCGTTGGAATCCAGGACTGGCTCTTGGGCTACAAATGCGATCCGCGTTCCTTGCTGGATCTGGAGGGAGCCATCATCGGGCTTAGCCAGGCCGCCCAGTATCTTCAGCAGTGAAGACTTCCCTGCGCCGTTCCGCCCTATCAAGCCAACCCTCTCTCCGCTTTCTATAGAAAAGCCGGCGCGGTCTAGAAGCGCTACGTGCCCGAAAGCAAGTTGCGCGTTGTTCAATGTGATGATTGCCATGGGTCATTATCGTGGAGGCTGTGCTGGGCGACCCCGTACCCTTGTCAAGGGGCACACCTCAGACCGTCTGGAGCGCTACTTAACGTCTCGAAAAAAAGAGGTGGTGCGCTGCCACGTGGATAATTTCCGTGCTATAGTGGAGGGCTTCGCTACTGAGAGCCACTTGCAAAGGTGGCTTGAGGTGGTGGGGCTGCTGAAGATGCTCTTGGGCTTGGTTCTGGGGCGTGTTTGGTGGTTGTGCTGA
>LNFM01001051.1_pt1 | contig 75236 bp, 64 predicted proteins | sample 596031 | NCBI WGS metagenome assembly LNFM01 (sample SAMN04254537, study PRJNA301005) | activated carbon metagenome | isolation source: dual media filters at the Ann Arbor, Michigan drinking water treatment plant | place: USA: Ann Arbor
ACACCAGCGGGCGCGTGATCTACATGGGCAGCCTGTCCAAGACCCTGGCGCACGGCCTGCGCCTGGGCTACCTGGTGGCGCCGGCCGAGCTGGTGCGCGAGCTGCGTGCGCTGCGTCGGCTGATGATGCGGCACGTGCCCACCAACAACCAGCAGGCCGCGGCCAGCTTCATTGCCCACGGCCACCAGGAAGCCTTCGTGCGCCGGCTCAACGTGGCCTACCGCGACCGGGCGCGCACCTTGCGTGCGGCGCTGGCGGCGCACGTGCCGGGGCTGCAGGCGGTGTCGGCGCAGGGTGGCTCGGCGTTGTGGGCCAGTGCCGGCAAGGACGTCGACACGCGCGAGCTGGCCGCGCGGCTCTACAAGCTGGGCGTGGTGGTGGAGCCGGGTGACGTGTTCTTCGCCGGCACGCGGCGGCCGCGGCACCACCTGCGCATCGGCTACTCGTCGATCCCCGTCGAGCGCATCGAGGCCGGCGTGCGCGTGATCGGCGGCGAGCTGGCGCAGCTGTCGCGGGCGGGTGCGCGGCGGCCGTAGGGCGGAGCCCACTCGCACCCGGCCGGGCCCGGGTGCCACCGCCAGACTCAGGCATGCGCAGCGACTTTGCCGTGGGCCCGGCTCTCGATCGTCGTCAGGCCTGATCGTCGAGCAGGCAGGTCTCCCAGGTCGACGCCTGCGGACCTTGAGGTGCTGAGCCCGGGCCCAACGATGTCCCGGGGATCTCTCAAGCTGCGCTGGAGGCGGTGCAGCGGCACCGCAGCCCGTTCGTTCAGTCCGCCTGCAGGCCGATGCGCCTGACCACCGCGCCCCAGGTCTTGAAGTCCGCCGCCAGGCGCGTGGCGGTGGCTTCGGGCGAATCCGCCACCACGGCCTGGTCGCTCAGGCGCAGCCGCTCGGCCACGTCGGCTTGCCGCAGCGCATCACCGAGCGCCTTGGTCATGGACTCGACGATGGGCCGGGGCGTGCCCTTGGGCGCATGGAGCACCAGCGAGAAGGTCGCGTCGAATCCCGGGAAGCCGGCTTCGGCGACCGTGGGCACCTCGGGCAGCAGCAGCGAGCGCCTGGCGCCGGACACGGCCAGGGCCACCAGCTTGCCCGCGGTCACCTGGGGCAGCACCGTCGGGCCGGCCAGGAAGCCGCAATCGACCTGACCCCCCATGACGTCCTGCATGGCGGGCGCCGGGCCCTTGTAGGGCACATGGGTCATGTCGATGCCCGCCACGCCCTTGAAGAGTTCGGTGGTCAGGTGCCCCGGTGAACCGGCACCGCCCGAGGCATAGCTCAACGGCCTGGCCTTGGCCAGGCGGACCAGGTCGGCCACCGTCTTCAGCCCGAGCCCCGGGTGGCAGACGAGGGTCTGGCTGAAGGCGCTGGCGCGCATCACGGGCACCAGGTCTTCGGGCTTGAAGACCAGCTTGGGGTAGACATGCGGGTTCACGGTCAGCTGCGTGTCGGTCGTCCACAGCCAGGTGTAGCCGTCGGGCGCAGCGCGCGCCGCCTCGGCGGTGCCGATGTTGCCCGCGGCACCGGGCTTGTTGTCGATGAGCAAGGGCTGCTTCAGCACGGGCTGCATCTTGTCGATGGCGGCGCGCAGCACGATGTCCGACGGGCCGCCGGGCGGCAGCGGCACGATGATGCGCACGGGTTTGTCGGGCCAGCTGCCCTGGGCGTGCACGCCCAGGGTGGAAGCCAGGCCCAGGGTCAGCATCGAGCGGCGGGTGTTCATCGGGCTTGTCTCCTTTTGGGCCTCGGGTGAAGTAGAGCATGTCGCTGCCCGGTCGGTAAACTGGCGTGACGCGGCCTGCCGCCGCGCTGGCGCGCCTGCTGACGGAGATCGGCCGCACGCTGTTGAAGCGGGGCTGAGCGCCGCTGGGGCGCCGTGGCTCATTGCGCCGGCAAGCCCGCTTCGCGCAGCGTGTCCAGCAGCTGATCCAGCTGCGCCAAGCAGGCCGGGTCGAAAGTGGGCGCGTAGGTGGTGCGGACCGCGGCCAGGCTGCCGAAGGCCGGGTGTTCGCGGCGCAGCGTGGCCACCCACTCGCGGGCTTGATCCAGCGCGCCCAGCCGCCAGGCGGCCACCGCGCCAACCAGAAAGAGCTGCCCGTACGACGGGTTGACCGCCAAGCCGCGCTGCGCCTCATGCAGGGCCGCCTTCGGGTCACCAGTGGCCACGCTGGCTTCTGCTCGAACCCAGTGCCAGATCACGCGCAGCGGCTCCAGCGGACTCATCTCGAAAGCCTTGTCGCACAGGGCGCGGGCCTCGTCGTGTCGCCCGTGGCGCTCGGCGGAGTAGGCCAGCAGCCCATACGCGGCCGCATACGACGACGACAGCCGCAGGCAGTGCCGCAAGGATTCGTCACCCCGTTCGCGCTGCCCCAAGGACCGTGCCGACAGCGACAGCACGTACAGCGCATCGGGGTCGCGCGGGTCGAGCATCACCGCGCGCTCGGCTTCGGCAAGTGCGCGTGCCAGTTGCTCGGGGCGGGGCTCATCGCTCCAGTGGTAGTTGGCGGCGCGCCAGTCGGCATACGACAGGCACATCCAGCCCTGGCTCAGATCGGGCGCCAGGGCCACCGCCGAGCGGGCCAGCCGCGTGGCGCGCTGGTTGGTGTCGGGCGTCTGTGCGCGGGCGAACAGCTGCACCCAGGCCTGCGCGGCGAAGGCGCGTGCCTGCACCTCGGCATCGCTGGCCGGTACCAGGGCTTCGCGGCTGGCCAGGTCGTTGAGCTCGAAGCGCAGCGCCCGCGCCAGGCGGCCCACCACCACGCCCGCGGTGGCGTGCCAGGCGCTGGCAGGCAGCGTCAGCTCGTCGGCCCAGGTCTGCGTGCCGCGGCGGCCGTCGATCACCTGCACGCCCACATGCAGCATGTCGCCGCGCTGCTCGAGCTGGCCGTCGACGACGTAGCGCACGCCCAGCTCCTCGGCCAGCTTCTGCGGCGGCGGGTGGCGCTGGCCGAAGGTGAGCATGGTGCCCAGCGCCACCACGGTCAGGCCCGGCTGTCGCGACAGCTCGAAGATCAGCGCACCGGTGAGGCTCTCGCTCAGGAACGAGAGCGACTCCGGCAGCCCGCGCATGATGAACGGGAGCACGGCCACCGAGCGCGGGCCCAGGCGCGGCTCGTCGGCCGGCGCGGCAGCGGTACTCGTCACCGCCGGGGCGAGCCGATCCAGAGGGGAGACGGTCGGTGGGGCAGCGGCCTCGTGCCCCGCCGGCATCACCGGCTCCACCTTCGTCGCCAGCCGGTAGCCCTTGCGCGGCACGGTGGCGATGTGGTCCGGCCCCAGCACCTTGCGCAGCTGCGCCACTGCGTCGTAGAGCGAGCTGGGCGTCACCACGAGGCCCGGCCACACGGCGTCGAGAAGGTCGTCGGCCAGCACCACCTCGCCGCGCGCCTGGGCCAGCACCACCAGCAGCCGCATGGTGCGGGGCTCGAGCTTGTGCGCGGGCCCCCCCTGTCCCGCCTGTCCCGCCACCTCGTCCCGGGACACCCACACCTGCCATGGGCCCAGGCTGAATCGGTCAGGCAGTGGGTGAGCGGCGGAGGTGTTCACAGGCGCCCATGATGCCCCACGGCCGCGTCCCTTCCACCCAGCGCCGAGCGCGTTTAGGAACGTTTCGAATCGCTTAAGACCGCCCTGGCCGGGGACCGGCAACACTGCCGCTGTCCCGCACTGTCCTGCGCTTTGGGCACGGCCGGCACGGGTCTGAGAAATCCCCGAGAAGACCTTGAGCCCCGCCTCAGCCTAGGCCGCGAGCCTGGGGCCACGATGCCGACACCCCAACCGAGGAGATCGACATGAACCGCAGAACCCACCTGATGGCCCACCTGCTGATGCTGGGCTCGATGGCCCTGGCCGCCACCCCTGGCCCGGGCTGGGCCCAGGCGCCTGCCGCCTACCCCGGCAAGCCCATCCGCCTGGTGGTGCCGTTCCCTGCCGGCACGGCCCCGGATGTGCTGGCGCGGCTGCTTGCGCCGGCCTTGAACGAGCAGATGTCGGCCAACGTCGTGGTGGAGAACGTGCCGGGCGCCGGCGGCACCATCGGGGTGGACCGCGTGGCCAAGTCGGCCCCCGACGGCTACACGCTGCTGATGTCGGGCGACGCTGCGCTGGTGCTCACCGGCGGTGCCTTCGGCCTGAACCCGCCCTACGTGACGCTGCGCGATCTGGCGCCGATCGCGCAGCTCGTCATCACGCCCAACGTGCTGGTGGTGGCCAACGACGTGCCGGCGCGCACCGTGCCGGAACTGGTGGCGCTGGTGCGCAGCCAGCCGGGCAAGTTCAGCTACTCGTCCAGTGGCATCGGGCTTTCGCAGCACCGTGCCGGCGAGCTGATGAACAGCATGGCCGGACTGGACCTGGTGCACGTGCCGAATCCGGGCAGCCCTTGGGCCGATGTGCTGGCCGGCCGCACGCAGCTGATGTTCGGCAACATCATGCAGGCGCTGCCCTTCATCAAGGAAGGCAAGGTCCGCGCGCTGGCGGTCACGTCCACCACGCGCGCCGCCGCGGCGCCCGAGCTGCCCACCGTCAGTGAAAGCGGCCTGCCCGGGTTCGAGTCGCTGGCCTGGTTCGGCGTGCTCGCACCGGCCGGCACACCGCCGGCGGTGCTGCAGCGGCTGGAGGCCGAACTGCAGAAGGCGATGGCCACACCGGCCATCAAGGAGCGCGTGGCCCTGATGGGCGCGATGCCCGGGGTGATGAACCCGGCCGGGTTCACGCGTGTGATCGAGGCCGAGACCCGCCGCTGGGCCCTGAAGCCGGGGGCCGCGGCCGCGGCACCCGCGACGACCACCACCGCGCAGAAGCCCTGAGCGCGGCAGGCCGCACCATGCTGCTCTCCCTGGGCCATGTGACGGTGCTCAGCACCGACCTCGAGCGCACCGAGCGCTTCTACTGCGACCTGCTGGGCCTGCGTGTCGGCCCGCGCCCGGCGATCCGCATCCCGGGCTGCTGGCTCTACCTCGGGGACCAGCCGGTGCTGCACGTGCTGGCGCGCCAGGCGGCGGCACCGTCGGACGAAGCCCACCCGGTGATCGACCACTTTGCGCTGGACGCCGAAGACCGGGCCGGCTTCGAGCACCGGCTGCAGGCCGCCGGCCAGCCCTTCGAGAGCCGGCGCCTGGCCGACAGCGGCATCTGGCAGATCTTCCTGACCGACCCGGACGGCGCGCGCGTCGAGTTGAGCTTTGCGCCACGGCCGGACCCGGCACCGGTTTAGGAACGTTTTGGACGGCTACAAGACGCAGCGCCTGCAGGCCGCGCACAGTGGCACCACGGCCCGCAGCCGTTCTTCAGCCTCCAGCCTGGAGCCGCCATGAGTGCCTATGTGATCTTCGACGTCGAGATTCGCGACACGTGCAGCTCGGCGCGCAGGTCCTCTGGCGCCTTGCCATGAGCACCGCCGCTGCCACGCCCGAAGACGTCGTCGCCTTCTGGTTCCCCGACGGCGACGCACCCAGCCCGCAACAGCACCAGCGCTGGTGGCACTGGCGGCAGCGGGGCGGTGCCCACCACGAGGTGGTGGCGCGGTACTCGGCGCTGACGGACCGCGCGGCGGCGGGCGAGCTGCAGGCCTGGGCGCATCACGCCACGGGCCGGCTGGCGCTGATCCTGGCGCTGGACGCGTTCACCCGCGCGGTGTGGTCGGGCACGCCCCGCGCCTGGTCCGGCGGCCCCGCGGCGCGCGAGCTGTGCCTGCAGGGGCTGGCCAACGGCCACTTCGACGCGCTGCCCCGGCTCTGGCACAAGGCCGCGTTCATGTCGCCGCTGGAGCAGGTCGAGTGCGACGACCCGGCCCGGCACCTGGCCCACCTGGACACGGCCATCGCCATCGCGGACCAGCTGGCCGGGCAGTCGCCGGCGGCGCTGCGGCCCTGGTACGTGAGCAGCGCCGACCAGTTGCGCAGACACCGCGCCGTCATCGCGCAGTTCGGCCGCTACCCGCACCGCAACGCGCTGCTCGGTCGCGAGAGCACGCCGCAGGAGCTGGCCTTCATCGCCAGCGGCGACTTGCCTCGCAGGTCGTGGCCACCTTCCACGTAAGCACCTGCACCACGCCATCGGCATCCAGCCCAGACTTCGACGGCGCGTGCTACCTGTTCGCCAGCACGCAGAACAAGGCGGCCTTCGCGGCGGCCCCGGACCGCTACCTGCCCCAGTTCAGCGGCCTGTGTGCCACCGGGATCTCGCTGGGCAAGGAGATCAAGGGCGACCCGACCACCTGGAAGATCGTGAACGACAAGCTGTACCTCTTCAGCACGGCCGAGCGCATGCCCGCCGATGCGCAGGCGACCGAGACGGTGGCGCGGGCGAGGGAGAACTGGGGCAAGAGGAGGTAGCGGGTCGGCCTGCGATCGGCCTATCACCGTCGCACCTGACGGTGAGGTTCGGGCGCCCGATCCGCCGCGGGGCTTCAAGGCATCGCGGGCCGACGATCCGCGGTGCGTCACGCCAGGGCCAGTTGCGGCGCGCGCTGCACCAAGGCCAGGATGTTCGGCAGTGCTGCCTCGGTGGCACGCCGGCCGGCCTCGACCAGGTAGGGCATGGCTCCGGTGTCGAACAGGCCCACGCGCCTTTCCAGCCTGGGCACGATGCTCAGCAGCCGGGCGCCGCCTCCCTGCGCTTCCGCCAGACGGGCCTGCATGAGGTTGTTGGTGAGCGCCGAAGTCACCTGCGCCAGCATTCGCGTGGGGCCGTCGATGCGGTAGGGCATCGGCGACTCGAAGCCCAGTGCCAGCACGGCTTGGGCGTCGAAGGCCGCGCTCACGGGCAGCGGATCGGCGACGAACCCGTCGATCAGGCGGCGCCCGTCCAGGTGCACCGGCGAGAACATGAACGGCAAGGCGATGCTCGCGCGCAGCGCCGTCACCAGCGCGCCCTCGCGCAGCACCACGCGTTCGCCGGTGGAAGCGTCCGTGGTGGTGACGCGCAGGGCAATGCGCAGATGCTCGATGCGCACATCGCCGAAGGCCTGTTCCAAGCGCTGCATCACCGGGCCGTCGTCGCGCAACGAGAAGTCGGCGTCGAACCGGCCCAGGCGCGGCCAGAGCATCTGCGGCACGGCCTTCCAGCGGCGCTTGCGCGTCACTTCGGGCGACCACAGGGTCGTGGCCAAGCGAATGGCTTCGCACGCATCGTGCCCGGCAGCGATGAGCGCACCGAACATCGCTCCGGCACTGCAGCCCACCACCAGATCGGGCACCAGGCCCTCCCGAGCCAGCACCTCCACCATGCCGAGCGCGGCAATGCTGCGCACGCCACCGCTGCCCAACACCAGGGCAAAACGTGGCGGGCAGGTCGGGCTGGGACGATGGGTCGGTGGCGGCATGGACGTGTCTCCCGATGAAGCGGCTTGCATGTGAGGCCTCAGAGCGCCAAGGCGTGGGGGCCGGCGGGCCAGGCGCGCCGGAGCCACGAACGCAAGCTGGGCCTTACGGCGGGGAGCGGCACGGCTTGTGGGGCGAGCCACCGCAGCGCCCTGACGACTTGCTCGTCGTCGGCGGCCGGGCTCAGCGCAAAGCCACAGCGTTTCATGAGGTTCAACATCGGCAGGTTGCCGTTCAAAACATCGCCATGCAGCCATTGCAGCCCGGCGTTCGTGGCAGCGCGCTGCAGCGACTGCATGGCCCATGCACCCACGCCCAGGCACTGCCAGCCGTCGGCCACGACGAGCGCGAACTCGGCGCCGTCGCCGCCCGGCTCGACGACGTAGCGGGCGTCGGCGATCAACTGCTCCGCTCCGTCGACCTCGGTGGTCACCACCATGGCCAGATGGCGGCTGTAGTCGACCTGACTCATCTGCAGCAAGTGACCCGGCGACAGCCGGAGGGCCCCGTGAAAGCGGTTGCGCCGCGTCTCGGGCGCCAGACCATCCAGCAACTGCTCCAGCAAGGCGGCGTCTTGCGGCAGGATCGGCCGCATCGTCAGCAGGCGCTCCCGCCGGTGCCCCCGGGTTTCGATGAGCGTGGCCGGGTAGTGGTGGATCTGGTAGGGCGGGGCGGGTTGCTGTGAGAGTGGCATGGCATGCTCCAGAAGTGCCGGGTTGCTTGCTGTTCGCCGTGCCGGGCTGCGATGGGCGGCACGCGCCAGGCGACTGTGTCGGCCTCGCCCCCACTGATGCCCCACCGATAGGAGCAATCGGGCGTCCTTCTTGCGTTGCTAGACTGCCGTCTCACATGAGCTGCCCTGCGAACCTTCTTCGATGAGGCCCACAAGCCCGCCCGTTGTGCCTGGTGTGCCTTCGGGCGGAGCGTTCATCGAGGCGTGGCGACGTTGGGACGTCGCGGCGCTCAGCCAGGCTTGCGAGGCGTGGGGCGCACTTCAGGCTGGCGACGCAGCTGAGCTGGCGTACTGGCGTGCAATGGCTGATTTCATGGTCGAAGACGCCGACGCGCTCACCTGGCTCGACCGGGCCTGGCACGGATTTCGGGCGGGTGGATGCGACGAGCAGGCTGCCGTGGTGGCCAACGCAGCCTTGGTGTTGTGCCTGTTGGACAGCGGCGCCATGAGCCAGTTGGACGAGTGGCACCTCCGCGTGGAGGCCGGCACGCCGGCAGACGTCGGCGAGCCGCTGTCGGACCTTTGGTTGCGGCTCGGACTCCTGGCGCGCGTCTCATTCGACAAGGCGGATTCGGCAGGCGCCGCGCAGGCGGCAGCAAGTTTGCTGAACGAGTTGCAGCCGCTGAAGGCCGCTCTCTCGCCGCACGAGCGTTTGCTGGTGGCCATGGTGTTGATCGAGTACGACTTTGCCGTCACGCGCTTTGATCAGATCGACTACCTCGCCAATCTGGTGGAGCACCCAGCGCTTTTCGACGCAGCCGCACCGGCCCTGCGCGCCAGATGGGTGTGCACGCACGGGTTCGCCCTCTACCACGTGGGCAACCACGAGCGGGCCGAAAGAGTCTGGCGGCGTGCGCTGTCCATGGCGCATGACGCCGGACCGGGCAACCTGCTGGGCCTGAAGCTGACGATCGCGCTGGCGCGCCTTCTGCTGGATCGTGGGCGTGTCGAAGAGGCCGACCGCATCATTCAAGCCGTCGATCCTCGCTGGGGCGGTGGACGAACGCTGCAATTGGTCGAGCTGCAGCAGACGCGTGCAAGGGTGCAGTTGCTGCGCGGCCAGCCGGCTGGTGCTTTGGCCACGCTCGACGAGGCCGATCGCCTGGCCGCAGTGGCTGGGCTGTCCCAATCCGAAAACGGAGGCCGCCTGACTGATCGGGCACAGGTCTACATCGCGTTGGACCGTGGTGACGACGCGCAAGCCGTGTTCGCACGGATGGTGGCAGAACAAAGCGGGCGTTCTGGTCAGGTCTCCATTTCCCTTCAGCATCTGTTGCGGGCCTGGACGAACCGCGTTGCCGACCCGGCCGGCAGCCGACAAGACCTGGCGAAGGGCCTGGCGGTGGCACAAGCGGTGCGCTACACCATGTTCTTTCGACTGTTGCCGGGGATGGCAGCCTCGGTGTGTGCTCTGGCCCTGCGCAGTGATATCGCCCCGCAGTTCGTGGACGAGGTGATTCGAAGCCGGCAGCTGCCCGCACCTGTGGACGCCGATGGGCACTGGCCGTGGCCGTTGTGGTTGGTCCTGCTGGGCGGCTTCGACATGCGCCGAGACGGCAAACTGGAGCCGAGCAGCCCCAAGACCCAGCAGAAGCCACTGGAACTGCTGCGCCTGCTGGCCTGTGCGCGAAACCTGTCGGTCGGAGCGCAGGCGGTGACAGCCGCACTGTGGCCCGACGCCGACGATGCCGCAGCGCGCAAGAGCCTGGAGATGGCCGTGCTGCGGCTGCGCCGGTTGCTGGGCGATGCCACGCTCCTGCGAGTGAGCGATGGCCGGGTTGCGCTGGATGCAGAGCGCGCCAGTTCGGATGTGCAACAGCGGCGCAGGCTGATCGAGCGAATCGAGTCCCTGGCCATGCGTTCGAGCGGTCCGGACGCCGGTCACACCCTGCAGGCGGAATGCCTGGCTTTGCTGGAGCGCGTCATCGCCCTGTCGCGCGGCGACCTGTTGCCCGGGCTGCCGCCCACGCCCTGGCTGGAGGCCGAGCGCAAACGATGCCGCGACGACACGGTGCGCGCTGCCATGGCCGCTGCAACGGTGATGGAACGTCTGCAGGTGGGACCGGCCGAGCGCGAGCTGCTGGAGACGGCACTGCGCATCGAGCCGCTGGCTGAATCGCTGGTGCGGCGCCTGATGCACGCCCACGAGCGGGCTGGTCAACGAGGCGACGCGCTACGGGTCTTCGAAGGCTACCGTCAGCACCTGAAGGGCCGCGGCGCCAAGCCCGGCGAGCAGATCGAGGCGCAGTGGCGCGCGCTGCTGGCGCAACCGCTGCAGCCGGTGAAAGGGCCAGCCTCCAGCACATAGGCCGCGCGCGGCGGTGTCCTGCGCAGCGAGTCCCAGCCGACGGCGCTGCCGGACACCGCGAAATGACACCGAGCTGGGTTGGTCCAGGGTTGTGGGACTCCTGCCCGCGCACGGCGCACGGCGTCGAGCACCGACGCCCTGAGACCCGTGGATGGAAGATCGGGTATCCGTCGGGCTGGCTCAGCGGCCTGCACGGGCGCCTGCCAAGTCCTGAGCGGGGTGCGGCCGCTGATCCAGGGCATGGCCTTGGCGGCCGGCATGCAGTGCGCTCGAGAATCCCTGACGCCAGGCCACTGGCGTCAACCCGAAGGCCTTGCGCATGTGCAGGCGCAGCACCGTGGCCGACGCAAAGCCGGCCCGTTGCGCGATGCGCTCCACCGGCTCTGCCGTGGAATGCAAGCCGCTCAGCCAACAGCCATTGTTTGGGCGTCGTGCCCGTCACCTGGCGGAAGTGGCGCGTGAAGCTGCGGCGGCTCATCGCGGCGCCGTCGGCCATGCGGTCCAGGTCGTGGTCGTCGGCCAGCGACGCGCGTACGCGGTCGAGCAGCGCGGCAATGCGTGCATCGCCTTGCGTGTCCGTCAGGGGCTGTTCGATGAACTGCGCTTGGCCCCCTTGCCGGTGCGGTGCCACCACCAGCCGACGTGCCACGCGGTTGGCCACGTTCGCGCCATAGTGGCGGCGCAGGAGGTGCAGGCCACAGTCCAGCCCGGCGGCCGTGCCGGCCGAGGTGACGACCTGCCCCGCATCCACGTACAGCACACCCGGTTTCAGGCGCACCGACGGGTAGCGGCGCGCAAACTCGTCGACCGCCGACCAGTGCGTGGTGGCCTCCTGGTCGTCCAGAAGCCCCGCCTCGGCCAGCAGGAAGGCGCCCAGACAAAGCCCCACCAGCAGCGCGCCACGTCTGTGCGCGGCCACCAGTGCTTTCAGCACGGCGTCCGGGGGGCGCTCTGCAGGGTCGCGCCAGCTTGGCACGATGACCCAGTCGGCCCAGCGCAGGGTGCTCAGGCCGTGGCGCGTGTGCACCTCGAAACCGGCCGTGGTGCGCAGCGGCCCGGGCTCGCCGGCACACACGCGCAGGTCGAAGACCGGCGCTCCGGGGTGCCGATCGCCGAACAGCACGCAAGGAACGGCCAGGTGAAACGGGCTGATGCGGTCGAAGGCCAACACCGCCACGCGCAGCGGGCGTCCGGCGGGCAGGGCCTGCAACGGTGCGATGGTTTGACGGCGGGGGGATTGGCGTCTCGACATGGTTGGCCCGAAGCTTTCGCTCATTGTCTTTCAGGCCACTCGCGCGGGCCCGCCAGGGTGACCAGAATGCCGGTCCCTCTGCTGCACTCGCGCCTGACCGTGCCCCTGTCCATGTCTTCCCGATGGCTCAACATCGCCCTGCTCGCCGGCGTCGCCTACTTCTGCGCCATGGCCGTGGCGCACTTCTTCGGCATCAAGTGGCCGCTGCTGTTCGTCTACTACGACGTGCCCTTTCACGCCTACCAGGACAAGATCATCTCGTTTGCCGTGGTGGCCTACGCCTGCCTGTGGTGGAGCGCCGCACGCGAACGCAGCGTGGTGCCGGCCGCGCTGCTGGCCCTGGGCTTCACCGTGGTCGGCCTGGCGGCGGTGAACCTCTCGGACGCGCTGGCCTCGGTGCTGAACGGACGTTCCACCCAGGCCTACTGGTGGCAGACGGCCATGTTCGCTGGGTACTGGGTCTTGTTGTTTGTGCTGTACCGGCGCACCAGCGCCAAGGCCTGAGGGGCGTTGCGATGAAGCCAACTGCCCCGCCGCCCGCCCTTGACGCGCTGCGCGCGCAAGAGGCCGAGATGATCGAGATCCGGCGCGAGATCCACGCGCAGCCGGAACTGGCCTATGAAGAGCATGTGACGTCGGCGCTGGTGGCCGAACGCCTGGAGCGTTGGGGCTGGGAGGTGCACCGTGGCCTGGGCGGCACGGGGGTGGTCGGCACCCTTCGCCATGGATCGAGTCCGCGCCGCATCGGCATCCGCGCCGACATGGACGCGCTGCCGGTGCAGGAGACCAGCGGCAAGCCCTGGGCCAGCAAGGTCTTCGGCAAGATGCACGCGTGCGGGCACGACGGGCACACGGCGATGCTGCTGTCCGCGGCGCGACATCTGGCCGCCACGCGCCAGTTCGACGGCACCGTCCATGTCGTCTTCCAGCCGGCCGAGGAGGGCGGCGGTGGCGCGCGGCGCATGATCGAAGAGGGCTTCTTCGACCTGTTTCCTTGTGACGCCATGTTCGCGATGCACAACGTGCCCGGCCTGCCCGAAGGCCGCTTCTCCATCGTTGCGGGGCCGGCCATGGCCAGCGCCGACACCTGCATCATCCGCGTGCACGGCAAGGGCACCCACGCGGCCATGCCGCAGGCAGGCGTGGACACGGTACTGGTCACCGCCTCGATCGTCGTGGCCTTGCAGAGCATCGTGTCGCGCAACCTGCACCCGCTGGAGATGGGCGTGGTCACCGTGGGCGCAATGCAGGCCGGGCACGCCCCCAACGTCATCCCGGCCGAGGGCGAGCTGCGCCTGTCGGTGCGCGCCTACACGCCGGCCGTGCGCGACCTGCTCGAGCGCCGCATCGCCGAGGTGGCGCAAGCGCAGGCGTCGGTCTTCGGAGCCAGCGCCGAGGTTGACTACCAGCACCGCTATCCGGTGGTGATGAACGATGCCGACCAGGCCGCGCTGTGTCGCCGTGTCGTCACCGATTGGTGTGGCGAAGATGGCCTGATCCAGAACCCGCAGCCGGTGCCCGGCAGCGACGACTTCGCGTTCTTCCTCGAACGGGTGCCGGGTTGCTACCTGTTCATGGGGAGTGGCGAGGACCAGCGGGGCGATTGCATGCTGCACAACCCGGGCTACGACTTCAACGACCGCGTGCTGTCGACAGGCGCCAGCCTGTGGGTGCGGCTGGCTGAAACCGCGCTGCCTTCGACGCAGCCGCTCCAGGCTTCAAAGCCGCGAGCCGCGGGTTCCGCAGACCTCTAGGGAAGCCCTGATGTCGCACATGCGCATTTTCGATAGGCCGCAGCCCGATGCCGTGCCCAGAATCAGGCGCATTCAGGCAGAGCTTCAAAAAGGGTACAGGTATGGATCGCCGTACGGTGTTGCGTGTTTCGGGGCTGCTCGCTTCAGCGTGTGCAGGGCTGGTGTTCGCATCGTCGCCCGCACGAGCGCAGGGGTTTCCTTCGAAGATGCTCAACCTGGTGGTGCCCTACCCGCCCGGTGGCGCGTCTGACTTCGTCGCCCGGTTGATCCAGCCCGAATATCAGAAGCAGATGGGTCAGCAACTGGTGGTCGAGAACATAGGTGGCGTCGGCGGTGCGCTGGGGGTGCAGCGGGTGCTGTCGGGCCCAGCCGATGGCCACACGCAGTTGTTGGCCACGCCAATGGAGCTGGTGCTGGCACCGCTGGCGCTGTCGGCAGTCAAGTTCAAGCCCGAGGACATCCGCCTTGCCGGGATGATCGCCAGCACCTCGGTGGTGCTGCTGGTGCCCGCCAGTTCACCGGCCAGGACGATTGACGAGTTCGTCGCGCTGGCTAAGGGCAGGCAGTTGAACGTCGGCAACGTGGGCGTGGGGTCGCTGTACCACCTGATGGCCGAGAAGTTCGCTCAGCAGGCAGGCGTCAAGTTCACGCATGTTCCCTACAAGGGAGGCGGACCGCTGGTGACTGACATCGTGGGCGGGACCATCGATGCATCCTTCTTCCCGCTGGCTGGGCCGACGCCGGGCATGATCAGGGACGGCAAGATCAGGGCCCTGGGCATATCTGCAGTCAAGCCCCATGCCATGTTCCCTGACGTGCCGTCGATTTCCGGTCACAGGACCTTTCCCGGGTTCAACTACGACATCTGGATCGGCGTGCAGGTGCCCAGGTCTACGCCCGATGCCGCAGTCGACCGCATCAACGCTGCCATGAACGCGGTCCTGCAGAACCCAGAGGTGCGCAAAGGTCTCGAAGGCACGGCCAGTACGGTGGCCGAGCCACTGAACCGTGCCGAACTGGACCGGTTGTACAGAGCCGAGGTCGAACGCTACCAAGCCATTGCCAAGGACATCAAGCTGACGCCTCAGTGAACCCCGCGGGGCCGCCTGCGTGAGGGTCATGGACAAGCAGGGCCGGCCTTGTCTGCTGCGCTGGTGCAGTGTCAGGGCGCACAAGCCCAGCGCCGTGGCCCAACCAAACTGCGCGCACGACCCTGCCCATGACCATGCCCATGCCTGAGGCCGAGCTGCCGGACCCGCCCGAACAAAAGGGCATGTGGTCGTGGCGTGTGGAGACGAGCGAGCTGGACATGCACGCGCGCTCGCAACCCGGTTGGCAGCTGCACTATGAGCAGCGCTCGCGCGGGCGCTTCGCTGGCCTGGTGCACCACGTCATGCTCCCTGGCGTGCGCCTGGTGCTGGAGCGCTGCAACGTTGCGGTGCGGCAGACCGGGCTGTTTCCGGAGGGGCACCACGTCTTTGCCTTGGCGCTGGAGTCTGAAGCACCCGCCATCTTCAACGGCCAGCGGGTGGATCCTGGGGCCTTTCGGTCAGTGCCCGTGGGTCGAGCGGCGGTTTCACCGTTCTGGCGGATGACGTCGACTGTCCAGCGTGACGAGATTGCCGATCCACCTTCTGACGGACCATGCGCCAGAACCGGCGCATCACCACAACACCCCTGCGAGCCGACATCATGACCATCTTCAACGACTATGAAGCCCACGACGCACTGGGCCTGGCCGACCTGATACGCCGCCGCGAAGTCTCGGCGGCCGAGGTGCTGGAAGCCGCGATCGAACGCGTCGATGCGCGCAACCCCGCGCTCAATGCGGTGGTGCACACCTTCTTCGACGAGGCACGCGCCACCGCCGCGCAGCCCTTGCAGGGCCCCTTTGCAGGTGTGCCCTTCATGCTGAAGGACCTGGGCGTGCAGGTGCGCGGCCAACGCGTCACCAACGGCAGCCGTTTCTGGCAAGACCAGATCTGCACCAAGGACAGCACGCTGGTGCAGCGCTACCGTGCAGCGGGCCTGGTCCTGATGGGCATGACCTCGACGGCAGAGTACGGCTTGTCGTGCGACACCACGCCCAGCCTGCAGGGGCCGACGCTCAATGCCTGGGACGCGTCGCGCATGCCGGGCGGATCGAGCGGCGGTGCGGCCGTGGCGGTGGCCTCGGGCATGCTCCCGGCGGCGCATGCCAGCGACGGCGGGGGCTCGATCCGCATTCCGTCGTCGTGCAACGGCGTGTTCGGCCTGAAGCCCAGCCGCGGCCGCAATCCGATCGGGCCGGATGTGGGCGAAGGCTGGAATGGCTTGTCGGTGCAGCACGTCATCACACGAACCGTGCGTGACAGTGCCGCCTTCCTCGACGCCACGCACGGCCCGGAGTCTGGCGATCCGTATGCCGCGCCCACCTTCTCCGGCAGCTACCTCCAGGGCATCGGCCAGCCCGGGCCGCGGCTGCGCATCGCGTTCCAGCAAGTCGACCACTTCGGCGGTGCGATGCACCCGGTCACGGCGGCGGCGGTGCGCGAGACGGCCAAGCTGCTCGCGGGCATGGGCCACCACGTCGAGGAAGCACGCCCCACGTTCGACGCCGCGGCCTTGAAGTGGGACATGTTCACCATCGTCGGCTGCAACCTGCTGCAGGCCTTGTACCAGCGTGCCCGGTTGCTGGGTCGGGCGGTGACGCCCGACGACGTGGAGCACGTCACGTGGCTGTGGGCCGAGCGCTGCCGCCACCGCACCGGCCAGGACATGGCACGCGCCATCGGCACCATCCACGCCACGGCGCGGGCGATGGGCCGCTTCTTCGAAGCGCACGACGTGCTGCTCACGCCGACCTGCGCCACACCGCCGCTGCCCGCGCGCACGGTGGACATGCGACTGGAAGATCTGGACGAGTACTACGAACGCCTGTACGGCAACAACACCTTCACCACGGTCTACAACTGCACCGGGCTGCCTGCGGCCAGCGTGCCGCTGTGCTGGGCCGATGGCCTGCCGATCGGCGTTCAGATCGCCGCCGGCCTGGGCCACGAAATGCGGCTGCTGCAGCTGTCGGCAGAACTCGAAGTGGCGCAACCCTGGGCCGCGCGCCGCCCTGCGCGGGCCGTCTCGGGTTGAGGCCGTGGTGGCCGCGGCGCCGTCAGTTGTCCGCCGTGAAGCCCACGGCCTTGACGATCGGGCCCCAGCGTGCAGTGTCGCTCTTCAAGGTCTGGGCCAGCGTGGCGGGGCTCGACGGTGCGGGCTCCAGACCGAACGGCGCCAGCAACTCAGCCATCTCGGGCGCGAGCAGTGCCTCGTTGAGTGCGATGTTCAGCCGCGCCACCACCTCATCGGGTGCGCGTGCTGGCAGGTAGAAGCCGAACCACTCGGAGAACGCCATGTCCTTGTAGCCCTGCTCTACGAAGGTGGCGGTCTGCGGTGTGAAGCGGCTGCGCCGCGCGCCAGAACTGCCGAGCAAGCGCACCTTGCCGCCGCCCAGATGCCGCAGGAACTCCCCCAACGGCGAGACCAGGGCCGGCAACTGCCCGCCGATCAAGTCGGCAATGGCTGCCTGCGAACCCCGATAGCCGACATGGGTGACCTCCACCCCCGCTGCGCGCCCGAGCATGACGCCGGTGAAGTGCAGCGTGGAGCCGGTGGCTGGCGAGCCCACGCTCGCCTTGCCCGGGTTGGCTTTGCACCAGGCCATGAAGTCGGGAATCGTGCGCACGGTCTCGGGCACGCCCGTGCCGACTGCAAATCCGTAGTCGAACGTGGCGCCCTGCGACACCGGCGTGACGTCGACCAGTGGGTCGTAGGGCAGCTTGCGGTAGGTGTGCGGATAGACGCCCAGTATCGACATGGGCGACACCAGCACCGTGCTGCCGTCTGCGGCCGCGCCTTTCAAGCTGGTGACTGCCACCTGACCGCCGCCGCCGACGCGGTTTTCCACCACGGCAGCCTTGGCAAAGGCCGGCACCAGCTTGTCGGCCACGCGGCGCGACAACGCGTCGATCGCGCTACCCGGCGGAAAGCCCAGAACCAGCTTGCAGAGTTCCACCGGCCGGTTGCCCTGGGCGCGGGTCTTGCCAGGGCCGAGCAGCGCAGCGGCTCCCAAGGCGACCATGGCTCTGCGGTGCAGGCGCATCGTTCGTTCTCCTTCAGGTCAACGGATGAGGGGCAGCAGGCGTTCGGCACGGCCGATCATCTCGGCCTGGTGAGGCTGCAGTTCCTGCATACCCATGTGCTCGATGAGATGGCGGTAGGGGTCTTCAACCGGCGTACGGATGCCGGAAAGCTCTTCCAGCACCGCCAGTGCGCAAAACGGTGTGTAGGCGGGCATGAAGCCGCCTTCGGTGATGAACAGCAGCCGCCCACCGCACAGCGCCTGTGCGCTCTCCTTGAGCCGCTTCGTCATCCCGCGATAGGTTTCGCTGTATGCCATGGTGCGGCCCAGCGCCTCCAGAGCGTTGCCCGCGTAGCCGCAAGCCACCACGATCAATTCAGGCTTGAAGCGCTGCAGTGCCGGCAGCACGACGCGGTCGAAGGCGTGCAGATAGGCGCCATGACCGGCGCCCGGCGGCAGCGGCACGTTGAGGTTCATGCCCAGGCCGGGCCCGGCGCCGTTCTCTTCGACAAATCCGCTGTCGGGCGGATAGAACTGAATCTGGTGCAACGACAGCGTCAACGTCAGCGGGTCTTCGTAGAACGCCTTCTGCGCGCCGTTGCCATGGTGCACGTCCCAGTCCACCAGGGCGATACGGCCCAGCCCGAACAACTGACGCAGGCGCTTGACCGCGACCACGCCGTTGTTGAGCATGCAAAAGCCACGGCCCTTGTCCGCTTCGGCATGGTGACCGGGCGGCCGGTTCAGCACGTAGGCATTGGCCACTTGGCCTTCGATGACCGCACGGCCGGCGGCAAGGCAGCCCCCGGTGGAAAGCGCGGCGATTTCGAAGCCCCCGGGGCCGAAGGGCGTCAGGTCGCCCGCGTCACCACCGCCGGCCTGGCTGAGCGCCGCAAGGCGGTCCAGGTACGCGGGCTCGTGGAACAGCAGCAGCTCGTCGCGCGTGGCAGAAGGCACATCGTCGATGGCGTGCAACTGCCGCTTCAGGCCGGACACGTCCAGCAGGTTCACGATGCGCCGTCTCGCTTCGGCGTTGTCCACATGCTCGCCCGGCTGGATGTAGCCGCCCGGCGGCAAGAAGGCCGCAGCTGCACCCGGGCTGTGCCACGCAAAACGTTCCTGCCAGACGAACCCGGTCTTGGCCATCTCTTGCTCCCGCTGTGTCCCGTTGATCTCCACTGTAGGCACAGCGGCCTCGGCACAACACCTCTGCATGGCCCCGTGCAAATGAACGGGGCCGGAGCGGAGCGAGAGATGCCAGAGGTGACACGATGAGCCAGCGCGACCTGGCGCGCCTGAGCGAGATGCTGCAGGACGTTCACCAAGCAGCGCAGGGGGCCGACTTCGAGGAGTTCCCGCATCGGGTGCTGCGGACATTGCAGCGCGGCTTGAAGGTCGACAAGGCATGGTGGGGCGTCAATGCCGATCGCAACATCCACACCTCGGTCAGTCTGAACCTGCCGGCCGACCATCTGGCGCTGTGGCAGCGCACGAAGGAGTGGGACCCGATCGCCGAAGCAGCCATCGCGCAACCGGGCGTGACAGCGATGTTCAACGCCGACCGCTTGCGCGCGACGCCGCGCAAAGCCCGCTGGCTGAAGCAATTCAGCATCGCGCATGTGCTCAGCACCACGTGGCCGCATTCGGCGCTGAACATCACCTCGTTCCTCTCGGTCTATCGCACGTACCAGCCCTTTACGGAAGCCGATCGCCACTTCAAGCAACTGCTGATGCCGCACCTGGCGCTGGCTCAGGCCTCCAACTGGGCGCGCCACCTGCAAAGCCGGGCAGCGCTTTCGGGCGACCGTGAGCCATCCGCGCTGGCCATCGTCGATGCGTCGGGCTTGATGCATTGCGCCGATTTGCAAACTGCAGCGCTGCTGCGGGAAGAGTGGCCGGCTTGGCAGGGGCCCCGACTCGCCGCCCCGCTTTTGCCGCTGTTGCAGGCGCCACACCGCCCCTGGACAGGGCGCCGGATCCAGGCGCAAGCACGGCCCGAACCGCCCCAGCGCGGCCTGTGGTTGGTGCGCCTGACGCGTATCAGTCGCGGCAGCCTGCTGTCGCCTCAAGAACTGGCCGTGGCATCAACCTATGCCCGCGGCCTGCATCACAAACAGGTGGCGCAGGTGCACGGCCTGGCACCAGCCACAGTGCGCCACTACCTGCGCAACGTGTACACCAAGCTCGACATCAGCAACAAGGCCGCACTGGCGCGGCTGGCGGCGCAGGAGCAGTGGAAAGCGTGACCACTTCGGCCAGAGCCAGTCATCCGATTCACTGCTTGTCCACCTCCCCAGCGACCGGTTCCAAGGTGTTGCGGACATGAATCCGATGGTCAACATGATCTGGCTTTAGGCCTGACATGCGCCAGGCCATACGGTGCAGTGTTGCGAAGCTGACCGCCTCGCTCGCGGTGCGTCGGCGCCGTCTGTGGGTACGCTGCCGCAGGCAACGCCTGATCCGCCGTGCATGCCGTTCCGGCGGGCCGGTCGGCAAGGCGGCGACATCTGATGCCACGGCGAGGCTGCGGGACGGCCTGGACCTTATGCGGCACCACTGGCCTCACATTCCGGAGCCGGACACCGCAGGCTCCGCGGCAGCGGTGCCCTTCGCGGTGTCTCAGTCCTGCCGCAACAGCACCTCGCCTTCAATTTCTACCGGGATGCCAAACGGCAGTTCGGCCATGCCAACGGCGCTCCTGGCATGAGCGCCAACCTGCTGGCCGAACACTTCAAGGATCAGGTCGGTGAATCCGTTGATGACCGCGGGCTGGCGGTCGAAGCCGGGCGCCGAGTTGACCATGCCGAGGATGTGCACCCAGGCCTCGATCCGGTCCAGGCTGCCCAGCTCGCGCTTCAAGCTGCCCAGTATCGCCAGCGCCGTCAGCCGCGCTGCCGCGTAGCCCTGCTCCACGGTCACTTGGGCGCCCACCTTGCCCAAGGGCTGCGCCACGCTGCCGTCGGCCAGCGTGGGGCCATGGCCGGAGAAACGGGCCCGCTGGCCCAGCACACGGACCCAGGGAAAGGGCAAGGTGGTGCCCGGGGGCATCTTCAGCGGCTCGGGCAACACCAGGCCCAGTTGGGCGAGGCGGTCATCGATAGAAGGCATGGAACTCCTTTTCAAGGTGTCGGCGCGTGGGCGCGGGCTCACACGTAGAGGTTGTCGGGCAGGCCCTCAGGAGCCCGTACCCGACCAGGGATCGGCCACTCGTGGCCAGAAGTTGGGGTCGCGGTGACGGAAGGGCAGCGCGGCGATGTCGGCCGTGAGCAAGCCAGGCGAATCGGCGTACAGCACTTCGCGAGCGATCGGTGCAAAGGCGGCATGGAAGTGCTGCATGGACTTCACCACCACGGCATGTTTGCGGTTCAGGTCGATGCCCAAGCCGGTGAACAGATCGGTGCCAATGACCTGCTGGCAGCGCGATGTCAGCACCAGGTCGATGCCCTCGGCTGTGCTCACCCAGGCCGAGGCACCCAGGGGGCTTTTGGCGCCGAAGGCGGTCTGTTCGTGGTTGTCGGCCAGCGCCCGTACGGTGACGCGCAAGTCCACGGGGGAGCCTGAGGTCGGTCCGGATTTGCCCGCCACGCGCAGGGCCAGCGTCGAGCCCAGGCCCGCCTCGAAGCACAACTGCACGGCGCCTGGGTCCCACAAGCCGCCCAGTGCGACGTTGGGGATGCCGAGCGACAGGACAGCCTGCAGCGCGAAGCTGCTGTCGCCGCGGGCACCGCCGCCCGGGTTGTCTGCCATGTCGGCCACGACGATCGGTCCCGCCTCAGACAGGGGCGGCAGCTCAGCCACGCGCCGCATCGCGGCCGCCATGGCCAGCGGTGGCTGGTGCAGAGCATGACGCAGGGCCCAAAGGCGCTGGCCGAGTTCTGACGCCAGACGCGCGGCCAGGGCGTCGTTGCCGTCGGTGATCACCCAGAGACGGGCGCCAGCCTCTGGCACGTCGCCAAACGCGAAGCCGTGCGTGTGCGAGATCGAGAGCACGCCGTTGTGTCCTTCGAGGGCCTGCAGTTCCCGCACAAAGCTCTTCAGGGGCTCGCGCGTGGTGGGCCAACTGCCCGCCATGCGGCAGTCCCAGACCGCGGTGACGGGGCGGATGCGGCGCTCCGCGGTGTCGATGGCCAGTTGCGCCACTTCAGCGGCGCGCTCATCGATGTCGGTGTGCGGGTAGGCCTTGTACGCCACCATCAGCGTGGCATGCCGAAGCATGCTGCGCGTGACATGCCCGTGCAGGTCCAGCTCGACGCCAATGGGCACGTCGGGGCCGACGATGTCGCGCGCGCGTTCGAGCAGGTCGCCCTCGCAGTCCAGGCAGTCCTCGGCCGTCATGGCACCGTGCAGCATCAACATCACGGCCTGCACCGGCAGCGCGGCGCGCAAGTCGTTCAGCAATTCGTCGCGCAGTTGCTCGTACACCGGCTGCCGAATGGGGCCGAGTGGTACGGCGGCGGCGAACAGGCCTTCGACCACTTCCCATCCTCGCAACGAGACCACGCGGCGCACGGTTTCGATGGCGCTCAGGTAGCCGCCCGGGTCCACGCCGCTCGCCGCCCCGCGGCGGATGCCTTCGGATTCGAAGGCTCCCAACCCGGTAGGGATCGGCGAGTAGGAGTTGTTCTCGGCCAGCAGGCCGGCCAGGAAGAGTTTCATCGGGGGCGGGGCCAGTGGGGGCCAGTGGGCCCCATCGGGGGCCGGCGGCGACGCAGCGGTTTAGCTTGACCGTTCTTTGTCAATGTGTCAAGCTTGTTTCTGAAATGGAAAACGCAACAGAAACTCGCCCCTCGCCTTCGGCCGCCGCACCGGTGCCGCGGGGTGCAGCCGAGCCGCCGTGGCCAAGCGCCTCGGTGGCACAGGCGTTTGTCCTGGTGATGCTGGTGGCGGCGACGTTCTCGTTCGTGCACCGCTACGTGCCGTCCGTGCTGGTCGATCCCATCAAGCAGGAGATGGGCATCAGCGACCTGCAGTTCAGTTTGCTGCAGGGAACGGCCTTCGCGGTGCTCTACGGCGCGGCGTCGCTGGTGTGCGGGTTCCTGGCCGACCGTGTGCACCGCCGCAACCTGGTCGTGCTGGGCGTTGCGGTCTGGACGCTTGGCACGGTTCTCTTTGGCTTGTCCACCAGCTTCACGGGCTTGCTCGCCAGTCGTGCCATGGTGGGCCTGGGAGAGGCTGCGTTGGGGCCTGCCAGTGTTTCGATGCTGTGCGACTACTTCCGCCCTGAGCGGCGCGGCAGGGCCATCGCGGTGTCGTTCTTCGGGGCCACGCTGGGCAGTGCATTGGCCTTTGCCGCGGGGGGGCACATGCTGGAAGCGGCGGCTGCCGGCCGCTACGCCGGCCTGCCCTGGGTGGGCGATCTCGCGCCCTGGCGCCAGGTGGTGGTGTTGATGGGTGTGAGCGGGTTTCTGCTGGTGCCCGCCATCCTTGCCTTTCCCGAACCGCAGCGCCGCGCCCAGGAGGTTGCCGAGCACGTGGGCAACCGGGCGCAGGAGCTGTGGGCCATGCGCGACCGCATCGTGCCCGTGGTGCTGGCGGGTGCCACGGTGGCGCTGGCCGACTTCGGCTTCAGCATCTGGGCCACCGCGCTGCTGACGCGTACGCACGGCTTCAGCGTGGCTGATGCCGGAACGGTGCTGGGCGTCTGCATGCTGGTTGCCGGGGTGGGCGGCGGCTGGCTTGGCGGTGTGCTGTGCGACCGCGCACACGTGCGCTCACCACTCACTGGACGCATCGACACGGTCGTGCGCGCAGCGATCGCGATGCTGTTGTCGGCCTGCCTGCTGCTTCTGCCCGGTGGTTGGGCCGCCGTCGCGGCCTTTGCCTGTTGGCAGGTGGCCGCCAACGCGGCCTATGTCGGCTGCGCTTCGACCTTGCAGGACCAGGTCAGCGGACGCACCCGTGGCATTGCCGCGGCCTTGTCCTTGTGCATGTCGATCGGATTCGGCCTGGGCCTGGGCCCCACCTCGGTGGCCGCGCTGAACCAGCAGATCGGTGGTGGAGGCGACGCCTTGTCCTCCAGCCTGCTCATCGTGCTGCTCGCCGCAGGTTCCGCCACTCTGGCTTGCGCCTGGTTGCTGCGGCGTCGTCTGGCCCGGCGAGGGTTGTCGCCGGGCCATGCTTGATGCAAGGGCCCGAGGTGGGAGAGCAATGATGTCCTGGAGTGTGCAGCCGTGAAGCTTGAGTGCGATGTGTTGGTGGCCGGGTCGGGAGCCGCGGGCCTGGCGGCCGCGGTGACTGCGGCCCACCAGGGGCTGCGCGTGGTGGTGGTGGAGAAGGCGCCCGTGTTCGGTGGAACCACGTGCTTCTCTGCCGGCCTGGTGTGGATCCCCGGCAGCCGCCAGGCGCGCGCCGCCGGCATCGAAGACGACCCGGCGCTCGCGCTGCAGTACCTGCGCGGTGAGGGCGGTGCCTACACCGACGAAGCCAAGGCCGAGGCCTACGTGCGCCAGGCGGCTGAGATCTTTGCCTGGTTCGAAGACCACACGCATGTCAGCTACCACCTGTCTCCTCTGTGGCCCGACTACCACCAGGGTGTCGCAGGTGCCTCCCGCGGGGGCCGCTCGCTGGGGGCCAACCCGTTCGACGCGCGACGCCTGGGCGCACGCATGCGCGACCTGCGGCCCCCGCTGGCCAGCACCACCATCTTCGGCGGCATGATGGTCGGCCGTGAGGATCTGATTCATTACTACGGCATGTCCAAATCCTGGCAGAGCCGTGGGGTGGTGGTGCGCAGGTTCTTGCGCTACGTGATGGACCGATTGGGTGGCCATGGGCGCAGCACTCGGCTTTCCAACGGCAACGCGCTGGCGGCCATGCTCGCGCTCAGTGCCTTCGAGCGGGGTGTCGATCTGCGGTTGAACACGCCCATCAAGCAATTGCTGGTGGAGGACGGTTGTGTCTCGGGCGCTCTGGTGCAGACGCCCGAAGGGCCGTGCGAGATTCGAGCGCGTGCGGGCGTCGTGCTCGCCTGCGGCGGGTTTCCGGCCAACCCTGAAATGCGCGCGCGCTACTACGCCCATGTCTCGGCGGGCAAGAACCACCGCACCGCTGCGCCGGCTGACAACACCGGCGACGCCTTGCAGTTGGCCAGCCAGGCCGGCGTGGCACTGAAGGACGCGCAGCATCACCCGGCGGCCTGGACGCCGATGTCGCTGGTGCCGCAACCCGATGGCACTGATGTGCCCTTTCCGCACTACAACGATCGCGGCAAGGCGGGCTACATCGCAGTGGACCGGCGCGGGCGGCGCTTCATCAGCGAGTCGCTGTCGTATCACGACTTCGTGCCGGCCATGGTCCACGCCTGCCGAGACGATGCCGAGGTGTGCAGCTGGATCGTTTGTGACAGTCGCGCCATCCGCCAGTATGGCCTAGGACGGGTGCCGCCCTGGCCCTTGCCCATCGGGTCCTTCATCGGCAGCGGCTACCTCAAGCGCGGGCAGACGCTGGATGAACTGGCGCAGGCCTGTGGCATCGATGCCGCAGGCCTTCGTCAGACGGTGGCACGGCTGAACGCCGGCGCAGGGCGCGGCATCGACGAAGAGTTCAACAAGGGTGCTGATGTCTACGAACGCTTCAATGGCAGCCGTGGCCATGTTCCCAACCCGTGCGTGGCACCCATCGAGCAAGGGCCGTTCTACGCCGTGAAGGTGGTGCCGGGTGACATTGGCAGCTTCGTGGGTCTTCAGACCGACGAGCACGCCCGGGCGCTTGACGTGCAGGGCCGGCCCATCGAGGGCCTTTACGTGGCAGGCAACGACGCTGCCAGTTTCATGGGCGGCACCTATCCCGGTGCCGGCATCACCCTGGGCCCGGCGATGATCTTCGGCCACATCGCGGCCCGGCACGCCCTGCAGCGTCTGCCAGCCTGAGCATCGCGAGGACCACGCTCATGCTCATCTTCCATGGCGCCGCCCACCGCTCGCACGACCCCAGCCCGGCCATGGCGCGCGCAGGCCAGCCGCCGAATTTCGACACGCCCGATCGCGTGGATGTGGTGCTGGACGCTTTGCGGGCCCAAGGGGCGCACCGGCTGCAGTTGGCTGGCGACGCCGGCCTGGCACCCATCGCGCGGGTGCATCGGGCCGACTACCTGAACTTCCTGCAGACAGCCTGGGAACGCTGGCCGCGCGAGCGTGGTGCGGAGCTGGCCTTGCCCCAGTTCTGGCCAGGTCCTGGCAGCCCAGCCGGCGGTCCGCCCGCACGCTGCCCTGACTCTGTCGTGGCCCAGCTCGGCTGGTTTGCCGGTGATGCCATCGCGCCCTTGATGGCCGGCACATGGGCAGCGGCCTATGGGTCCGCCCAGGTGGCGCTGTCGGCCCAGCGCGCTGTGACCGAGGGCGTGCGCTCGGCGTTCGCCCTGTGCCGTCCGCCCGGGCACCACGCCGGCACTGCACGCCTGGCCGGCTATTGCTACTTGAACAACGCAGCGATCGCCGCGCAGGCCTTCATCGACGGCGGGCTGCGCCGCGTGGCGGTGTTCGATGTGGATTACCACCACGGCAACGGCACCCAGGAGATCTTCTACGAGCGAGCCGACGTGCTCGTCTGTTCCGTGCACGCCGACCCGGCCGAGGACTACCCGTTCTTCGTCGGGCGTGCCGATGAGATCGGTGCGGGGCCCGGTGAAGGCTTCAACCTGAACTGCCCGCTGCCGGCCGGCAGCGACTGGCCGACCTGGCGCGCGGCGATGGAGACGTGCTGCCGTCGTATCGAGGCCTTTGCGCCTCAGGCCCTCGTGGTGTCGTTGGGCGTGGACACGCACCGTGACGACCCTTCCGGCGGCTTCAAGCTCGACAGCAGCCATTACGTCCTGATGGGCCGACGCATGGGCGAGCTGGGTCTGCCGACTCTGTTCGTCCTGGAAGGCGGCTACGGGCTCGAGGTATTGGGCGTGAACGTCACGAACGTAATGGCGGGCTTTGAGGGGGCAGCCTCATGATCCTGGAGATCGAGCACAGCGCGGCTGAATTCGAGGCCATCCGCCACGACCTGCACGCCCATCCAGAGCTGAGCTTTACCGAAGAGCGCACGGCCTCCCGTGTGGCTGCGTTGCTGGAGAGCTGGGGCATTCCGGTGGTGCGGGGCGTCGGGCGCACTGGCGTTGTGGGCGTCCTGAAGCGGGGCCAGGGCAAGCGCGCCATTGGCCTGCGCGCCGATATGGATGCGCTGCCGGTGGAAGAGCACAACCGCTTCGCCCATGCCAGCCGCCACCCGGGCCGCATGCACGCCTGCGGCCACGACGGCCATACGGCGATGCTGCTGGCCGCGGCGCGGCACCTGGCCCTGCATGCCGAGTTTGACGGCACCATCGTGCTGATCTTCCAGCCCGCCGAGGAGGGTGGGACCGGCGCGCTGGCGATGATGGCCGACGGCCTGTTCGAGCGCTTTCCTGTTGACGCCGTCTTCGCCGCGCACAACTGGCCGGGCCTGCCGGTGGGCAGTTTTGCGGTCAGCCCCGGGCCGATGATGGCGTCCTGCAACGAGTTCACCATCAACGTGCACGGCAAGGGCGCGCACGCGGCGATGCCTGACCAGGGCATCGACGCCATCCAGGTCGCCTTCCAGATCGGCACGGCTTTGCAGACCATCGTGTCGCGCAATGTCAAACCGACCGAAGCCGTGGTGCTGTCCATCACCCAGGTGCATGCTGGAGATGCGCTGAACGTGTTGCCCGACAGCTGCCAGCTGCGCGGAACCGTGCGCTGCTTCTCGGTGCAGGCGCGCGACTTCGTCGAGGCGCGCATGAGGCAGGTGGTGCAGCACATCGGCGCGGCCCACGGCGCGCGCTGCGAGATGGAATTCAAGTGCAACTGCCCGCCCACCACCAACCACCCCATGGAGACCACCTTCCTGCAAGGGGTGCTGCGCGAACTCGTCGGCCCGGCGAACGTCCTGCCATTCGAGCCGACCATGAGTGCAGAGGACTTCAGCTTCATGCTGCAGGCCAAGGCTGGCTGTTACTTCATGATCGGCAACGGCGATGGCGACCACCGCCATGCCGGGCACGGCATGGGCCCGTGCATGCTGCATAACCCGAGCTTCGACTTCAACGATGCCCTGATCCCGATCGGCGCATCGGCGTGGGTGCGGCTGGCCCAGGCCTGGCTCGCGCAGGAGACAATGTGACACTGAGGCAACCGCACCTTCAGGCGTGCCGACCGGCCCTTCCAGACCCCTTGACCCGACCACACACATGAGTGATTCCGAGCCTCAGCTCCACAACCTGCCCGCTCGCCCCGGGGCGGTGGTGCGGGCCGTGCGCGAGCAGCGCGGCTGGACATTGGCCGAAGTCAGCGAGCGCACGGGCTTGTCGGTTTCCACCCTTTCGAAGGTGGAAAACGACAAGATGTCGCTCACCTATGACAAGCTCTCGCGCATCAGCAAGGGGCTGGCCATCGACATCGGGCAGCTCTTTGCCGCGGGCTCGGCCCCCAGCGGCGCAGCGCCTGCGCGGATGGCCGGCTTCTCAGGCCGGCGCAGCGTGTCCCGCAGCGGCGAGGGCAGCGTCATCGACACGCCCAACTACGGACACGTGTACCCGGCCACCGATCTCCTCAACAAGCAGATGGTGCCCATCTTCGGCCAACCGAAAGCGCGCACACTGGGGGAGTTCGGCGAACTGCTGCGCCACAGTGGTGAGGAATTTTCGGTGGTGCTGGAAGGTGCAGTGACGTTCCACACCGAGCTCTATGCCCCGGTGCTGCTGCAGGCCGGCGACTCGGTGTACTTCGACAGCAGCATGGGGCATGCCTACCTGCGCGTGGGCGACGGGCCCTGCCGTGTGCTGACCGTGTGCTCCGACGGGCCATCGCTGGCGGCGGCCGGCTATCCGCCAGCCATGGCCGAGCCGCAGGTTGTACGGGCACCTGCACCGAAGGAAGTGACCGCACCCGCCCCGGCGAAGCCACCCCCAAAACCCAAGACTCGAAAACGCTGATTCTCGCGGCGCGAACGCCAGCAGGCGCCGCTGCTACAGACAGACGGTGCCGCGCATCATCTCCACGCACTGGCCAGCAAGCCACACGCGCACGCCATCGTCGCCACGTTGGGCGCCGGCATGCAGCACACTCGGGCGGCCGATCTCCGCACCCATCTGCATCACGATCCGGTTGCTCGGCGCACCATCCCGCTCCAGCAGCAGGCCAGCCAGCGCGGCCGTGGCGCTGCCGCAAGCGGGATCTTCGGTCACGCCATACAGCGGGCCGAAGACGCGCGATCGCAACTGGTCGCCGTCGCGGGCGTACAGACACAGCATGAAGCGGCCCTGCGGCCCCAGCCAGCGGTCTGCCGCCGCCCGGAAAGCCGAGGCATCGGGCGCGGCGCGCGCCAGCACGTTGACCGAGACCTCGGCGCACACAGCGTCGAGGCCGACCGAGGCCACATCGGTGCGTCGGATGTCGCCCGCGTCCAGTTTGGCGCACGGCGCCAGGTCGGCCGCGCTGGGAGCGGCACCCAGCCTCAGCGCCTGAGGTGCCATCAAGCGGCAGATGCGCAACTCTCCGCCCTCGCGCTCCACGCCGATCTCCACCAGCCCGCTGCCGCCCTCGAAGGTCAGGCGGCCTTGGGTGTCGCGCCCCTGCGCCGCCAGCACCCAAGCGGTGCCGATGTTCGGGTGGCCAGCAAAGCCGATCTCGGCCGACGGCGTGAAGATGCGGACCTTGGCGGTGTGGCCAGAGTCATCGGGTGGCAGCACGAAGGTCGTCTCGCTGAGGTTGAACTCGCCGGCCAGGGCCTGCATCGTCGCAGTGTCCAGACCGCGGGCGTCGGCGAAGACGGCCAGCGGGTTGCCGCCGAATCGGCGGTCGGTGAACACGTCCAGGGTGACGAACTCGTAGGAACGGGCCATCACGCGGCTCCCCGGCGCTGGTCCGCGCTCAGCATCGCCGTGGCACGTGCAATGGCCCGGTGCAGCATCTCGGCAATCTGGTCGGCATCGCTGCGCGTGAGCATGAGCGGGGGCGAGATGCCCACAATGTCGTTCACGGGCAGCGGCCTGGCCAGCAGCCCTTCTTCCATGGCCAGGCCTGCAACCTGGGCCGAAAACTTCAGCGTAGCGTCAAGCCGCCGCCGCGGCGGACCCTCGGCCACGAACTCCACGGCCTGCAGCAGGCCGGCGCCGCGCACGTCACCCACGAGCGGGTTGGTGGCCAGGCGCTCGCGCAACTGCGCAAGCAGATAGCCGCCCACCTCGGCGGCGTTCTCGCAAAGCCCTTCTTCTTCGATGATGCGGATGTTCGCCAAGGCGGCGGCGGCGCCCAGGGGGTGCGCCGAGTAGGTGTAGCCGTGCGCAAAGAATCCGTGCGTCCGCGCGCCGTCCTGCAGCGCCTGCCAGACCTTGGGGCCGACCAGCGAGGCCGACAGCGGGGCGTAGCCACTGCTCAAGCCCTTGGCCAGCGTGATCAGGTCGGCCTCGATGCCATAGCCGTCGACGGCCAGCATGTGGCCTACGCGGCCGAAGGCGGTGATCACCTCGTCGGCGATCAGCAGCACGTCGTACTTGCGCAGCACGGCCTGGATGGCTTCCCAGTAGCCCGCCGGGGGCGGCAGGATGCCGCCGGAGCCGACGACGGGCTCGGCAATGAACGCGCCCACGGTGTCGGGGCCCTCGGCCAGGATGAGCCGTTCCAGTTCGTCGGCGCAGCGTTGCGAGAACGCGCGCGGGTCGGTCTCGGGCGCCCAGAAGGCGTCGGGCGCGAGCGTGTGCTTCGCCAGCGCAAAGGGCAGGTCGAAACCGCTGTGATAGTTCGGCAGCCCCGTCAGGCTGGCCGTCATCGTGGTGGCACCGTGGTAGCCGCGCTGGCGCGCGATGATCTTCTTCTTCTGGGGCTTTCCGATGACGTTGTGGTAGTACCAGACCAGCTTGATCTGCGTCTCGTTGGCGTCTGAACCCGACAGGCCAAAGAAGACGCGCTTCATGCGCCCGCCTGTGAGCGCGATCAGCTTCTCGGCCAGCACGATGGCTTTCGGGTGCGAGGCACCCGCGAAGATATGGTAGTAGGGCAGCTCGGCCGCCTGCTCGGCAATGGCGTCGACGATGGCTTGTCGGCCGTAACCCACATTGACGCAGTACATGCCCGACATGCCGTCGATGACCGAGCGTCCGTGGGCGTCGGTCACACGAATGCCCGATGCACTTTGCACGATGCGCTGGCCCGGAACGCGGCCGGCCGCAAAGTCGTCGGCGCGGGTAAAGGGGTGCAGCAAGGAGTCGCGATCGCGCTGCTCCAGCGTCGGGGCCGCTGCGGGGCTGTCAAGGGCCATGGTGGTCTCCAGGAGAAAAGTAGTTTCCGTTTTGGAAATGTAGCGCCAGGCGACCTCACTTGTCCACTCTAGGCAAGGAGGCGCGATGGCGGAATCCCCGGCTCTGCAGGCACCGTGATTGCATCAGAGGTTTCCGCAATGGATATTGTGTTGACATGATGGAAACTTTTCGCAGAAACTGTGTCACCTACTGGAAAGGATGGACTCCATGACCCAGATCGTTCCCCGTCTACGTCATTCCCCGGTGGTGCTTGCCATCGCCATGCTGGCCCCCTGGGCGGCGCACGCCCAGCAAAGTGCTCCCGCGCAAACGGGCTCGGGCAGCGGGCCAGCGGCGTCGGACTCCGCCAGCACACAGAAGATTGAAGTCACTGCGCTGAAGACACGCCAGAGCCTGCAAGAGGTGCCCGCATCGGTCACTGCACTGACGGCTGACGACCTGGCTCGCTCCGGCCTCGTGAACGCGGCCGACCTTCAGCAAAAGGTGCCTGGCCTGAGCCTGTCCTCCGGTGGGCGCGAGACCAATCTGGCCATCCGCGGCGTGTCCAACAACGTGCGCAGCATCGGCGCCGATCCGTCCAATGCCGTGCACATCGACGGCGTCTACCTGCCTCGTTCCAGCATGGTGCTGACCGAGCTGTTCGACCTCCAGCGTGTCGAGGTGTTGAAGGGCCCGGAGGGCACGTTGTACGGCCGCAATGCGACGGGTGGCGCCATCAACGTAGTGACGCGCGCGCCCACCGCCCAACCCGGAGCGGAAGGCTTCCTGGGCTTCGGCTCGCTGGGCCTGCGGCGCACGCAGCTGGCGGCGGGTGGCGGCACGGACGACTTGTCCGGTCGCATCGCGGTGGCGTATACGAAGGACGACGGCTACACGCGCAACCTGAGCACGGGTACTGGGCTGGACACGAACGATTTCAAGGCTTTCCGCGGCAAGCTGCGTGTTGCGCTGGGCAAGACGGCTGATCTCACCCTGCTGGCCCAGGCGTCCGACGACAAGGGCACGATCGGCTACGGCGTGTCCACCGACACATCGATCACCGGGCCGCTGTACCCGTACTCGCTGGGTGATCCCGACTACCGCCTGACTGCGGCGGACCACCGCACCGACGCCCGACACATCCGCCTCGATTCGCCGGTCAGCAGCTCGCGCAAGACCCGCGTCCTCGCAGCCACCGTGAACTGGGACCTCGGCTCGGTCGGGTTCAAGTCCATCACCGGACTCACGAGCTTCAAGAGCGGCGACCAGAACGACGTCGACTGGACGGGCGCCAAGCTGGAAACCCAGGACACCACCACGGACGTCAAGTCCACTTCGCAGGAGTTCCAGCTCTACAGCCAAACGGACGGGCCCCTGGAGTGGACGGCGGGCATCTTCCTCTACCGCGACAAGGGCACCGAGACGCTGGACTGGCGGCTGCACGGGCCCGTCAACTGCGGCGCGCCGGGCAGCTGCGACTTCGCACGCCAGACGGTGAAGAGCAGCGGTCGCTCAGAAGCGGTCTTCGGCCAGCTGACTTACCGCTTCACGCGCGAGTGGTCTGGCCTGCTGGGTGCGCGCTACAGCCGGGACACCAAGGACGGCGATGCGACCAACCGGCGGTCGGGGGCGAACTTCACTGGCGACGTCAGCTTCTCGTCGTTCACGCCGAAGGCGCAACTGCAATGGACACCCTCGAAGGGGCTGATGGCGTACGCCGGTGTGTCCAAGGGCTTCAAGAGCGGCGGCTTCAACTTTGGTCGCGCCGGGATCGAGAAGTTCGAGCCCGAAAGCATCGTGGCGACCGAGGTCGGCGTGCGCAGCACCTTGATGGGCGGGGCGTTGTCGCTGAACGCCTCCGCCTTCAACTACGACTACAAGGACCTGCAGTTGCGCACGGCTGTGCTGGACGCGGTGTCCGGCAACTTCGTGGTCAGCGTCAACAACGCCTCCAAAGCCAAGGTTCAGGGCCTCGAGCTGGGCGCCGATCTGGCGCTGGGTGCCGGCTTCAGTGGTGGCCTGGCGGCCGCCTACATTGACAGTGAACTGCAGAACTACGTGTCTCCATCGACTCGCCGCGACCTCAGCGGACTGCCGTTGCCGCTGACGCCCAAGAGCAGTGGCTCCGTCTGGCTGGATCACCGCACCTCGGTGGCCGGGGGGCAGCTGCGCAGCCACGTCGAGTACAACTACCGCAGCAGCGTGATCTTCCCGTTGACGCTGGACCAGGCGAACAACAAGGGAGAGGCGTATGGCCTGGTCAATGCCTCGCTGCGCTGGACCGCCCCGAAGGACGCCTGGTACCTGCAGGCCGGCGTGCTGAACGCCACCGACAAGCTTTATCGCACGATGCGCGCCGACTACATTTTCGGCGGTGTGGTGGAGAGCTTCGGTGCGCCGCGCACCTACGAGATCCGGCTCGGCTTCAAGTACTGATTGCCGTCGACAAACCCTGTCAGGACGAGGCAACCGCATGACTGCGCAGCTTGACAGCTCGACAGGACAGATGGGACTGATGGGATGCGAGTTCGTGGACGTCGCGTCGCGCACTCCCGAAGTCCCGCATGGCATCCAGCTCGATGCGGTGCCGGTGGATGCCGAACAGGTGCGTGCGCTGCCGGGCGACCACATGCAACGCCTGCTGCCCCCTCCCCGGACGGTGCTGATGAATGCCTATACGGCGGGCGACACGAGCTGGCTGCGGATCGACTCCACTTACCCTGAGCAGATGAGGCAGCGCTTGGCGCTGCTGGCGACACGGCGCGCCTGGGTGGTCGACCGGCTGGATTCAGAAGCGGTCTTGCTGGCCGAGACCGAGTTGCGCGACCGCGTCGTCCAGTGGCTCACCACCGAACATCCGCGCGCATTCACCCAGCAAGGCGATCACGTCACTTGCCACCTGACCGGGGTGGTCGTCGACGTCGGGCCGCATGGCGCGCAGCCGATGGTGGCCGTGGCGGCGCTGGCCACCGAGGACTTCCTGCTCATGCTGCCGGCAGAAGCGGACGCGCAGGGCCAGGTCAGCTATCGCCTGATGAGCGGCGCACTGCTGTTTCCGAACGGCTGGTCGTTGCGCAGTTGCTTCGACCGGCCTGACCCGGGGCCGCTGGACGAGCAACGGCGCGCGCAGTGGGAACAGGACCGCCAGCTGAGCCGGGACCGGGCGCGGCTGGGCCGGTCGACGCGGGAGATCCACCAGGGCGCGGTGCCGCAATACGAGGCTCACCTCGCAACATCGGTGGACCGTGCGTTTCATGCCATGCGGCCTGAACGGGTGGTCTGGAGGCGAAACTGGGGCCCCCACCTGTCGCCCAGGCTGTTCCGTCATGCCGATGCGCTGGACGTCGTCCCACCGATGACGTCTGAACGGCTGCTGGAGCAAGGCTTCATCCGCTCCGAGCACCAGACGCTGGTGAAGCTGCCGCGCACTGCTGCGATCGCGTTCGGCCTGAAGACCTACCTCTGGCCCATGCGGGACATGTTGGCGGACCCTGACGTCCGCAGCGCACTTGACGTCGCCGCACAGCGGACGTGGCCAGAGACGCGCGAGTACATGCAGGGTCGCCACGAAGTCCTGATGGCCTTGCTGAGTACCCCGACGCAAGCCCGATAAAGGGTTTGGCGAAGGCAACTTCAAGGCCTTGTTCGAGTCGCTGGAACGCGACCAATTGCGTCGTGGTGCCAGGAGGACGGCGGCCTGACTGCAGACGACCCGCCCATGGTCGGTGAATCTCCGTCGCATCCGGGCCGAGGTCGATCCGAAATGCCAAGCTGAATGGTGAGATTCCAAGACGACGAGCGGCGAATGCTGCTGGCACAGCCCGGCATAGGCCCGACGGTCATCGCGCGCATCGAGGCCGCGGGCATCCACTCTCTCGCGGCACTGCAATTGGCCGGTGTGCGAAGCGTCGTGGAGATGGTGTGCCTTGGACTCGGCACGGTAGCCTGGTCGAACCGGAGCAGAGCGCTTGCACGTGCGTTGGAGCATCTGGAGTCAGACTCAAGGCATGGCGTTCCGAGGCGCGATGCCTGACCCGCCCCTCCATTGAATCCTCTTCACTTGGAGAGGCCGGCGCCGCGCGCAGACTGCTGCTTGCATCGCGGCCATCCTGGTGCGTCCGATGACCGAGAAGATCCTCACTCCCCACCCACCTTGGGCTGGATCCACAGCCGCCGCCCAGGAGCCGGGCGCGCGAGTCCGGGCAAGACTTCGCAGCCTGAACGACGCCGGCCGCCATAGACACCTCGCACCAGGCTGCAACGCCAACCCGCAGCCGGGGCGGCGTTGATCGTCATGGCCGCGAGGCACCATCTGAACCAGGGTCAACCTCGAGGACATGGTCACCCGCGAGCGTTTTTCGCGCTGAGTGGCCCCTCAGAGCATGCTTGCGCGCCGTCACGGTGGCCAACTCCAAGCGCTTCAGACCGTTGCAGGACCGTCACAGGTCGACCCTGAGGGCGTTTGAAACTAACATGCCCCCGCCAGCCGGGCGGCGTGCCGGGCTGAGCGCTGCATATGGAGTGACTGTCTTGGCGCAAAGCCCTTCCATTCTTGCTTCCTGGGACGCCTGCGTGGACCACACCGGCCCCTGGATGGCGGTGCAGACCCTCGGGCACTCGCGCCAGGTGCCGGCCGGAACGCTGCTGTACGACCAGGGTGCTCCGCACCGCTACTTCTACCTGATCCGCGAGGGCTTCGTACGGTGCTCCATGCTGCACGGCAGCGGCCGCCGCCTGCTGCTTGAGCTGATGGGACCAGGGACGATGTTCGGCGAAGGCGCTGCTTTCGACGGACATCCGCGCTACGTCCACGCTGAGACCGTTACGGACGTGCGCCTTTCCGTGTACACGAAGGAAGATGTCCTTGGAGCCCCCGATCCGGCTGTATTGCTGCAAAGCATCATCACGATCATGGCCACCAAGCAGCGCGTGCTGGCACGCAAGCTGTTGGAGTTCAACAGCGAAGACCCGGAAGGGCGTCTGCGCCACCTGCTGGCCAAGCTGGTGGCCGTTCAGCGGCGCGCCAGCCGCGAGGACGAGCATCGAGCCGCACAGGTCTGGCTGAGCCAGGAAAGCCTGGCCGAAATGTGCGGCATGAGCCGTATCAGCGCCGCGCGGGCCTTGCGCCGTCTCGCAGACGCAGGGCTGGTGCGCACGCACGCGCGCTACGTGGAGGTTCTGAACGGGCAAAGTCTCACGGAACCCGCGCACTGACGCGCGCGTAGCTGCAGCCAAGGCCCACACGCTGCCGCGTGCCCCAGCATGCCCGACATGCTGGTGACCGCAAAGACCGGTCTCCGATGTATCTGGAGATATTGGGTTGCGCGCGAGTCTTGCCTAGACTGGCTGAAACCCGGTGATTGGAGACTTGCATGCATCGAACTCTGCGTCGCGCGCTCGTGCTTCTGGCGGCTGCTCTTGTGCCCACCTTGGCCGCTGCCCAGCTGTACCCGTCAAAGCTGATCAAGATCGTCGTACCCTATGGCGCTGGGGGCGCAACAGACGTGTTCGCCCGAGCCTATGCAGCGGAGCTCGGGGCGCGCCTCAAGCAAACGGTCGTGGTCGAGAACGTGCCCGGCGCGGGCGGAACGATCGGAGCACAGCGCGTCATGGACGCCGCCGCCGATGGCTACACACTGATCGTGTGCACAGGCATCGAATTCGAGATGCTGCAGATCGCCGACCCGGATAGCGCCAAGGGCCGTCGGACAAACCTGACTCCAGTTGCGCTGATCGGTACACAGCCAATGGTGCTGGTGGCCAGGCCTGCCCTGGGTCTGCGTAGTGCCGACGAGCTCGTACGCGCCGCGAAGGCGCGCCCGGGCGCCCTCTCCCTCGCTTCGGCAGGGCCCGGCACAAGCCTGCATCTGACCGGGGAGATGATCAAGAAGGCAGCTGGCATTGACCTGCTGAACGTGCCTTACAAGGCAACCCCGCAGATGGTGACCGACCTGGTTGGTGGCAACGTCGACATGGCCCTGCTGGCCATGCCCACAGCCATCCCACATGTACGCAGCGGCACGCTGCTGGCGCTCGCCGTCACGGACTCAACTCGCTCGGTAGCGCTGCCTGACACGCCGACGCTGGCAGAGTCAGCCTCCGTGAGGGGTGTCGACACCAAGGTCTGGTACGGAGTCTTCGGCCCTCCAGGGTTACCGGCCAGCCACGTCCAGACCCTGGGCGAGGCGAGCTCCGCGATGCTGCGCGATGCTGCCTTCAGGGAGAAGCTTCTTGGGATGATGATCACCCCCGCGCAACAGTCAAACGCAAGCGAACTGGAAGCCGTTCGCACGACGCAGCTGGCGGGCTTCCTTCGCGCGCTGGGAGCCGGAGGGCGGTAGGAGGCGCAGAACACGACGGCGGCGCATGCCGGTGAGGCGTATGCGCCGGGTTCGCCGTCGGATCGAAGATGGAATCGGCACCGGGCGCTCCTGAGCTGGCCGTGGACGGCATCTTCAGCGCCATCAGGGAAGTGCCCCTGCAGACCAGCCGTCAGCAGCCGTACCCAGGACCATGAAGAGCACCGACTCCTTCCTCGACCCGCGCATGTCGGCCTTCGGCGAGTCGCGCAGCAGCATGGCCGTGTCGCGGCTCACGCGTGCCAGGAACGCGGGCGCAGACATCGTGAGCCTGCTGGTCGGCGAACCCGATTTCGACACGCCGGCGCACATCCGCAAAGCGGCCTGCGATGCGATAGCAGCGGGCCACACGCGCTACACCGTGTCGGCTGGCATCCTGCCGCTGCGCGAAGCGGTCTGTCGCAAGCTCGCGCGCGACAACGGTGTGGCGTGCGACCCCTCGCGAGTCATCGTGACCACCGGCGCCAAGCAGGCGATCTTCCTCGCCTTCATGGCCACCGTGGGACAGGGCGACGAAGTGATCGTGCCCGCGCCCTACTGGGTGTCCTACCCGGAAATGGTGCGTCTCTTCGGCGGCACGCCAGTGATCGTGCCCGGCCACCCGGCGCGCGGACTGAAGGCCGACCCCGCGGCGCTGGCTGCTGCGATCACTCCACGCACCAAATGGCTGGTGCTGAACTTCCCGGCCAATCCAACCGGCGCCAACCTCACGTTGCAGGATGCCACCGCGCTCGCGCGCCTGCTGGAGGAGCACCCCCACGTCCGATTGATGACCGACGAGGTCTATGAGCACGTGGTCTTCGCTGGGGGACTTGCCTCTCATCCCCTGGCACTGGCGCCAAGGCTGGCCGACCGGGTGCTGATTGTGAACTCGCTGTCGAAGACTTATGCGATGACGGGCTGGCGCGTGGGCTATGCCGCCGGACCGCAGGCGCTGATCGACGCGATGGTCTCGCTGCAATCGCAATCGACCAGCAACACCTGCACCGTCGCGCAGCATGCGGCGCTTGCGGCTCTGGACGGACCTCAAGGATTCATCCAGGCCTGGCGAAGCGAGTACGCGTCACGCTGGCGGCTCTTGGTGCGGCGGCTGGACGGCCGCTTCGGTCTGCGCTGCGTCGAACCCGAAGGCGCGTTCTACGTCTTCGTCGACTGCTTGTCGGTGATCGGCCGTGTCCGTCCGGACGGCAGGCTGATCGAGCGCGATGGCGATGTAGCCGACTACCTGTTCGATCACGGCGTCGCCGTGATCGAAGGCGACGCATTCGGCATGTCGCCGTGGTTCCGGGCGTCCGTGGCCACGAGCGAGATGAATATCGATAAGGCATGCGACCGCATCGTCGCCGCACTGGAGCGGCTGCAATGACCGCTGACGACGTCTGCGCCCTGTCGGCCGAAGCCATCGTCGCCGCGGTGCGCGCGCGCCAACTCACAGCCGTGCACGTGATGGAGTGCCACCTGGCCCGCACCGAGCGCCTGGAGCGGGTTCTGAACACCTACGCGACGCTGGATGCGCAAGGCGCGCTCCGCGCCGCGCACGGCGTTGACGCCCGCATCCGCGCGGGCCACGACCCAGGACCACTTGCCGGCTTGCCCGTGAGCGTCAAGGACCTGATCGCGGTTGGCGGCATGCGCCAGGCCTTCGGCTCTCGCCTGCTGAACGACAACGTCGCCGCCACCGATGCGCCATCGGTGGCGCGGCTGCGCGCCGCGGGTGCGTGTATCACCGGCAAGACGACGACCAGCGAACTCGGATCGAAGGCGGTGGGCGACTCGCCGCTCACCGGCATCACACGCAACCCGTGGAACACGCAGACCACCGCGGGTGGATCGAGCGCGGGCGCGGCGGCGGGTGTCGCCGCGCGAATGGTCCCGGTAGCCTTGGGCACCGACGGCGGCGGCTCGATCCGAATCCCTGCGTCGTTCTGCGGGCTCGTCGGCTTCAAGGCGACCTTCGGGCGCGTGCCGGTTTGGCCCCCATCGGCGACCCCGGCGGTTGCGCACGTGGCGCCGGTGGCCCGCTGCGTGCGGGATGTCGCGCTGCTGCTGGACGTGATCAGCGGTCACGATGCACGTGATTCCGGCAGCATCGCCGAAGCTCCGATCGATGCCACGGCTGAGCTTTCCAAGGGTGTGCGGGGGCTGCGGGTCGGCTGGGTGGCGTCACTCGGCTACGGACATGTCGATGCAGAGGTCGAGGTGGCGTGCCGTGAAGCGGCCAGTCGGCTCTCGGGTGAGGGCGCGATCGTGAACACCATGGCTTCACCGCTGTTCGAGACGGATCCCGGCGTCGCGTGGAACGAACTCTTCTACGGCGTCATCGGCGAGCGCGTGCGCCAGCTCGCGGGCGGCGACGTCGCCAATGCGGACATCGATGCCGCGCTGAAGGCCGTGTTGCTGCATCGCCGGACGGTCTTGCCGGGAGCTGTTGCGCGACTGCGCGATACGTGTATCGGACGTGTGCGCGACGCGTTCGAGCGCTTCGACATCCTCGCCATGCCGACCATGCCGATCACGGCGCCGCTCGCGGGGATTGACGTGCCGCCGAGCCACGAGGGCCGCAACCCGGTCGACTGGTCCTACTTCACCTACCCATTCAACCTGTCCGGCAATCCGGCGGTGTCGATGCCGGTGACGCTGTCGCGAGCGGGCATGCCGATCGGGTTGCAGCTCGTGGCGAGGCGGGGCGATGACTTGACCTTGATCGCCGCCGCCGCCGCGTTGGAGCGCGTCCTGTGGGCTGGCGCCCCGGACTCGACCCGGGGTCCACCATCGATCTGCTGGGGTGCGTGAGAATGAATGCTGGGCCAAGTCCGGCATGACTGAATGGACGAGGCTTCGTGTTGGTCTGGCTCCCTTTGGTGGGTTCAGGGAGTGGCGGATTCCAGGCTCGCGAGCAGCGATCGCACCGGCGCCTCACGCCACGCGATCAAAGGCCCGGTGTTGATGCGCGTCTTGCCGTAGACGAGCCACACCACGTCGACCTCGCCGATGTCCTTGTCAATGCGGAAGCGGCCGGGGTTCTCGTGTGCGACTTCCAGCGCGGTGAAGCCGGAGTCGAACTCGCCAGCCAGCAGCCGGCGGGCCGTGTCGGAGTTGGATATGGTGTGCACCTGCACTTCAAACTTGGAAGGCTCGAAGTAGCCCGCGGTCGGCAGGATGTAGCCCACCGACTTCGGCGTCTCGACCTCGGCGCGTGTAAGCAGCCCCATGGGGCGCGTGCGGCCAATGAAGCAGTCGACGATGAAGATCTCCTTGTGGTGCGCCTCGATGGTCTCGGCCACTTTGTGGTGGGCGCAAACCTGGATCATCAGGTCGACCTCGCCGCGGCGCATCATCTCCAGCGCCTCGATGAAGTCCTCGATGAAGACGATTTCTGCACCCGCCAGCTTGTGGAACTCCACATAGCGGCGCGTGTTCAAGTCGTGGTTGCTGCCCGAGGGGCCTAGGGTTGCGATCTTCAATGGCTTGCCGTGGGGAGCCGAAGCATTCATCCTAAGCGTGTGCCAAGCGCGGCGCTGTATCTGGAGAGCGTGTCCTGGCGCAAAGCGTCTACGTTCTTGCGTCCCGGGACGCCTGCCGGGACCGCACCGGCCCTTGGCTGGCGGCGCATTCGCCCTGGCAACTGCGCACCGTGCTGGCGGACACGGCAGGCTCATGTGGCGCGTGTGGGGATTGACGTGCCGCCGAGCCACGAGGGCCGCAACCCGGTCGACTGGTCCCGCTTCACCTACCCAATCAATCTGTGCGGGAATCCGGTGGTGTCGATGCCGGTGACGTTGTCGCGAGCGGGTATCCCGATTGCGTTGCAGTTCGCAGCGCGGCGGGGCCAGGACCGTCCGCGTTCCTCGTCGAGCTCTGTGCGGAGATCAAGCGTGGCGTCCACCGCCGTGCCGTTGCGCATCATCATGTCGTGGTGCTGCAGCAGGTCGTTGACCACCTGAAGCATGTCCACCACCAGCTTGTGCATCTCTAGCATCTGGCGAAAGCGCAGGATCGTCAAGAAGCCAGGCCGTGGAACGGTCGACAACCGCCAACTCGTTGTACAGGGGCGCGCCGTGAGGCGCCTTGTCCATCGCCGGCTCCGTCGAGTTTAGGTCCATCACCGCATTCACGAGGTTCAGGAGCGGTGGTTCCAACTTCGGACGCTCCGGGATCGAGAAGTTCGAGCCCGCACGCATCGTGGCGACCGAGGTCGGCATACGCAGCACCTTGATGGGCGGCGCGCTGTTGCTGAGTAAGCGTCAACCAGCCGGAGTTCGTGCTTTGGCAACCCGCCCGGTGTAAGTCTGAGCGCAACGGGTTGTCGGCGAACAGCGTCTTCCACCGCCTGGGGGTGAGTTCGCTGACGCGAGCAGCCGGGTGCTGTCCGACGCGCTGCAGCACATCGACCAGAGAGGTGTACGGATCGATGCCCTGTGTGCGGCACGTGGCGATCAGGCTTTGCACGATGCCAACGTGTTTGGCGCCCACTTCGGTCCAACAAAGAAGCCAGTATTTTCGACCTGTGGGGATCGGGCGCAGGGCGCGCTCGATATGGTTCGTATCGATAGCCACTTCGGGGTCGTCGAGAAAAACTCTCAGCCCCGCACGACGCTCTTGCACGTAGGCCAGCGCCTTCGTCAACGGGTTGCTCGGCAGCAAGACCAGTTTGAAGGCGGCGAGGTCATCGCTAGGTGCCAGGAAGACATTGGACTTGCCCACGTTCGACCAACCAACCCCGGAGCCCTTCAGCAGGAGATTCACTGGCTTGGACCGAAGACCGATGGGGCACGGCTTCTCAGCTACCGACCACCTCGACGACAACGTTCAACCGGCTGCAGCTGGCCGGCGAGCCATGGCTCGCGGCGGCACCGGGACCCCAGCCCCGGTGCAGAAGGGCCGCGTTCGATCGCCGGTTCCCCGTTACATGCGTGCCGAGGTCAGGCCGAACGGTCAAGCTGCATGGTGAAGTTCCAAGAACACGAACGGCGAATGCTGCTGGCGCAGATGTCGAGGGTCGGCGTCGGCCAACCGATGTCCCGCGTGATTCCTTTGACCTCTCTGGACAGGAGGTCACTCAATCTTGAGGGCGACTCTGCTGCCAGCGAGGCCGACTTGAACGCTCAGGCGCCGCCGATCAATTCCAGCGTGAATCCGCGCGCGTCGCGCACGTAGGCCACCCACTGCCCGGCGAAGGGCCCGCCGGGCAGGAACTGCAGCTGGCCTGCGACTGCGAAACCGAAGGTCTGGGCTTGGGTGGCGGTTTCCCCTACCGAGTCCACCTGCAGGGCCAGATGCGCGGCGCCGATGTCGCAGGGCCGGGGCGCCGTGCTGGTGGCACTGCCCGGCGCGCTGTACTGCAGCAGTTCCACCACCTGCCCGCCTGGCAGTGTGGCCATGCACACGCGGGCCTGTGCGCCCGGCACGCCGGTGATGTGGCCCAGCGTGTCGCCCACGGGCACCTGCCGGATCTCGCCGACGTCTGCCCCCAGCACCTGCCCGAAAAAGGCCAGAATGTGCGGCAGGTCATGCACCGTGAGCCCGGTGTGGATGGTGTGCAGGACGGCCATGGGCCCTCAGTGTCCCGAGGCCTTTGCAGCGCCCAGCGGCGGGTTCTCCCAGTAGACGTGCTTGGTACTGAGAAAGTCGCTCAGGCCTTCCACGCCGTGCAGCCGACCGTAGCCGCTTTCCCTGAAGCCCCCGGTTTCTGATTCCGGGAACAGCTTGTTGTGGGCGTTCATCCAGACCGTGCCGCACTTGAGTTCACGCGCCATGGACTGGCCTGCCGAACGATCGGCCGACCAGATGCTGGCCGCCAGCCCGTAGCGCGTGGCGTTGGCGCGGGCGATGGCGTCCTCGCGGTCACGGTAGCGCTCGATCACCAGCACCGGGCCGAACAACTCGTCCTGGATGTAGTGCGAGCGCAGGTCAGCCACTTCCACCAGGGTGGGCGTGATGAAAGCCCCGCGGGCCAGGGGGCCGGTGGGCACCCCGCCCTGCAGCCACACGCGGCCGTGCTGCGCAGCGTCCTGCGCCAGGCGCGCCACGCGATCGCGGTTGGCCAGGTCGATCAAGGGGCCAAGCTGTGAAGTGGGCTCATGGCCCGGGCCCGGCACCAGGCTGCTCAGGCGCTCAGCCAGTGCCCTGGCGAATTCGTCAAAGCGGCCCTCATGCACCAGCACGCGCGCGATGGCGGTGCATTGCTGGCCGGCCATCGGCAGGGCCCCCGCCACCAGCCCGGCCACGGTGGGCGCCAGCGGCGCATCGGGCCACACGATGGCCGGCGCCTTGCCACCGAGTTCGAGCGACAGGCGCTTGAGCGTGCCGGCGGCATCGGCCGCGATGCGCTTGCCGGTGGCCGAAGAGCCGGTGAAGCTGATGACGTCGATGTGCGGCGACTGGCTGATGGCGCGGCCGATGGCGGCGCCCGACTCGGTGAACGAACACACCACGTCGGCCGGCAGGGCCGTGATGCGGGTCAGGCACTCCAGCGCCAGCTGGTTGACCAAGGAGGTCTGATGCGCGGCCTTGATCACCACCGTGCAGCCGGCCGCCAGCGCGGGTGCCAGCGAGCGGATGAGCAGGATCACCGGCGCGTTCCAGGGCACGATGATCGCCGCCAAGCCCGCGGGCTCGCGGCTGAGCTGCGAGTAGCAACCGTTGTCGATCTCGGCCACGCGCCCCCACAGGTTGCGGGCCAGCCCGGCGTAGAAGCGCAGTTCGGACACGGCGGTGGCGATCTCGCCCCGTGCTTCGCGCGCCAGCTTGCCGTTGAGCGTGACCAGCCATCGCTCGATCTCGGGCGCTCGGGCCTGCAGGTTGGCTGCGAATTCCAGCAGCACCGATTCGCGCAGGCGTGGGCTGCGTGACCACGGCCCGGCATCAAAGGCCGTGCGCGCGGCTTCGATGGCCGGCAGTGCTTCGTCAAGCATGGCGTCGCTGAACTGCGCCGCCACTTCTGACGTGGCCGGGTTGATGCAATCGCCCGCCGCGCCGGCGCCGGCCGTCCAGCGGCCGCCGAAGTAGTTCAAGGCACGTTCCATGGTGTTCGGTCGTCCTGATTTCATTCAAGCCGGATACCGGCATCTCGGACCGTCCGCGCATAGCGCGCCCGCTCCTGCTCGATCCTGGCCACCGTCTGCTCGGGGCTCAGAGGCTGTGCCACGTAGCCAAAGTCCACCAGCTTGCTGCGCACCTCGGGGTCGGCCATCAACTGGGTGACGTCCTGGCTGATTCGTGCAGCGACGGCGGCGGGAAGCCCGGGCAAGCCAAACAAGCCCACCCAGCTGGTGGTCTCGAAGCCTGCAGGTCCACCGGACTCGGCCACCGTCGGCACGTCGGGGTGTGTGGGCAGCCGCTGCGGCGCGGCCAGCGCCAGGAAGCGCAACTTGCCGGCGCGCTGCAGCGGGCCGGCGCTGGCCGGCGAGCCGAAGGCCCAGTTCACGTCCCCGCCCGCGACGGCTGCATACAGCTGCGAGGTTTCCCTGAAGGGGATGTGGTTCATGCGGGTGCCGCTGGCCGTCTCCAGCGCAGCCGCACCCAGGTGGGCGATGCTGCCCACCTGCCAGGACCCGTAGCTCACTTGCCCAGGCTGGTTGCGTGCGGCCGCCAGCAGGTCGGCCACCGTTCGCCAGGGTGAGGCCGAAGCGACTGCGATGAAGAAGTAGCCGCCGTGGAGCGGCGTGATGGGCCTGAAGTCGTTCACCGGGTCATAGGGCAGTGCCTTGTACAGGTGCGGTGCGGCGGTGAAGTTCAGCCCGTCGATGTGCAGCAGCGTGTGGCCGTCGGGTGCTGCCTTGCGCGCTTCGGCCACGGCGATGAAGCCGCCGCCGCCCGGCCGGTTGTCGATCACCACGCTCTGGCCCCATGCCCTTGCCAGCCGTTCGCCCAGGAAGCGCAGCATGGCATCGGGCCCCGATCCCGCAGGGAACGACGTGATCAGACGCACGGGCTTGCCAGGAAACTGCTGCGCGAAGCTGGCCGCCGGTGCCAGAGCGGCCGCAGCCAAGGCGCCCAGCACGGTACGTCGGTGATGTGAATGACTGTTCATGCGGTCTCCAGGCACTACCAGGTGCCGTAATGGATGCCGTGCTCCTTGGCACGGTCGGTTCGCTGCGCGACCTCGGCGTCGTCCATGGTCAGGCGCGGGTGCTGGTCGTTCAGCCAGGCGTGCAGGCGCTCGTCCAGGCGCTGGCGCTCGGCGGCCAGGCGCGGGTCCTGGCCCAGGTCCACGTATTCGTCCGGGTCGTCTTCCAGGTTGAAGAGTTGCGGCGCGAAGCCTTGCCAGCGCACGTACTTCCATTGCCGCTCGCGCACCATCCAGCCGCGGCATTCGCCCGGCCTGCGGTTCAGCAGCAGCCGTGCGCGGCGGAACGAGTAGTCGATTTCCGCGAAGACGCAGTCGCGCCAGGCCGCAGGGGTGTCGCCATGAACCCAGGGCATGAGCGAACGACCCTGCGTGCGGTCCAGCGCGGGCCGGATCTGCAGCGCGTCCAGCGCGGTAGGCACCACGTCCACTGCTTCGGCCATGGCGCTGACGCGCTGGCCGCGGGTGGCATCGGCCTCGGGGCGCGGGTCGAACACCATCAGCGGCGACTGAATCACCTGGTCGTGGAACAGGTCCTTCTCGCCCAGGTGGTGGTCGCCGCCGTAGTCGCCATGGTCGTTGGTGAAGACGATCAGCGTGTGGTCCAGTTGTCCGCTGTCCTGCAGGGCCTGGATGACGCGGCCGATGTGGTGGTCCAGCTGCTCGATGAGGCCCATGTAGACCGGCCGCACCTGGCGCACCACCTCGTCACGCGCGAAGGTCTGCGACTCTTCCATCTGCATGTAGGCCGCCACCACCGGGTGCGGTGCGTCGAGCTCGCTGGCGCGCTTCTTGACGGGCAGCATGTCGTCGGCGCTGTAGCGGCGGTGGTAGGGCGCCGGTGCCAGGTAGGGCCAGTGCGGCTTCACGTAGGACAGGTGCAGCGCCCAGGGCTCCTGGCCCTGCTCGGCCAGGAAGCGCAGCGCGCGGCCGGTGACATAGGCCGTTTCGGAGTGTTCTTCGGCCACGCGGGCGGGAAGGTGCACGTTGCGCAGGAACCAGCCGCTGGCGGTGGTGCCATCAGGGCCGTCGGCGCCCACCACGTGGTCGGTCCAGGGGTCGGCACCGGCATAGCCATGCGCGCGCAGGTACTCGGCGTAGCCGCTCTCGGCCCCAGGCGGGCCGTGGCCCTCGATGCGGTCGACTTCGACGAAGCCGCCGCTGGCATGGTGGCGCCAGCCGGGTGAGCCGGGCGGCACCCCCAGGCGCTTCAGGCCCGCCGTGTCGGCAATCACATGGGTCTTGCCGACGAGGTGGAGCTTGCGGCCGGCCGCGGCCAGGTAGTCACCCAGGGTGGGTTGCTCCACCGGGAGTGGCACGCGGTTCCAGGTGACGCCGTGCGAGCCCACATAGCGCCCGGTGTAGGTGGACATGCGCGAGGGGCCGCAGACGCCGGCCTGAACGAAGGCGGCGTCGAAACGCACGCTGCGAGCGGCCAGCGCATCCAGGTGGGGGGTGCTGATGTTGGGGTGGCCATTGCAGGCCAGGTGGTCCCAACGCAGCTGGTCGCTCATCACGAACAGCAGGTTGCGCAACGGGGTGTGTGTCATGGCCGATCAGACGAAGATGGCGCCACCTTCGACACAGAGCGTCTGCCCGGTCATGAAGGCGGCGTCGTCGCTGGCCAGGAAGCTCACCGTGCCCACCAGGTCGGCGGGCAACGCGTCGCGCTGAATGGAACGCGACTTGCGGATGGCCTCGCCGAACTTGGCCATGTGGTCGTCGTTCTTCAGGATCTGGTCCGACAGCGTCAGGCCCGGCGCGAGTGCATTGGCGGTGATGTTCCAGGCGCCCAGCTCGCGTGCCAGCACGCGCGTGAAGGTGATGACCGCGCCCTTGCTCGTCACGTAGTGCGCCATGTTGGCCAGGCCCTTGAGCGCGGAGGTGGACGCCACATTGATGATGCGGCCCCAGCGCTGCGCCTTCATGTGCGGTGCCACGGCCTTGGCGCAGTTGAAGGGGCCCAGGGTGTTCACGCGCATGACCTGCATCCACTCGTCGGCGCTGTACTCCTCGAAGGGCCTGTTCACCAGCGTCGAGAACAAGGCGGCGTTGTTGATCAGGATGTCGATGCCACCCAGACCCGCTTCCACGGTCTGCACCGCAGCCTTGACCGAAGCTTCGTCGGCCACGTCCATCGCCACGCCCAGGCACCGACTGCCCGTGGTGTCGTGAGCACGCGCCGCATCGTGCGCGCCACGCAGGTCGCCGATCGCCACCCTGGCACCGTCGGCCAACAGGCGCTGAACGAATGCATTGCCCAGACCGGTGGCGCCACCGGTGACGAGTGCAACCTTGCCTTGTAACTTCATGCGGGCCTCATGACACGGATTGGTGGTCGGAACGTGGGCTGACGGAGGGCGGGTGCGGCGCTCACTCGGGCTTGATGCCCGCGTCCTTGATCAGCCTGCCCCACTTGGCGTAGTCACCGCGCTGCATGCCGACCAGTGCCTCGGTGGTGCTGGCCACGGGCTCCATGCCCTGGGCCAGCAGGCGCTCGCGCAACTCAACGTTGGCGAAGATCCTGGCCATGAGCTGCTGCGCGGAAGCGACCAGGGCTGCGGGCGTGGCCGCGGGTGCGTACAGCCCCAGCCAACCCACACCCTGCACGCCGGGAAAACCGCTTTCGATCAAGGTGGGCACCTGGGGCAGCTGCGGTGCCCGCGCGCCACCGGTCACAGTCAGGATCTTCAGCCGCCCGGACTGAACCAGCGGCAGGCTGGAGGCCAAGGTGTCGAACATCACCTGGATCTGCCCCGCCATCAAATCACTGCGCGCCTGACCCTCAGAGGCATAGCCCACCCAGGTGAGGTCGGCCCCTCCTTGCTGGCGCAGCAGTTGGCCTGACAGGAAAGGCACCCCGCCACGGCCACCCACGCTGGCGTAGTTCATGGTGCCGGGTTTGGCACGCGAAGCGGCCACCAGTTCCTGCACCGTGCTGACGCCCAGCGCAGGCCGCACCGTCAACACGATGACGTTGTTGATCAACAGCGAGATCGGCGCGAAGTCCTTGTCCGGGTCGTACGCCAGCTTGCTGTTGAAGTGCGGGTTGACGGTCATGATGCCGGCGTTGCCCAGCAGCAGCGTGTGACCATCGGGCTCGGACCGTGCCGCGGCCACCGCGGCCAGTGCCCCATCTGCGCCGGGACGCAGGTCGATGATCATCGGCTGCCCAGTGAGTGCGGTGAAGCGCTCGCCAACCAAGCGCGCCATGAGGTCCCCAGCCGAACCGCCAGGCGCAGGAATGATCAGCTTGACCGGCTTGTTGGGCCATGCCGGCCCTTGCGCATGCGCTTGTGGTTGAACGCCCAGGCCCATCGATGCCGCGCAGGCCAGGGCCATCGCCAGGGCTCGACGCCGGGGCTGCGATGGGGCGTTCCCGATGGGCAGCGCGGTACCTCCGGCCATACCGCGCGTTGCCGCGTTCATCACCGGCTCAGAACAGGTGGACGATACCGGCGGCCAAGGCGCTCGGATCCGAGCCATTGACAGAGGGGCGCAGACGCGCGTAGTACGCGGCGGGTATCAGGCTCAGCTTGGAACCCGCGTTGTTGCTGACGCGAGCGTAGTTCACGTACAGGCTGGTGCGCTTGGACAGGCTGTAGTTGTAGTACGCCGCCATCGTGGTGCCCTTGGGTTCTGGCAGGCCGGCGGCCTTGAAGTCACCTTTGGTCTGGCCCACCTGCAGGCCCAACTTCCCTGTTGAGCCGACAGGGAACACGGCACCGAGCCAGTAGGACGTGGTGTTGTCGCTGGGAATGGCACGGTCACGCGAGGCCACCGGCGTGACTTGGTGGATCCTGTACCAACCGGCATTGACCGTCACCCAGGCGAACTCATAGCGCCCTCCAAGGCCGGCTTCCGTCTGGTTGTCCACCGCGAGGTTGCTCCCGGTTGCGGTGCGTTCCTTGCTGGTCTGGTAGGCAGCAGCCAAGTTCAGTTTGCCGGCGCGGTAGTAGCCGCCAAGAGCGACGAAGCGCCCCTGCTCCTTGGGCGCGACGCTGTTCTCCAGACCCGCCGAGACAGCCGCCCGAATCGTGAGCCCACCGACCACCGGCGAGGTGTAGAACACGCCATTGCTCGCGCGGCCGATCAGGTTCTGGCTGATGCTGCCGTTGTTGCCGTAGTAGCCGATGCCGCCGAAGTCGGTCTGGTTGAGCATCGGGATCAACGGCGTACCGGTGCGGCCCAGGGCCAGCTGGCCCCACTTGCGGCTTTCGATGCCCACGATGGACGTGCGTCCGAAGTTGGCATTGGCGCCAGGCAGCATTTCGCCCGTATCCGCGCGGATGCCCATGTCCAGGCGGAAGATGGCCGCCAGGCCGCCACCCAGGTCTTCACGACCTGAAAAGGCGACACGGCTCGAAGTCACCGTACCCGCTCCAAGCTGCTTGATCTTGCCGTTGGGGTCCCCCGTGTTCACGGCCTCGACGCTCATGTCCATGGCGCCGGAGATGGTCACTTGCGCCTGCGCACCGAAGGCAGTGATGAGCAGCACCGCGGCAGCAACCGGGGTGAGAGGGCGGCGGGAACTCTTCATGGTGTGTCTTTCCGGTTGATGCAGTCGAAGGGGCAGTTGGCACATGATTCTATAAACACACCACCGTAACTAAAAGAGATACAACAACGCCGAAGATCCGGACATACCCTGAGCCGCACCACTGCCAACTCAAGGGGCTGCGCGAACGGTGCGCGTCTCCTGGCAGGTCTCCCTGCCTTCTGTTCCGCTAATGCGGCCAAGGCCGCTGCGCTTGGTGATGCGCGCAATCGTCCGACCCAGCCCGACCGAGCCGTGGAGGACACCTCTCAGAGGACCGGGCTGGCGATGGCAGTTTCTTATATGTCAATATGATTTCCATGGACCTGCGGCAGCCTGCAGATGGCAGGTTGGCCTGTAGGCGATCCACCCTGGCAGCCAGCAGGCGCAGGCTCGAAACGCCACCGCCGGCAACAACTCCACCGGCGGTCCCGAAGCTGCGGTCGCAGACCTCAGTTGGGCATCTTGAACCCGGTCTCCTTGATCAGGTCGCCCCACACCTTGTGCTCCGCCTTGAGGTCGGCAGCCACGGTCGCGGGGGCGGTTGCGCCATCGACCACGAAGCCTTGTGCGGTGAGTGCTTCGCGCAACTTGGGATCGGCCAGGCCCTTGGCAACACGCGATGCAATCGCGTCGACGGTCGCCTTGGGCGTCGCGGCCGGCGCCAGCAGGAGGTAGGCGATCGATGCGGTCAGGTCCTTGTAGCCCAGTTCCTGGAACGTGGGCACGTTGGGCAACTGGGGCGCGCGCTTTGCGCCGCTCGTGGCCAGGATGCGCACGGTGCCGGCCTGGTGCTCGCGCAGCCACTCGGCCACCCCCGACGAGGCAGCCACCACGTGCCCGCCGACGACATCGGTGATCAACTGCGATCCGCCACCGCGGTAGGCGGCGTTGTCCAGCGGCACGCCGGCTGCGCGGCCGAGCTTGATGCCGAACATGTGCGGAATGCCGCCGAACTGCGGCGTGGCGAAGACGGCGCGCGCGTTGTCCTGCTTGACCCAGTCGAAGTAGGCCTTCAGCGTCGTCGCCGGCACCTTGGCGCTGACGACGTAGGCCACGTCGAAGGCCGCCACACGCGACACCGGTGCCACGTCTGCCAGCGAATACTTCAGGTTGCCGCGCGTGTGCGGCGCCAGGGTCAGGGCCCCGGAAGGCGCCATCAGCAGGGTCGTTCCATCGGCGGGCGCCCCTTTGAGCGCATCGAAGCCCAGTGCACCACCGGCACCCGGCCGGTTCTCGACGATCCAGCGCGTGCCGTCGCTGGAGGCCAGCACATCGGCCACACGGCGCGCCAGACCATCCAGATCGGATCCGGCCACGGTGCCGACGAAGATGCGGTTCTGGGCCGAGGCGGCGCCGGGTGCGGCAAACAGGGCGGCCGCCATGACGGCACCGGCCAGTGCGAAGAGAGGTTTCATCGACGGAACTCCTTCAAGGGGTGGGAACAGGGTCAAGGGACATGGCGGCCCGCATCGCGGGGCTTCGGCGTAATCAGTCGCGGAATGCGCGGTCGCGGCGCTGCCTGATGGCCGGCAACATGGCGGCAACCAGCATCACCAGCGCCAGCACGATCAGGGTGCCCGAAATAGGGCGCGTGAACAGCACGGTCCAGTCGCCGCGTGCAACCAGCAGGGTGCGGCGCAGGTTCTCCTCCAGCATCGGCCCCAGCACCATGCCCAGCAGCAGGGGGCCGGCCTCGCAGCGCAGCTTGATGAAGGCAAAGCCGATCACCGCGAAGACCCCTGCGAGGTAGATGTCGAAGTTGTTGTTCGAGAGCGTGTACAGGCCGATCACGCAGAAGCAGACGATCGACGGGAACAGGTACCGGTAGGGCACCGTCAGCAGCTTCACCCAGATGCCGATGAACGGCAGGTTGAGGACGATCAGCATCAGATTGCCGATCCACATCGATGCGATCAGGCCCCAGAACAGATCGGGGTTGTCGGTCATCACCTTCGGGCCCGGCGTGATGCCCATGACCACCATCGCGCCGATCATCAGCGCCATCACCGGATTCGGTGGAATGCCGAGCGTCAGCATGGGGATGAACGAGGTCTGCGCGGCCGCGTTGTTGGCGCTCTCGGGCCCGGCCACGCCCTGGATGGCGCCTTTGCCGAAGCGCTCCGGCGTGCCGGAGATTCGCTTCTCCAGCGTGTAGGCCGCGAACGACGCGAGGATGGCACCGCCGCCCGGCAGCACGCCGAGCACCGAGCCGAGCGCCGTGCCGCGCAGCACGGCCGGCATGGCCTGCCTGAAGTCCTCGCCCGACGGCCACACGTTCTTCACGTCGCGCGTGAAGACTTCGCGCGACTGTGGCGGCCGGTTCAGGTTGCCGATGATCTCGCCGAAGCCGAACAGCCCCATGGCGACCGCCACGAAGCCCAGTCCGTCGGTCAACTCGGGGATGCCGAAGCTGAAGCGCTCGACGCCGGACAAGGCGTCCGTGTTGATCTGGCCCAGCAGCAGGCCGACCAGGACCATGCCCACCGCCTTGATCACCGAGCCCGAGGCCAGCACCACGGCGCCGACGATCCCGACCAGCATCAAGGCGGCGTACTCCGCCGGCCCGAAGGCAAACGCGATGCCGGCCAGCGCGGGCGCGAAGCCCGCCAGCACGAGGGTGCCCACGCAACCCGCGAAGAAGGAACCCAGACCGGCCACCGCCAGCGCCGGCCCGGCCCGGCCCTGCCGTGCCATCTGATAGCCATCGATGGCCGTCACGACCGAGCTCGACTCACCCGGCAGATTGATCAGGATGGCCGTGGTCGAGCCTCCGTACTGCGCGCCGTAGTAGACGCCGGCCAGCATGATCAGGGCCGCCGTCGGATCGAGCGTGTAGATCGACGGCAGCAGCATCGCGATCGCCGGCACCGGGCCCAAGCCCGGCAGCACCCCGATCAGCGTGCCGATGAACACGCCACCCAGCGCGAAGGCCAGGTTCTGCAGGCTGAGTGCGACGCCGAATCCGGTGGCCAGGTTGGAGAGCAGGTCCATCGCCGAGTCCGTCAGAAGATGGTGGGCATCACCGGGATGCGCAGCTTCAAGCCCACGACGAACAGGAGCCAGCTGCCCGTGGTGAGCACTGCCGCAAGTCCCAAGGCCTCGCGCAGCCTGAACTCGCTGCTGGCCAGGGCCGTGAGCACGATCACCAAGGGCAGCGTGATCAACATGCCGGCACGCGGCAGCAGGAACCCTGCAGCGAGCACCGCAGCCACCACCACCAGCAGGGGGCGCCACACCGGCGGTGCAATGCGCTCCTCCTCGTCGGGGTCATGGCCCAAGGCGCTGACCAGCACGATCAGGCCCACCAGCGCCAGCAGCACCCCCAGCCCGAGCGGGAAGTAGCCCGGCCCCGGACGCGCCGAGGTGCCCATCCGGTACTCGGTGGCGCCGACCGCGAAGGCCACGCCGACCACGAGGAAGACCACGCCCGACCAGAAATCCACCTGGCTCCGGATCTTCATGCCTGCATCTCCCCGGCGACGCGTGCCGGCACCGCCACGCGGGCCACGCCGAACACCTCCATCTGCACCACATCGTGCAGCGGCACGACCTCGACGTCGAACACCGGGTGCAACGGATCATCGAGCGCGTACTCCCGGATCCGTGGGGTCGACGGCAGGTCGTCGGGGTAGACACGGGTCAGGTCGTTGGCATCGAAGGTTTCGATCTGCAGGCCGGGAAAGCACAGCGAGAAATCCACCAGCACGTTACCGGTGCGCGGCAGCACGTGTGCATCGCCCATGGCGAAGCTGACCATGCCTTCTTGCGGATCGGCCGGCGTGGCGAACACCATGCGTGCCGTGCGCGCCGTCTCGTCGATCTCGTAGACCACCGCACGGCTCAGCGACTCGGCCGCACTCTTCACGCGCTCGCCGGTGAAGGGGATGGCCTGGTGCACGTTGTTGTTGAACAGGACGACGTGGCCCTCGGGCGTCAAGCGCGGGTTGTGCTGGTGACTCGGCCAGATGAAGTCCTCGCCGACCGCCTTCAGCAGCTTGGCCCGCAGCGCTTCAGACCAGCCGATGTCGCGGGCGAGGATCCAGCGGATCTCGCCACTGGGCCGGTCGATCTTGAGCACCGCGTCGAGGTTGCGCAGCGACAGCAGCACCGAGTCGTCGCGCGGGTCGTGGTGCACGCCATTGCCATGTGTCCAGTCCAGGTGCTGGGGGAATCCACGCACCCACCAGTAGGACCAGAAGGTGTCGTAGCCGATCTTGAACGGGTCGAGGTGGTCGAAGCTGTTCCAGCGCCACACCACCTCGCCCTGCGGATTGAATTCGATCACCTCGTCGCCCATCACCCACTGATCGCGGCGCGGCGCGGCGGCGTCGGTTTCGCTCGTGTAGTAGCCCTCGATGCGGCGCGGCACGGCATTGAGCGACAGGTAGTTGCCGTTGGGCAGCGCGTCGGGTTGGTGATGCAGCGTCACCGCCTGCACCGGGATGGCCCCGGCCGGCATCGGGTTCGGCCCCAGCGCGGCGCCCCAGCAGCGCAGGGTGCGACCGGTCCAGTCGATCTCGGTGGGGCTGTTGCGCGCGGTGTGGAAGAACAGGTGTCCATTGTCCAGCGTGGCCACCCCGGCAATGCGCGAGGGGCTCCGGTAGAACCATACGATGTCGCCGTCCTCGTCAAGCGCCAGGATCAGGCCCCATTCGGTGGTGAAGCGGCGCTGCTCGGGCGTCATGCGGTGCGAGCGGCCGAGCGCACGCCGGCGCACGCTCAGCAGCGTCAGGCCGGGCTCCATGCGGGCGCGCTCGGCGCGGTGTACACGCAAGGGCGGGAAGTCAAGACTGTGCGTCGGTAGCGTGGGTGTCAGCGCAGTCAGCGGCGCAGCCGAAAACCGCTGCCCCTGCGGGTCCACCAGGGTCACCTCCAGCCGGTATTGCCGGGCCGGCTTCAGGCCGACCACCGGCAGCGAGTTCACGCCGGTCTCGACCTGCCAGCGGTAATGGTGTGAACCCGCCTCGCATCCGGCGAGCAGCTCCAGGGTTCCGGGCACGCTCACGTCGACCGCCAGCACCAAGGCCATCGGCGCAGCCGGGTCCGGGTTCGGCGCCACACAGGGCTCGTGCCGGAACACAGGGCTCGTCAGATGCGCGTTGCTCATCACGGCGCTCCGCCCTGTTCACACGCGTGCCAGCGCACGATCCAACCTGGCCAACCCGTCCTCCAGATCGGCAGCCGTGAGGCCAGCCGACACAAAGTAGCGGTCGCCGCGACCGGCGTAGACACCCTCTTCGATCAGAGCCAAGCGCAGGCGGCGTGCCTTGTCGCGATCCGCGTGTACGGCCAGGTCGCGCGCGGAGTACGCCACCGGAAGAGAACTGAAGTGTGCGCAGAACACCCCTCGTACGCCTTGCACCAGCAGATCATGCCCATGCTTGCTGGCCAGGCGCTTGAACTCGGCCATGAAGTGCGACTGCATCTGGTCGATGTGCCGGTACGCTGCACCGTCGCCGCGCTCCAGCATGCGCATCGTGGTGAGGCCTGCCGTCATGCTCATGGGGGCGGCGTTGAAGGTGCCCGCACCTACCACGGCGTTGGTGCGCAGCAGCTCGAAGATGTCTGCCCGCCCGGCCACGGCCGCCAGCGGCATGCCGCCGGCAATGGCCTTGCCGAAGCTCGCCAGGTCCGGTGTGACCCCATAGTGGCCCTGGGCGCCGCCCAGGCCCATGCGGAAGCCCGTGATGACCTCGTCGATGCAGAACACCACGCCGTACTGCGTGCACAGCTCGCGCACCCGTTCCAGGTAGCCCGGGCGCGGAATGCAGCAGCCGCCGTTGGTCATCACGCCTTCCATCAGCACCAGCGCGATGTCGTTGCCATGAGCCTTGAGAAGGGCTTCCAGCGCATCGGCATCGTTCCAGGGAATCTTGAATGACTCGCGCATGGCGAACTCGGCACGCCCTTCCGTGTGCATGGGGTCCGCGGGATTCTCCAGCGCATAAGGCGCGGCGGCAGCGTCTTCGTTGACGCGGCCTCCCAGCACGTTGTCCAGCCAGCCGTGGTAGTGGCCCTCGAAGCGAACGAACAGGCGCCGGCCAGTGAAGGCGCGCGCCAGCCGCACCACCATCTGCACGGCCTCGGAACCCGTGGTCACGAACCGGACACGGTCGGCGCAGGGCACGTGGCTGACGATGCGTTCGGCCAGCTCCACCTCGGCCTCGGTCTGCAGCATGCCCGAGGCCACGACGAAGAGCTTCTCCAACTGGGCATGCAGCGCGTCCTGGTACTCGCGGTTGCCGTGCCCCCAGATGCCCGGGCCCATGCCGATGGCGAAGTCGATCAGTTCACGCCCGTCCACGTCCCACAGTCGCTGCCCCACGGCCCGATCGATGAACACCGGCGGCTCTGGCAGCGCACGCAGGTTGCTCTGCCGCCCGGGCATGGCCCTGGCGGCGCGTTCGGCCAGGTCCCGAGTCTTGGCGCCCAGCGCGAAGCGCACCTGTTCCACCGCGTTCACTGGATGGCCCTCCGCGCTGCGCGCTGCGGGATTCGCGCCTGGGAGCGGCCCGGCGCGCTCATGCCGACACGTCCGTATCGATGACGCACACGCTGCCGCCCACCGTGGCCTCGCTGCCCGCTGCCACGGTGTGCGACAGCAGCTTGCCGTCGCAGGGGGCCTCCACTTCCATCGTCACCTTTTCGCTTTCGACTTCGTACAGCGGCTCGCCTTTGCGAAACACCTCGCCTGGTTGTCTGTGCCAGACGCTGATGGTGGCGGTCTCCATGTTCATGCCGACGCGGGAGAGTTTGAGATTGACTTTCATGGGGTTCAGGAGCGGTGGTCCGGCAGGTCCTTGACGGTGGCGACGATGCGCTCGACGCTGGGCATCACCAGCCGTTCCAGGTTGGGCGCGTAGGGCATCGCGACGTCGGGCACGGTGACGCGGCGAATGGGCGCGCGCAGCGAAGAGAAGCCCTTGTCGGCGACGATGGCTGAGATGTGGCTGGCGGCGCTGCAGCTGTCGCGCGACTCATCGACCAGCACCAGGCGCCCTGTCTTCTCCACCGAGGCCAGGATGCTGGCTTCGTCCAGCGGCACCAGCGTGCGCGGGTCGATCACCTCGGCGTGGATGCCGTGTTCATCGCGCAGCACCTGGGCCGCGGCCAGGGCCAGCTTCAGCATCGAACCGATGGCCACCACGGTCACGTCGCTGCCCGTGCAGCGCACCGCCGCCTGGCCCCAGGGGGTGACGTAGTCGCCGTCGGGCACCTCGCCCATCTCGCCACCCCGGCCGCCGGCTTCCAGGAAGAAGGCCGGGCTGTCGCTGCGGATGCAGGCCTTCATCAGGCCCTTGGCGTCCTCGGGCGTGGCGGGCACGGCCACGCGGATGCCGCCCAGGTTCATCAGCAGCGGGTAAGGCGTGTCGGAGTGGTGTGCGGCAATCGATCGTCCGCCACCGTAAGCTGCGACGTAGGTCACCGGCAGCCGTGCCTGACCGCCCGTCATGTAGCGCAACTTGGCCGCCTGGTTGGCGATGGAGTCGAAGCCGGTGTAGGTGAAGTTGGCGAACATCATGTGCGCCACCACGCGGTGCCCGTTGGCTGCCGCGCCCAGCGCCATGCCGGTGATCAGGGTCTCCGAAATCGGCGTGTTGCGAATGCGCGCGGGTCCGAAGCGTTGCGAGAGCCCACGGGTGTCGCCGAACAGGCTGATTTCCACGTCTTCGCCAAAGAGGATCACACGCTCGTCGCGCGTCATCTCTTCCACCAGGGCGTCGTTGATGGCCTGGATCAGGCGTCGCTTGGTCATCGGGCGGCCTCCTCAGGCGAACATGAACTGCAGCGCCTGCTCGGCCGGCGGCGGCGGGCTGTCGATGGCAAATTGCACGGCGTCTTCCACCTGCGCGGCCACCCGGGCTTCGAGGTCGGCCCACTGCTCGGCGGTGGCCTGCTGCGTGCTCAGGAGTTGAGTCCGCTGCCGTTGGATCGGGTCACGCTCCGCCCAGGCCTGGACCTCCTCGCCGCTGCGGTACTGGGCACCTTGCAGGAATCCGGTCTCGGCCTCCACGTGCCCGGCCATGCGGTAGGTGAAGGCTTCAATGAAGCTGGGGCCCTGGCCGGCGCGGGCCCGTAGCACGGCCTGGCCAGCGGCAGCCCACACCGCATCGAGGTCATTGCCGTCCACCTGCACGCCGGGCATGCCGTAGGCCGCTGCACGGTCCACGATGCGGCCGGCCACGACGGTGTCGGAGCGCGAGAACTCCGAGAACAGGTTGTTCTCGCAAACGAAGATCATCGGCAGCTTCCACAGGGCGCTGAGGTTGAGCGCTTCGCTCATCACGCCCTGGGTAGAGGCGCCGTCACCGAAGAAGGCGACCGATACGGCCCCTTGGCCCTGCAAGGACTGGGAAAAGGCCGCGCCGCAGATCAGGCTGATGCCGCCGCCCACGATGCCGTTGGCGCCCAGGATGCCCTTGCTCAGGTCGGCCACGTGCATCGTCCCGCCCATGCCCTTGCACACGCCAGTCGCCTTGGCGTGGATCTCCGCCATCATGGCCCGCACATCGCCGCCCTTGGCCAGGAAGTGGCCGTGCCCCCGGTGATTGCTGGCGATCCAGTCGCTGTCACGCAGGTGCTGGCACACACCCACGCCCACGGCCTCCTGACCGCTGTAGAGGTGCACCCCGGCGATCAGCTTGCCGGCCTTGAAGTCCGCGCCCAGACGCTCTTCCACGCGGCGGATGAGCAGCATGCGCTCCACCATGGTCAAGCGATCGGCACGGCTGGGTCGGGTGGCTTCGGGTGTCGGGCTCATGGCGAGGGGGCCGGTTGCGCCGGCGCGTAGTTCAGGGCCAAGGTCGTCAACCCTGGCTTGAACTCAATGTACACCAGGCGTTTCGCAAAAGGCAATCATGGATTCAGACTACACGCCGCAAGCGATGCGACCTGAGCGCTTGATTTACCCATGCAGACAAGCTCAGTTGATGGAATTGTCTTGGTGAAAACACTGAGATTCAAGGAGGCCGCATTACGCATGAAGAAACGCAGGTTCACTGAACGTCCGATCCCTGGACCGTCGCTCCAAGCCCAGCCTTCTTCGCGCCAGTGAACCCGGAGCGCCTGCGCACCTGCGTGGCCGGCAGGAAGCCCAAGCGCAACCTCACGGGAGACGTTTGCGTCGCGGGAACCAAGGTGCCGAATTGCGTGTGAGCGGGCTGGAACTCGAGGTCGATGCCCGACCTGCGCCGGGCTGGTTCCCGGACGCCAACCCGGCTGCATGCCCACCCGGATCGTCTACGGGCTGATCGACGGCAATGACTACACCGGCAAGCAACTTGACCCATGCGCCCCACGCTGAATGCCAGCTTGGCGCTCCAGCGCGAGTTCGCCTTGGCCGACAACATGACCCTGGCGCTTGGTGGCGACGCGAGCTGCCGCGCGGCGTCCTGGCGGCTGTGCCGTGCGCAGGCCCGTCCAAGGAAACCACCGACAAGGTCTACTTCCTCGACAAGTCCAGCTTCGTGAAAGTGGGGAGCATGCGGGCGCTCATTGCCCCCCAGACGGCCGGCCTGACCTTCGCTGTGCAGGCTTCCGGCACCTTCGCCCGTGGGGGCCGCAGGCCGGGTCCAGCGTTTCAACTATAGTTACGCCAAACCCCTTACCCGGTGTGCTCATGAGCAAGACCGTTGCCAAAGCCCTGACCATCCTCAAGCAGTTCACGCCCGCGGCAGGTGACCTGGGCGCGAGCGACGTGGCGCGGCTGCTGGTGATGGACAAGGTCATTGCCTATCGCCTCCTGCGCACGCTGGCGGCCGAGGACTTCCTGGTGCAGGACCCGTCCACCAAGAAGTACCGCCTGGGGCCTGGCCTGATCGAACTGGCCAGCCACAACCTGCGCCAGGTGCCGGCCGGCGAAGTGGCGCGACCGTGGATGGAGCGACTGCGCGAACTCAGCGACGAAACGGTGATGTTCGTCGTGCGCCGCGGCACAGAGACCGTCGTGTCACTGCCCCTGGAAAGCCGGCAGCCCATGCGCGTGACCGCCAACGTGGGTGACGCGGAGTCCATGCACAGCACGGCTTCCGGCAAGGTGATGCTGGCCTTCGGGCCCGATTCGCTGTTCGACGAGGTGCTGGTGACCGGGCTGCCGGCCGTGACGCCTCGCACCTTGACCAGCCCAGACAAGTTGCGCTCCGAGGTCAAGCGCGTCCGCGCACGGGGTTGGGCCCTGGACAACGAGGAGTGCGTCACCGGCATCCGCGCACTCGCCGCCGGCGTGTTCGGCCGCCGCGGGGAAATCGAAGGCTGCCTGGCCATCCGCGGACCAGCAAGCCGATTGAGCGACACCGCCATCGAGCGGTTGGCGCCTGAACTCGTGCGCGTGGCGCGCGAGGTTTCCCAGAAGCTCGGCTTTGAGCCAGCGGCCTGAGCCGCACTTCGCCCACTGAATGACGGGTGGCCCGGCGTGCCGGGCCACCGCGGGTCTGGGTGCTGGACTTTCTGCTGTTTTGATAAATACAATCACGGTTCTTTTATAGAACCTGTTGGAGCCGCCCATGGACATCCTGATCGTCGGTGCCGGCATTGGTGGGCTCACGGCGGCCATCCGGCTGGTTCAGCGCGGACACCGTGTGCGCGTGCTGGAGCAGGCCAAGGTGCTGGGCGAGGTGGGTGCCGGCATCCAGATGAGCGCCAATGCCGTGAAGGTGCTTCAGGCGGTGGGCGTGGAGCCTGCGCTCGAAGCCACCGGCGTCAAGCCCAGGGCATTCGAGTTCCGCCGCTTCAACTCCGGTGAACTGCTGCATCGCATTCCCCTCGGTGAGGCACACCGCGAAAAGCACGGCGCGTCCTACTACCAGATGCACCGCCGCGACCTGCACGATGCGCTGGTGCAGGCGCTGCGCGCCCTTGCGCCAGATGCGGTGAGCCTGGACGCGACGGTGCGACGGGTTCACGAAGACACCGAAGCGGCCGAAGTGGAACTGGTCAACGGCGAACGCCTGCGTGGCGACCTGGTGGTGGGTGCTGACGGCGTGAAGTCCGTCGTCCGCCAGCATGTGCTGGGCGCCGACAAGCCCGTCTTCACGGGCCAGGTGGTGTGGCGCGTGCTGGTGCCGGTGGAACGCATTCCGCAGGCGCTGCGCACGGACGTGGTGTCCACCATCTGGTGCGGTCCGCACAACCACGGGGTGATGTACTACCTGCGCGGCGGCATGCTCATCAACTTCGTGGGCTGCGTGGCCAGGCCCTGGGAAGAAGAGTCCTGGACTTCGTCCCGGCCCTGGTCCGAACTGGACCAGGACTATGCCGGCTGGCACCCGATGGTGCGCGCCGTGGTGGACGCGGCCGACCGCGACCAGTGCTACCGCTGGGCCCTGAACAGCCGCGTGCCGGCGATGGTGTGGAGCACCCGCAGGGTGACGATGCTGGGCGATGCCGTGCACTCCACGCTGCCCTACATGGCGCAGGGCGCGGCCATGGCCATCGAGGACGCAGGCGTGCTGGCCCGCGCGCTCGAACTGGACCTGCCGCTGGAACAGCAACTGCGCGTGTATGAGCAGCACCGCGCCCCGCGCACGCGGCGCGTGGTGGAAGAGTCCACCGAGATGGGGCAGCTCTACCAGATCGACAACGCCGACGCCATGCGCCAGGCCTTTCACGACCGCAACATCGCCAGATCCCGCAACGAGTGGCTGTACCCCTACGACCCCTTGACCGTGCCCTTGCAGACCGGGAGCGCCGCATGAGCAGCAGCGACAGTTCAGGTCACGCCGACGCGGCCCTCGGTCGCCTGGAAGACCTTCCGGCGCCTTACCGGGCCGAACTGGGGGCGCAGAACCTGGTGCCGCTGTGGCCCAGCCTGCGCGCCGTGCTGCCGCCCGTGAAGCCCGTGCCCAAGACCATGGCCACGGCCTGGTCCTACCAGGCTCTTCGGCCCCTGCTGATGGAAGCCGGCGCTCTGACACCCATCGAGAAGGCCGAGCGTCGCGTGCTGGTGCTGGCCAACCCGGGCCATGGCCTGGAAAGGATGCAGGCAACCCCCGCCATCTACCTGGGCATGCAGTTGCTGCTGCCCGGCGAATGGGCGCCTTCACACCGGCACACGCCCAACGCCGTGCGCATGGTGGTGGAGGGCGAGGGTGCCTGGACCACCGTGGATGGCCAGAAGTGCACGATGGAGCGAGGCGACCTCATCCTCACGCCCACCGGCCTGTGGCACGAGCACGGGCACGATGGCACCGACCCTGTGGTCTGGCTGGATGTGCTGGACCTGCCCCTCATGTACTACATGGAGGTCTCCTACCACGTCAACGGCACGCGCCAGGCCGTCAAGGCCGGGCGCGGTGAGCAGCGTTTTGGCCAGGGGGGCGTGCTGCCCACGCCGGCCTTCGAGCAGCGGCATCCGCGATACCCGTTGCTGCGCTACCCATGGAAGGACGTCAAGGCGGCCCTGGAGCGCCTGGCCTCAGACGATCCGGGTCTGCAGCAGATCCAAGTCACCTACGTCAACCCGGCCACTGGTGAAGACGCCGAGAACGTGCTGGCCTTTCACGCACTGATGCTGAGGCCGGGCCAGATACTGGAGCTGCCGGTGCGATCGCCGGCCATGGTGTTTCACCTCATCGAAGGCCTGGTGGAGGCCCGCATCGCCGAACAGCCCTTCACCCTGGCCGCCGCCGACACCTGCTGCATGCCCGGCTACACGCCCGCGCAGCTCGTCAACCGGAGTCAGGACCAGCCCGCCTTTGTCTTTGTGGCCGATGAGTCGCCCCTGCATCGCAAGCTGGGTGTGTACGAAGTGCGCCCCTGAGATCTTCCCGCCACCACGCTGCCCATCATGAGCACCTACCTCTGGACGCCCCCACCCACGCCTTCGCTGCCCATCCTGGGACGCGAGGAGCGTCTGCCGGTCAACCGGCTCTTCTTCGTGGGCCGCAACTACCACGCCCACGCCGCCGAGATGGGTCGACCCGTGAACAAGGCGCAGGAGTCGCCCTTCTACTTCACCAAGTCGCCGTGCAGCCTGGTGGAGTCTGGTGCCACCGTGGCCTACCCGCCAGGCACCAGCAACTTCCAGTTCGAAATGGAGCTTGTCGTGGCCCTGGGCGAACCAGGCTTCCAGGTCAGCGCGGCGCGCGCACATGAACTCATCTACGGCTACGCCTGCGGCCTGGACATGACCCGGCGTGACCTGCAGCTGGCCGCTCGCGACAAGGGCCGCCCTTGGGACCTGGGCAAGGACGTCGAAGCCTCATCGGTGGCCTCAGCCATCGTGCCCATGCCGAAGCAACTGCTGGACAGCGGCGAAATCGCCCTGTCGGTGAATGGTCAAGTCCGTCAGTCGTCGGATCTAAACAAGCTCATCTGGAACATCGCCGAGATCATCGAGGACCTGTCACGCTACTACCACCTGCAGCCAGGCGACCTTGTCTACACCGGCACGCCGGAAGGCGTGGGCGCCGTGGTGACCGGCGACCACCTGGAGGGTCACATCGCAGGCGTTGGCCGGATCAGTTTGGACATCGGCCTCGCCGGGCGATGACCTGGATCTGCGGCGGTGACGTCTGGCTGCTGTCCAACACACGCGCAGCCGCTTCACCCGCCCTGACGACCTTCGCGTGCTTCTTGCCGCCGAGCGCACCCTGCCGGCGTTGGCAGTGCAAGGCCATGGCCATCATGGGAGTCGGCGTTGTCCTGGAGCGGTCCGGACTCCTTCGGGGCATGGCGAATCAGCAAGCAGGTTCTCTCGCGCAGCAGGTCAGTTCGCTTTGGCTCAGCGTCTCGATTCACGCCACGGCCGCCTGGGTGGCGGTCATCTGTCTTGTCCGCAGTCGAGTGACCGGTTCCGGGCACAGCCCCCCTCCGGCTGATCAACCTGACCGACCGTACACAGTCTAGAGCCGTTTTCCCCACCACTCCTCTGTTTCCTCGGCGTCGGTTGCCTTCAGGCCCGAACCCCGGCCATTCGGCGACGACCGAGCCCCGCGTCATGCAGACGCCTGGCGCACGGCGGTCGTGCCGCGGTCCTGCGTTGCCTTCATGCGGCCGTTGTCGTCGCCGATCGGTCCGATCGTTTGCGCCACCAGCGGGCCACGGCCGGAGCCAGGAGACAAGCGATCGACAGGACCACCAGCACGGCCGTGACGGGCCGCTGCCAAAGGAAGGCAAACGATCCATCGTGCACGAGCAGCGCCCGGCGCAGGTTCTCCTCCAGCATCTTGCCCAGCACGAAGCCCAGCAACAGAGGCGCCATGGGGTAGTCCAGCAAGCGCAGCGCCAGGCACACGGCTGCGAGCCCGACCATCAGCCACACATCGAAGCTGTTGAAGGACACCAGGTAGACGCCCACGAGGCAGAAGAACATGATCAGGGGCGCCAGGATGGGCTCGGGGATGGCCAGCGTGCGGGCGATCCAGGGGATCAGGGGCAGGTTGATGACCAGCAGGATCAGGTTGCCGATGTACATCGAGACCACGACCGTCCAGAACAGGGCGGACTGCTCGATGTACAGGCGCGGGCCGGGTTGCACGCCCAGGGCCACCAGCGCGCCGAGGATGACCGCCGTCGTGCCGGATCCGGGGATGCCCAGCGTGAGCAGCGGCACGTAGGCGCCACCGGCCGCCGCGTTGTTGGCGGTCTCGGGCGCCGCGACCCCGCGGCGCGACCCCTTGCCGAACTCGTTGCGGCGTGCGCCGCGCGCCAGATTGCGCTCGACCGCGTAGGACATGAAGGCCGCGATCGTGGCCCCCGCCCCAGGCAGCACGCCCACCACGAAGCCGAGCACCGACGACCGCGCCATCGTCGGGGCGACCTCCTTCACGTCGTCCCGCGTCAGCTTCAGCGTGCCCACGTCGCCGCGCGCCGCGCGCCGCGCCTCCTCGCTGACCTTCTGATTGCGCAGCGAAGCCAGCAAGGATTCCGACAGCGCGAAGGCGGCCATGGCCAGCAGCACGAAGGACAGACCGTCCGCGAGATCGGCCACACCGAAGGTGTAGCGCTCCACGCCGTCGGCGATGTCGGTGCCGACGGTGCCCAGCATCAGGCCCAGCACCGTCATCAGGATCGCCTTGAGCGCACCCCCGCTGTCGGTGAAGGCCGCCACCGCGGTCAGTCCCAGCACCATCAGCGCAAAGTATTCCGGCGCCTGGAAGCCGAGCGCCCAGCCGGCCAGCACGGGCGCGGCCAGCATCAGCAGCAAGGTGGCCACCGTGCCGCCGACGAACGACCCCCAGGCGCACAGCGCGAGCGCGCGGCCGGCCTCGCCGCGGCGGGCCATGGGGTAGCCATCGAAGGTGGTGGGTACCGAAGACGACTCGCCGGGCGCGTTGATCAGCACCGAGGCGGTGGAGCCCCCGAACATCGCGCCGTAATAGATGGCCGCCAGCAGCACCATGCCCGATGCCGGGGGCATGGTCAGCACCACCGGGATCAGCAGCGACACCGCGGTCACGGGCCCGAGGCCGGGCATCATGCCGATGAAGGTGCCCAACAGGCAGCCCATCACCAGCAGCGCGATGTTGCCGGGTGTGGCGATGCCCTGCAGGCCGAGCAGCAGTCCTTCGATCATGTGTTCTCCAGCGCGTTGCGGCGCTCGACCTCAGCCGAGCAGGCGCTCGAAGACACCCCAGTCCAGCGTGACGCCCAGCGCCTGGAACAGCGCCCAGAAACCGAACGAGACCCCGAGCGCCACGGGCAGCAGCACGATCGGCCGGCGTTCGCCGAGCAGGCGGAATCCGCCGCCGAGGAACAGCGCCGCCGTCACCACGAAGCCCAGGTGCGGAATCAGCAGCGCGAAGCCCGCCATCAGCAGCAGCAGCCCGGCGGTGCGCCCCCAGGCGAACCCCGCAACCCCGACCGCCGCGGTCGACGAGGGCCGCACGACCAGCACCGCCGACAGCACCATGCCCAGCACCCCCAGCACCAGCGGGAAGCTGCGGGCCGAGAAAGGACTGTCGTCGGACGCGTCCGGCACGGGAATGCGCCATCCGATGACGAGGTAGGCCAGCGAGAACACCAGCAGGGCAAGCGCCATGAGGCGCTCGGCCTGCACGCGGGTCGGCAGCGTCATCGCGCGCCGTTCATGACTTCAGCATGCCGGTCTCGGCCAACAGCGCCCGCAGATCGCGCTCGTGCTGCGCGAAGAAGTCCTGCGCGGCCTGGCCCCGCGTGAAGAACATGTTCCAGCCGGCACGGGCGCGCACCTCCTCCCAGGCCGGCGTCGCGATCAGCCGCTCCAGCAGGTCGCCGAAGGCCTTGACCCGCGCGGGGGCGATGCCGGGCGCCATGAACAGCGCGCGCACGTTGGCCAGGGTCGCGTTGGGCACGCCGACCTCGGCGAGCGTCGGCACCGAGGGCACCTCGGGTGCCCGCTTGTCGTTCATCAGCGCGAGCAGCTTCACCTGGTTGCCGCGGATCTGCGTCAGCGCCTCGGTGTAGGGCATCACCAGGCACTGCACCTCGTTGCCCAGCAGACCCGCCATCGCCTTGCCACCGCCGTCGTAAGCGATGTACTGCATGGCCTTGGGGTCGACACCGGCCTGCTTGAGCACCTTGGCCGCAGCGAGGTGGTCGATGCCTCCCCGGGGCGAGCCGCCACCGAAACGAACCGCCCGCGGATCGTTCTTGAGAGCCGCCACCAGCGCGCGTGCGTCCGCATGCGGGGTCTGGTTGTTCACCAGCACGCCGAAGATCTCGGCCGTCAGCGTGTTCACCAGCGTCACGTCGCGGTACGTCTGCGAGAACTCGCGGTTGAGCGACCGGACCACGATCGACGTGCCATTGACCATCAGCGTGCTCTGCTGGCGGGCCGCAGTCTCCACGAGGTGGGCGATGGCGACCGAGCCACCGCCACCGGTGCGGTTCTCGACGGCGACGTCCTTGACCAGGCCGCTCTTCTGCAGGGCTTCCTGCACGCCGCGGGCGGTCTGGTCGAAGCCGCCGCCGACACCGAAGCCCACCAGCAGCGCGACCTTGTCGATCAATTCCGAAGCCAGGGCGTGGGCCGGCAGCAGGCCGGCAGCGGCGAGCGCGCCGACGATGCGCAGGGCCTGCCGGCGGTTCGTGGGCGACGGAGATTCCGGAAAGCAGTGGGTCATGTTGAGGCCAGGTTGGGTGGATTGCCGGCGCCGCCGCGGGGGCACGCGCCACGGGTGCGCAGGAACGACGCGCAAGACGCTCCAGCGCGACCGACAAGGTATTCGGGCGAACCTCTCAACGACCTTTCAATGGGCCAGGGCGAACCCTGAGTGGGTGCATGGAAGCTCCAACGCGAGGGCGCGTCGGGCCTCAACGCCGCACGGTCACGCCGAACTCGCGGGCCAGTTCCGCCAGGCGAGCCCACTGTCCGTCAACCTCGTGCTGCAGCGCTGCGCCCGTCAGTGCCAGCGGCTGCAGGCCCAGCGCGCGTACCCGCGCCGCGTGCCCGGGCGACCGCAGGGCGTGGGCCATCTGGTCCACGACGGCTGCCAGCTCGGTGGCGGGGTAGTCCGCCGACGCGTACACGCCTCGCAGGATGGGCCAGCTCACGTCGAAGCCCTGCTCGATCGCCGTCGGCACGCCGCCCAGCGAACCCTCCAGCCGCCGCGGCGCGAGCACGGCCAAGAGCCGTACCCCCGAAGCGCCGCCGGGCGTGGCGGACAGCTCGGCGGCATCGCCGCACAGCACCTGCACGTGACGGCCCTGCAACGCACGCAACGCATCCCCGCCCCCCTCGAACGCCACCACCCGCAGCGACTTGTGGCTGACACCTGCGGCGCGCGCCAGCAGTGCGGCCTTCATCCAGTCCTGGCTGCCGATGGTGCCCCCGGCAGCGAACGCCACCGAGGACGGCCTGGCCCGCAGCGCCTCGAGCAGCTGGCCCAGGGTGCGCCACGGGGACTCGGGATGGACAGCCACCACGCCGTGATCGATCGCCAGGCCGGCGACCCAGCGGATGCGGTCGGGCCTCCAGGCGCCGAACCGCCCCTGGGCCAGATTGAGCAGGGTGCCGCTGGAGAAGGCCAGCAGTTCGCGAGGATGGAGCCGCTGGCCACGGACCACCTCGCTGTAGGTCAGCGCACCGATGCCCCCAGGGTGATAGACGATGACCGGCGGCCCGGGCGGCGCTGCCAACAGCTCGCGCACCAACTGGCAGGTGACATCGAACCCACCACCCGGCTTGGCGGGCACGACACACTGCAACGACGCGAGCGACGGCGTGGCTGCCGTCAACGCTGCCGGCCCCAGGGACAGCAAGAGGACCTCCCGCCGCTTCATGGCGCCCTCCAGACGAGCGTCGCGCGCAGTCCGCGACCCGCGTCGCCAGGTCCGATCTGCAGCGAACCACCATGGCGCTCGACCACGGCCCTGGCTATCGCCAGCCCGAGCCCCGACCCGCGGCTGCCGCGCCCTTTTGCGAAGCGGGCACCCGGCTGGTCCGCCACCTCCGGCGCCAGCCCCGGCCCGGCATCCACGACGCCGAGCGCCCAGCCAGCAGCCCGATCGCCCGTGGCCTCGACGGTCACCGGTCCGGCACCGTGCACCAGGGCGTTGTGGACGAGGTTGCTCAGCGCCTCGCGCAGCTGCCCCCGGTCTCCGGCCGCGGGCAACTCGCCGTCTCCCGCCTCGACACCGAAGTCCACACCCTGGGCGCGGGCCAGCGGCAGCAACTCCAGTGCGATGTCGCGCGCGAGCGCCGCCAGATCGAAGGTCTCTGCCTGCAGGGGCGCCTCGTCAGCCCTTGCCAGGAGCAGCAACTGGTGGGTGGCGCGCGTGGCGTGGTCCAGTTCCTGGGACAGGGCACGCATCGCGTCGCGCGACCGCTGCGGATCGCTCTCCCGAAGCGCAAAGTCGAGTTGGGCCCGCAACGTGGTCAGGGGCGTGCGCAGCTGATGCGATGCGTCGTCCAGGAAGCGCCTGCGCTGCTCCAGCAGACCGGACGTGTGCGCCACCTGCGTATTGATGGCCTCCACCAGCGGCACCAGATCCTGGGGCAGGTCGGCGGTCGGCAGTCGCGTGAGATCCTGCGAGTCGCGCTCGCGTGTCGACTGGGCGAGCCGCTTGACGGGCCGCAAGGCCCAGGCCGACACCCCGATCACCGTCAGCGCCAGAAGGCCGAGGACGACCGCGTCGCGCGTGACGGTCTGGCGGATGAAGGCAGCCACGAAGCGTGACCGCACGTCCACCGGCTCGGCCACCTGGATCACGACGCGGCGAGCACCCGCCACCGGCGGCGCCAGCGGGCGCACGAGCGCACCGATGCGGACCGGCTGGTCCAGGTAGACCGCGTCGTAGAAGTGGGCCTGACCGTCGACCAGCTCGCCCTCGGGCAGCGGCAGACCCGGGGAACCGATCTCCACCAGCCCGTCATCGGTGGCCACGCGGTAGTGCACCGCGCCGGCGGCCGTGAGCTCGAAGAACTCGAACAACCTGAACGGCTGTTCCACGGAGAGCCCGCCGGACGCGGTGGACACGTTGAGGTCCAGGCCCCGCAAGGCCCCCAGCAGCGACCGGTCGAAGGCGGAATTGGCCGAGCGCACAGCGTGGCCGTATGTCAGCCACAGGCTGATGCCCAGCAGCAGCAGCAGGCTCGGCATCAGCACACCGAGCAAGCGGGTCCTAAGCGTCGCCCTGTGGATCCGGTTCCAGTGCATATCCCAGCCCACGGTAAGTGTGGATGCGCACGCCGCGTCCCTCGAGTCGCCGCCGCAAGCGGTGCATCAGGACGTCGAGGGCCGCCGACTGGACCGGATCGTCGTCGCTGAACACGCGGTCGAGCAGCTGCTGGCGCGACATCGGTTCACCGCTGCGCGCGATCAGCGCACGCAACAGGCGGTGCTCGCGCGGCGACAGCGCCAGCACCTCGTCGCCCAGCAGGAACTGCCGCTGGGCGCCCTCGAAGTGCAGCGGCCCGCAGGACAGTCGCGGCCGGTCGCTGCCGCGCGCACGCCGGATGAGAGCGGTCAGGCGCGCCTCCAGCTCGGCCAGAGCGAACGGCTTGTGAAGGAAGTCGTCGGCCCCCTCGTGCAACGACGACACCCTCTCGGCCAGGCTGTCGCGCGCGGTCAGCATGAGCACGGGCAGCGGGTCCTGGCGCGCACGCAGGCGGCGCAGCACCTCGCGGCCATCGCGCCCAGGCAGACCGATGTCCAGCACCAGTGCGTCGTAGTCTCCCTCGTCGAGCGCCTGCTCGACCAGTCGTCCGTCGTCGCGCCAGTCGACCCGAAAACCGGATTGCTCCAGCGCCTTGCTGAGCCACTCGCCCAGGGCATGTTCGTCTTCGGCCAACAGAATGCGCATGCAGGGATTGTCGCCGCGGCCGATCGCCGTACGTCTGCTTCACGCCGGGGGAGTCGCTCGACCGTCGGGCCGTGGGCGCAGTGGCGGCGACGGCGATCCGACCGAACCTCGCAACAGCCCTGCAGGATTTGGAGCCGGTCGCCGCCGCCTGGTCGCGCCAATTCGATGGCCGGTCTCGCTGCCCAGGCCCGCTCGGAAGCGGGCCAGCTTCCCCCTCACGAAGGGGCGGTGTGGAGATGGCGACTGCGTAGAATGACCCGACCTCTCTCGGCACCGGCGTGTGCACCAGCGACTACGCGGCGCTGGCTTGCTGGCACGTGCGCCGGCCGATCTACCCGCTGGATGCGCTGTGACGACACTGGACGGACGGACCAAGCTTCCAAGGGCGACGAATGCCGCCCTGTCACCTGGAGCCTCCGCTTGCTGCTGACGGTGGTGACCGCAGCCTTGCTGCTGGGCCATTTGCTGGCGCGGCGCGGCGAAACCGTGCGCACCGTGCAGGGCGAGATCGCGCCGTGCTGGCCGGGCCAGAGCACGGGTGACGTCGAAGGCATGGCCACCATCACCGTCGCACCGCAGGTCTCCACGGCCTCGGCCGCGAGGCCCTGAAACCGTGCAGCACCGCTCGATGGGATACGCCCTGCTGGCCGGCCAGGGCCTGGAGATCGGCGCCTTCAACGAACCCGCCGCGCTGCCTGCTCACTGCCGCACGCGCTACGCCGACGTGCTGGCGCCCGAGACCGCGCGCGTGCTGTTCCCCGAGATTGCGCATCTGGCGCTGGTCGCGCCCGACGAGCTGATCGACCTCGACACCGACGGCTTGGCGCAGCATGCCGGCGCCAGCCTGGACTACGTGATCCTGAACCACGTCATCGAGCACGTGGCCAACCCGCTGCGCGTGATCGGCGAGCTGTTCCGCGTGGTGCGGCCAGGCGGGCACGTGGTGCTGTCGGCACCCGACAAGCAGTACACCTTCGACGCTCGGCGCGCTTCGGCGCCGTGGGAGCATCTGTGGCTCGAGTTCAACGCGCGGGTCGATCGCGTGACGTCCGAGCACTACGACGATCTGGCGCGACTGGACTGGCCCGAGGCCTTTGCCGAACCGCAGCAGGACTTCGTCGCGCTGCTGCAGCACCGCCTGCCCGGCGTGTTCGGTGCCGCGCTGGGCGACGACTACTGGAACCGCTTGCGCGCGCTGGCCCCCGGCATCTTCCAGCCCGACGCGCGGCAGGCTGCGGTGGCCCTGCTGATGGCGCGCCGCGAGCACGCCCATGTCTGGACCAGCGTGGAATTCCAGGTGCTGATGCGCCAGGCGCAGACGGCGCTGGGCCTGTGCGCCGACGCGCGCATCGAGAGCCTGGCCGCCGACAACGGGCTGGAGTACTTCAGCGTCTGGCAGCGCCGGGCGGGCTGAAGGGCTGGCGGCCTGCGTCGGTCGTCGCCGCAGCCGCGGCTTGCGCCGCGCAGTTGTTCGGCAGTGGGTCGATCCTCGTCTGTGCTGATCTCCACCACAGCGAGTCGCGAGGCCCCGCGACCCCGAGCTGGTCGGCGCTCAGCTCCCGCCCAAGCCGCACCCCCGTCCCAGGCCATCACCCCCCGCCTTGCGCAGCGCCAGCTGCAGGCGCGCCCTCGCCGCAGGGTCCGCAAAGCGGTTGCCGAATTCCACGAGCGGGAAGTTGGGCTGCAGCCGCCGCACTTCGGCCAGTGCCTGCGCGTACTCCCCGCGGATGGCGTGGATGCGGCCGAGCTGCGCATCGGCGCGTGCGTTGGCTCCCGGGTCGTTGAGGCCGATGGCGTGGCGTGCCGCGCGTTCGGCCTGCCGGAGGCCTTGCGCCGGGTCTTCCATCCAGCCGAGGCTGGCGCGCTGGTCTTCGAGCTCGCTCTCGACGACGTAGGCCATCGCGTGGTCGGGCACCAGGCCGCGCGCCTGGGGCACCAGGGCGCGGCGCAGAGCCTGCGCCGACCTTCGATCCAGCTTTCGGTTCCGCTTGCCGTCGACTGCTTCGCCGTCAGTGCGAAGTTCACGCGCGCTGCTCGAGCGCCGAGACGACTCGCGCGAAGCCGGGAGCGCACCCGCGTCCCTAGCGCCTGCTCGTGACGGCCGGCAGCAAGGGCTGCACGAATTCCCTGGCCACCTGGCGATTGGTTTTGGCCAGCTGCCGGAGGGCTTGGGGAATGGGAGCTGCGAGCCGGGCGGACTGGACCGCAGTCCAGAACCGATCGGCCGCCCGGGCCGCTGCCGACCAGACGGCTGGATTCGCACCGACCGCGCCGACCTTCGGGGTGATGGGCACCAGCGCAGGGTCCACTCCGCCACCCAGGGATGCGTAGCGCATGGGCAGGATGTCGTAGGCCGGCGCGACTCCCTGGTACTCGCCGTCCTCGCCGATGAGCAGCGATATGTTCTCGAAATGGCAGTCGGTGTTCCCGATGAGCTCACTGAAAGCCGCCATCACGTCGATGTGATGGGCGTCGGCCGCGGCGATGTACCTGGCCTGCTCGCAGCGCGCCGCGAACTGCGACCAGGTGTCGCGATTGCCGAAGAACTCGTCGTCCACCGAGCCGGCCGACAGCATGCCCACACGACCATGGGGCCCGACGCGGTCAAACCGCTGCACCTCCAGGAAGACGTATTCATCCGAGGCGAGCAGCTGCGTGGGGGCCGAAGGCACCCCCACATCCCCCAACGCCGCGAGCGCCAGGTGCTCGAGGGGGAGCAGCCCGGCCATGCGGCTGCCGTGCTTTGCGAACTTCACGATGACGTGTCCCGAGTCCTCCACCATGGACAGGAACTTGGGTTGCTCGCCGCCGGCGCTGGAGCCATAGGAGGCCTCACGCAGCATCGCCGCCATCGCGTGGTAGTGCTCGAGCTTCTCTGCCACCGGCGTCGGCCCGATCCGCATCATCTCCAAAGTCCGTTGCACCGCGAACTCGCCGAACAGCAGATTGCCTGGCGGATGGGTGCCATGGGTGAAGAGGTAGACCACCCGGTGGTCGTCGCCCCAGTCCTTGAGGTTGGGAGGCAGCGACGAGCGCCCCCTCGAGGCGAACTCCGCCATCTGACGCCCGAGGAACCCCGAGGGGGCCGCAAACAGCATGTAGGGTGGCAGCCCTTCGTAGAGCCGGGTCAGCTTGCCCATTCGCTCGAGCGTCGCGCCGCCCACGAGGAATTCGACGTCAGCGAATGGCTCGATGGTGCCGCTGCGCAGCACGCGATAGATGTGCTGACGCGCGCTCAAACCCTCTGGGAGCCCGCGCAGCAGCGCGTAGCGCGGCGTCCGGTCCCCGGTGATCTTGAATGAGGTGACCGAAGTGCCTAGACGCTGAATCGCTCGCGATAGAGTCGGCTGGCTCACCCCGAGCGCGGCAACGAGCTGCGCAGCCGACCGCGGACCGAAGCGAAGCTGTCGCTCCAGCGTCTGTGCGACAGCGGCTCCTGCCGAACGCATCTCGGCGCCCATTTGAATGCTTGAGTGAATAGCTCGTGGAATTGTTCGAGCAATTATATGAGAGATGAAGTACCTGCGCGATGGACCCCCAGCTGGCTGTACGCCAGCGAACAGACCCGAACGACCCCGGCGGGCACGCTTCGTTTCCAAGACCCCGCAGGCCTGACGGGCCCAGCATGCCCCGTCCAGGCCCGCAGAAACAACCCTTCCCTGGAGTTCCTCCCATGCTCTTCGACCAGTTCTCCGCGCGTTCGCTGCAGCTCGCCAACCGCATCGTGATGGCACCGCTGACACGCAGCCGGGCCACGCCCGCGCACACGCCGAATGCGCTGATGGCCACGTACTACGGCCAGCGTGCGACGGCCGGCCTGATCATCAGCGAGGGCACCTCGCCCAGCCCCAACGGTCTGGGCTACCCGCGCATCCCCGGGCTGTACGACAAGGCGCAGGCCGAGGCCTGGAAGGCCAGCACGGCGGCCGTGCACGAGCAGGGCGGCAAGATCTTCGTGCAGTTCATGCACTGCGGCCGCGTGGCGCATGTCGCCAACCTGCCGGCCGGCGCCGAGGTGCTGGGCCCCGGCAACGAGGTGTGCCCGGGCGAGATGTACACCGACACGCAGGGCATGCAGCCGCACAGCCCGCCGCGCGCGATGACCCTCGACGACCTCGAGCACGTCATCGAGGAACACGTGGCCGCCGCGAAGCTGGCGATGGATGCGGGCTTCGACGGCGTCGAGCTGCACGGTGCCAACGGCTACCTGATCGAGCAGTTCCTCAACCCGCTCGTCAACCAGCGCACCGACGGCTACGGCGGCAGCGACGAACGCCGCAACCGCCTGGCGCTGGAGATCGCGCGCGCCACCATCGCCGCCATCGGCCGCGATCGGGTGGGCATGCGGCTGTCGCCCTACGGCGTGTTCAACGGCACCGGCGCCTTCCCCGAGGTGCAGGCGCAGTACCTGACGCTGGTCCACTCCCTGTCGGCACTGGGCTTGCTGTACGTGCACCTGGTCGACCACTCGGCTATGGGCGCGCCGCCGGTGCCGGCCGATTTCAAGCTCAAGCTGCGTGCGGGCTTCGATGGCCTGTTCATCGTGTCCGGCGGCTTCGACCATGCCAGCGCCGAACAGGCCTTGCTCGACAAGAAGGGGGACCTCGTCGCCTTCGGGCGCCCGTTCCTGGCCAATCCCGACCTGGTGGCGCGCATGCGCAAGGACGCCCCGCTCAACGCTCCGGATGAAGCCACCTTCTACGTGCCCGGCGCCAAGGGCTACACCGACTATCCCGCCCTGGCCGCCTGATCCAGGCAGGCCCCGCTTGCAGGGTGAACATGGCACCAGAGGTCGCGGGCGATGACGTCCATCGTGAACAGCGTGGCGTACCGGGACGGCCAGGATCTCGGCGAGGTCCCCCTCGACCAGATCAGCGACGTCCTCAGGCAGCCCGGCACCTTCGTGTGGCTGGGTCTGCACGAGCCCGACGACGTGCTGCTGCTCAAGATCCAGGGCGAGTTCGGCCTGCATGAACTGGCCGTCGAAGACGCCCACCACGCCCACCAGAGACCCAAGATCGAGGCCTACAGCAACTCGCTGTTCATCGTGCTGAAGACGGCGCAGCTGGAAGGGGGCGCGGTGGTCTACGGCGAGACGCACCTCTTCGTCGGTGCCAACTTCCTGGTGTCGGTGCGGCACGGCGCCTCGTCGAGCTACGCCCAGGTCCTGCAGCGATGCGAAGTCGGCAACAAGGGTCTGCGCAAGGGGCCCGGATTCGCGCTGTATGCGCTGCTGGACTTCGTGGCCGACAACTACCAACCCATCGTGGCGCAGTTCGAACAGGACTTCGAAGCCATCGAGACCGACATCTTCAAGGACC
>LNFM01003018.1_pt1 | contig 75207 bp, 72 predicted proteins | sample 596031 | NCBI WGS metagenome assembly LNFM01 (sample SAMN04254537, study PRJNA301005) | activated carbon metagenome | isolation source: dual media filters at the Ann Arbor, Michigan drinking water treatment plant | place: USA: Ann Arbor
CCCGACGGCTACACGTTCCTGATCGCCACCAGCGGCACGTTCGGCGTCAACCCGAGCCTCTATCCCGACCTGCCCTACAAGCCGCTGGTCGACTTCAAGCCGATCACCAACATCATCCGCGGGCCGCTGGTGATCGTGGCCCATCCGACCTTCCCCGCCAGCACGGTGGCCGAGCTGATCGAGCTGGCGCGCAAGGAGCCGGGCAAGCATTCCTACGCCTCGGCCGGCCCCGGCACGGCGCAGCATCTCAGCATGGAGCTGTTCAAGCTGCAGGCCAAGCTCGACATCGTGCACATCCCCTACAAGGGCTCCGGGCCGGCGATGGCCGACCTGCTGGGCGGCCACGTCAAGCTGATGATGGACAGCACCGCCTCCTCGCTGGGCGCGATCCGCGACGGCCGCATCAAGGCGCTGGGCGTCACCACGGCCAAGCGCGTGCCGCCGCCGCTCGACACCATTCCCTCGATCGGCGAGACGGTGCCGGGCTACGATTCGGCCGGCTGGTCCGGCCTCGTGGCGCCGGCCAACACGCCGGACGCGATCGTGAACAAGGTGAACGCCGACCTGGTGGCGCTGATGCGCGATCCCGCCGTGCTGCGCCAGTTCTCCGACCGCGCGACCCTGGCGGCGCCGACGACGCCGGCCGAGTTCGCCGACTTCATCAAGAAGGACATGGCGACATGGGCCGAGGTGGTGAAGGCCACGGGAACGAAGCCCGGGACCTGAGGCGCCGGCCGGGCGGCAGGGCATTCGCATATGGGAAAGACTCCGTCATCCCGTCCCCGCGAGCCGCCGCGCCGCGCTGACCGGGCGGCGATCGCGCCCTCAGCCGTCGATCTTCAGCGCCTTCTTGATGGCGGCGAGATCGGCCTTCATCCGCTCCTGCTCGGCGTGGGTGAAGGCGTGCTCGTCCTCGACCAGGGTGCGCAGCAGGCGGACGATGACCAGCGGGATGATGAACAGCGGCACGAGATGCATCAGCACGATGCCGACGGCGCGGCCGCCCAGTGTGGCCGGCACGTAGTCGCCGTAGCCGACCGTCATGGCGGTGACGAACGACCACCAGACGCCATCGCCGAACGACTTGCCCTCGAGAAAGGCGAATGCCGCCGCCGCGATCAGCATGGCGCCAATGTAGAAGAGGACGAGCTCGACGAACGTGTCCGTCGACCGCACGATCCGATCGCGAATCCAGCGTCGTGAGCTCGACGCCGCAGCCTGTGTCATGATTTCCCCCGCACCTTGCCGACCGATGACAGATCGATCATCGGACCAATTTACAAGCGGGATTTTGCGCGTGCCTCGGTACGTGTCGAGCAGCTTTCGTCAGCGCAGCCACTCCAGGGCGGCGGCCGGATCGACGATCGGAATGCCTTCATGGACGCGCAGGGACAGCAGGTCGTCATCGCCCGAGACGATCAGGTCGGACCGCGCCATCACAGCGGTCGCCAAAACCACGTTGTCGGCAGGATCCCGGCTGACTGCAGGCACCGGAGACAAGGGCTCGACAATCTCGGCCAGCAGCCGCAACTCGCGCAACGTACGATCGAGATCGGTGCGAGAGAGCGCCAAGATCCTCATGAACTTCCGTCGGCGAATCACCGAAGAGAACTCTGCCAGGATCACCGAGGAGCTGACGATGGTCCAGTCGCCGGCACGAGCTCTTTCGATCAGGACATGAGGTGGCCCGCGCCATAGCAGCCCGGAGATCAGCACATTCGTGTCAAGAACGGCGCGCACGCCGCTGGCGCCCGGCCCGAACGGCCTTCACCTCCGCATTGATTTCCTGCATCGACATCGGCGCAATTCCGGCCTTCGCGACACGGTCGGCAATCCTGAGAAGCGAACCGGCGGCACGACGGCGCCTGAGCGCGTCGTTCAACAAGCGTCCGAGCGCCCGCGGTGTCAGCAAGCCTGCCTCGCGCGCGGCCTTGGCGGTCGCGTCGGGCAACTCGATCCGAATTCTCGTCATGCCACGCTCTCCAAGACGAACTTGCCCCGGCTCGATGGAATCCTCGATAGCGCGTTCTACGCCTGGCTCGTCGAGGTCGGCAACACATCGTCATCCGGCCGGAGGATAGATCCTCTCGTCCTTCAACCGGTCGCGCGCGTAGGCGAGGCAGGCGATTATGTCGTCATGTCCGATGCTCGGATAGTTCGTCAGGATGTCCGCCTCGCTCCAGCCATCGGCCAGCAAGCCGATGATGAACTCGACCGAGAGTCTCGTGCCGCAAATCACGGGTTTGCCCACGAGGATCGCGGGATCGAGAACAATGCGGTCGGAACTGGCTGAATCCATGTTTCTAGGCCTACCCACCGAAAGACTACCAGACAGCGACGTCGAACGACACCGCACGCCCACCAGCCCCGCGATGGCGTGAGCGGGACAATGCGATGGTCGCCGTTTGCCGGCTCCCGTTCGGGCTCGCGCGGAGGCTCGACCTACCATCTCCCCATGAACTGGCGGATCGGCTCCGCGCCGGGGTTGGTGTAGCGGCGGTCGACCAGGATCGACTTGGCCGTCGCGCCCTGGCCGTAATAGAGGGCGTTCCAGTCGCTGTCGGCGTCGAGGTAGGAGCCTTCGATCGAGGCGCCGGCGAACAGGCCGGTCGAGTTCGAGAAGGCGACGATGTCGGCGCCGACCGCCGCCGTCGAGGCGCCTTCCAGGCCGATGCCGACCGCCACCATGGTGACGCCGGCCTCGGCGCCGAACTTGAACTTGTGGTCGATCAGCGCCGCCAGGCCCTTCTCGGTGCGCACGATGAAGACGATCTCGGAGACCTTGGCGCCGATCTGCAGGCCGAGGCTGCCCGAGCCCATGTTGTAGAAGGCGGGCGGGCTCCAGTCCTTTGGGTTGGTGCGCGCCATCAGGACGCCGCGGCCGCCGGCGGCGCCGACGATGAAGCCGCCCTGCACCAGCTCGGGAATGATCAGCACGCCGCGCGCGGTGGTCATGTTGCGGGCGGCGTCGGGGAAGTCCTTGCCGGTGAGGACCTTGCGCGCGCTCTCGAGGCAGGAATCGACCAGCGACTGGCGCTTTGCGTCGGCGCGCGCCGGCTGGGCGGCAGCGAGAGGAAGGGCAACGGCGGCCGCAGCCCCCGCCAGGGCGGTTCGGCGATCGAGCTTCATGACGTGCTCCTTGTTGGGCTCGTGACCGGCGCCGGGGAAGCGCCGCGATGGCCACTGCAGGCGCCATGATAGCACGGTTCGGGGCGGTTTTGCGGCCGCGCCGCGCCGGCCGCCGACGGTCACCGGCCGGTCACAGGGGGCATTCGCCTATGACAAAGCTTGTCAGTCGACGCCGAGCTCTCCCAAAACCTCTCGTGCCGTCGCCACGCGGCCGAGCAGTCGGGCAAAGTTGCGGCAGGTCGCGTCGTGCAGCTCCGGCGATGCCGCGCCGCAGCCATCCTCGACGATCACGCATTGGAATCCGCGGTCGGCGGCGTCGCGCGCCGTGCCTTCGACGCAGGAGTTGGTCGATACACCCGTGAAGCAGAGCTGCGTGCGGCCCATCGCCTGGACGAGGCGCTCGAAGCCGGACGAGTGGAAGGCGCTCATCGTCGTCTTGTTGACGACGGCCTCGCCGGCCAGCGGCGCCAGCTCGTCCAGGATGCGATGCTCCCTGGTGCCCTCGGTATTGCCGATCGCCTCGGCAAAGCGGCGCATGCCAGGCAGCATGTCGCCGAAATCCGGCAGCTCCGACCCGACGGTGAGGAAGATTACCGGCAGCTTCTCGCGCCTGAAGGCGACGAGCAGGCGCTGGATCGTCGGCGTCACCACCTGCTCGATGCGGTCGAAGCGGTAGACGCCCCTGTCCTCGAGGCCCTTGGCCTTCAGCAGCGCGCCGAGCCCATGGCGGCGCGAGGCGCTGGCATATTGCATGTCGACCACGACCAATGCCGCGCCGCGCCGGTCCAGGACGAAGGGTGGATTGAAGAGGCTCGCATAGTCGCGGGCGGCGGCGGAGATCGGCTGATCGGGCATGGCGTCATCTTTCGGCGAGAGCAGCCATCAGGGCGTGAAGAGATCCATGGCAAAGGGCGCACACGGATCTTCGACCTCGACCAGGTGATGGATGGTGAACTCGTAGACCGGGCCGACGACGATGTCCGAGGGCGAGAACGGAAAGGCGAGGTTGCCGGCGATGGCCTTGCGCCCGGGGTAGGTGACGTGCAGTGCCGCCGACCGGGTCAGCGCGAGGACCGCTGCCGAGGTTTCGGGATCGTCGGCGACGACCTCGAAGACCAGGCCGAGCTCGAACGGCTGCTCGGCCCGTGCCGCCTCGATCGGGCCCATCACGCCGTTGCGCCCGTAGCTGTGGATGGTCAGGCGGTAGCCGTCGGGATAGCGCTCCGCCACCCGGCTGCGGATGTTGGCCACGTAGTCGTCGAAGCGCGAGATCAGGATGGGGTCGCGGACACCGGCGATGGCGATGGTGCGGTAGCCGACGCGCTCCACGCCCTCGAGCTTGATGGTGTAGTGGGGCGCCGCGATGTAGCGCGTGCCGGAGATGCGCACCCTGCGCTCGCTCTCCTGCTCGAAGCGGGTGGCGTGCAGGTCGATGGCGCCGCCGGGGAACTCCATGTGATAGGGGTTGGCGCGCTCGTAAAGCGAATGCGCGGCAACCGATGCCACGGTGCAGACCTTGTCCGGGTTGGGCGGCTCGACGGTGAACGAATCGCGATAGAGGGTGGCCAGCAGGCCGTCGGAGCCATGGCGCGGGTAGGCAGCGGCGCCGCCGCATTCCAGCAGCTTGCCCATGTGCACGGTAAGGCCGCGGTCGAAGCCCTGCAGCAGGGCGTGCGCGCCCATCATCACCGGATCGAAGGAGCGGCCGGCGATGACGACCTCGGCGCCGGCCTCGATCGCCCGCATGAAGGGCTCGTAGCCCATCTGGCCGACGATCCGCGTCGCCCGCTCGAGATGGCCCGGCGTCAGGGCGTTGTCGTGGTCGAGCGGCGAGATGGCGCCATCGGCCAGCCGGCGGCGCAGCCAGCCGCGGTCGATCTCGGCGCTGATGCGCGCCGTGCGGAAGCTGTAGCCGCGCTCCCGGCAGATCTCGCGATAGATCTCGATCAGCCAGTCGAGATGGGCGTCGCCGCCGGCGCCGCCGGCGCTGCCGATCAGGACAGGGATGCGATGCGCGTGGGCGGCATCGAGGATCATCTCCAGGTCCTTCCGCACCGACCGGCGGTTGGTGAAGGAGGTGCCGGAGCCGAGATAGTGCGGGCCGGGGTCGATCGATCCCGCATCGACGGCGAGGATGTCGGGCCGGCGCTCCATGCCGAGGCGCATCGAACGCTCGGGAATGCCGTAGCCCAGCATGCCCTGCGGTGCGAAGACGGTGAGGCTGTCGGGTGCCGCTACCATGCGATTACCATGCGATCCGGTGTTGCATGAGGGGAACGTGCTGCTGCGCACCGTACACGTCGCTGTCGCCCGTCGCACCGGCGGTGATGCGCCGGCGCAGCGTGATCTTGACGGCGAAGGCCGGTGCGAAATGGATGACGTCGAGGACGTCGGCGAGCGGGATGCCGTAGATGGCGGCGACGGCCGCGCGGTCGAGGCCGGCCTGACCGACGAAGCGCTCGTACTCGGCCTCCGTCGAGAAGACGATGTCGAGCGCCACCTTGTAGGGACCGGCATTCTTGCTGGTCACGAAGGCGGCGACGTCGCCGATCGTGACGGTGTTGGCGAGGGCGCCGGAAGGCCGGCGGGGAGACTGCTCAGGCAAGCTTGTACTTCCAGGCGACACGGGCGGCGAAGGCGCGGAAGCTCGAATCGGCGAGGAAGCCGATCACGCCGAGCAGGAAGATGGCGACATAGGCGAGCTCTGTCGACAGGCTGATGCGGCTGTTGATGATCAGGAAGCCCAATCCTTCGTTGGCCGCCAGCATCTCCGCGACCACCAGGGTCTGCAGCGAGTTGGCCATGCCGATCTGCATGCCGTTCAGGATGTGCGGCAGGGCGGTCGGGATGATGACGAGGCGAAAGGCCTGCCAGCGCGTCGCGCCGAGGCAGCGGGCGGCGCGCAGCTGGTTCTGCCGAATGCCGACGACGCCGGCGTAGGTGTTGATCATCACCATGAAGGTCGTGGTGTAGGCGATCAGCACGTACTTGCCGCTCTCGCCGATGCCGAACCAGATCAGCACCGGCGTCAGCCAGGCGATCGGCGGGATGAAGCGGAAGAACTGCAGCGGCGGCTCGAGCAGCCACTGCGAGGCCTTGAACGAGCCGAGCAGCAAGCCGAGCGTGGCGCCCAGCAGGCTGCCGATGGCGAACCCCACCAGCACCCGCTGGCCGCTCATCAGCAGGTCGTAGCCCAGCTTGCCGGTCGCGGCGTAGGACACCAGCTCGGCGGCGATCTGGCTCGGCGCCGGCAGCACGGCCGGCACGAGGAACAGCCGGGCGCCGGCCTCCCACAGGACCAGGAAGGCCACCACGCAGGCGGCGCCGCGATAGAACGATTTTCGGGTCGCGCTCATGTCCCTCAATGGAAGCTGAACCGCCGCAGCAGCGTGCGGCTGACGAGGACGAAGAGCCGGTCCGCGATCAGCCCGACGATTCCGAGCGCCAGCATGCCGACGAAGATCGAATCGGTCTCCATCCATTGCCGCGAATTGTAGATCAGGAAGCCGAGCCCCGCCTCGGCGGCGATCATCTCGGCCGCGACGACGGTCATGAAGGCGTTCATCAGCGCCATGCGCATGCCGGTCAGCACGTAGGTGAGGGCGCCGGGGAGGGTCACCAGGAAGAATATCTGCCGGTCGGTGGCGCCGAGGCAGCGGGCGGCGCGGATCTTGTTCGGCGCGACCGCGCCGACGCCGATCATCGAGCTCAGCAGCACGACGAACACCGTGGCATAGATGATCAGCGAGATCTTGCTGGCTTCGCCCAGGCCAAACCAGACCATGGCGGTGGCGATCCACGCCGTCGGCGCGATGAATCGGAAGAAATTGACCAGCGGCCGGAAGAGATCGGCGATCAGGCGCGAGGAGCCCATCGCCAGGCCGGCCAGGGCGCCGACCAGGCTGCCGATGGCGAAGCCGATCAGGATGCGCCGGAGGCTGATCAGGATATCGGATTGCAGGCGGCCTTCCTCGATCAGCTCGACGGCGCGCGCGGCCGTCTTGGCCGGACCGGGGAAGAGCACCGGCGAATCGAAGCGGACGCTGAACAGCTCCCAGGCCAGCCCGATCGCCGCGGCGGCGACGGCGTAACGCAGCACGAGCGAGACCGTGCCGCGCACCCGTTTCATCACCGCGGCTCTGGTCCGCGCCGGGCCGCCGCTCTCCGCGGCCCGGGCCGTCGCGGCCAGGGCGTCGGAGCTGGAGGTCATTGGCTCGCCTGCTCGCGGCGCAGGACACGCGTCACCTCTTCCGAGAGGATCGCATGGATACGGTCGTAGAGCGCGCCGAAGGCCGGATCGCCGCGACGGCGCGGTCGTGGCAGCGCGATCTCGATCTCTTCCTTCAGCGCCGACCCGGGGCCGGAGCGCATGATGCCGACCCGGTCGGCCAGGATGATGGCCTCGCCGATGTCGTGGGTGATGAACAGCACCGTGCTCGCGGTACGCTGCTGGATGGTCGTCAGCTCGTCCTGCAGGATGGCGCGCGTCTGTGCATCGAGCGCGGCGAAGGGCTCGTCCATGAGCAGGATCGGGCTCTCGCAGACCAGCGCGCGGGCGATCTGGATGCGCTGCTTCATGCCGCCCGAGAGCTGCGAGGGGAACTTGTGGCCCTGCTTGCCGAGCCCGACGAAGTCGAGCTGCTGTTGCGCCTTCCGGCGCCGCTCGCCCGCCGGCACGCCGGCGAGCTTCAGGCCGAACTCGACGTTCTCCTGCGCCGTCAGCCAGCCGTAGAGCGAATCGTCGCCCTGGAAGATCACGACCCGGTCGACGCCGGGGGCGGTGACCGGGCGGCCGCCGACCGTGAGCGATCCGCCGTGCACGTGCTCGAAGCCGGCGAGCAGGTTCAGCGCGGTGGTCTTGCCGCAGCCCGAGGGACCGAGCAGGACGTAGAACTCGCCCCGCTCGATGCCGAGGTCGAGGCCCTTGAGGATCCAGTTGGGCGGGCCCAGGCCGGCATCGTACCGGAAGTCGACCTGGCTGAAATCGATGTAGGAACCGGCCACTCACGCCAACCTAGAAGTCGGTGCGGGACGGCGCGTACTTGCGCGCGATGTCGGGGTAGTAGGCCTCGCTCACGAACTTGTCGAGGTTGTCGATCTTGAGGTAGCCGCGGTTGATCGCCCAGGTCAGCATCACCTTGTAGCGGTCATAGTATTCGCGCTTGGTGTCGAACACGTAGTCGACGCCGGCGACCTGCTGGGCGAAGTCGGCCTTGTTCAGGCGGAACTTCTTGGCGCACATGTCGATCGCCTCGTCCTTGTTGGCGAGCGTCCAGTCGGTGGCATCGGCCAGCGAGTTGTAGACGGCGCCGGCCAGCTCCGGGTTCTGCTTCGCCCAGTCCTCGCGGAAGGCGGTGAACAGCCACTGATTGTAGAGGTTGTCGTCGCTGGCCCAAGCGTAGACCTTGGCGCCCTTGACGATCTGCGGCAGCTTGGAAAGCCATGGCTCCCAACCGAAGAAGCCGTTGAGATCGCCGCGCTGGATGGCGGGGATCCACTCCGCCGGCTGCACGGTGATGATCTTCACCTCGTCCGGCCCCGTGCCCTCGCGCAGATTGTGCTTCTCGAGGAAGCGCGACAGCAGGTAGTCGGCGCCCGTGGTCCGGATGACGGCGAAGGTCTTGCCCTTGAAGTCTGCCGGCTTCTCGATGCCCGGGCCGACGCCGATGCCCTGGTCGCGGCGCGCCACGAGGCTGCGCGCGACCGACACGATGCTGCCGCCGCTCAGCCGCGGGCGGGACATGTTGACCTCGCTGCCGACGCAGACGTGGCCGTTGTTGGCGACGACCGCCTCGACGCCGCCGAGCCCGCTCTCGAAGATCTTGTACTCGGCGTTGACGCCGTGCTTGGCGGCGATGCCCTTGTCGACCCACGGCACGAACGCCAGGAACGGCGCGCTGAGGCCGATGCCGAACAGCACCTTGGAGGCGTTGCCCTTCACCGCCGGCGCCGACTGGGCGAAGGCCGAACCGGCCGCCAGTGACGCGGCCATGCCGCTCGCGCCGGCGATGGCCTGCCGACGCCCGATTGTCGCGATCTTACGCTGCTTGCTCATGTGACATCCCACTCGTGTGATCGGAACTCTACTGATGCGCTTCACGGCATGTAGCCGCCGCCGTTGGCGTGCAGCACCTGACCGGTGATGAAGCGGGCCTTGGACGACGCCAGGAAGACGATGGCGTCGGCGATCTCCTCGGGCGTGCCGAGGCGCCCGAGCGGCAGGGCACGGCCCAGCGCCTGCAGCTCCTCGTCACTGTGCTCGTAGCGCGGCTGTGCCGTGTCGGTGAGGCCAGGCGCGACCGCGTTGACGCGGATGCCATGCACGGCGAGCTCGAGCGCCATCGCGCGCGTCATCGACACGACGCCGCCCTTGCTGGCGCTGTAGTGCACGCCGAGCTTCGCGCCGCGCAACGCGCCGGAGGAGAGGTTGACGATGGCGCCGCCGTGGCCCTCCGCCACCATCTGCCGCGCCGCCGCCTGGGCACACAGGAAGCCGCCCTTGAGGTTGATGTCGATCAGGTAATCCCAGTCGGCATCGGTCATGTCGAGGAACTTCACGCGCGGGAAGACGCCGGCGTTGTTGACCAGGATGTCGATGCGGCCGAGCCCGGCGACGCATTCGGCGACCATGCGAGCCGCATCCTCGCGCCGCGCGACGTCGCCCTGCACGATCACCGCACGACGTCCTGCCGCGCGGCATAGCCCGGCGCCGGCCTCGGCTCCCGCCTCGTCGTCGAGATAGTTGAGGGCGATGTCGGCGCCTTCGCGGGCCAGCGCGACGGCGGCGGCCCGGCCGATGCCCTGTTGTGCGCCCGTCACGAGGGCGACGCTTCCACGCAGATCCATGTCCGCGACTCCGAGTATCGGCGGTCGAATCGCCTGCCGACTGCGGCGACGTTAGCGCGCAGGCAAAACGGGCCGCAACAGAATTTATACGTACAATTTCGCTATTTGTACGGACAAATGGGTTGACCCTCACTCGCCCACCGTGGCAATTCTCGGGCCACACGCCACCGACGGGGGATGATGACTCGCACGTTCGTCCCGATCTATGCCCGCATCCTCGACACGCTCCGGCAGCGTATCGCCGAGGGGGTCTATCGGGTCGGCGAGAGCCTGCCGACCGAGGCGGAGCTGGTGCTGGAGTTCGACGTCAGCCGGCAGACCGTGAGGTCGGCGCTCCAGAAGCTGGTGGCGGAAGGCATCGTCGAGCGCACCGCCGGCCGCGGCACCTTCCTCAAGCGCGGCGGCGCCGCCGGCGGTGAATGGAACATCGGCGGCATCGAGGACATCATCGATATCGGCTTCCTGGGCGCCTATGCCGTGAAGTCGGTTCAGATGGTGACGGCGGCGCGCAACGCCCGCATCGCCGGCGTGCTCGACGTTCCGGCGACCGGTCGCATGCTGAACGTGCGCGCCACGCGGTCGATCGCGGAAGGGCCGTTCGCCTACTCGAGCCTGTACTTCCCCGAGGAGATCGGCGAGCGCCTGCCGCGCCATCTGTTCGACCAGCGGTCGCTGGTCCTGCTGGTCGAGGAGTATTGCGGCATCCCGGCTTTCCGCAGCCGCCAGGTCGCGTCGGCGACCCTGGCGGACCGCAGCGTGGCAAAGGTGCTGGGCGTCGAGGTCGGCGAGCCCCTGCTGGTGCTGGAGCGCACGCACTTCGCGCGCAACGGCCGGCCGTTCGAGTTCGCCCGCGTGCTCTATCGCACGGACCGCTACCAGCAGGTCGTCTATTTCTCGCGGCGCGACGAGGGACCGTACCGCACGCCCCAGCAACGCGCCGCGCAGATGGAAGAGGCCGTGGAGTCGGTGACCCGGCGCCGCGCCGCCAACAGCAGAGGAACGAGCTGACATGGAAAGAAACAACGGCGCCCGCCTCCGCCAGCGGATCGCGCGCGGCGACCTGCTGCTGATGCCGTCCTGTCCCGACCCGTTCGCGGCGCGCATCGCCGAGGAGGCGGGCTTCGAGGCGGTGGCGCTGGGCGGCTACGCGATGGGCGCGGGCACGACGATCACCGAGCCGCTGCTCACCATGAGCGAGGTGGTCGAGCTGGCGCGGCGCATCACCCAGGCGATCGACGTGCCGCTGATCGTCGACGGCGGCGCGGGCTTCGGCGACCCGATGCATTCGATGCGAACGGTGCGCGAGCTGGAGCATGTCGGCGTCGCGGCGGTCCATATCGAGGACCAGGTCTTCCCCAAGCGCGCCCATTATCATCGAGAGTATCGCGAGCACCTCATCCCGGCCGACGAGATGGCGACCAAGATCGCCTACGCGGTCAAGGCGCGGCGCGATCCGAATTTCGTCGTGATCGCCCGCACCGACGCCATGCAGACCGACGGCTATGCCGAAGGCGTGCGGCGCGCCAACCTCTTCACCGACGCCGGCGCCGACATGGTGATGATCTTCCCCAAGACCCTGGAGGAGGCGGCGAACGCGCCGCGCGACTGCAAGGCGCCGCTGATCTACGTCAACAGCACCGGCAACCGCACGGGCCGGCCGATCCTGACCACGCAGCAGCTCGCCGGGTTCGGCTATGCCGCCTGCATGGATGCGATCAGCGTGGTCATCGCCCAGTACATGGCCGTGCGCGAGGTCATGCAGCGCTTCCGCCAGTCGGGCATCGTCGGGATCGATGACGCGACGGCGCACGAGGCGCGGCTCGGCGTCGAGCGCCTGATCGGGCTCGAGACCTACTACCGCATCGAGGAAGAGACCGTGGAGCGGACGCGCGCCTGACCGGCGGCCGCAATGAAGGAGTGAGACGATGGCTCGGTTGGAGGGAAAGACGGCGCTGGTCGTGGGCGCCGGCGGCGGCATCGGCCGCGCCAGCGCCCGGCTGCTGGCGACGGAAGGTGCGAATGTCGTCGTCGCCGATCTCGACGGCACCGCGGCGGCCGCGACCGCTGCATCGATCACCGGTGCTGGCGGGCGCGCCACGTCGCTGGCCATCGACGTGACGGCATCGACGGCGGCGGAAACCCTGGTGAAGGCCCCGCTCGACGCCTTTGGCGCGCTCGACGTGTTCGTCTACAGCGCCGGCACGACGGCGACGGCCAGCATCCTCGATCACAGCCGTGCCGACTGGGACCGCGTGCTCGGCGTCAACCTGACGGCGCCCTTCGTGATCGGCCAGGCCGTCGCCCGCCGAATGGTCGAAGGCAAGAAAGGCGGCGCCATCGTCTTCGTCACCTCCCAGCTCGCCCACGCGGCGGTGCGCGACAAGGCAGCCTATCTCGCCTCCAAGGGCGGCCTGCGATCGCTCACCATGGGCATGGCGCTCGACCTCGCGTCGCACGGCATCCGCGTCAACGCGGTCGCGCCGGGGCCGGTGCTGACAGGCTTCACGGAACGCCGCTTCGCCGATCCTGCGATGCGGCAATGGACGGTCGACCGCATCCCGGCCGGCCGGCTCGGCACGCCGGAAGATCTCGCCGGCGCCGTCGTCTATCTGGCCAGCGACGAGGCGCGCTGGACCATGGGCACGACGATCGTCGTCGATGGCGGTTACCTGGCGGAATGACGATCCCATGGACCGCGTGCGTTGCGCGCGGTCATGATCAGCCCGCACGATGAATGGAGAGGGACGATGGCTCACACCCGCGATCTGGTCGGATATGGCGGCGAGCCACCGCATGCGCGGTGGCCGGGCGACGCGCGCCTGGCCGTCAACTTCGTGCTGAACTACGAGGAAGGATCGGAGTACTCGGTCGCCAACGGCGATTCCTTCAGCGAGACGACGCTGACCGATGCCGGTCCGCCGCGCAGCATGAAGACCCGCGATCTCGGCGCCGAATCGCTGTTCGAGTACGGCGCCCGCGCCGGCTTCTGGCGCATCCACCGCGCCTTCACCGAGCGCGACCTGCCGCTCACCGTCTATGGTTGCGCCATGGCGCTCGAAGCCAACCCGGCCGCCGCCGCGGCGATCCGCAAGACCGACTGGGACATTGCCGGTCACGGGTGGCGCTGGATGAATCACTTCGACCTGGAGGAAGAAGAGGAGAAGGCCCTGATCGCCAGGACGGTCGCGTCGTTCCAGGCGTCGGTCGGCCGCCGACCCTACGGCTGGTATTGCCGCTACGCGCCCAGCGTCAACACGCGCCGATTGCTCGCCGAGGAAGGCGGCTTCCTTTACGATTCGGATTCGTATGCCGACGACCTGCCGTTCTGGGTAAAGGTCGCCGGGGGCCCACGCCTCGTGGTGCCGTACAGCATGACCACCAACGATCAGATGTTCTATCGCGGGAACGTGGCCAAGGCGGATGACTGGCTGCAGATGATCCGCGACGCCATCGACGTTCTCTATCGCGAAGGCGCGTCACGTCCGAAGATGATGTCGATCGGGCTGCATGCGCGCATCATCGGCAACCCGACGCGTTTCGTCGCCCTGGAGCGGTTGCTCGACCATGTCTCCTCCCTGCGGGGACTGTGGGTTGCGCGGCGCCGGGATATCGCCCAGCACTGGATCGAGACGCATCCAGCCTCCCCCTGAGACCAACTTCGCTTTCGCACACCGGCCCGTGCTCGGGTGCGGGGCGCTCGGCCTCATTGTCGCGAGTGAGGGCGCGCCGGCCGGTCCTTCATCAGCAGGGGCAGGCCGGCGGCCATCAGGATGACGCGGTCGGCGCGGGCGGCGACGCGCATGTTGAGGCGGCCCTGGGCGTCGCGGAAGGCGCGGCCGAGCGGGGTGTCGGGGACGATGCCGAGGCCGACCTCGTTGCTGACGAAGATCAGCGGCGCGGTGCAGTCGTCGACCACCTGCAGGAGCGTGTCGGTCTCCGCGTCGAGGTCGGCGCCGGCCAGCATCAGGTTGGAGAGCCACAGGGTCAGGCAGTCGACCAGCACCGGCTGGCCGTGCGCCTGCGCGGCGTGCAGCGCCTCGTCGAGCCGGAGCGGCTCCTCGATCGTCGTCCAGTGGCCGCCGCGGCGCATCCGATGGGCGAGGATGCGGGTCGCCATCTCGGTGTCGCCGGCCTGGGCGGTGGCGATGTAGACCGCGGGCCGCGGTGCCGCACCGTGCAGGGTGCCCGTGGCGAGCCGCTCGGCGTGCGTGCTCTTGCCCGAGCGGGCGCCGCCCAGCACGAGGGTCACCGGCGGCAGCGGGAAGGTCGCGAGATGCTCCATGGCCATTGCTACCCGGGCTCAGCACGCGGCGTGCCGCGCCGCCCTGTCAGGCGACGGGGGCACGGCGATGACGGCCGGTCATCCCGGCTGCGCCGCGGCGCGGACCAGCCAGCAGGCGCCGGGCAGGCTCACGCCATCCGGGCCGGCATGCGGCTCGAGCGCCCGGGCGATGGCCGCCTCGGCCTGCTGGCGCGCCGCCGGCGCGGCCTCGGCGAAGGCGCGGGCGAGCGGGCCGAAGCGGCTGCTGCCCTCGACCACCTCGGCGACGCTGCCGCCCATCCAGACCGGCCGGTCGACCGGCTCGAAGGCGGGCGCGCCGAAGCCCGCCTCGCCCAGGATGCGCTCAACGCGGCCGCGATCGCCGAACGAATACTGGCCGGGATCCTCCGGGCCGGGACGCGGGATCGGCGGCAGGAACGGCTGGGCGGCGCGGACCGGCACGAGGCCCCAGGGATTCTCCGGCGGCGTGCGCCAGCACAGGAAGACCAGGCGGCCGTTGGGCCGGAGCGCGCTCCCGAGATTGCGGAACGCCGCCGCCGGGTCGGCGAAGAACATGACGCCGAAGCGCGAGAACACGAGATCGACCGAGCGCGCGTCGAACGGCTGCACCGCCGCATCGCCCAGCGCGAAGGTGGCGTTGGCGACCTGCCGGGCGCGCGCCGCCTCGATCAGCGGCTGCGAGATGTCGACGCCCAGCACGTGGCCACCCGTGGCGCCGGCGGCGCCGACCGCGCCCGCCAGGGCCGCCGTGGTGGCGCCGGTGCCGCAGCCGACATCGATCGCGCGCTCGCCTGGCCGCGCCGCCGCGGCAGCCAGCACGACCTCGGAGAACGGCGCGATGGCGCGCTCGATGCGGCCATAGGCGGCGAGCCAGCCCTGCCCGCCCGGCCCGTTCCAGAATGCAGCCTGCTCGGCCGCGAGTTCCTCGCGGGTCTTCGTGCCGTGTGCCTCGGTCATGTCCTGCGCGCCCTCATGCCTTTGCGGTCATCCATGGCCGTTCGCCACTCATGCCGCCGCGCCGGCCGGGCGTCCTCGTCACCGGCGTTCCCCCGTCCCTCACGCGAGCGCCGCGGCCTTGGCCACGACGAGGTCGCGCGGCATGTAGTTCACGAAGGCGACCCGCCAGGCATGCTGCGGATCGGCCTGCTCGAAATGCTCGATCATGGTGAGCGAGACATTGTCGATCTCGAAACGCACCGCCGCCTCGGGATGGAGATCGAAGGCGTGCGCCAGCGCGGCGCGGATGGTGCCGCCGTGCGCCGTCGCCACGATGTCGCGGCCGCGATGCAGCCCGGTCAGGCGGTCGATGCTGCGCACCGTGCGGTCGCGCAGGTCGACGAAGCTCTCGCCGCCGGGCGGCCGGTGCTCGGGCGGGCCGAGCCAGAACAGATGGTTGTTGCCGTGCTTCTCGGCGATCTCGACATAGGTGAGGCCCTGCCAGTCGCCGAAATGCTGCTCGGCGAGATCGGGCTCGATCTCGAGCCTGCCCATGTCGGCGCCGGCCTCGGCGAGGTGCTCGGCGGTCTTGCGCGCGCGCAGGAGGTTCGAGGCATACCAGACGGCGCCGCGCGGCAGCAGCTTCGCCTGGTGCTCGAACAGCGCGCGGTTGCTGACGTCGCAGTCCTTGTCGGATTGGCCATAGCAGCGTGCCTCGGGATTGGGCACCGGCGCATGCCGCACCCACCACCACCGCGTCACCAGCCCCGTGATCCTGGCGCCTGTCGCCATGCCGTACGTTCTCCTCGTGTGTTGCGGCTCCTCCCTAGCACGTTTTCAGCCTCCCCACGTCGTGGGGAGGGGACGCGTCTGACACGACGGAGGGATCATCGCTGGGAGCGCGCCACTCCGTGGCGCTCATGCTCTTCCTAGTAAGAAACTGGCGGCTCGCCGCCAGTTTCTTGACACGGCGGGTCGGCTCTCGGGCCGGTGGGGAACTCCTATGAAAATGCGCTGGGAGCGCGCCACTGGTGGCGGAGTAAACTCCGCCAAAGTGGCGCTCATGTCCCAGCCATGAGCTTCCCTCTCGCAGCGCCACCATTTTCTCAGCATCGTGGTGCGCGCCGGCGTGCTGGGGGTCTCCCCAACGAAGTTGGGGAGGAGGGAAGATTCACCGCGCGATCAGAAGATTCATCTCGCGATCAGCAGGGCGGCGATGACCAGGAAGACGATCTCGGCGATCTGCTGGACGGCGCCCAGCGTGTCGCCGGTGTAGCCGCCGATGCGCTCGGCGATCCACAGCGCGGCGACCCAGGCGGCGGCGACGGCGAGCAGCGGCGCGAACAGGGCGACCAGGATGCCCTTGCCGAGCAGCAGCAGGAAGGCCAGCACGACGCCGATGCCGACCGCCAGCCAGACGTCATTGTCGGAGGGCTTGCCGGTCCTGGCGCCGAGCCCGTCGCTGCGGACGGGAGAGAAGGCGAGCAGCGGGATGGCGATGGCGGCGCGCGACACGGCATGCGCGGCGATCAGCACGACGAGACCGGTCGAGCTGCCGAACTTGGCGAGGCAGGCGACCTTGAGCAGCACGGTGAGCGCCAGCGCCAGCACGCCGAACGTGCCGTTGCGGCTGTCGCGCATGATCTCGAGGCGCCGCGCCGTGTCGAGCCCGTGCGGGCCCAGCCCGTCAGCGGTGTCGGCGAGGCCGTCCTCGTGCAGCGCCCGCGTGATCAGCACCGCGGCGCCGACCGCCAGCACGGCGGCGAGCCAGCCCGGCCCGGCGAGGCCGCGCACGATGGCGAACAGCAGGCCGACCGCCAGGCCGATGCAGGCGCCGACCACCGGCAGCACCGGCAGGACATCGGCGAGCTGCCAGCGCGGCAGGCCGACGGCGAGCCGGACTCCGGTGAAGAACGAGACCTGTTCCCGGAAGGCCTGCAGCCAGTCGTCGAAGCCGGCGGGCCGACGGGAGATCTGCTCGTTGGGCGCCTCGCCGGGAGGCTGGTCGGGACTGGTCATGGTCAGCCGAATATAGGATGGTCCGCGCCCGCAATGAACGCCCGGACGCCGATTTGATGGCCGCCTCCCTCGACGATATGCGCCGCATCCTGCGCGACCTGCCGGGCCCCGACCTCGACGCCGCCACCGAGGTGGTGCGCCGCCAGGCCGAGCTCACCAAGCCGGCGGGCTCGCTCGGCCGCCTCGAGGAGATCGCCGAATGGCTGGCGACGTGGCAGGGCCGCAGCCGGCCGCGGGTCGAGCGGCCGCGCATCGCCGTGTTCGCCGGCAGCCACGGCATCGCCGCGCGCGGCGTTTCGGCCTATCCGGCCGCGGTGACGGCGCAGATGGTGAAGAATTTCGTCAGCGGCGGAGCGGCGATCAACCAGCTCGCCAAATGCATCGACGCCGACCTGCGCATCTACGAGCTCGATGTCGAGCACCCGACCGACGACCTTTCGCGCGGGGTCGCGATGAGCGAGGCGCGCGCCGCCAACGCCATGGCCTACGGCATGATGGCGGCCGAGCCGGGCATCGACGTGCTGTGCCTGGGCGAGATGGGGATCGGCAACACCACCGCGGCGGCGACGCTCGCCGCGGCGCTGTTCGGCGGCAGCGGCGCCGACTGGGCGGGTCCGGGCACCGGGGTCGCCGGCGCGGCGCTGGCGCACAAGATCGCCGTCATCGACGAGGCACTGGCCTGCCACGCGGCAGCGATCGCCGCGCGCGATCCGCTGGCGCTGCTTGCCGCGGTCGGCGGCGAGGAGCTGGCCGCCATCACCGGCGCCGTGCTGGCCGCCCGCATGGGCCGCATCCCGGTGCTGCTCGACGGCTATGCCTGCACCGCCGCCGCCGCCGTGCTGCACGCCGTCGACCGCCGCGCGCTCGATCATTGCCTGGTGGCGCACCGCTCGGCCGAGCCCGGCCACGCCCGGCTGCTGGCGGCGCTCGGCAAGCGCCCGCTGCTCGAGCTCGACATGCGCCTGGGCGAAGCCACGGGCGCGGCGCTGGCCGTGCCGCTGCTCAAGGCCGCCGCCGCCTGCCACGACGGCATGGCGACGTTCGCCGAGGCGGGGGTGAGCGGGAAGGACGCTGCGAATGACCTGGGGCCTGACGGGACGAAGAAGAGCCGGTGACGGCACCTTCGTCTTCCCAGGACAGGAAGAGGATCAGACACCGTAAGCGAGCTTATGACAGTCCTGGCCCGAGTCTGACGCAGGGCATTCGCATACGGCAAAAAGCCGTCATCCCGACCGAAGCCGAGCGGAGCGAGGCGTAGTGGAGGGACCTTTCTTCTCGCAATGCAGCAAGAAAGGTCCCTCGACTGCGCCGCCAATGGCGCCGTAAACGGAGCCGGATTGGGCGGCTTCGCTCGGGACGACGGTTTCGTCTTCAGAGGCACCCTGGGCACGTATCCTCGCGCACGCTAGGCGACAGATCCTCGCGCACGCTGGGGCGGCAGCAGACCGGTTGACCCAAGGCACCGGCCCGGTAGGCGACAGGCCCTAGCTCAGCGTCATGCCGGCATAGCCATTGGCCGCGACCTCGTCGCAACGGGCGCGATAGGCCGGTGCGCCGCCCTGGTACTGCAGGATGCGCCGCACGTTGCGGCCCTCGACGTTGGAATTGATGCCGGTCAGCCACGAATCGACCTGGGCGTAGAGCATCCCCTCGGCCAGCCCCTCGACATGGTGCGTCCACTCGGCCTCGGCGCCGGCCGTCGCCTCGACCCGGGTGACGCCTTTCTCGCGCGCGTCGCGGATCAGGCCGGTCACCCAATCGACGTTCTGCTCGATGCAGCGCGGGATGTTGCACCGTGTCGAGGCATTGTGCGGGCCGACGATGGTGAGCAGGTTGGGGAACCCCACCGACATCAGGCCGAGATAGGTCCGCGGCCCCTCTCTCCAATGGTCCTTGAGGCTGCGGCCGTCGGGCCCGCGGAACTCGATGCGCTCGAAGGCGCCGAGCACGGCATCGAAACCCGTCGCATAGACGATCATGTCGAAGGCGTGGTCTTCCTCGCTGGTCCTGATGCCGCTCTCGGTGATGCGCTCGATCGGCGTGCGGCGCGTGTCGACCAGCCGGACGTGCGGCAGGTTGTAGGCCTCGTAGTAGCGGGTTTCCTGCGGGACGCGGCGGGTGCCGAAGCCGTGGCACCTGGGGATCAGCATCTCCGCCACCGCGGGATCCTTCACCCGCTGGCGGATCTTGCGGGCGACGAATTCGCTGAACAGGGCATTGGCCTTGGGATCGTTCAGCACGTCGCGAAAGTTCGCCATCCAGATGCTGAAGCCCGGCTCGGCGTAGAGCCTCTCCCAGAAGGCTTCGCGTTCCTCGGGCGTCACCTCGAAGGTGCCGCGCGGATCGGTGTCGTGGATATAGCAGCCCGGCGTGCGGCGCAGCAGCTCGAACATCTGCGGATAGCCCGCCTTGATCGTGCGCTGCTCGTCGTCGCCGATCGGCCGGTTGTGCAGCGGCGTGCACCAGTTGGGTGTGCGCTGGAACACCGTGAGCTGGCCGACCTGCGGCGCGATGGTCTGGATGACCTGCACGCCCGTCGCGCCGGTGCCGATGACGGCGACCTTCTTGCCCGCGAAGTCCACCGGCTCGCTCGGCCAGCGGCTGGTATGGAAGGCCTCGCCACGGAAGCTCTCGACGCCCGGGATGCGCGGCAGGGTGTGCGCCGACAGCGGGCCGACGGCGGTGACCAGGAAGCGCGCCGAGAAGCGCGCGCCCGTGTCGAGCGTCACGGTCCATCGCCGCGCGCCATCGTCGAAGGCGGCCGAAACGACACGGGCGTCGAGCTGGATGTCGCGACGCAGGTCGAACCGGTCGGCGACGTGGTTCAGGTAGCGGAGCGTCTCCGGCTGGGCGGCGAAATGCTCGCTCCAGTTCCAGTCGGCCAGCAGCTCCTCGGAGAAGGAGTAGCCGTAGGTATAGCTCTCCGAGTCGAAGCGCGCGCCGGGATAGCGGTTCCAGTACCACGTGCCGCCCAGGCCGCTGCCGGTCTCGAAGACCCTGACCGAGAGGCCGAGCTCGCGCAGGCGATAGAGCTGATAAAGCCCCGCGATGCCCGCGCCGATGACGATCACATCGAAGGAGGTGTTTCCGCCAAGGCTGCCATTTCCCGCGACCGACGCCATTGATCTCTCTTCCCCTGATGCCGCCCATGCGGCCAGACATGCATTCGACAATTATCTCAAATGGCCCCTGGTCGCGAAAGGGAGCCGCGACACTTCCGTTTCGTGTGACGGTGGGGCTTTCCTTAGCCGGCGATGCCCATGGCGTTCCGATGCCGACGGGCAGGCCCTCCTCGACCGTCTGCCTCGCCTGGCCTGGACTTCCACCGGGCCGGCGCCACCGCGCCAATCCCGGCTAATGCGTCGGCAACTTGACGTCGGCCCTTCGGATGACCTCGCTCCAGCGCGCCACTTCCGACTTGATCATGGCATCGACGATGTCGGGCGAGCCGCCCGCCGGACGGATGGCGAGCTCGTCGTAGCGCTTCACCAGGTCGGGCATGGCCAGCGCCTTCACCACCTCGGCATTCAGCCGGCGTACGATCTCGCGCGGCGTGGCCTTGGGCGCGGTGAGCGCGAACCAGGTCTCGACCTCGACGTCGGGCACGCCCGCCTCGGCCATCGTCGGCACGTCGGGCAGCAGCTCGAGCCGCTTGGGCGAGGTCACGGCGAGCGCGCGCAGGGCGCCCGTCTTCACGTGGCCGGCCACGACCGCGACGTTGTTGAACGAGAGCGCGATCTGCCGTGCCAGCACGTCGGCCACCGCAGGAGCCTCGCCGCGATAGGGCACGTGCACCAGCCTGATGCCGGCATTGAGCTGCAGCAGCTCGACGACCATGTGCGGTGCGCTGCCGACGCCGCCCGAGCCGAAGTCGAGGGTTGCGGGCCTCGCCCGGGCGAGATCGAGCAGCTCCTGCAGCGTGCGCGCCTCGAACGCGGGATGAACCACGAGCACGAACGGGTTGAAGCCCAGCATGGCCACGCCCGTCACATCGCGCTGCGCGTCGAAGCCGACGTTCCTGTAGAGCTGCGGGGCGACGGTATAGGCAGTCTGCGTGGCCGACATCAGCGTCGTTCCATCCGCCGGTGCCTTGGTCAGCAGGTCGGCGGCGATCATGCCGCTGGCGCCGGGCTTGTTCTCGACGTGGACGGCGCCGATCGGGCCGCCGTTCAGCTTCTCCGCGATCATGCGGGCGACCATGTCCTGGCCGCCGCCGGGCGAGGAACCGACCAGGATGCGGGTCTGACCCGCCTGGGCACGCGCGGAGAGTGGCAGGGCGGCGAGCGCGGCAGCGCCGCCGAGAAAAGCTCGACGCTTGGCAGTGTTCATCCCGCTACTCATACCCAACGCCCCCGAATGAGCCCCAAGGCTTGGCTCAAGAAGTCGTCGAGCGAGCCACCAAAGGAATTCCGCCTCCCACGACAACAAATTGTACTCGGGGAGTCTAGATTGGTGCGGGCAAAGACTTACCCGCATACAAAAGGCGCGACGCTTCGTCGCCCCTACCCCCGCGGGTACAGGCGGCGACCGGTTTAGCGCCGTAGGGACTGCCCCAGGCCCCGCGCGTGTCAGCTTAGATTGGCAGGTAGCCCCCCGGCGCGCGGGGGTTAGGCGCCCGGTACCCAGGGCGGCTGAGAATGCCATGGAAGGGCGGTAAGGGCATCATGGACTGATCTACACCCTGCGGCGGCGGCGGTTTCGCCCCGCCCCGCCGGCGCGGAATAGCACTCTCTTCCGATGTGTGATATCATTCTAGATTGATAGCAAACACCGTTGGAAGCATGCTATGACAGTGCATCCTCAACTCAATTTGCGAGTAGACGAGGTGTTCCTGAAACGGCTTGACGATTGGCGCAGATCGCAGGTCGATTTGCCAAATCGACCGGAGGCGGTGCGTCGCCTGGTTGATCTCGCGTTGGACACACCGGCTACTAGTACGCGAACTGCCCGAAGATCCACTGCCGCGCAGCGAAAAGGGCGTGGTCAAGAGCGATGAGCACACGTCAATACCTCGGTATTGGTGATCGAGCTCAACTTCGACTGATACTGGCAGCTCGAGATGCGCGCCCGGTCAGTGGGCTTACTCACAATTTCTATCGGTATCCAGCGAGATTCTCGCCAGTATTCGCTCGTTCCGTAATTCGAGCCTTTACACGCCAAGGCGATCTGATTCTGGACCCTTATGTTGGCGGTGGAACGAGCTTAGTAGAGGCGTGCGCGCTTGGTCGCAATGCCATAGGTGTTGATATCAGCGAACTCGCTGAATTCGTTAGCTCTGTGAAGACCACGGTATTTTCAAAGCAGCAGCTCATCGAATTGGAAGCATGGTCGGAAACGCTCCCCGGCTTCATTAACATTCATCGCCAATCGATCTACTTCAAGGAATACGCTGAGCAAGGCTACTACAAGTATCTTGACGACACTTCTCGGTGGCGCCTTCGAAAAGCGATTGAACAAGGACTTGCCAGCGCGCTGGTGCTTGGGTCGGACGCCAAGGAGGCTTTTGGACGCTGCGTCGTCCTGCGGACCGCTCAGTGGGCGTTGGATGGAAGGAAAAAGCTCCCGTCGATCGAAGAATTTCGGTGCATGCTCTCTCAATATGCCGCCAACATGATCGCGGGCGCTAATGCGCTTCGGCTGGCAGTCGAGCAGCGCGACAAGAAGGCAAGCATCAGCGTGATTAACCGCACCACTATCGGACTCGAGAGCGATCCCAGAGTGAGTGCAAAGCCGCCAAAACTAGTCGTAACATCGCCACCTTACCCCGGTGTTCATGTTCTCTATCATCGTTGGCAAGTGGATGGACGAAAGGAAACACCGGCACCATTCTGGATCGCCAACAAACTCGACGGCTCAGGATCGTCCCATTATACCATGGGCAATAGATTCTATCCAAAACTCGCCACCTACTTCAAGAACATTGAAGAGTCAATGTCATCGGTGGCCAAGGTTTGTGACCGCGAAACGATTATCGTCCAAATGGTGGCGTTCTCTGAAACTGATTGGCAGCTTCCTAGGTATATTGAGGCAATGGAAGATGCCGGCTTTTCCGAACTCTTTTTGCCCGTTCTGCTAGGGCACCAAGACGGGCGGCTCTGGCGCAAAGTGCCGAATAGGCGCTGGTATTCTGACCAGCGCGGCGAAACACCTGGCAGCCAGGAGGTAGTGCTTTTTCTGCGTAAGGCAGATCGATAGTGGTGTGATAGAGAAACTCCGAACTGTCATTCCAGTAAGATGTCTACTTCCGTTGATTCCCGTTAGCGGCTAACTTCCATCACCTTGATAAGTGTTGCTGCCACGCGATTGATTTCTCCAGACATCTCGTCCTGGGTAGGTATCTTGATGTTTGAGTCGTCTTTGGACGCTTTCAATGCGTCGCGGAAACTCTGATACATCTGGTAGAGATGAAAGGCGACGTGAGACGTATAGCGCGTCACGCGCTCCTTGATAGTGGCGGGATCAAGTTTGCGGCTTATGAGCGAGTCGCGGTATTGCCGCAGCAAGTCCATATCCTCATTGATGACTAACGTGAGCGCCTTTGTCTGTGACGGCTCATGAAAGCAACCAGCATCAGTGCCATACCACTCCCGCTGCCCCCAACAGGTAGGTGAGTTCCAACTGACCTGGTTGACGTAGTTGAGTTCATAGGGCGGTCGCCGCTGCGAAGCAGGCTCCGGGACCATTCGCTTGACTTTGCGTGGGAGAGGGGGACCAACGATCTCGCCAATAAACGACGCCTTTAACGTCGCACCGGTCGGCCCTCTAGCAGTGACTTCAAAAGTCAGTTTAGTACCGGGTTCTAGTCCGCTTGGCGGTTGGATAAGGGCCTCAAAACGTCCGCTTCTGGGTCGCGTGAATGCTATTGGTGGTACCGATTGGTTATTGGTGCAGACGGCAGAGAAGGTCCAAGCGGGCGTGGAGCCCGCCGCCAGGCCATCGATGCCATCCCAACGCAGTCGGACGTGGACATCCGCTCCAGCACTTACGATGGAAACCGGCTGATGGCTGCTGACCTTGATGAACGTCGGGGCATTCAAGAGCACCGGCTGCTTCGGCGGCTTTTTCTTCTTCGGTTTGGATATAACGATTTGGCGTTCCAAGAAACGGGGCTCGGTGTAACCCTTGATCATAGCCGTAATTCGAACGGACGTTTCGACAGGATAGGAGTCCTCCTCCCAATCGTCCGGCTCTTCAAAGTCCATGGTGATCAGAGCGCGGGATTCGTCACGCGAAGTGTGTACTATTAAATTATTGACAACGGGCTCGATTTCGACATGAAGTTGGCCGACATCGACCCACGCGGTCGCCGGCGATGTCTCAACCTTCAGCGTCACGCGAGCGTCCGGATGCAAGCGAAGCGTAGCTCCGGCAGGTATTCCGACCAAGTATGGCCCGGTTGTTTCGGTACCTGCCTTTTGCGGACCGACGACGGCGACGGTATCAATGTCCTTCCCAAAGCTCTCTTGCCCTTTCCCTTCACCCGACTGCTCAGGGCCCGAGCTAACCCGATCTGCATTCGCGTGATGGTCGTCAATAAGCTGATCGAGTGCTTGCTTTACAGCTTCGTCTCCTGTCTTTAACTCCGAAATTTCGCGTTCAGCCTCCTCTTCCAGCCGCTCTAAATCAGGGTCCTTCCTTAGCGCCGCTGCAAGCCGAGAGCTAACTGCTGCGTATACCTTTCCCTGGAAGAAGCCCTGGCGGTCGCCGGACATCAAATCTGCGACTGCTTCCGGCTTGAGACCATCAAGATCGACGACAATCAGCATGCGGGTACGAAGATATTTTTTGTCGAGCTCGCGGACTATGAATGAATTATCCCACGCTTCTTGCCGCTGTCCGTTGATAAGAAACACGCAGCACTCCTTACCTCTCTTTGAGTCTTCTAGGTAGGTGCTGGTGGGCATCTTTCCGGTCGGCGGCAGGATCTCATCTTCACCGATATCCAGTGGTATTACTGGCACATCGGAATCAACGTCTGCTCCGCCAAGTCGTTTCACTACCACAACGCGAATGCCTACCTCACCATAGTTGTCTGGCAGCTCGGAGGTCAGGCTTTTGTCGAGCTCAGCAACCAGCGTCGCCATTGTTTCTTTCTCCTAGATCAGTACCAGTTGCTCAAACTTCTTGTCGAGGTCCTTGCGCTCGTCTGCAAGGTTCGATAACCGATAGCCGTTACCGTAGATCGTCGCCTTAGTACCCGATATGTCCGTATCGAAGGGCAACATGGGGTTGTAGAGCACATGATTCAAAGCTTGGTACAAACCACGCGTGATAGAGGATCGGCTTTGACCAAAGTCGTAGTCCACGTGGCCAAACCAACTGCCATGATTCAATCCGATCGCCTGAGCTGCTGAGATCGGCAGATGGGGGACACGCCCATCCGGATGAGCGGCAAGGTAGGCAAAGTAGTGGTCCCGCCGCCCCTTTGGGTAGATGTGCTTAACGATCGAAAAGCCAACACCGTCCTGACTGCCCTGAAGAAAATCGGTTACGCGGCGGCTAACGACCCAAGAGTACTTGCTGGCGGCATAGGTACTGGAGCCGCCCTGCCCAAAAACGCCAATCAGGTAGGGCTTGTCGCCCTTGTCGCTGGCTCCCAGTGACAAGAGTGTCTTGTGCACGCGTCCTGGTGCTTGACCGATTCCCTGGTCACGGATGGTTAGGGCAAATTCGCGCGCTGGCTTGTGCCAGTGGAGGCTAAGTAGAAGCTTACGCGCCAGGGCTCGGGCATCTTCCCGGACTTGCTTTGTTGCGTCAGGAAGGTCATCGAGAGGCGGCAGCTTGAAATACCGCTTTACCGCATCGCGCGGCGAAGTGGGCGGTAGCGCCAGAGGTTTCTCTTTCAGTTCTTGCTGGCGATGCATTTCGATAATCGCCTCCATGCCGTTGACGAGGCGTTCGGCGATCGGATTGATCGGGCGCTTTGCAAGAGCGATCTGGCCCGCGTTGCCGCGCTTGCCACCGATGGGGTACCAATGAAGCTGGCCTTCTATCCAGCTCTCTTCCGGATCGTCGGCATTGAATTGATAGCCCTGTTCGTCCGCGATGGGGAGAGTTTGAAGAAGCTCCTCAACGCCGCGCTTGGTATGGCACGAGACGAGGTTCTTGAGGAATGCGGAACTGTCGAGACTTGAAAGATCAACCGGCTTCACGGACATTCTCCCTCGAAGAAGCTGCAACATTCGACAGCTCGTACTCGACATGGCGGCCGTGCCAGCGACGCCGTAGCAGACTAAGTTCGCTCATGCGCGCGATGAGCCCGCTGATATGGGTTTGTAAGTCACCATCGGTCCAATCTGACGGCAGATAGGCGCGGAGCGCCGTGGTCAACGACGCCGGCGTGGAGGAGCCAGTCGCGATCGCGCCGATCACGGCTTGAATGTCCGACCGCTCCCGAGCAACCCACTCCAGAATATGGCCGAACAAGAATTTGGTTTCTTCACCGCTAAGTGCTGTCAGGGACGCGCTCAGGCCACCGTCCAGGAGCGGATTGTCGATAAGGGCAAAGTCGATGCCTCTTTGTGACAAAGACAGTCTCTGATCCTGAATTGATACCAGCCTGTATTGGCACATGGCTCCCGGAAATATGTGGCCGCCACGTGTAACGCGGGCGACAAATTGGCTGAGGAAGCGGTCCTTCGATGGCCCATTGGCCCGGCGCGGTAGCCCGGTTGCCAAGCAGTCGTCCCGCTTGTGTTCCTCCGCAAGATCATACTGTTCCAACAATGAGCCAAGTCGCGCGGCATCGTCTGCCAGTGCTTCACTAACTTCGGACAGCGACGGCCATGAACGGCGGGAGTGTGAGACCCGCATAACCCAGCGGCACACCAGCTTCATGGGAAATAATCGATTTACCTGACCAAATATATGGCCGCCGTCTTCCTCCTCGCTCATCATCGGCAGCGGATTTGGCGCTGCTTCTGTTGAGGCAACTTTTCTGAACGGCTTGAGTACGACTTCAACGTCTTCGGCCTGGTCGGGTCGGTCGAGGAGGTAGACTTGGCGTTCGATCTTTCCGATCGTGCTGCGCTTCTTCTGAGGAGAACCGGCGATGGTCACTCGCTGGTTGGCCTTCGGCGCGCCGGCGACAATCAGCCCGCTTTGGTTGAGCTGAGTTCCCCCACTTCGTTCGAGAGCCAGCTGATTGAAGGACGCCACCTCGATGAAGCTTTCGAGGGATTCATACTTCCTTGCATCGATAAGCTCTTTGATCCCGCTCAGAACCGCGTGGGACAAATTTACAGCCAGAAACGGCATTCGGAAAGGTTCCTATTGGACAGACATCTTTATAGAAGATGTGTCGCCTTTGTCAAAGGCGTTTGTCTGAAGCAAGGCAAAAGAACGCTTGTTCAATCACTTGCGGGCCATCCTTAATGCGATGTGACATTGGCTAAACAGGTGGCGGCCATGGCACCTGGCGTCGGCGCCTTCCAGCCGTTGGACGACGGTGCAAAGTGGAAGACGCTTGATGATGTCGCACAGGTCGTCGTGGCACTTCAGCAATAGTGGTTTGACATGCCGGTGGCTCGGCGTCGTCGCCGGCCAGCAATCCACCGCCTGTATCTTGCGACTGTTCAGCTGATGGCATGGGCACGGGAGCGGGTTGCAGAGGTTGCTAGCGTCCGAGTCGAGGCAGTGAAATTGGATATGAGAGTGGAGTATAGTTTGATGAAAGCGCATCTAGAGAGCCCGATAAGCAAACTAGCGGGCTTCGCACTTCTGCGCGGCCGTCCGAGCCCGCATAGTCGCGACAAGCCAGGCTCCCCTAAGGCCATGGCTTTATGGCACCAGCCGTAGCCGGACAACGTGCCACACACCTGATGCCATGGCTCGTCGCCCACGGGTCCGCAGAAGCTCGGGTTCCAGCACCACGAGCGCGGCCATCCTTCTGCTTCCCGTGCCGGGAGACGTTGTAGGCCTCTATCAGCCCACCGAGGCTGAGAACGCGCTCCGCTATTTCGGCCGCGCCCTAAGGCCTGCCCTTAGGAAGGAAGTCGTCGAGCGGCACGCCGAAACTGTTGAGCGCCCACGACACCAGGTTGTACTGGCCGATCGTGAACACGACGTCCATCAGCTGCTCGGTCGAGCACGTCTTGGCGAGTGTCGCCCATGTCGCATCGGAGACTACCGAGTTCTCGTAGAGATCGTCGGCTGCCTGCAGGAGCGCGCGCTCGTGCTCGCTCCAGCCGGCAGCCTTGGGGCCTTCCTTGATTCGGGCGATGTCGGCGTCGCTCAGCGCGCGCGCCGCGTCGCCGCCGCCGACCCCGCCGCGTTTGGCGATCAGCTCATGCTGGGCGAACTCGTACTCGGCCTGGTTCAGCCAGCCGATGCGCAGGATCAGCAGCTCGCGGTCGCGGAACGACAGGGTCTGCTTGCCGAGCACGTGGCCGGCAAACGGCGTCCAGCGCTTCACCAGCTGCGGATGATGGGCCAGCACCTTGAAGATGTTGAAGATCTGGCCGTTCATCGCATTCTTCTCGACGTTCTGCCGCTCCTCGGCCGGCATGGTCGAAAGATCGCGCATGGGAATGCGCTGCGTGCGCTTGATCACCTTGGGTCCTCCGTCTGCGAGTACGGCCGGCATCTTAAACGCCGTTCGCACCGCTGCGGCAGAAGAAACCCGATACGCCTGTCGCAGTGCGATCAGGCCTCCACCTGCTCCCGGATGATGAGGACATCGCCGCCGACGGCGACCAGCACGATGGCGCCACCGATGCCGGTGGCGAGCGCCGGCACCTCGCCGAAGGCGAGCCAGACCAGGGCCGGCGCCAGCGGCGGCGCCAGCGCTCCGATCAGCGCCGCTCGCGTCGCCGGGATGAGCCGCGTGCCGACCGTCAGCAGCAGCAGGCCGAGCCCGAACTGGCAGTCATCCCGACAGGGCGCGTCACGAGCCGCTGGCCTGCCGAGAAGCGGTCGATGACCAATCTAACGCGGCAGGGTGATGACGAACTCGGTGCCGGGCTCGTGGCGACGACTCTCGATCGCGCCGTTCAACTGCGTCACGAACGAGGTGACAATCCGCATGCCGAGCCCCGTCGGCCTGGCAAGGTCGAAGCCAAGGGGTAGACCCGCGCCTGCGTCGCGCACGGAGATCGACAGCTTGTTCTCTCCAACGTTGGCGATCTCGACCCGTATCTTGCCGTTCTGCTCGCCTCGGTAAGCATGCTTGGCCGCGTTTGCAATCAGCTCGTTGATGACCAGTGCTGCCGAGATGGCGCGATCGGCGGAAACCTCGATCCCGTGCTGAGCCTCGGTGTGAATGACGCAGTGAGCCACGCTTGCGTCGAGGTCCCTGCAGACGCTTTCGACGTACTTGCCGAGGTCCATCCGCTCGAAGTCGGAAGCCTGAAACAGCTGATCGTGCGCCCTGGCCACGGCCGACACGCGCCGCGCTGCCTCCTCCAGACAAAGCGTAAGGGTCGGGTCGCCACGGTCGCGCGCCTGAAGCTGCAGCAAGCTCGTGACGATCATCAGGCTGTTCTTCACCCGGTGGCCCATCTCCTTCAGCAGCGCCTGGTGGCGCTCCAGCGCCGCCTCGAGACGGCGCGCGTGACGCTCGCGTTCGATGGCCATGCCGACGATGTTGGCGGCGCCTTGCAGGAAAGCGAGGTCGTGCTCGACGAACTCGTCCTCCGAGCGGCTGTCGACCTCGAGCACCCCGAACGGCAGGCCGTCACCCTGCAGGATGACGTTCATGGCGCGGCGGATGCCGTGCTGCAGCAATATCTCGGGCGTGCGGAAGCGCTCCTCGTTCTCGAGATGGTTGGAGATCACCGGCTTGCCGGTACGCAGTGCAAATCCTGCCGGTGAGGCGAGATCGGCGCCGACGCTGGCCTTGCCGACGATGTCCGCGTCCCAGCCGACCCCAGCCCGGACCAGCAACCGGTTTTCGGACGGGATGTACTGCAGAACCTTGCAGAACTCGGCCCGGAGCGCCTCGGCGGCAAGCCGGGCCGTCTCCGCCATCAACGTGTCGAAGTCGGCGCCCTGCAAGGCTGTCACACCCAGCTCGGCGAGAATCTCTTGCTGGCGAATACGCTGTTGCAAAGCACGCAAGGTCAAATCCGGGGCATCGCCTGCGGGACTAGCCTCCACAACGGGCGTGCCGCCATCATTGTCGGGGCACATCCTCAACGCCTAGCGGCTCGGCCCACTCGCCGCAACCGTTGAATGCGGCTCGGCCAGGGCGCCTCGGAGGCAATGCACGCCCACTCGATGATCCCGACGCCGAGGCGGTGACAAGCTGATGATCGAGAAGCTCCGGAGCGACCTTTGCGCACCAGACCTGGGCATTGCGCTGGGCTGGAAAGCGCCCCGCGTCGAGCCTGCGGGCCATCACGGCCGGGCATTTTTGCCATCTAGTGTTGACCGCCTTGCCGCTGTACACATCAAGTCAGATGTCCAGCACGCATGCGCTGGGCCACGTATCCCAACCTAGAGATTCGAATGAGTCGCAAATTATTCGTCGGCAATTTGGCTTACTCCGTCACTTCTGAGCATTTGTCGGAAGCCTTCTCTCAATTCGGCACCGTTACCTCTTCGAAAGTGATTACTGATCGCGAGTCAGGCCGCAGCCGTGGCTTCGCCTTTCTCGAGATGGAGACTGATGAACAAGGGGCGTCGGCCATGGAGGCGATGAACGGCGCCTTGCTGGAGGGTCGTTCGATCGCAGTCCGCGAGGCCGCTGAACGTCAGCCTGGTGGTGGATCCGATCGGGGTGACTTCCGTCCACGCGGCCCCCGTCCGCCCTTTGGCGGTGGCGGTGGCGGTGGCGACTATCGCGGCGGCGGCGGTGGCGGTGGCGACTATCGCGGTGGCGGTGGCGGTGGCGACTATCGCGGCGGCGGCGGTGGCGGTGGCGACTATCGCGGTGGCGGTGGCGGTGGCCGCGGCGGCGGAGGCGGTGGCGGTGGCTATCGCGGCGGCGGCGGCGGTGGCCGCGGCGGCGGAGGTGGCGGATATCGCGGCGGCGGCGGCCGCTAGCGCGGCACGAGCGGCGGTTTCGGCCGCCCGACGGCTTGTCGAGAAGGCAACTGCTCCGGCCTGACGTTGGCGAGGACGACAACGAGCACCGCGCGGCAGGGTGTGCGCCGACAGCGGGCCGATTGCGGCGACCAGGAAGCGCGCCGAGAAGCGCGCGCCCGTGTCGAGCGTCACGGTCCATCGCCGCGCGCCATCGTCGAAGGCGGCCGACGTGACACGGGCGTCGAGCTGGATGTCGCGACGCCTACTCCCTGATGGTGAGCACATCGCTGACGACGGCAGCGAGCACGATGGCGCCGCCGATGGCGGTGGCGAGCGGCGGCATCTCGCCGAAGGCGAGCCAGACCAGCGCCGGCGCCAGCGGCGTCTCGAGCGCGCCGATCAGGGCCGAGCGTGTCGCCGAGATCAGGCGCGTGCCGACCGTCAGCAGCAGCAGGCCGAGCCCGAACTGACAGGTGCCGAAGAGGGCGAGATTGACGAAGGTCCAACCGCCGGTGACGGCGGCCGGATCCGCCCACGGCCATACGACAACCGCGCACAGCAACGCCGACAGGGCGGAGGCCGGCAGCATGTCGACGGCGCGCTGTCGGCGGATCAGCACCATCATGGCCGAGATCAGCACGGTCATGAGCAGGGCCAGGAAATTGCCCCAGAGGCGGCCCGCGCCGATCGCCGGGATGACGGTGACGGCGACGCCGACCAGCGCCACCCCGCTCGCGACCAGGGTCGACCGGCGCTCGCGCGCGCCGGTCCAGGCCCAGGCGAGGCCGGCAGTGATGAAGGGCGCGGTGGCGTTGATCACCAGGACGTCGGCCACCGTGGTCGCGCGGAGCGCGTGGATGAAGCAGATGGTGGCTGCGGTCGAGCAGCCGGCGGCGACGAGCCCGAGCCAGCCGATGCGCTGCAGCGCGGCGAGGGATCGGGCACGGTACTGCCAGACGACCCAGCCGGCGATGAACGCGCCACCGAACAGGCCGCGCCAGAACAGCATGGTCCAGGCATCGACCTCGATCAGCCGCGTGAAGAAGCCCGCCGTGCTGAAGGCGACGGCCGACAGCACGACCAGGACGACGCCGCGCCACGGGCGGTCGTCGATGGGGTGGGTAAGGGCGAGGGTCGTCATCGCGACGACCCTAGCCAGCCCCTCCTGACAGCGTTATGTCAGGAGCCATGTCTCCCCTCCTCGGTCTGCCGGCAGGCAATTCGCATATGACAGAAAAACACCGTCATCCCGACCGGAGCCGAGCGTAGCGAGGCGCAGGAGAGGGACCCTTCTTGTTGCAGCGACAGCAAAGAAAGGTCCCTCGACTGCGCCGCCCTTCGGGCGGCTTCGCTCGGGATGACGGAAGGATCATGCGATTGCCCTGCCCGCAATCGGGGAAGGGAAGTGAAGGGGACGTGCCATGCGCCGCGCCGATCGATTGTTCGACGTCATCCAGATCCTGCGCAGCGCGCGCAAGCCGGTGACGGCGGCGGCGATGGCCGAGCAGCTCGAGGTCACCGTGCGCACGGTCTATCGCGACGTGGCGACCCTGCAGGCGCGGCGCGTGCCGATCGAGGGGGCGGCGGGCGTGGGCTACGTGCTGCGCAAGGGCTTCGACCTGCCGCCGCTGATGTTCACCATCGACGAGATCGAGGCGATCGCCGTCGGCGTGCGCCTGGTCAAGCGGCTGCGCGACCGCGCCCTGACGCACGCCGCCGACCGCGTGCTCGGCAAGGTGACGACGATCCTGCCGGAGAGCCTGCGCGGCCATGTCGACGCGCCGTTCTACGTCTCGGGCGGCGACACCGCCACGCCCAGGGGCGTCGATGCCGCCCAGTTGCGCGCGGCGATCCGCGACCGGCGCAAGATGCGCATCACCTATCGCGACGAGAAGGCGCGCCGCACGCGGCGCACCATCTGGCCGCTCGCCATGGCCTACTACGTCGATGTCACGCTGGTCGGTGCGTGGTGCGAACTGCGCAAGGACCTGCGCAATTTCCGCGTCGAGCGCATCGCCGGGTCAACCGTGCTGGCCGACCAGTTCGAGGATCCCAAGGGCCGGCTTCTGGCTCAGTGGCGCGCCCTGCCGAAGGAGGCGCCGGGGGCCGCGCCCTGATCGTCGTTGCCGAGCCGGGCAGCGGCGAGGCGGGCGTGACCGGGCGTGTTGAACTCCGTGCCATCGATCTCGAAGAACGGAGGGGCGACGGCATGGAAGCGGAAGTGATCGCCTTGCTTGATGAGGACGCCGGCGGGCTTGCCCCAGACTTCGACGACGAATGGTTCGAGCATGTCAGCTCCTCCTTGGGCTACACGGGAGGTGGTGTCGATCCGCTGTCGCGACAACAGTTGGCGTTGTCCTTTCTCGTTGATGAGGGAGCAGATACCGCGCCTGGGGCATCAATATGGCGAAGAGCTTTCTGCCGCACTTTCTTTCGCCGCAACCTGACGAAACAATGACGGACGATGACCCGTCCCCTGCTCACGCGCTCACACCTGCTGCGCACCGCCCTCGCGATGAACCTCGGCATCGCGGGCATCGGCATGAGGGGCCGGGCGGCGCACGCGCGCGACGACGAGCAGATCGCGCTCGCCGTCAGCGAGACCGCGACGATCGACGGCCGCCAGCTCGACGGCCGGACGTGGGACACGCCGATCGTCGGCGGCCGCACCGTCGACGCGGTGCATCGCGCCGTCCTGCTGCGCTTTCCCGGCGCCGCCGACCAGATCGCCCTGCTGCTGCGCGCGGGCCGCCTCCTCGTCAAGGCGGAGCTCACCCTGGCATACGAAGGTTACGAGATCGTGCCGGAAGGCTACCTCTGCCGCCCCGGTCTCGGCCGCAAGCTGTGGACCGACGATCCGCCGACCTGGCACGTGCAGGCGTGGCCGCTGCGCCGGCCGTGGGTCGCCGACGCGACGCATGGGCCAACCTTCAACGCCAGCGTCGCCGGCCGCAGCTACTGGACACGCTTCGGCGCCGCCGATCCGTCGCAGGATCGCCATCCCGACCTGCTGCCGCCCGTCGAGCTGTCGCACCGGGCGCGCGAGGCGCGGCTCGACATCACGCGGCTGCTGGCGAGCGATGTGCTGGCGCAGGACGCCGGGGCGCGCCTGCTGGCGCTGGAGCAGAACGGCTTCCTGCTGCGCAAGCTCGAAACCTGGGATGCGCGCTATCGCCAGCCAGGCAACGCCTATGAATGGGCGATGCCGACCGGCGGGCACGGCCTCACGTTCGCCACTCCGCAACTGGTGCTGACCTGCCGGCCGCTCGGCGGACGCGGCCTCGTGGCCGTCCGCCTGCCGACGCGGAACGATCCCAAGTGGCTGATGGCGACGCCCGACGGCTCGCGGCCGACTGCGACGATGCCGACAGCGCCGGAGATCGCAAGTCACGTGCGGCGGATCCTGTCCGCGGGACTGGCCAGTCGCCCGAAGTGGCAAGTCACGACCATCCACGATCTGCGCCGCGTCGGCGGCGATCGGGCAAGCCCCTGGCTCGACGTCGACGCGGCAAGCTACCAGGCGCAGATCAGGGAGGTGCTGGCGACGCCGCCGCGCTACTGGCAGGGCTGGAGCGTCGCCGACGACCTTCTGGCCTGGTTCATGTTCCGCGAGCTGCTGCCCGCTCCGGTCCAGGATCACCTGAAGGAATACTGGCGCGCCTGGCTGCAGCCCGACCTGCCGACCAAGGATTTCTTCCATCCCTCGGGCAAGGAGGCGATGGAGGACTACCGGCGCCGTCCCGATTGGCGCGGGCGCGCCTCGTTCTTCCGCGACGGTTTCAATTTCTACGTCAGCACGCAGAACTTCAATCACACCGCGGCGATGGGCGCGCTGCTCGGCGGCCACATGATCGAGTCGGGCGCGGCGATCGCCGACGGCCGGCACGGGCTCGAGGCGTTTCCGCTGCGCTACTGGGGATTCGCCGACGGCAGCACGCAGGAGATGCTCGACCACTATTACCTGTCGATCTCGCTCAGCGCCCAGAAGATGATCGCCGACTTCGCGCCCGACGCGATCGACCGCCTGATGGGGCGCATCCTGGTCGATCGCACCATGGAGCTGCTGGTCAGCACCTGGCATCCGCGGCTGCGGCGCTGCGTCTCGTCGTCGGGCCGCGCGCGGATGAGCGGCGTGCTGGTCGAGCAGGACGGGATCTACGGCGCGCTGCACACGCTGTCGAAGGCGGGCGCGCTCAACTATCTCGACCGGCCGTCGACCGCGACGGCGGCCGGCATGCCGGTCTGGGGTTACGATTTCCCGGCCGGGCGCGTGGCCGTGCAGAGCCTGCCGTCGCGCTGGCTGCCCGACTGGGTCAGCGGGCTGGTCGACGACAAGCCCGTGCCGTTCGAGGAGACCGCGGCCGAGACCGTGCGCAAGACCTTCAATCCGCCGCTGTGGCGACGCGCGTGGCTGGGGAAATGGCACGGGCTCGCCAGCACCGACATCCGCAACGGCGCCGCGCCGCTCGTGGGCCAGTGGGTGCGCGAGCCGCGGACGGCGACCCGGATGGAGGATCTCGGCACCCTGACGGCGCGCTACCTCGCCGACGGCCCCGACCTCACGGCGACGCAGGGCGGCGGCGTGGCGACGGCCGGGCTGACCCTGGTCTACCAGAGCCGCAACCGCGCCATCGTGTTCGCCAAGCCGCATACCTGGCGGCCGCGCTTCCTCAAGGGACTGACCCAGGGACCGGCGGGCGGGACGGTGTCGCGGCTGGCCACCGTCATTGGGCTGTGGAACTTCGCCGAGCCGCGACGCTGGGAAATCTACGCCGGCACACAACGGCTCGACTCGTTCCCGCAGCGCCTGCCGGCCGGCCAGCGGATCTTCGTGCGCGACGGCGTTGCCTGGCTCGCCCTCCTGCCGCTGCCGGCGAGCGATCTCGGCCGCGACGCCGAGATCGAGATCGCCCCCGGCGTCGCCGGCAAGGCCGAGCCGAACGATGCAAGGGTGGCGCCGGCGCTCACGATCTCGCTGTTCAACCTGCGGCGCGCCCAGCCGGTCGCGGTGCGCAGCCTCGATCTCGACGCCGTCACGCGACGGATCTGGGGCGGCTTCGTGCTCGAGATGGGCGATGCGGAGCAGCACGGCAGCTTCGAGGCGTTCGTCCAGCACATCGGCGCGGCGACGCTCGAGACGCAGTGGGACGACAGCAAACGCCTGCTCGAGGTCGCCTACCGGAGCGGCGGCGACCTGATGGAGGCGGGCTTCACCTCCGACTTCCCCGAGCCGCAGGACGATCATTTCCCGATCAGGCCCGGCCTCCAGGAGAAGGCCATTCCGTGGCGCCGCCTGAACGGCGAGTGGCCCTACCTGCCGGCCGGGCTGGAGCGCGACACCACCTGGTCGCAGCAGGGCACGACCGGGCGGCTGGAGAAGAACGGCGCCGTGCTGACCGGCGATGCCGGCGGCAAAGCCTACCTGCTGGCCGATCCGCTGAGCGGCGCGGTGATCGCCTACAATCCCCTCCCCGACCCGCAATCCTTCGCGCTGGCGACGCGCGATGGCGCGCGCTTCACGGCGGAAGGCAAGGTCGGCCTGCTACGGCTCGAGTATCGGCCGTGGGAGAAGGCGTGCGACATCACCCATGCGCTGAAGGCGGGACAGGATGCGGCCGGCCTCGCCAGGTCGATCACGATCTCGGGACTTGCCGAGCCGCCGCGCGTGACCCTGAATGGCAGGGCGGTCGAGGCCCGGCCCGAGGTCCAATCCGGGTCCCGATCCGAGTCTCGATCCGAGCCTCGATCCTTTGGGCGCGCCTTCCGGATACCGCTCGCATGACACCTCGCAGGCCCTCCCGTCGCTCCGCCCTTCTCGGCCTCGCCGGCGTCCCGCTGCTCGGTGCGCGCGGCCTTGCCCAGCAACCGCAGAGAAGCCGCATGCATCAGCGCAAGATCCCTTCCTCCGGCGAGATGCTGCCCGTGGTCGGCTGCGGCACCTGGCGCACCTTCGACATCGGCGCCACGCCGGAGGAACGCGCCCCGCGCGCCGCGGTGCTCGAGATCCTGTTCGCGGCGGGCGGCTCGGTGATCGACAGCTCGCCGATGTACGGCGCGGCCGAAGGCGTCGTGGGCGACCTGCTGGCCACGGCGGGCACGCGCGGCAAGGCCTTCATCGCCACCAAGGTGTGGACCTCGGGGCGCGACGCCGGCATCGCCCAGATGCAGCGATCGATGGCGCTGCTCAGGACCGACCGCATCGACCTGATGCAGGTCCACAACCTGGTCGACTGGCAGGTCCATCTGCCGACGCTGCGCGCCTGGAAGACCGAGGGCCGGCTGCGCTATCTCGGCGTCACGCACTACACCCCGTCGGCGCACGACGCGCTCGAGGCGGTGCTGCGCGCCGAGCGGTGGGATTTCGTGCAGCTCAACTACGCGCTCGACGACCGCGCCGTCGAGCGCCGCCTGCTGCCGCTCGCCGCCGAGCGCGGCATCGCCGTGATCGTCAACCAGCCGTTCGGCGGCGGCGGCCTGCTGCGCAGGCTGCTGGGACGCAAGCTGCCCGACTGGGCGGGCGAGATCGCCTGCACGAGCTGGGCCCAGCTGCTGCTCAAGTTCGTGCTCGCCAACCCGGCCGTCACCTGCGTCATCCCCGGCACCGGCAAGCCCGAGCACATGCGCGACAACGTGCAGGCCGGCCTCGGCACCTATCCCGACGCCGCCTTCGTCCGCCGCATGGCGAGCGAGATCGGCGTGTGAGCTCATCTCCTTCCCCCGCGATAGGCGAAAGCCCTGCCCGAGGACGGGAAGGGATTGCGAATGACGGGGCGGTGACGCAACCGACCAACACCAACTTCACGCCGAGGAGTGCGCCTCCTTCGGCGCGCTCCCTTCCTCACCCTGAGGAGCCGCGCCTCGCGCGGCGTCTCGAAGGGTGAGCCCCAAGCAGGCTTCTGTTGCCCATGCTTCGAGACGCCGCGCCAGGCGCGGCTCCTCAGCATGAGGTGGAGTTGGTGCGCGGGCCTGCTCCGGTAGGCGCCCACTCGATCCCTTCCAGAGTCTAGCGGCCCTTGAAGACCGGGCGGCGCTTCTCGGCGAAGGCGCGTCTTGCCTCCTTCGCATCCTCGGAGCCTTGCAGGATGCCGCCGGCGTTCGAGGTCAGCACCATCGTGGTTTCCAGCGAGCTGTCGAGGGCGGTGCGCATGATGCGCTTGCCGACCCATTGCACCAGCGGCGGCACGGCGATGATGCGCTGGCAGAGCGCGCGGGTGGCTTCCTCCAGCTTCTCGGACGGGACGAGGTGGTTGAGCAGGCCCCACGCATGGGCCCGCTCGGCGTCGAGCTCGCCGGTGTAGGCGAACTCGAGCGCGCGCCCCAGGCCCACCATCCTGGGCAGGTAGTACGAGCCGCCGTTCTCGATGATCTGCCCGGCGTGGTGATAGGCGATGAAGCGCGTCTTCTCGCACCCCATGCGGATGTCGCAGTGCAGCGCCATGTCCATGCCCGCGCCCACCGCCGGCCCATTGATCATGGCGATGGTGGGCTTGCGGATCAGCGAGATGTCGCGGTGGAGCTTGGTCAGGCCGTGAAAGAAATGCTGCCGTGCCGCGTCGGGACCGTCGTGATCGCCGCGGTTGCCGGGGAAGTTCGGGCCGGTCACGTCCTCCGGCGCCCGCGACCGCAGGTCGGCGCCGGCGCAGAACGCGCGTCCCGCGCCCGTCAGGACGATGACGCGGATGGCGGGATCGTCGTCGCCTGCCCGCATGTACTCGCCGACCTTGGCGACCGTGCCGTTCTCCTCGGCGGTGCCGATCAGCGCGTTCAGGCGGTCCGGCCGGTTGAACCTGATCCAGAGGATGCCGCCGTCCTCGGGCTCGTAGGTGAGATAGTCGATCAGCTTCGGTGCCATGGGGTTTCTTCCTCCTTGTGAAGATGCGCCGGGGGCGCGCCATGGCTGGCAGCGCGCCGGTCATAGTCGCCGACTTCTCGGTTCGCCTCCCCAGCTTCGCTGGGGAGACCCCAGCACGCCGGCGCGCACCACGATGCTGAAAAAATGGTGGCGCTGCGAGAGGGAAGCTCATGGCTGGGAGCGCGCCACTCCAGTGGCGCTCTTCTTGTGACTACACATCCCATGAGCGCCACTTTGGCGGAGTTTACTCCGCCACCAGTGGCGCGCTCCCAGCGCATTTTCATAGGAGGAAAATGAGAAGAGCGCCGCCCCGAGCAACTTATCCACATCGCCGGTAACGCTCCCGTAGCCTCGGATCGCTAAACGGACGGTGCTCGTTCCTGGCCGGCAGCCCCACGCCTCGCCGCGGAACGGGCCGGTTCCCCCGGCACGGACGATAGCCGTCGCCGCATTACTCACCCCTCCTTCCCCGTGGAAGGAGGGGTTTCCTTTTGCGCGATGCGCCACAGCCAGAGCAGCAGCAGCAGGCCGGGGATGGCGAGCAGGGTGGTGGCGAGCCAGAAGGTCGGCCAGCCGACGCTGGCGGCGAGCCAGCCGCTGCCGGCCGACAGGGTGGTGCGGCCGAACGCCATCAGCGAGGTCAGCAGCGCATACTGGGTGCCGGCCATGCCCGATGTGCACAGGCTCGAGAGATAGGCGACGAACGCGATCGATCCCAGCGCGCCGGTGAAGTTGTCGGCGCTGATGGCGAGCGTCAGGACGACGATGTTGTGCCCGGCGAAGGCCTGCCACGAGAACAGCAGGTTGGTGATCGCCTGCAGGATGCCGCCGACCAGCAGCGCCCTGAACAGCCCGTAGCGGGCGACGACGATGCCGCCCGTCAGCCCGCCCAGGATGGTCGCCGCCACGCCGAAGCTCTTGGTGACGCCGAAGATCTCCGGCCCGGTGAAGCCGAGCGCCACGTAGAACGGCCGCGCCATGCTGCCGCCCAGCGCGTCGCCGTATTTGTAAAGGAGCGCGAACAGCAGGATGACGACCCAGCCGCGATAGGCGAGGAACTCGGCGAACGGCCGGACTAGGGCCTGGTTGACCCACGCGCCGGTCGAGGCGATGATCGGCCGGTCGGCCTTCGGCTCGGTGGCGAAGAAGGTGGTGACGATGCCGACGACGATCAGGCAGGCGATGGCGCTCAGCACCAGCGGCCAGGGCAGGATGGTCGGCAGCAGCAGCGCCATGGCATCGACGATCCACAGCGCCATTCGGTAGCCGAGCTGGGTGGTGGCCGAGCCGGCACCCTGCTCGTCGTCGTTCAGGATCTCGATGCGATAGGCATCGACGGCGATGTCCTGGGTTGCCGAGAAGAAGGCAATGGCGAAGGCGGCCGCGGCGGTGAACCACGGCGTCTGCACCGGATCGCTCCACGCCAGCGCCAAGGTCGAGGCCAGCACGCCCGCCTGCGCGAGCAGCATCCAGCTGCGCCGCCGTCCGAGCCATCGGTCGATCCCGGGCAGCGGCAGCTGGTCGACCAGCGGCGCCCAGACGAACTTGAAGGCGTAGGGCGTGCCGACCAGCACGAAGATGCCGATCGTCGTCAGGTCGACGCCGACCTTGGTCATCCAGTAGCTCAGCACGGCGCTGGTCAGCAGGAACGGCATGCCGCTCGAGTAGCCCATCAGCAGGATGATGAGCTGGCGGCGGTCGCGATAGACCTCGGCCGCCTTGACCCAGCGGTCCCAGGTCGACTGCGCGCTCTGGGCGAGGCTCAAATCAGCTCGCGCAACGCCTGCTCGGGACGCGCGCCGACATGGGAGATGACCTCCGCCGCGGCAACGCCGCCCAGCCGCGCGCACTCGGCGAGCGGCTTGCCGTGCGTGAAGCCGAACAGGAAGCCCGCGGCGTAGAGATCGCCGGCCCCGGTGGTGTCGACGATCCGGGTGGCGGGGCTCGCCGGCACGGCCCAGGTCTCGCTTCCCTTGACCACGACCGAGCCTTTCTCGCTGCGCGTCAGGACGGCGATCCTTGCCTCGCGCCGCACCGCCTCCATCGCCTCGTCGAACGATTCGACCTGGTAGAGGGCTTTGATCTCGGCCTCGTTGCCGAACAGGATGTCGATCCTGGTGCGCACCAGGTCGCGGAACTCGTCGCGATAACGGTGCACGCAGAACGAATCGGACAAGGTGATCGACACCAGCCGGTCCTGCGCATGGGCGGCCTCGAACGCCTTCAGCACCGCCTGCTTGGCGGCCGGCGCGTCCCACAGGTAGCCCTCGACGTAGGTCACCGCGGCCGAGCCGACCAGCGCGGGGTCGATGTCGGAGGGGCCGAGGCCGGTGCAGGCGCCGAGATAGGTGTTCATGGTGCGCTGCGCATCGGGCGTGATCAGGATCAGGCAGCGCGCCGTCGACGGTCCGCTCCTGGCCTTCGGCGTGTCGAAGGCGACGCCGATCGACTTCAGGTCGTGGCCGAACACGGTGCCCAGCTGGTCGTTGCGCACCTTGCCGATGTAGGCGCCCTTGCCGCCGAACGAGGCGATGCCGGCCATGGTGTTGCCGCACGAGCCGCCCGACACCTCGATCGCCGGGCCCATCGCGTCGTAGAGCGACTCGGCGCGCTCCTCGTCGATCAGCATCATGCTGCCCTTGACCAGGCCATGCTGGCCGAGGAATGCCTCGTCGGTGCGCGAGAGGACGTCGACGATGGCGTTGCCGATGCCGAGCACGTCGTAAGCCGATTTCATGGACTCTCCTAGAGCACATTCCACTGGGCCGGAACAGCCGGGCGGAAGGTGCCCGTTGCGTCAACTATCCCCAGCGCGCCGGCGGCTCGATCACATGGCAGTGCATTCGCAAGCGCTCTGCGTCGCCCTACAGCGTCACCAGGTGCATGCCCGGCCGGGTCTCCTCCAGCAGGGTCACGATGCCCGCGACCGTGAAGGGTACGTCGGCGCGCAGGCTGGCGCGGTCGATGTCGAGCGAGCGCAAGCCCATCTCGCACACGATGAAGCGGGCGCCGAGCTCGACGCAGGCCTGCAGCAGGGTCTCGAAGTCGCCGACCCCGCGCTCGCGATTGGCGGCGTCGCGCGCCCAGCCGTCGAGCCGCGGCGGCGGACGGCTGAGCGCGCGGATGCCGGCCATGGTGAAGAACAGGACGGCCGGTTTGTTGACCGCCAGGGCGGCGGCGGCGAGCGCCAGGCCATAGTGCACGCTCTCGTAGTCGCCGGCGCGCACGATCACCGAGATGCCGCCGTCGGGAGTCATGCCGTCCTGCCGGGCCGCGCCCCGCAGGTCGGGCAATCGGGACGCTTGGCGATCGCGATCTCGTCGAAGCTGCCGGCCAGCGCGTCGTAGAGAACGAGGCGGCCCGACAGCGACTGCCCGATGCCGAGCAGCTCCTTCACCACCTCGGTCGCCTGCATGGCGCCCAGGGTGCCGGCCAGCGCGCCCAGCACGCCGGCCTGCGCGCAGCTCGGCACGGCGTCCTCCGACGGCGCCTCGGGGAAAATGCAGCGCAGGCAGGGATGGCCGTCGCCCTGCCACGCCTTGTAGGTCGAGAGCTGGCCGTCGAAGCGCAGGATGGCGGCGGAAACCAGCGGCTTGCGCAGGCGATGGCAGACGTCGTTCAGGAGATAGCGGGTGGCGAAATTGTCGCTGCCGTCGGCCACGATGTCATAGCCCGCGACGATGCGCTCGGCGTTGCCCGGCTCGAGCCGCTCGTGGTGGGCGATCACGGCGATCTCGGGGTTGATGTCGAGGAGCGCCCGGCGCGCGCTCTCGACCTTGGCGAGGCCGACATCGGCGGTGCGATGGATGACCTGGCGCTGCAGGTTGGACAGGTCGACCCGGTCGTGGTCGATGACGCCCAGCGTGCCGATGCCGGCAGCGGCGAGATATTGCAGCAGGGGCGCACCGAGCCCGCCTGCCCCGAGCACCAGCGCACGGGCGGCGATCAGCCGCGCCTGGCCAATGCCGCCGATCTCGGCCAATACGATGTGCCGGGCGTAGCGGCGGATTTGCGGCTCGGTGAGGTCCGGCAGCGAGGTCATGGCCCGCTTATAGCATGTCGGCTATAGAGCCGGCCCGCATGACCCAGACCGCCACCCGCCCCACCTTGACGCCCGTGCTCCTGGGGGTGCTGGCGCTGCTGTCGTCCTTCACGCCGCTGTCGATCGACATGTACCTGCCGGCACTGCCGGTGATTGCCGTCGATCTCCGCGGCACGGCCGGGGACATCCAGCTCACGCTGTCGGCCTTCATGATCGCCTTCGGCGCCGGCCAGATCTTCTACGGCCCGGCCGGCGATCGCTTCGGCCGTCGGCCGGTGATCCTGGGCGGCCTCGCGATCTACATCGTGGCCAGCGCCGGCTGCGCCTTTGCCGTCGAGGCGGGGCATCTCATCCTGCTGCGCTTCCTGCAGGGGCTCGCCGCCTGCGCCGGCGTCGTCCTGGCGCGTACAATGGTGCGCGATCTCGCCGAGCGCGACCAGGCGGCGCGCGCCATGTCGCTGATGATGGCCTGCACCTCGATCGCGCCGATGCTGGCGCCGCTGATCGGCGGCCAAGTGCTGTGGTTCCTGGGCTGGCGCGCCATCTTCTGGGTGCTGGCCGGGGTCGGGGTCATCGGGCTCGCCGCCGCCTGGCTGCTGCTGCCCGAGACCTTGCGGCCGGAGTATCGCCAGCCGCTGGTGCTGTCGTCCATTTTGCGGCGCTTCGGCGAGCTGTTTCGCCATCGCGCCTTCATGGGCTACGCCTTAACCGGCACTTTCCAGTTCTCCGCGCTCCTGTCCTTCCTGTCGGGCTCGCCGTTCGTCTTCATCGAGCGCTATGGCGTGTCGCCGCAGCAGTTCGGCCTGATCTTCGGCGGCATGGTCGTGTTCATGACAGTGGGCAGCCTGCTCAACGCTCGCTTCGTGCGCAAGTTCGGCGCTGGAAGCATTCTACGTTACGCGGTGATCGTGCCGGCGGTCGCCGGCTCGGCCGCCCTGGTGCTGGGCGTCATCGAGGCGCGCTACGGCAACATCGGCATGTGGCCGTTCGTCCTGTGCATCGGGCCGCAGATCGCCACCATCAGCCTGATCGGTCCCAACTCGATGGCGATGGCGCTGCAACGCTATCCGCACATGGCCGGCACGGCATCGTCGCTGATGGGCGTGATGCAGTTCGGCATCGGCGCCGTGTTCGGCGCCATGGTCGGCCAGTTCTTCGACGGCACGATCCTGCCGATGGTCGCCGCCATGGGCATCGCCGGCATCCTGTGCCTGCTCTCGCACCGGGTGCTGGTACGGCGCGGGTAGCCAGGGCGCCTTCGGCGCCACTCATGCTCTTCTGGACCGCGAGCGTCCCGCTCGCCCAAGATTCATGAGCATGAGCGAGCGGGACGCTCGCGGTCCAGAAGACGAAGAGAACGAGCGGTCGAGACCCTTCGCCGTCGCTCAGGGCTGGCGCCCGTGGCATCGGAACGTCTCAGCGCCCGAGGTCGAGGAGTATGAGGTCACCACGCTCGTTGCCGATCGCGAGCTTTCCGCCATCCGGCGACCAGGCGAGTGACGTCACCTCAGAGCCGTCGGCCATCTTCAGCACGGCCGAGCGACGGCTCTTGAGGTCGCCGAGCTGCACCTCGCCCGAATCGAAGCCGGCGGCGACGAAATCCGACGTGCCTTGCGTTGCGACGACGGTCATCAGGCCGGCGCCTTCTGAGCCGAACTGGACGGGCGGCTTGCCTTCCGGCCCCTTGCCGGCGAATGGCCAGGCCGTGAAGACCGCTTGTGCCGAGGTGCAGAGGAAACGCGAGTTGGACGCCCAGGCGAGCGACTTCACCTTGGCGGGATAGCCCTGCATGCGCATGTCGGTCGCCTGGGCGATGCGCCAGACATGGATGTCGTTTTCCTGCGTGCCGGTGGCGATGAACCGGCCGTCGCTGCTCCATTTCAACGCCACGTGGCTGCCGCGCCAGGCGAACAGGCGCGGCGGCAGGTTGGCTTGGCCGAGGCTCCACACCGTGACGCCGCCATAGTGGGCGCAGGCGACGCGACCGCCGTCCTTGTTGAAATCAATGCCGGCGACCGTGCTCTGGTGGGGCCCGAGCTCGCGGATGGCGCCGCCCTCGACGACGACGACGTTGCGCCCTACGGCGGCAGCGATGATGCCGTTGCGATGGGCGGCCAGGTGCTCGATCCACCTGCCCTTGTAGCTGGCAATCTCGCTCGTGGAGCCGTCCGTGCCGTGGCGCAGCAGGCGGCCATCGTCGCCGCCGCTCACGAAGCCGTCGCCCGATGGATCGGCGACCAGGCTCAGCGCGACGCCGCCATGGACCGGGGCTGCCGCCTCCGGCGGCGTGGCGCCGAGGTCGGCCGGCAGCAGGCGGACGCGCCCGTCGCCCAACGCGAAGGCCACGACGGATCCGTCGCGATTGAAGGCACAGGCGGCGACCGGTGCGTCACCCGCAACCGACCGCGCCGGGGGCAGGCGTTCGGCCCACGAGGGGCGGGAAAGATCGAGCTTCACGCCGGGGCGAGACAGTCGTCGAAGCCGCGCTGCAGGTTCGCGCCATCGAGGTTGCGGCCGATGAAGACGAGCTTGCTCGAGCGCTTCTCGCCGTCCTTCCAGGGCGTGCCCCAATCGCTGTCCATCATCATGTGGACGCCCTGGTAGACGTAGCGCCGCGGCGCGCCCTGGATCGCCAGGATGCCCTTGCTGCGGAAGATGTCTGGACCCCGCAGCTGCAGGAGCGCGCCCATCCATTTCTGGAACTTGTCCGGGTCGACCGGCCGGTCGGCGGTGAGCGACAGGCTCGCCACCTCCTCCTCGTGGTTGTGGTCGTGGCCGTGATGCAGGAAGTCGGGCTCGAACTCGAGGATGCGCTTCAGGTCGAAGGCGCCCTTGTCGAGGATGGCGTCGAGCTCGATGCGGCTCTTCTCGGTCTTGAAGATCTTGGCGTAGCGATTGATCGTGCGGATCCTGCCCTCGACCCTGGCGAGCTCTTCGGCGCTCACGAGGTCGGTCTTGTTGAGCAGGATGACGTCGGCGAAGGCAACCTGTTCTTCCGCTTCGTTGCCCTGCCCGAGCTGACCCAGGAAGTGCTTGGCGTCGACCACCGTCACGATGGCGTCGAGCCGGGTCCGCGCCTTGACCTCGTCGTCGGTGAAGAAGGTCTGAGCCACCGGGCCGGGATCGGCGAGGCCGGTGGTCTCGACCAGGATGCCGTCGAGCTTGTCCTTGCGCTTCATCAGCCCTTCGATGATGCGGATCAGATCGCCGCGCACGGTGCAGCAGATGCAGCCGTTGTTCATCTCGAAGACTTCCTCGTCGGCATTGACCACGAGGTCGTTGTCGATGCCGAGCTCGCCGAACTCGTTGACGATGACGGCGTACTTCTTGCCGTGCTGCTCGCTCAGGATGCGGTTGAGCAGGGTGGTCTTGCCGGCGCCGAGATAGCCGGTCAGCACGGTCACGGGGACTTGCGCTTGAGCCATGCGAATTCCTTCGATTTTCGGCCTTTGAGATAGGGCGGGCGGGGCGGTTCGTCCAGCCGGCAGACGTGATGCCATACGCACGGGCTTCCCACCTCGGTTCGGTCGCGACCGAACCAAAGGCCGTGGCGCCGGATGGTAGGTTGGTTCGTGTCCCGGCTTTACTATGGTTGGCGCATCGTCGTCGCCTGCCTGATCGCGGCGCTGTTCGCCAACGCGCTCTGCCTGTTCGGTGCCGGCGTCTACTTGCAAGTGCTGGTGGAGTCCAGGGAATGGTCCACCGGGACCGTCTCCGGCGCCATTACGCTGCTCTATGTCACGAGTGCCCTGCTGCTGGTTCCGGTCGGCGGCAGCGTCGGACGTGTCGGGCCGCGGCCCATCTTTGCCTTGGGCACCGTCGCGCTCGCCACCGCCGTGGCTGCGATCGGCCAGGTAACGCAGCCTTGGCAGGCCTACGTGGTATTTCTCATGATGGGTGTCGGCTGGGCATGCCTGTCGACCACGGCGGTCGCCACGACCCTCGCACCGTGGTTCGAGCGCCACCAGGGACGCGCCGTCTCGATCGCCTCGCTCGGTGCAAGCGTTGGCGGCATGGTCGGGGCGCCGCTTCTGTTGTTCGGCATCGCGAGGCTCGGCCTTTCGCTCGCCACGGCAGTTGCTGCCGTGCTGGCCCTTGTGGTGGTGCTGCCGCTGGCGTTGCTTGTGATGAAGCGCCGGCCACAGGACCTCGGCCTTCTGCCCGATGGTGGCACGGGGATGAGTTCTGCTGCCGCGTCGTCCGTCCGGTGGGGTCGCCGTGCCGCCTTGCGCACTGCGGCTTTGCGCAGCGTGATGCTGGGCTTCGGCATGGGCATGATGGTGCAGGTCGGCTTCGTCACCCACCAAGTGGCGTTGCTCTTGCCCTCGCTCGGCGCGGCGGGCACGTCGCTGGCCGTCGCGGCGACGGCAGCCGCCGCATTGCTCGGCCGCCTGGTGCTCGCGCGCTTCGCCGACCAGATCAGCCCCCGCCGCGCGGCAGCGGCAATGATGGCGACTGCCGCCGGGGCGCTCGCGGCGATGGCCTTGTCGCCGGTATCGCCGGTGTTGGTCCTGGGTAGCATCCTGATGGGCGTGACCATCGGTAACGTTACGACGCTGTCGCCGATCGTGGTGCGTCGCGAATTCGGGGCCTTGTCCTTCGGGGCGGTCTACGGCGTCGCCTCGAGCGCAATTCAGCTCGCGATGGCATTGGGACCAAGCCTTTATGGCGTGCTGCACGACGCCTTTGGTGACTATCGTGCGCCGCTCCTGCTGGCAGCGGCGGTCGATCTCGCAGCGGCCGCCGTGATCGCGGCAGGCGGTACTAGGGCCGCTCCCCCCTGATCAGCTTCGGCAGGTCGCCGACCAGGCCCATGGCGTGGCGCACGAAGAAGCGGCGCAGCGGCGGTATCCGGTTCACGGCGGCGAGGCCGACATCGCGCAGCAGCCTGAGCGGCGGTACGTCGTTGGAGAACAGCCGGTTCAGGAGATCGGTGGCCGCGACCATGGTGAAACTGTCGGCGCGGCGCCAGCGCTCATAGCGCTCCAGCGAGGCAGCGTCGCCGATGTCGAGGCCGAGCCGCTTGCCGTCGATCAGCACCTCCACCAGGGCCGCGATATCGCGCACGCCGAGATTGTAGCCCTGGCCGGCGATGGGATGGATGCCGTGCGCGGCGTCGCCCACCAGCACCAGCCGCGTGTCGACGTAGCGCTCGGCATGGACCAGGCTCAGCGGGTACGACCAGCGCGGGCCGATCGGCTCGACCTGGCCGAGATGATCGCCGAAGCGCCGCGCGAGCTCGGCGGTGAAGCGGGCCTGGTCGGTGTCGAGGATGCGCCGCGCCAGCGCGGCCTCCTCGGTCCACACGATCGACGAGCGATGCTCGCCGGCCGGCCCGTCGCGCATCGGCAGGATGGCGAACGGCCCGCCCGGCAGGAACTTCTCCTGGGCAACGCCGCGATGCGGCCTTTCGTGACGCGCGACCAGCACGATCGCGATCTGGCGGTACGACCAAGATCGGGCGCCGATGCCGGCTTCCTCGCGCAGCGACCCGGACCGCCCCTCGGCCGAGGCCACCAGCCGCGTCGCCAGGCGCCGGCCGCTCTTCAGCAAAAGCTCGGCGCCGTCGGTGCCGCGCCGGGTTTCCACCACTTCGTCGGGTGCGATCAGCTCGACCTGTGGGCAGGCGGCCAGCCGGCGCAACAGGGCGGCGCGCAGGAAGCGGTTCTCGACGATCCAGCCCATCGGCGCCGGCTCGCGGTCGTCGTCGTCGCTCGCTTCACGATGGTCGAAATGCAGGAACAGCGGGCTCGCCCGACCATCATGCCCGGCGTCCGATATGCGTATGTCGAGGATCCGCTCGGCCTGCGCGGCGAGCTCGGGCCACACGCCGAGCGCGGCGAACAGCCGCTGGCTGGTGTAGGCGATGGCGGTGGTCCGGCCGTCGAACGCGGGGTCGGCGAGCGAGCCGGGCGGCATCCGGTCGACCAGCACCGTGGCAAGTCCGGCTTCGCCGGCGGCGAGTGCCAGCAAGCTGCCGTTCAGGCCGGCGCCCACGACGACGAGATCGGTCGGCTCGTCCCTCATGGATCATAGATGGCAGCCGATCGGGCCGGCGGCAACCACCTCCCGACCTCGTTATCCTTTCCAGTTCTGCTTCTACGGAGTGGACACGAATCATGTTCCTCTCCGCCCGCGAAGCGGGGGGAGAGGCCAGGAGAGGTGGGTCATGGTCGGTGTTCGCGAGGCGATCAATCTGCATCCAGCATCGATGGTGTCGCAACCGCCCACCTCTCCTCCCCCACGCATCGCGTGGGGCCCCTTCCTCTCCCCCCGCCTGCGCGGGCGGAGAGGACCCATGAGGTCTTTTCCCACTCCGGAGAACTCGAGCCTGCTCTGCTGCAGCTCAGAACGACTTGCTGATGGTGAAGAGGGCGCGCGCTTCGCAGTTGTAGGTGCCGCCGCAGGACTGGACGTCGAGGTTGGTGTCGACGTAGGCGATTGAGAGATCGAAGCCGTAGACGTTGACGGCCAGGCCGATCTGCCAGTCCCAGTAGTTGTCGTAGGCAATGCCGTAGAAGGGGTAGCGCTCGACATACTGGTTGCCGATGGTGCCGAACAGCTTGAACTTGATGTTCTCGTTGAAGTTGATGAAGGACAGGGGAACCGCGACCTGACCCCACTTGTACCAGGCGTTGCCGGAATTGGCGTAGAAGTTGGGGCTGTAGCGCAGGGCGGCGCTCACCTGGGCGACGCCGAAATCGTAGCCAACGACCAGGCCGAACTCGTTGAAGTCGTAGTACAGATCGGCCGGAGCGCCGAGGTAGTTGTAGCGGATGTAGCCCAGGTCGACGGTGAGCTTCTCGCCGAGGGCCTTGAGCTTGAAGCCGGCGAGCAGGTCGATCTCGGCGAGGGTGCCGGTGTTGGTGTAGGTGGCGGTGTTGGGGTTGAGGGCGAGGAAGTACACGTTGCTGCCCCAGGCGCCGACGTAGGCGCTGAGCGCGGCGTCCTGGCCGAGCAACAGCGACGGCGTCTCGTAGCCGAACGCCACCTGTCCGGCGACCTGGCGCTGGGTCTGGGATATGCCGCGATAGGAATAGTCGGTGGCGAAGGCGAAGCTGGCGGTGAAGGTGCCACCGAAGGGAGCTTTCCACGTTCCCTCTGAAGTCGGCTCGGGCAGCGTATTCGGTCCTGGTTGCGCATGGGCAGCACCAGATGCACTGATTGCAAACAAGGCAAGACCAAGAGTTGCAAATTTTTTGAGCAACACGACCACCCCCAACGCTAGTTCGCTTGTTCTTGCCCCGTCACTGCAAGCTGGATGCCAATTTATTGACACAATGTGTGCACCGTTCTGGCACGCGCCTTGCTGCTGCCTCGTCCGAGTATTTTGGGGGCGGGCGTTCCGCCTGTTGGAGGGCAGCTGAATGAAAATGGTCATGGCATTCGCTCACCGCTTTGGGCATCCAGGGCCTGACGGTCAGCGAGGTGAAAGGCTTCGGGCGGCAGAAGGGGCAGACCGAGATTTATCGCGGCGCGGAGTACGCCGTGAGCTTCCTGCCCAAGGTCAAGATCGAGGTCGTGCTCGACGATGCCATGGTCGAACGGGCGGTCGAGACCATCCGCAAGGCGGCCGGCACCGGCAAGATCGGGGACGGCAAGATCTTCGTCATGCCCATCGAGCACGCGATCCGCATTCGCACCGGTGAGTCCGGCATCGAAGCGCTGTGATCGCCGACAACCAGCATTCGATGATCGTCGCGGACAGCCGATGACCATCGAGAACAGTCGATGACCAACAAGAATCAGAGGGACATACGATGAAGCGCAAGTTCTACGCGTTGCTTGCCGGCCTCGGGGCGGCCGGTTCGCTACTGCTGCCGGCACTCGCCCTGGCGGCCGACGAGAAGCCCAAGCTCGATACCGGCGATACCGCCTGGATGCTGACGTCGACGGCCTTGGTGCTGATGATGACCATCCCCGGCCTGGCGTTGTTCTATGGCGGCATGGTGCGCCGGAAGAACGTGCTCGCCACGGTGATGCAGAGCTTCGCCATCACGTGCCTGATCTCGGTCCTGTGGCTGATCATCGGCTACAGCCTCGCTTTCACGCCCGGCAGCACGATCATCGGCGGGCTCGACCGCATCTTCCTGCGGGGCCTCACCCTCGATGGCGTGCACGAGCTCGCCAAGACGATTCCCGAGACCGTTTACCTGTGCTTTCAGCTGACCTTCGCCATCATCACGCCGGCGCTGATCGCCGGCGCCTTCGCCGAGCGCATGAAGTTCTCGGCCATGATGTGGTTCATGGCGCTGTGGTCGCTGATCGTCTACGCCCCGATCGCCCACTGGGTATGGGGCGGTGGCTTCCTCGGCTCCTGGGGCGTGCTCGATTATGCCGGCGGCACCGTGGTCCATATCAACGCCGGCGTGGCCGGTGTGGTCTGCGCCCTCGTGATCGGTAAGCGCAAAGGCTTCGGCCACGACAACATGGCGCCGCACAACCTCGTCTACTCGGTGATCGGCGCCTCGCTGCTGTGGGTCGGCTGGTTCGGCTTCAATGCCGGCTCGGCCGGCGGCGCCAGCGGCAACGCCGGCATGGCCATGGCGGTGACGCAGTTCGCCGCGGCGGCGGCGGCGCTCGCCTGGATGTTCGCGGAATGGGTGACGCGCGGCAAACCGTCCGTCCTCGGCGTTATCTCCGGCGCGGTCGCGGGTCTGGTTGCGATCACCCCGGCTTCCGGCTTCGTCAACCCGATGGGCGCGCTGGTCATCGGCATCGTCGCCGGCCTGGTCTGCTTCTGGGGCGCCACCGGCCTCAAGCATGCCATGGGCTACGACGATTCGCTCGACGCCTTCGGCGTGCACGGCATCGGCGGCTTCGTCGGTGCCATCCTGACCGGCGTCTTCGCCATCGAGGTGATCGGCGGCGAAGGCAAGAAGGGCCTGATCGACGGCAATGCCGGCCAGGTCCTCACCCAGCTCTGGGGCTCGCTGGTCTGCATCGCCTGGTGCGCCGTCGCAACGTTCGTCATCCTCAAGATCATCGATGCGCTGATCGGCCTGCGCGTCACGGCCGAGGAAGAGGTCGAAGGACTCGACATCAATCTCCACGGCGAGACGGTTCACTAGGGCGCGCTGCAATCGGGTCGGGCCGCGTACGGCTCGACCCGATCCGGCACGGCTCCAATCGTCGCCATCTGTCCGGGAACCCGGCCTCCTCCCTGGTTCCCTCATCGCCGCCGCTCCCGTGTCGCGGCGGCCACTCCAGGCCCGGTGATTCGTCGCCGGGCCACTTTTTTGCCCGAGGTTTGACGCCGGCCATCGCAGGCGCCAGTCTATCGCTCGACAGCCGGGATCAGGAGGGAAGCGCATGAAGCTCGTGTCCGCCATCATCAAGCCGTTCAAGCTCGACGAGGTGCGGGACGCCCTGACTGGCGTTGGCGTTTCCGGGCTGACGGTGAGCGAGGTGAAGGGATTCGGCCGGCAGAAGGGCCAGACCGAGATCTATCGCGGCGCCGAGTACCTCGTGAGCTTCCTGCCCAAGGTGAAGGTCGAGATCGTCGTCGACGACACCCAGGTCGAGCGCGCGGTCGAGGCGATCCAGAAGGCGGCGCATACCGGCAAGATCGGCGACGGCAAGATATTCGTGACGCCGGTCGAGCAGGCGCTGCGCATCCGCACCGGCGAGACAGGATCCAACGCGCTCTAGCGCCAAACCGGTGGATAGGGTCCCGATGGCCGGGTGAGGCGTGGGGGGAGCGAAAAGCACGGCAAGGCCGGAGACTGCAAGACAACAAGACGATCGAGACAAGACGACACGGGAGAGACAATGCAAAGGATGGTCATGCGCATCGGCGCGCCGCTGGCGTGCGCGATGACGATACCGTGCGCCGCGTTGGCGGCCGACAAGCCCACCATCGATACCGGAGACACGGCCTGGCTGCTGGTCGCCACGGTGCTGGTCCTGATGATGAACATCCCCGGGCTGGCGCTGTTCTACGCCGGCATGGTGCGCAAGAAGAACGTGCTGGCGACCGGCGTGCAGGCCTTCGCCGTCGCCGCGCTGGTGACCGTGCTGTGGTTCATCGTGGGATATTCACTGGCCTTCACCGACGGCGGCGCACTCAATAGTGTGATTGGGTCCCTGTCGCGGGCTTTCGGGGCCGGCCTGCAGGGCAGCGTCCATGACCTGGCCAAGACGGTGCCGGAGAACGTCTTCCTGATGTACCAGGCGACGTTCGCAGTCATCACCCCGGCGATCATCGCCGGCGCCTTCGCCGAGCGCATGAAGTTCTCCGCCATGATGTGGTTCATGGCGCTGTGGCTGCTGTTCGTCTACGTGCCGGTCGCGCATTGGGTGTGGGGTGGCGGCTTCCTCGGCGCGGCCGGGGTGCTCGATTTTGCCGGCGGGCTGGTCGTTCACCTCAACGCCGGCATTGCCGGGCTGGTCTGCTGCCTGGTGATCGGCCGCCGCCAGGGCTACGGCAGCGAGTACATGGCGCCGCACAACCTCGTCCTGACCCTGATCGGCACCTCGCTGCTGTGGGTCGGCTGGTTCGGCTTCAATGCCGGATCGGCGCTCTCGTCCGGCGAGCTGGCCGGCAGCGCCATGCTGAACACCCATATCTCGGCGGCAGCGGCGGCGCTGGTGTGGATGTCGGTCGAATGGGCAAGCCGCGGCAAGCCCTCGGTGCTGGGCATCCTGACCGGCGCCATTGCCGGGCTCGGCACCATCACCCCGGCCGCCGGCTACGTCGAGCCGTGGGCGGCGCTGGTGATCGGCGTCATCGCCGGCGTGGTCTGCTACTGGGCGTCCGTGGTGCTGAAGAACCGCCTGGGCTACGACGACTCCCTCGACGTCTTCGGCGTGCATGGCGTGGGCGGCATCGTCGGCACGATCCTGGTGGGGGTGTTTGCCACCCGCTTCATCAACGACGTCAACAAGGGACAGCCCGTCGGCCTGGTCGACGGCAATGGCGGCCAGATCCTGACCCAGCTCTATGGCGTGGTCGCGATAAGCGTCTTCTGCGCCGTCGCCACATGGGTGGTGCTCAAGGTCGTCGACGCCCTGGTCGGCCTGCGGGTCAGCCGCGACGAGGAGACCGAGGGTCTCGACACCGCCCTGCACGGCGAGCGGGTGCAGTAGGGGGACAGGAAAGCTCTCTATTCCTTTGTTGTGACTGCCTAATTTGTTCCATACAATGGCCACATAGTCTCGCCGGCGGGAGGGGCTCTCCCTGCTGCCGGGTCCATTGTTTTATCGCGGCCTGACTGGGCCTATTGGGTGGTCTCGATGCTGAATCCGCGCCTGACGGAAACGTTGACCGATTTTCCGTTCGCGCGGCTCAACACCCTTCTTGCGCCCATCGCGCCGCCGGCCCACCTGTCGCTGATCAACATGTCGGTCGGCGAGCCGCAGGGGCGGATGCCGGCTTTCGCCCGCCAGATCGTCGCCGACGAGATCGACGGCTGGAACCGCTACCCGCCCAACCAGGGTATTCCCGATCTCAACCTGGCGATCGTCGAGTGGCTCGGCCGGCGCTACCGGCTGCCCGATGGCCTGCTCGACCCCACGCGCCACGTCATGCCCACGGCCGGCAGCAAGGAGGGCGTCTACATCATCGCCACGGTGGCGACGCCGCAGCAGAAGAACGGCGCCAGGCCGGTCATCGCCCTGCCCAACCCGTTCTACCAGGCCTATCTCGGCGGCGCCGTCCTGTCCGGCGCCGAGCCGCTCCTGGTCAATGCCCCGGCCGAGACCGGCTTCCTGCCCGACTTCGACACCGTCGACGAGGCCACCTGGCAGCGCATGTCGGTGGTCTACCTCTGCTCGCCGGCCAATCCGCAGGGCGCGATCGCCGATATCGGCTACCTGCAGAAGCTGATTGCCAAATGCCGGCAACACGATTGCGTTCTGGCGGTCGACGAATGCTACGCCGAGATTTACACGCGCGAGGCGCCGGTCGGCGCGCTCGAGGCGGCGCTGGCGATGGACGACACGGGGGGAACGGATCCGTTCCGCAACGTCGTGGTGTTCCACTCGCTCAGCAAGCGCTCGAACGCCGCCGGCCTGCGGTCCGGGTTCATGGCCGGCGATCCGCGCCAGGTGGCGATGCTGCTGCGTTGGCGGACCTATGGCGGCCCGCAGATCCCGTTTGCCGTTCAGAAGGCATCGGCCGCACTGTGGCGCGAGGAAACCCATCCGATCGAGACGCGCGAATGGTATCGGCGCAATTTCCGCGTCGCCGAGTCGATGCTTCACAACCGCTTCGGCTACTACACGCCGGGCGGCGGCTTCTTTCTCTGGCTCGACGTCGGCGACGGCGAGGAAGCGACGCGCCGGCTGTGGCGCGAGGCGCACGTCAAGGTGCTGCCCGGCGCCTATGTCTGCCGCGAGACCGCCGGAATCAACACCGCCGAGCGCTACATCCGCGTGGCGCTGGTGCACGATGAGGAAACCACCCGCGAGGCGGTAAGGCGCCTCGCCGCGGTGCTCTGACATGGCCATGATGGGCGCCACGTCTTCCCTCGTGCGCAAGACGGCGATCCTGCCGGAGGGATCGCGCGACTTCCTGCACCGGCGCGCGATGGAACTGGTCGGCTTCGGCGTGGCGACTGCCGGCATGGTCCTGCTGCTTGCCTTGTTCACCTACAGCTCGGCCGATCCGTCGCTCAACCACGCGACCGGCCGCGCGCCGGTCAACATAATAGGCGTGCCGGGCGCCTACGTCGCCGATCTGCTGCTGCAGACGTTCGGCCTCGCCATCATGCTGGTGCCAGTCGCGCTGATCACGTGGGGCGTGCGCATGGTGCGCACCCATCATCTCGGCTTCTTCGGCCTGCGGCTCTCGCTCCTGCTGCTGGCGCTCCTGATGATGAGCGTTGCCTGCGTCGGTCTCGGCGACGTCGGCAGCGCCGCCACCCATGCCGGGCCGGGCGGGCTCGTCGGGCTGGCACTGGTCGGCCGTTTCCGCGAGCTGGTGCTGACCCATTCGAGCGGCGGCAGCCTCGCCCTGATCGAGCCGATCTGCGCGGCGCTCGCCTTCATAGCCATGGCGCCGGCGCTCGGCATGAATCGCACCGACCTGCCGCTGATCTTCCGCATCCTGCGGGCGCCCCTGCTGTGGAGCGTGTGGCTGGCGCGGGCGGCGATCGGCCTGTGGCGCGGCACACCCAAGCCGCTCGACGAGGAAGCCGATCAGCCCCAGGCCGTGATCGGCTATGCCGAGATCCCGGGCGAGATCGACGCCAGCCAGTACGATCCCGCGCGCTTCGAGGAGATCCCCGAGGAAGGCGCGCCCTTGCCGCCGCGCGAGTCCCTGCTGGTCGATGCGCCCAACGCACCCATCGAGCGGCCGACCGACGACATTCCGGAGTCGCCGGTGCCGCTGCGCCCGCACGCACCGCCGGCGTCCGAGTCGGTGCGCGATCGCACGCTGTTCGATCGCCTGGCCGGCATGCGCATCGAGCCGATCTTCGCGCGCCGCGATCGGGCCGTCGCTCCGGAATCGGATGGCGTGCCCGAGCCCATGGTCCGGCCGGCCGCCGCTCTGCCGGCGGCGCAGGACGCGCTGCCATCCGCGTCCCTGCCCGTCGCCGAACGCGCGCCAGAGCCTTTCGCCGGCAGCGACGAAAATCCGTTCGCTCCGGACGAGCTGCCCGCCGAGCCGGCTGCGGCTGGCATGGCCCCCGGCGGCGTCAAGATCATCCAGCGCAAGGGCGCGCTGGCCCAGGGCAAGCGCGCCGCCAAGGCGGGTCAACGCGAGCTCGACCTGGCGACCGGCGAGTATCGCCTGCCGCCGCTCGACATCCTGGCGCTGCCGTCGCGCGTCAGCACCGACACCAAGATCGACGAGGAGGCGCTGGAGCAGAACGCCCGCCTGCTCGAGACGGTGCTCGACGATTTCGGGGTCAAGGGGCAGATCGTGAAGGTTCGGCCGGGGCCCGTGGTCACGCTCTACGAGCTCGAGCCCGCGCCCGGCACCAAGTCGAGTCGCGTGATCGGCCTGGCCGACGACATCGCCCGCTCGATGAGCGCCGTGTCGGCGCGCGTCGCCACCGTGCCGGGCCGCAACGTCATCGGCATCGAGCTGCCGAACGCGCGCCGCGAGACGGTGTTCCTGCGCGAGCTCCTGTCGACGCGGCACTACGAGGACAACCGGCTCGGCATGCCGCTGGCGCTCGGCAAGGATATTGGCGGCGACCCGGTGATCGCCGATCTCGCCCGCATGCCGCATCTGTTGATCGGCGGCACCACCGGCTCGGGCAAGTCGGTGGCGGTCAACACCATGATCCTGTCGCTGCTCTACCGCCTGCCGCCGGATCGCTGCCGCTTCATCATGATCGATCCCAAGATGCTGGAGCTCAGCGTCTACCAGGACATCCCGCATCTGCTGACCCCGGTCGTCACCGAGCCGCGCAAGGCGATCGTCGCGCTGAAGTGGGTGGTGCGCGAGATGGAGGACCGCTATCGCGCGATGAGCGCGCTCGGCGTGCGCAACATCGCCGGCTACAACGAGCGTCTCGGCGAGGCGGCACGCAAGGGCCAGGCACTGACCCGCAAGGTGCAGACCGGGATCGATCCCGAGACCCGCCGCCCGACTTTCGAGGACGAGGAGATCGACCTCACGCCGCTGCCGTTCATCGTGGTCATCATCGACGAGATGGCCGACCTGATGCTGGTCGCCGGCAAGGAGATCGAGGCCGCGGTGCAGCGCCTGGCGCAGATGGCGCGCGCCGCCGGCATCCACGTCATCATGGCCACGCAGCGCCCGTCGGTCGACGTGATCACCGGCACCATCAAGGCCAACTTCCCGACCCGCATCTCCTTCCAGGTGACCTCGAAGATCGACAGCCGCACCATCCTGGGCGAGCAGGGCGGCGAGCAGCTGCTCGGCCAGGGCGACATGCTGTACATGGCCGGCGGGGGCAAGATCGCCCGCGTGCACGGGCCGTTCGTCAGCGACGGCGAGGTCGAGGAGGCGGTGCGCCATCTGCGCGCCCAGGGCGCGCCGGCCTACATCGATTCGGTGACCGACGATCCGGATGGCGAGGCGGGCGCGGCAGGCCCGGCCGGCGAGGGCGAGGACGGCGAGAGCGACCAGCTCTACGACCAGGCGATCGCGCTGGTGGCGCGCGAGCGCAAGTGCAGCACCAGCTTCATCCAGCGCTATCTGCAGATCGGCTACAATCGGGCCGCGCGCATCGTCGAGCGCATGGAGCGCGAAGGCGTGGTCAGCCCGGCCAACCATGTCGGCAAGCGCGAGGTCCTGGCGCGCGACATCGACGATCGAGAGCGCTGACGCCTCGGGGGGTAGGGCATGCTCGGAGTAGAGCGGGACACACCGATGTCAGAACGACGTTCGCCAAGGCGGGCCTTCCTGCGGCTGGCCGCAGGCGGCGCGTCGATGGCCACCCTGCCGGGCTGTGATGTGCCCGACCGTGGCCCGCCGGTGCCGCTCGGCAGCACCGCCAAGGCAACCGTTCTCGGGTTGAAGAACGAGCGCTTCTTCCCGGCATCGGGAACCGGGCCGCTCGAATCGGAGTTCATGGCGGCGATGCTCGCGCAGATGAAGGCGCGCGGGGTGCGATCGGTCGCCGACATGCCCAAGCTGCAGTTTCTCGCCATCTCGGGCGGCGGCGAGAACGGCGCGTTCGGGGCGGGGCTGCTGTGCGGGTGGACCGCGCAGGGCACCCGGCCGGTGTTCGATCTCGTCACCGGCGTCAGCACCGGCGCCCTGTCCGCGCCGTTCGCCTTCCTCGGGCCGGAGTACGATCCGCAGCTGCGCGCCGTCTATACCGAGACCGACGCCAGCCAGATCCTGTCGAAGCGGCGCCTTCTGGCCGCCGTGTTCAGCGACGCGATGGCCGACAACGAGCCGCTCTACCGGACCATCTCGAACTATCTCGACGAGCGGATGATCCGCGCCATTGCCGCCGCCTACGACGCCGGGCGCCTGCTGCTCATCGGCTCGACCGACCTCGATGCCCAGGTGCCGGTGATCTGGAACGTCGGCGCGATCGCCAAGAGCGGTCATCCCAAGGCCGTCGAGACCATCCGCCGCATCCTGCTCGCCTCGGCGGCCATCCCGGGCGCCTTTCCACCCACCATGCTCGATGTGACAGTGGACGGTAAGCCGTACCAGGAGATGCATGTCGACGGCGGTGCCTTCGCCCAGACCTTCCTTTACCCGTCGGCACTGACCGACAACCGGCGCGAGCGCAAGCTCCGCGGCCAGCCCGTCATCGAGGCCAATGCCTACGTCATTCGCAACGGGCGGCTCGACCCCGAGTATGCGGCGGTCGAACGGCGTACGCTCGGCATCGTCGGCCGGGCAATTGCGACCATGATCGCCGCGTCCGGCTACAACGACGTGGTCCGAATTTACAACACTACTTTGCGGGACGGGGTCGACTACAACCTCGCCTACATGGGGCGAGACTTCGACCTGGAGCTGAAGGAGCCCTTCGAAGCCAGGTACATGCGCGCCCTGTTCGACTACGGCTACAACAAGGCCGTGCACGGCTACAATTGGGCGAAGCGGCCTCCGATCATTTGACGGACCGGACTGGCCGCCTGTGCTTGCAGGCCGGGCCATATGAGCTACTTTGGCCCGCGGAGGCTGCCGCAGGGGGGACATGACCGACACCGCAGAACCGGCACCTTTGCCGACGGCGCCAGTTCGCCGCCGACGCCGGATTCCCCTCGTATGGATCGTCCCGTTGCTCACCGGCCTGATTGGCGCCTGGCTGGCCTGGGACACCTACTCCAAGCGCGGGCCGACCATCACGATCAGCTTCGAGACAGCCGCCGGGCTGACGGCCGGCCAGTCGCAGCTCAAGTACAAGAACGTCGTGATGGGCACGGTGAAGAGCATCGCCATCGCGCCCGATCAATCGCATGTCGTGGTGACCGTGGACACGACGCGGGAAGCCGAGCCGCTGCTGCTGGACACGACGATCTTCTGGGTCGTCAAGCCGCAGCTCTTCGCCGGCAACATCACCGGTCTCGATACGCTGTTGTCCGGGTCCTACATCGGCATGCGACCGCAGCTGACCGCGACGGGCCAGCCGAAGCGCGATTTCGTCGGCGAGGAGGATCCGCCGATCCTGCAGGCGTGGGCCAAGGGCACCGTCTTCAAGCTGCAGACTCACCGGCTGGGATCGATCAGCCTCGGCTCGCCGGTGTTCTTCCGCGATGTCGAGGTCGGCATGGTGCTCGGTTGGGATCTGGTCACCCTGGCCGCGAACGTCACCATTCATGCCTTCGTGCGCGCGCCCTACGACCAGTTCGTCCACCTCGACACGTCGTTCTGGAACGCCTCGGGGATGAACATCAAGTTCGGCGCCGAGGGCATCTCCCTCCAGGTCGAATCGCTGCGCGCCGTGCTGCTGGGCGGCATTGCCTTCGACACGCCTTCGGAGTCGATGCAGGCCACCGCCAAGCCCTATCAGGCCTTCCATCTCTACTCGAGCCACGAGGCGGCGCGCGCCGCGGGTTTCGGCCACCAACTGCAGCTCCTGTCCTATTTTCCCGGATCGGTCGCCGGCCTGGCGGTCGGCGCCGATGTGACCCTGTATGGGCTCAAGGTCGGCGAGGTAACCTCGGTCGGTCTCGTCTACGATCCGGCGAAGGACCGCATCGTCGCCCCGGTGCACTACCGGGTGGAGGCCGATCGCGTGACCGGGATCGCCACGGTGAAGGGCCTGGAGCCGGGCAAGCTCGCCGAGGAGATGATCAAGCGGGGCCTGCGGGCCACCCTGGAGGCGCCGAGCCTGATCAGCGGCTCCAAGATCGTGGCCTTGCAGATGATGCCCGATGCGCCATCGGCGGACATGAAGCGCGACGGCGACATCTTCGTCATCCCGGCCATCGAGTCCGGCGGCTTCGACAGCATCACGCGCTCCGCCGCCGAGCTTCTGTCGAAGATCAACCGCATCGATTTCGACGGCATCGGCAAGAGCATCTCGGGCGCCGCGACCGGGCTGGACAGCACGATCAACGGCCCGCAGATCAAGGCGACCCTGGCGGCGCTCGAGAAGGCGATGCTCGACGTCCAGGACATCGCCAGGAAGCTCGACCAGGGCGGCACGCCGGCGATGAAGCGCCTGCCGGAGATCGCGGCGGCGCTGCAGGACTCGCTGACCAGGGCCAGCCGCCTGTTCGCCTCGCTCAATGCCGGCTATGGCGACGATTCGCGGTTCCGGCGCGATCTCGATCGACTGCTGCCGCAGCTCACCGACACCGCGCGCTCGATCCGCGCCCTGGCCGACCTGCTGTCGCGCCATCCCGAAGCCCTGATCAAGGGCCGCACCAACACCGGCAGGGAATGAATTCGATGACTCTCGGCCGACGCCAGCTCGCAAGCCTTGCCCTGCCGATGGTCGCGGCAGCCTGCGGCGCATCCCCCGACCCGAACTACTACACGATCGTGACGCGGACCGGCCCGACCTTCTCCGCCGGCCCCAAGATCGTGCTCCTGAAGGACATCGGGCTGGCGAGCTATCTCGACCGCCGCGAGATCGTACGATCGTCCGAAGGCTACAAGCTCGACATCATGGCGAACGACTGGTGGGGCGAGGGGCTCGGCGCCATGCTGGCGCGCGTTCTCGTTGGCGAGCTGGGCCAGCGCCTGCCCAACAGCTCGGTCTATGGCGAAAGCGGCGCCATCTCGGTCGACGCCAACGCCGTGGTCGGCGTCAACATCCAGCGGCTCGATGCCGACAAGTCGGGCACGCTGATCCTCAATGCCCAGGTGGCGGCGGAGTTCAATCGCCCGCGCCGCCTTGCGGCGCGCAACTTCTCGATCTCCAGGCCCACCCCGGCGCCGGACATCCCGGGCCTGGTGGCGGCGATCAGCGATGCCGTGGGCGAGCTTGCCGACGGCATCGCCACCCTGCTGCAGCCCTAGCCCTGCGATGGCGAAGGCGAGCCCCGCGCCGGTGACACGCGCCCAGCTGCAGGAATGTCCGGGCTGCGGCCTGTTCCAGGTCGTTCCGCCGATGGCGCCGAACCTGCGCTGCGTCTGCCAGCGCTGCGGCACCGCGCTGCGCCTCACCCGCGCCGACCCGCTGAACCATCACCTCGCGCTCACCTTCGCCTGCCTGGTGCTGTTCGCGGTGCTGTGGCTGGCCATGCTGATGAAGGTATCGACGGCCGGCATCGTGCACGAGACGTCGCTCGAGTCGGGCCCTGTCGAGCTGGTCAAGCACGGCCTGTGGCCGCTTGCGATCGCCGTCGCTTTCACCACGGCGATCGCCCCGCTGATCAAGTTTCTCGGCACGATCTACGTGCTCATCGGCCTCAGGATGAGCATCCTGCCGCCCAACCTGCGCGGCATCTTCCTGATCTCGCGCAAGATCGGCCTGTGGTCGATGCTCGAGGTGCTGCTGCTCGGCGTGTTCGTCGCCTACACCAAGCTCGGCGACCTGGTGACCATCGAGCTCGGTGCCGCCGTCTATGCCCTGGCCGCGCTCACCGTGGTGATCGTCTGGGCAGAGCTAGCCCTCGATCCGCAGGCGGTGTGGGAGGAGATCGAGCGACGTGGCCAGACGCATGCGCCGTTGCCGCCGCGCGCCGATACGCCGTCGCTGCTCCAGCTGCGGCCGGGCTCGGTGGGATGCGAGGGCTGCGGCCTGGTATCCGTTCCGGCCGATGGCGACGGCCACTGCCCGCGTTGCGGCTCGGCCCTGCACGGCCGCAAGCCCGGCAGCATCTCGCGCACCTGGGCCCTCGTGATCGCCGCCGCCGTGCTCTATGTGCCGGCCAACGTCTATCCTGTGCTCACCGTGATCCAGCTGGGGGCCGGCCAGCCGAGCACCATCATGGGGGGCGTCGAGGAGTTGCTGGCCTCACAGATGTACCCGCTGGCGCTGCTCGTCTTCTTCGCCAGCATCCTGGTGCCGATGTTCAAGCTGATCGCCCTGGTGGCCATGCTGCTCGCCGTCCAGCTCGGGCGTCCGGACGCGGGCGCCGGCGTGCTGCTGCGCGAACGCACCATGCTCTACTACGTCGTTGCCTGGATCGGACGCTGGTCGATGGTCGACATCTTCATGGAATCGCTGCTGGGCGCCCTCGTCCAGTTCGGCAACGCGGTCACCATCGAGCCCGGCATCGGCGCGCTCGCCTTCTGCGCCGTGGTGTTCATCACGATCTTCGCCGCCGAGTCCTTCGATCCGCGCCTGATGTGGGACGCCGCCGGCCGCAATGCGCATCGGCCGCTGCCGGCGGGGGAGCCGGCTGGCCCCGCCGCCTCGGCCGAACCGGCGAGGTAGAGGCTCATTGCCGGGATCGCGCACTTATGGGTGCTAACTCAATGGCCCCCCTCCCCAGCTTCGCGAAAGCGAAGCTGGGGAGGTGTCCGCGCCTGCCCTGAGCGAAGCCGAAGGGTCATCGCGGACGGAGGGGTCATGAGCCCCAGTCTCGTTGCCTATGACCCCTCCGTCGCCGTAAGACGGCGACACCTAGTAAGAAACTGGCGGCTTGCCGCCAGTTTCTTGGCACGGCGGGTCGGCCCTCGGGCCGGTGGGGAACTCCTATGAAAATGCGCTCGCCAGTTTCTTGGCACGGCGGGTCGGCCCTCGGGCCGGTGGGGAACTCCTATGAAAATGCGCTGGGAGCGCGCCAGCGAAGCTGGGGAGGATGCGAATCCCTACGGCTTCCAGCGCAGGAAGTTGGTGATCAGTCGTAACCCGGTCGCCTGGCTCTTCTCGGGGTGGAACTGGGTGCCGGCGACATTGTCGCGGCCGACCATGGCGGTGATCGGCCCGCCATAGTCGGTCAGCGCCAGGACGGTCTCCGGCTTGCGTGCCTCGAGCTGGAAGGAATGGACGAAATAGGCGTGGTCCCCGGGAGCGATGCCCTCGAGCAGCGCATGCGGCGCCAGCGACGACAGCTCGTTCCAGCCCATGTGCGGGATCTTCAGGACCGTGCTGCCCGAGCCGCGCCTGGGATCGATGCGCACCACGTCGCCGTCGATCCAGTCGAGCCCGGCATGCACGCCATACTCGACGCCGCGCGTGGCCATGAGCTGCATGCCGACGCAGATGCCGAGGAACGGCTTGCCGCGCTCGATGACCTCGCGCTGCAGGGTGTCGACCATTCCCGGCACGCCATAGAGGCCGGCGCGGCAGTCGGCGAAGGCGCCGACGCCGGGCAGCACGATGCGATCGGCGGCGGCGACGTCGTGCGGGTCGGCGGTCACCAGCACGCGGTCGTCGAGGCCGCTCTCACGGGCGGCCCGTTCGAAGGCCTTGGCGGCCGACCGCAAGTTGCCGGAGCCGTAATCGACGATGGCGACAGTCATGGAAGCCCTGGAGCGCGCGCGGGGTGGTTGTTGCAAGAGGCAGATTCCGTTCGGCTGTTCCAGCCAGGCGGAATCTGCTTTAGGCGAGTGCGTTGCGTCAGAGCACGCCCTTGGTGCTGGGCACCGCCGAGGCCTGCCGCGGATCGATCTCGACCGCGGCGCGCAGCGCCCGCGCGAGACCCTTGAAGCAGCTCTCGACGATATGGTGGTTGTTCTCGCCGTAATGGTTCCAGACATGCAGGGTGAGCCCGCCCAGCTGGGCGAAGGCCTGGAACCACTCCTTGAACAGCTCGGTGTCCATGGTGCCGAGCTTGGGCTTGCTGAACGTCACCTTCCAGACGAGGTACGGCCGGTTGGAGGCATCGAGCGCCACCTCGGTCAGCGTCTCGTCCATCGGGATGTGGGCGGCGCCGTAGCGGCGGATGCCGGCGCGGTCGCCCAGCGCCTTGGCGAGGCACTCGCCGAGCACGATGCCGCTGTCCTCCGTCGTATGGTGATAGTCGATATGCAGGTCGCCCTCGGCGCGCAGCGTGATGTCGATCAGGCTGTGGCGGCTCAGCTGCTCCAGCATGTGATCGAGGAAGCCGATGCCGGTCTCGATGTCGTACTTGCCGGTGCCGTCGAGATTGATGGCGGCGGCAATGCGCGTCTCCTTGGTGGCGCGCGCGACGAACGCCCGCCGCCCGCCCTGTCCGGGGGTGACGAGACTCTCGGTCGCGGCCTGGGGCGGCGCCTTTTTCCTGGCCGGGCGGGCCATTCCTGCGTGTCCTTTCGCCTTGGGCGGTGGGTGGGCCGGTCCGTTCATACAGGAAGGCGCGCCGCGCGGTCGAGCGCGAGACGCGTCAGAATGACGCCCAGCAGCACCACCAGCCCGCCGAGCACGCGGGCCGGCGTCAGGGGATCGCCGAAAAAGGCGGCCGACAGGCCGACGCCGGCGATCGGGATCAGGTACATGTAGACCATGACCCGGCTGACCCCGAGCCGCTCGAGCCCGATGGTCAGGCCGAGAAAGGCGACGCCGACCGGAAAGATCGCCGTGTAGAGCCAGTAGCCCAGAAGCCGGTCGTCGAGCCGGGCGAACTCGCCCGGCGAATCGAACAGCAGGGCGATCGGCATCAGGAGCAGCGAGCCGAGCAGGGTCGTCCAGGCCATCACCGGCAGTGCCCCAAGCCGGAGATTGTAGGGCGCGCCGCGCTCGACATAGAGCGCCCAGGCGAACGCAGCGAGCAGCCACAGCCCGACGCCGTCGAGGCTGCCCGGCGACAGGGTCCAGGCGACGAGCGAGTTGTTGACCACCACGACCACACCGGCGAAGGCGGTCGCGATGCCGGCCCAGCCCAGGGTGGGTAGCCGGCGGCCGCCGAACCACGCCAGGATGGCCGAGAAGGCTGTCGTCGTGGTCATCACGATCGAACCGACGGACGGCGGCGTGCGGGCCATCGCCAGGCCCCAGCAGGCCTGGAACAGCCCGACGCCGACCAGCGACAGCACGATCATCGGCACCCAGTCGCGCCGCGGCAGGGCGAGCGGCCGGCGCATCAGCGCCACGACGGCGAGCAGGAACAGGCCGGCCACGAGGTAGCGCGACGCGCTATAGAGCAGCGGGCTCATGACGGCGAGCACGTCCTTGGCGAAGGGATAGCTCGAGCCCAGCAGCATGGTCGTGGCGACCATCACGGCGTCGCCGGTGAAGCGGGAGGGCTTACGAGACAAGGCTCGCCGTTCTTGCTTGTGTGCACATTATATGATACTTTTCGCGAGGCGAAAGGAAATTGGGCAATGGCAAACGAGCCAAGCTGGCGGCGTTTGCCCGTGTTCTTCTACAGGGCCAGAACAGGGGACGAACCGGTCCGCGAGTGGCTCAAAGAGCTGGATCCGGAGGATCGAAACGCGGTCGGGACAAACCTGCTCCGCGTGCAGGAGCAATGGCCGATTGGCATGCCGATGTGCAGGAGTCTCGAGAAGGGCCTTTGGGAGGTGCGCACGAACCTTTCGAGCAACCGCGCCGCGCGGGTCTTGTTCTTCCTGGCCGACGGCAGGATTGGCGTGCTCCACGGCTTCATCAAGAAGACCCGAAAGACAGCGAAGGGCGATATCGATCTGGCGCTTAAGCGCATGAAGGAGATGAAGGAGTGACCGCAAGAAAGAAGACTCACTGGGGCTCGACTCTGGACGCTTTCCTGAAGGAAGAGGGGATCTACGAGGAGGCCAGGGCTCAGGTCGCCAAGGAGATGATTGCCTGGAGTCTTCAGCAGGCCATGAAGAAGAAGGGACTGACCAAGAAGCGCATGGCGGAGTTGATGGAGACCAGTCGGGCTCAGGTTGACCGGCTGCTCAATCCCACCGACCACAACGTCACGTTGGCGACGCTGGAGAAAGCGGCGGCGGTCGTGGGACGGCAACTGCGCGTTGAGCTCGTGTAATGGACAGGTGCGGTAAACACTCGTCGAGCCACGAGCAGAAGCCCTGACATCATGGAGCATCGACTCGCAATCTTGGAGTTCGCAAGCGCATGTACGGCATTTGCAAGCATCCCATTGTCATGAGCCTTCGCGCGGGGCGGTCGATGCTTTCTGCGCGCCCCAGAAGCCGAACAGGGCGCCGGCGACACGGCGGATCTGGATCTCCTCCGAGCCCTCGGTGATGCGGTAGCGCCGGTGGTGGCGATAGATGTGCTCGAATGGCGTATGGCGCGAGTAGCCGATGCCGCCATGGACCTGGATGGCGCGGTCGGCGGCCTCGCAGACCAGGCGATTGGCGCGATAGTTCGACATTGCCACCCATTCGCTGACCTGCATGTGATGCTGGCGGTCGAGATTCCAGGCCGTCTTGCGCACCAGGCCGCGCGTCATCTCGGCCTCCGTATGGAGCTCGGCGAGCGGGAACTGGATCGCCTGGTTGGAGGCCAGCGCCTTGCCGAACACCTTGCGGTTCTTGGCGTAGGCGACCGACATGTCGATGCAGTACTGCGCTGCGCCCAGGCTCGAGGCGGCCTGGCGGATGCGGTTCTCGTGCACGAAGGTCTGCGCGACGTCGAGGCCGCGGCCTTCCTCGCCCAGCATCGACGAGGCCGGCACCGTGACGTTGGTGAGCGACACCTCGGCATGGTCGGACGGCATGTTGAAGGTCCACCACATGTGCTCGACCTTGAAGCCGGGCGATTTGACCGGCGTCAGGAAGGCCGAGATGCCGCGCGCGTCGCCGGCCTTGCCCGAGGTGCGGGCGAACACCAGGTCGACCGTGGCGGTGTGCATGCCGGTGTTGAACCGCTTCATGCCGTTGATCACCCAGTCGCCGCCCTGCTTGGCGGCGGTGGTCTCCATGAAGGTGGCGTCGGAGCCGTGGTTGGGTTCGGTCAGGCCGAAGGCAATGCGCTCCTTGCCGGTGAGCATGCCTTCGAGATAGCGCTCCTTCTGCTCCTTGGTGCCGAAGCGGTGCAACAGCAGCGCCACCGGGAAGTTTCCGACGATCGAGCTCTCGTTCTGCAGGTCGTTGTGCAGGCCGAGCCCCTTATGGGCAAGATGCTCGCGGATGATCGCCATGGCGAGGTTGGAGCCTTCCTTGCCGCCCAGCTCTTTCGGCAGGGCGAAGCGCAGATGGCCCGCCTTGTCGGCGCGGCGGCGCATCTCGGCCAGCAGCGCCTCCCATTCGTGGCGCGGCTGGCCGTCATTGTCCCAGTCGGTGCGGGCGTGCTCGCGGCGATGGTCGAAAAACCGGATGTTGTCGTTCTCGCGCTCGAGCGGCCGGATCTCGCGCTCGATGAATTCGTCGAGCTCGCGCAGGTAGGCCGCGATGTCGGCGGGAATGTCGAAATCCATGGGCTGCTTCCTCCGGTGAACGAGCGTTCACCGGCATCTTAGGCGGCCGGCAGGTCGACGCGGAAGCGGCTGCCGCCACTGTCTGCCGCCAAGCAAACGGCATTGCCGCCGTGGCGGCGGGCGATGTCGAGGACCAGCGCCAGGCCGAGGCCGCCGCCGCGGCCGCTCTCCCGGCTGCCGGCGGGACGATAGAACGGCTCGAAGATGCGCTGTCTTTCCGCTTCGGGAACGCCGGGCCCGCGGTCGGCGACCTCGAGGACGGCACGCTCACCCTGGCATTCCACCGACAGATCGATCGGGCCGGCGCCACCGTGACGCCGCGCATTCTCGATCAGGTTGCGGATCAGCCGGCGCAGCAGCAGGCGGTCGCCCGACACCGTGATCGGCGTGCCGGTCGCCTCGAGGTCGTAGCGTGCGGCTTCCTCGGCCACGAGAGCCAGCAGGTCGACCGGCTCGCGCTGCTCCAGGACGGGCAGCGCCTCCAGCCGGCTGGCCAGCAGGATCTGCTCGATCAGCTGATCGAGCTCGTCGACGTCCTGCTTCAGCGATTGGCGGGTCTTCGGGTCGGCGCCGTCGCCCAGCAGCGAGGCGGCGACGGCGATGCGGGCGAGCGGGGTGCGCAGCTCGTGGCTGCAGTTGGCGAGCAGCAGGCGATGGGCCGCCACCAGCTCCTCGATGCGCTGCGCCGAGCGGTTGAAGCTGGCGGCCAGCGCCGCCACCTCGTCGCGGCCCTCGACCTTGACCCGCGCGCCGAGATCGCTGCCGAAGCGATCGACGCCGGCCTGCAGCCGCTCGAGCCGGCGCCCGAGCCCGCGGACCACCGGATAGGCGCCGACGGCGATGGCGAGCGCGACCAGGGCGAGGAAGGCGGTGACCCAGAAGATCGGGTTGGGCCGCTCGCGGACCTGGCGGGCGACGAGCCACCGCCCATCCGGGAGGTGCAGGGTGAAGTTCGGCCCGCCCGGACCGCGCCGCCAGCCGGTGCGGGCGCGCCCGGCATCGAAGCGCGGCGGCGGGCGGCCGGCCATGGCGATCATGTCGCCGTTCTGCCGATAGAGGGCGAGATCGAACCGGAGCTTGCGGTGCAGCGCCTCGAGGGCCTTGTGCTGCTCGGTGAGCGGCGCGTCCGCGTCGGGCAGCAGCGCGCCCGTCAGCTCGGCGGCGACGTCAAGATACTGCGGCGTGCGCGCATCGTCCTCGGCGAGCCGCCACAGCACCGCCGCCGCGCCCACGAACACCGCCAGCACCACCAGGATGGTCACGTAGAATTGCAGGTAGAGGCGGTGCATGGGTTGCGCCGCTTCAATTCTCGTCATCCTGAGCGCAGCGAAGGATCTCGGGCCGCTTGCAAACGGCGATGAGATCCTTCGCTGCGCTCAGGATGACAGAAATGCTCACCGGTCCTGGTCCCGGGCGAAGACGTAGCCGGCGCCGCGCACCGTCAGGATGCGGCGTGGCTTCTTGGGGTCGTCCTCGATGGCGGCGCGGATGCGCGAGACGTGGACGTCGACGGAGCGATCGAAGGCCTCGAGCTTCTCGCCTTTCAACAGGTCCATCAGGGCATCGCGCGACAGCACGCGGCCGGCGCGTTCGGCGAGCGCCAGCAGGAGCGCGAACTGATAGGAGGTGATGGGGCGCTCCTCGCCGTCGACCCGTACCAGGCGTGCCCCCTTGTCGACCTCGAGGCGGCCGAAGCGCAGCGTGTCGGATCTCGCCACGCTGCCCTTGCGGCGCAGGATGGCGCGCAGGCGGGCCTGCAGCTCGCGCGGCTCGAACGGCTTGGCGAGATAGTCGTCGGCGCCGATCTCGAGCCCGACGACGCGGTCCATCGGCTCGCCGCGCGCCGTCAGCATCAGGATCGGCACGTCGGTCGTGCCGCGCAGCCGGCGGCACAGGTCGAGGCCGTCGGCGTCGGGCAGCATGAGATCGAGGATGACGGCGTCGAACGCCTCGCGCTTGAGCAGCGCCTCGCCCGACTGGGCGGTGCCGGCGACGGTGACGCGAAAGCCCGCCCCGCCGAGATAGTCGGAGACCATTCCGGCGAGGCGGCTGTCGTCATCGATCATCAGGATGCGCTCGGCCATGGGTGCAGTATCGGGCCGAGCCAGCCCGGATGTCATCCGCGCTTGCCGAAGCGCTCGCCCCAGCTCTTGAAGAAGGCCTGGCGCTGCGAGGCATCGAGCACGTTGCCGGCGTCGATCATCGCCTTGGTGAAGCGCTTCGACGTGTCGTCGGCGATCTTCATCCGGGCGGCGCGGATCTGCTCGATCCTCGCCGGATCGATGGTCGGTGCCTGCAGGGCAGCTTCCATCGCCTTGCGGTTCTCGACGCGCTGGTCGCGGAATGCCTTCACGTCCTTGAAGGCGGCCTGCACGATCTCGCTCACCTTGGCCTTCTGCTCGGCCGTCGCGCCGGTGCCCGACAGGGCCTTGTCGACGCGCTTCTCGATGCGCTGCTGGAACTTCGCCGGATCGTGGCCGGCGCCATCGCTGCGCGCGAAGGCCGTGCCGCCGACGGTCGCCGCGAGGCTGCCCGCGAGCAGCGCCGCCATCATCGTCTTCATGTCGAGCTTTGCCATTTACGCCTCCTTGGGGTGTTCGAAGCATTTCCCCGTGGCACCGATATGGAGGAGGCCGGTTTCGCTATCCTCTCGGGCATGTAAAGTTCGGTAAAGATGACCCTGCTGCAGACCGAGCGCCTGACGCTGCGGCCGCTGATGCCGGCCGACGCGGGCCCCTACGCCGCCATGCGATACCATCCGGAAGTCGCGCGCTGGCTGCCGCCCGCGTCGGGCGACCCGATCGAGGCGGCGCAGGCGACCATCGAGCGCTTCGCCGCGGCGTGGCGCGACCGTCAGCACGCCCCCTGGGGCGTCTTCCGCGACGGCCGGCTGATCGGCCACGGCGGGCTCAACTACGTGCCGGAGTTCGAGCGCTCCGAGGTGCTGTGGGCGCTCCATCCCGACGCCTGGGGAAACGGCTACGCCACCGAGGTGGCGCGGGCGGCGCTCGCCTACGGCTTCGAGACGCTGGCGCTCGACCTGATCTTCGCCATCACGCTGCCCGACAATCACGCCTCGCAAGCCGTGATGAAGCGCATCGGCCTCACCTATCGACGACGAGTCGAGTACAAGGGCTTCAAGGACGTCGTGTGGTTCGACATCGATCGCGCGGCATGGCTGGCCGCCAACGCTCGGACCTGATAACTGGCGACGGGCGCCGAAGTGACCGGCGCACTGGCCCGGCGATCCGGATCAAAGGCCTGCAGACCCCTCCCGATGACTTGCGGGGCGGACTGTGGCACATGACTGTCGATGCTCGGGCACGAAGGAGAGACATGGTGGCCGAAAACTACGTCTTCTCGGTCGTCCTCGAACCTCAAGAAGAGGGTGGCTTCACCGTCCTTGTGCCGGCGCTACCAGAAGTGGTGACGGAAGGCGATTCCGAAGAGGAGGCTCTGGCAAATGCCGAGGAGGCCATTCGGGCCATCCTCGCCTATCGTCGCGATCACGGCATCGCCATTCCCACCGACGCACGACCCGAAATTCGCCGCATCACCGTGGCGACATGATCGATGGCAGGCTGCCGGCGGCAGGGATGTCATACGAGCGCTCAAGAGGGCGGGATTTCTCGTCGATCGGGTAGTGGGCAGCCATCATGTGATGGTTCATCCGCAAGATTTGCGTCGCACTGTCTCGGTTCCCGTTCATGGCAACCGAGAGTTCAAGCGCGGTGCCTTGCGTTCGATCATTCGCCAAGCCGGATTAAGCGTCGAGGACTTCCGCAGGTTCCTCTGACTACCCCACGCCGCGTCGTGCCTCGGGTGGCGCCGGCGCCGTGTCGCTGGTCAGGACCTCGATGGCGGCGCGATGGATCGCAGGGTCGCCGGCGGCGATCACGGAGCCGTCGGAATTGACGTCGAGCGCCTTGCCGCGCCAGTCGGTGATCAGGCCGCCGGCGCCGGCAACCACCGGCACGAGGGCGGCGAAGTCGTAGAGCTTGAGCGAGTTCTCGACCACAAGGTCGACATGGCCGGACGCCAGCAGGCCGTAGGCGTAGCAGTCGCCGCCCCAGCGGAACAGCTTCACGCGCTGCGTCAGCGCCTCGTGGCGCTTCTCCCAGGCGCCGGGAAACATGATTGGCGCGGTCGAGTACATGTAGGCCTGATCGAGCGCTCCGCAGGTGCGCACTCGGATCGGCCGGCCGTTGAAGGTCGACCTCTCGCCTGCCACGCCAAGCCAGCGCTCGCCGAGGATCGGCTGGTCGATGACGCCCAGCACCGGCACGCCGCGATGAAGCAGCGCGATCAGCGTGCCGAAGATCGGCAGGCCGGTGATGAAGGCCTTGGTGCCGTCGATCGGATCGAGCACCCAGACGTAGTCGGCGTCGGTACGCACCGCGCCGTGCTCCTCGCCGAACACGCCATGCGCCGGGACCTGCGCGTCCAGCAGGGCACGCATCGCCGTTTCCGACTCGCGATCGGCGATCGTCACGGGGCTGGCATCTGTCTTGTCGTCGACGACGACGCCGCTGCGGAAATAGCGGGCAACGATCGGCCGCGCGGCGTCGGCAAGGCGATTGGCGAGGCCGACCAGCTCGGCGGGAACCGGCCCGGCCAAGGATGATTCCTAGGGCAGGGGCGCGGGCGTGTCGGCCAGGGTGCGCAGGTAGGCGACCACGTCGGCGCGTTCCTGCGCCTTGGGCAGGCCGGCAAAGGCCATCTTGGTGCCCTTCACGTAGGCGGTCGGCTTGACGATCAGATGGTTGATATCCTCGTAGGTCCACTCGCCGCCCTTGGCCTGCATCGCCGAGGAATAGCTGAAGCCCTCGTGGCCCGCCTTCTTGCGGCCCACGATGCCCCACAGGTTCGGGCCGACCTTGTTCGCGCCGCCCTTGTCGGTGGTATGGCAGGTGAAGCACTGCTTCATGAAGATCGCCTTGCCGGCATCGACATTGGCCTTGGCGAGCTCGGGACCGATCGGCGGCAGCTCGGCCGCAGGCGCGGCCGCTGTCGAGGTGCTCGGTGCCTCCTCGCTGACGGCGATCGCCGGCTTGTCCAGCTTGTGCGGATGAACGACGGCGTTGGAAACCTTGCCCACCACCATCGCGAAGAGGGCCGAGGCAAGCACGCAGCCCGCAACCGTGTTGAAACTGGCCATAGTCCGATCCCGAGCGCCAAAAATGTCCGGACGCTGCTGTAGCACGCCCGCCGTGCCGCCAGTAGTATCCGATCAGGCCGTCGGGCTCGCGCGGCGGAACGTCGCAAGCCCCGGAAATTGCGAGGTTTTTCGCTGATCGACGGGTGGTTGACGGGGCTCGTTTGGCGGGCGAAACAGCCGCTCGCCGGGATATCGATGACGCGGCGGCAAAGGGCGGGGACGATGGCGAAGCGACGAGGCAAAGGCGGCGGGCGGCGCGGCGATGCGGCGAACACGATCGCCTTCCAGGGCGAGGCCGGGGCGAATTCCGACATGGCCTGCCGCGCGGCCTATCCCTACATGACGACCCTGCCGTGCCCGACCTTCGAGGCGGCGATGGCGGCCGTGCAGGCAGGCAAGGCGGAGCTCGCCATGATCCCGGTCGAGAACTCGATCGCCGGCCGGGTCGCCGACCTGCACAGCCTGCTGCCCCATACCAGGCTCAAGATCGTCGCCGAGCACTTCCAGCGCGTCGAGCATTGCCTGGTCGCCCTGCCGGGCGCCACGCTGAAGACCGTCAAGACCGTGAAGAGCCATGTCCAGGCGCTTGCGCAGTGCCGCAACTTCCTGAAGAAGCATCGCTTTCAGCCGCTGGTCCATGCCGATACGGCGGGCGCCGCGCGCGAGATCGCCGAGGATGGCGATCCGCAGATCGGCGCCATCGCCTCCTCGCTCGCCGCCCGCATCTACGAGCTCAAGGTGCTGGCGCGCAACATCGAGGACGCCGACCACAACACCACGCGCATGCTGGTGTTCTCGCGCGACGAGGCGACGCCCGACTGGCGCACCGTGCAGTGCATGACCGCCTTCCTGTTCCGGGTGAAGAGCGTGCCGGCCGCGCTCTACAAGGCGCTGGGCGGCTTCGCGACCAACGGCGTCAACATCGTCAAGCTGGAGAGCTACCTGTCCGGCGCGCATTTCGAGCAGGCACAGTTCTATGCCGAGGTCGAAGGCCATCCCGAGCAGCGCGCCCTGCAGCTCGCGCTCGAGGAGCTCGCCTTCTTCTCCGAGGAGTTCAAGGCGCTGGGCACGTTCCCCGCCCATCCGTTCCGGCGCCGCGGCTGGCAGGCGCCGACCCGCCCAGGGACCTGAACCGGACCTGAGCTACCGTCGAGGACGCACCATGGCACAGCAGCCGGTCCGCATCGCCCCGTCGATCCTGTCGGCCGATTTCGCCGCCCTGGGCCGCGAGATCGAGGCGGTGACGGCGGCGGGCGCGGACTGGATCCATGTCGATGTCATGGACGGCCATTTCGTGCCCAACCTCACGATCGGCCCGATGGTGGTGAAGGCGTTGCGCCCGCATACCGACCGGCCTTTCGACGTCCATCTCATGATCACGCCGGTCGATCCGTTCGTGCCGGCCTATGCCGAGGCCGGCGCCGACACGATCTCCTTCCATCCCGAGGCGGGACCGCACGTCCATCGCACGATCCAGCTGATCCGGAGCCACGGCAAGCGCGCCGGGCTGGTGCTCAATCCGGCGACACCGGTCGCCATGGTCGAGCCCGTGCTGGCCGACCTCGACCTGGTGCTGGTGATGAGCGTCAACCCGGGGTTCGGCGGCCAGGCCTTCCTCGAAAGCCAGCTCGCCAAGATCGCCACCCTGCGCCGGGCGATCGACGCGCTCGGCAAGCCGATCGACCTCGAGGTCGATGGCGGCGTCAATCCGGAGACGGCGCGACGCTGCATCGAGGCCGGCGCCGACGCCCTAGTGGCGGGCACGGCGGTGTTCAGCGGCGGGCCGGCGCGCTACGCCGCCAACATCGAGGCCCTGCGCGGATGAAGGTCGACCGTCACGCGCTCGCCATCGCTCGCCTCGAGGTCGAGACCGGCACGCCCGAGGACAAGGCGCGGGTCAAGGCGTGGGATCG